>Ga0208330_1000468_pt1 | contig 18351 bp, 14 predicted proteins | sample DeeseametaMP1896_FD_184180 | JGI IMG/M metagenome (GOLD analysis project Ga0208330, IMG submission 184180) | Marine microbial communities from the Deep Pacific Ocean - MP1896 (SPAdes) | ecosystem: Environmental > Aquatic > Marine > Oceanic | place: East of Hawaii, North Pacific Ocean | collected...
AGGCACCCGCCGGGGGCGTCCACGGCGAAGTCCGGTTGGCAGTGGCCGACCAGACCTTTGCGTGGCCGTTCCACCTGTCCGCCTTGAGTGGCAATTCCGGGCGTGATGTCACGTCCGTCCTGGCTGGAACGGCGAACGCCAGCCCTCACACCGTGCTGCTTACAGCGCGGGACATCGTGCGCTCGCAGGGCGTGTAGCAGAGCGCCTTCGATCCAATCACCAGGAGAGTTCAAACATGAATCAATCTCAAGAATCCGGCCTCGCGCGCTCCATGACGTGGTTTTCGCGCTCGCTCGCGGTGATCGGCGCGTTCTACCTTGCGCCGTTAGTCGCTAGGCATCTGCGGTTGGACATGTTCCGCTGGCTGGCGGAGCCATTCGGTTATGACGTCGCTCAGTGGGGCTCGTGGATCTTCGTGGGTGCGGTAGTCCTGGCAGCCGGTGCCGGTATCGCCACCGTCTTCCACCTGATGCTGCATGCGCTCATCCGTTTGGGTGCCCGTCGCTCGGTGTTCTAGTGCTGCCGCCACGCCACCATCTCGACCACCCCTACGGTTCCAGCCGTCTGGCTAGTGAAGATGAGCTGCGTCCGCTGACACGCGGGCGCAGCCCCATCGCTTGCCTGGGTAACACGGTCATCCGGTTTCCGAGGGGCGTGCCGGTCTATGTGCAAGGTGGGGCCGGCAGCGGCAAGTTCAGCAATTTGGGTTCGCGTGTTTTGGCCGATCCTGCCAACGGCAGCGTGTTCGTACTCGACATCGGCGGCCAATATTTTTCAACATCGTGGCATTGGAACCTCGCGCTTAAACGCGAGGCTTATGCCCTCAACCCGTTTGGATGCGGGGCGTATCCCTCCATCAATCATCCGGTCAATCTCTGGGGCATCCTGAAAGATGGCCCGTACCTGGTCGACGATGCCAAACGCATCGCGCGCATGGGCGTCAATCAAACCAAAGCCGGTGGGGAGAACTCATGGGTAGGAAATGAAGGCGTCCGGTGGGTGAAATCGTTGCTGATTTTTCTGGTGCTCGCCAATGGACGTGCCACGCCTGCCAGTTTCTGGCATCTCCTCAACGTCATTCGCAGTGACGACGAAGCCTTCAAGACCTTCACCCGACGTGCTCAGGGGATGACCTATGGCGTGTACGCCACGCTCATCGAAATCTACGAGAAAAAGCATGAAGCGCCACGCGAGTTCGGGGCCGTATTTGGCAATCTGCTGGATTCCTTTGACTGGTTGTCGTCGCCACAGATCGCCGCGTCGGTCAGTGGCGATGAGGACTATCTGTCCGACCTGACCGACCCCAATCGTAACGTTGTCATCTACTTCGTCATCCCCGGCGGCAGTGCCAAGGACAACGAGAGCCTGACGCGCATGGCGGTCGGGATCGCCCAATTGCATTGTGTGCGCGCAAGCAACGGGCACACCCCGCTGTTCTACCTGGAGGAAGCAGCCGTGTGCGGCAGCGCGCCGTTCCTGCTCAGCGCCGCCAGTGAATTCCGCAAGTACATGGACACAGTGTTTGTCTACCAAAGTTATGGACAACTGGTCGCCAACTTTGGAAAGGCTAGCGCTCAGACTCTCATAGAGAGCTCCGGTCTTCAGGTCTATCTAGGCGGCGGCATTCGCGATATCGACAGCGCTCAGCGTTTGGCTCGCACCCTCGGTAAGACCACCATTTCCGTGAACGATCCGATGGTGCAGGCTCGCCACGCTCATCAGGCGGAAGAAGCCGCATTGGATCGCCTGTATCGCGGCGTTGATCCCATTCGCTCGCTGGACCGCTACGACTACGAGCGGGCGCAAAGCCAGCGGCAGCGCAAGATGGGTCGTGACCTCATTGATCCCGCCGAGATGATGAGCCTCAAGGATCAGGTGCTGATCGTCTCGCCCGGATCGGGCGTCCCGCCCATTCTTGCGGATAAGTTGTTGCCGTACTGGAAGAGCCCTGCGATGGCTGGGCGGTACGGCCCTGATCCCGCGCATGCGTCCGATCTGACGCGAGTGACTATTCCGCACCGTCTGCTCGGGTCTACGCAGCGCAAATTCATCCGCAGGCCTGTGCCAGCCCATCTGGCGCACTGGCCCAACCATATCTCAGGCGAAATCGCCTATGTGCGTGGCTTCAGAACCTGGTAGCTCGCGCTGATTCACTCCGACATGAGGACACATCCATGAACGCACCCACGACCAACGAAGACCCCGGCACCCATCGCCCGTCTTTTCGCATCCGCTACTCCGAGCGCTGGATCGACGAACAGGGTCAGTATCAGCTCAAGAAGCCCGTGGACCTGGGCACCGTGTGGCCTCGCAGGAACGGCAAGGCTGGTGGGATCGTTCAGTGGCATTTGCCGCTCGCTCACCTGAAGGATGGCGTGTTCTTCTTGCTGGATGCCAACCCTCAGTCCCGCGATGTGCAGACTCGGGCCGAGAGCGAAAAGGACTACCCGACCCGCCGTATCTCCTTCGCTGAACAGCGCCTCGACGAACGCGGCAACACCGCACTGGGCAAGCCGGTGGAGGTGGCGACGGCCTGGCCTCGTAAGGATGGCAAGCAGGGTGAAATCATCAATTGGCACATCTCCCCGCAGAGCCTGCGTGAAGGCGCCTTCTTCGTGTTGGACGTGGAACGTCATCAGACGCGAGAGGCTCAGCACAACGCTGATCCGTTCGCTGCCATCGATGCCCGTCCCCGCAACCGCGGACAGGGGCGCGAACGCTGAAAGTATTTTCCATGCAGAAAAAGATAGGAATATATTCTTTTTTCTTGCGTGAAAATATTCAAGTGGTAAATATGTTCTTGCTTTGTTCTTTTTTCAAAGGGGGAACGATAAACGAAAAATGAACTGAAAGGTGGCTTTCATGGAGCAGGACTTCAAGGCTGTAAGTAAGAGTGTGGTGAACGGCCCGCCACATGAAGAAATGATGGTAGGAGAGGGGCTGGACCCGGATCGCTACCGGCACTATCTGGATACTTTCGATCTGACGCGTCAGCAGGAAGACGAGTTGATGCGGGTGTTGTGGGACATCGCTTCACGGTTTGTGGAGTGGGGATTCGGAACCGATGTTATTCACCATGTTTTTTCAGAAATGTTCGAAAAAGCGGGTAATCCTGATGGGTTTTCTTTAAATTGGAAGAGTGGTGACGAGCAACAAGAAAACCAGCGTGCCGGAGACGATGGCGCGGGAAAGGAGTAGGTCATGAATGAACCCGAGCAATCGTCAACGAAAGCAATCATCTATGCACGTGTTAGCAGCATAGCGCAGACTAATCGCGGATCGGGGCTCGCAGGGCAGCGTCAAACCTGTCGTGATTTCGCGCGCCAGCGAGGCTTAGAGGTAGTCGCTGAATTTGAAGATGATGTCAGCGGTGCATTGGTCAAGCGACCGGGCATGGATGCGATGCTGGACTATATGCGTCGTCGCCGAACCGAGCGCTTTTATGTCGTCGTTGACGATATTTCACGCGTCGCGCGGAGCACGACGACGTATGGGCTGCTGAGAGAGGCGATCTCAGGAGTGGGAGGTGTGTTGACCTCACCCAACATGCAGTTCGGTGAGGACGCGCATAGCCGCACCTTCGAGGACATGAGCGCGGTCATGGCGCAGTTCCAGCGGCTCAAGAACAAGGAGCAGACACTGGAACGTATGCGCAGCCGTGTGCTGCGTGGCTACTGGCCGTTTGCCGCACCGATTGGATACCGCTATGCCAACGATCCGAACGGTCCAGGTCGAGTGCTCGTGCATGATGAACCCGCCGCCAGTCTGCTCAGGGAGATGATGGAGGGTTTCGCCTCTGGTCGGTTCGTCTCACAAGCCGAATGCAAGCGCTTCCTGGAAGCCTCCGACTTTCCGACGGACAAGAGCGGCGTCATCCGTTTTCAAAGGATCAAGGATTACCTGACCAACCCCGTCTATGCCGGGATGGTGCATGCCCACACATGGGGTATTGATGCACGAGAAGGTAAACACCAAGGATTGGTTTCGATGGCGACCTTCCAGAAGATCGCCGAGCGCTTGGAGCAGCCGAAGAAGGCACCGGCACGCAAGAACGCTTATGTGGAAGACTTCCCGCTGCGTGGGGCTCTGGAGTGCTCTTGCTGCGGCACGCCCCTGACGGCCTGCTGGTCCACCGGCAAGAGCGGCAAGAAGCATCCGTACTATAAGTGCCCGGCACCGAAAGATCGTTGCGAGTTCGGTGGTAAATCCATCCGGCGAGACAAGCTGGAAGGCGAGTTCGCCGACATGCTGGCGCAGATGGCCCCATCCGATGCACTCGTCACGCTCTTTGCCGAGATGTTTCAAGCCATCTGGACCCAGACCCTCAAGACAGGTGAGGCGCGCAAGCGTGCGCTCTCAAAGGAAATCGCGGGGGTGGAGAAGGAGATCGCCCAGTGCCTGGACAAGATCGTCAGTGTTGAAACGCCGTCCGTGATGCGGGCGTTTGAGCAGCGAATCCAGAAGCTGGAACGCAAGAAACTGGCGTTGGCCGACAAGGTGGCCACAGCCGGTCAACCGCGTTACGCCTTCGACGACATTCTTCGAACCGGGCTTTTGTTCGTCTCAAACGTAAGCAGGGCGTGGAATTCCGGTATCTACGAACTGCGCCAAATGGTGCTCAGACTGGCTTTCACAGAGCGTTTGGTCTACGACCGGGAAAGGGGGCTTCGAACCCCTGAAATGTCCGCCCCGTTTAGGTTTCTGGCGATCTGCGGGGGAAATTGTGAAATGGCGCGCCTGGCAGGATTCGAACCTGCGACCCCTGCCTTCGGAGGGAGAACCAGTTAGTTTTCAAGAGGCGGCCTAGTCCGACGTAATTCGTTTTAAACTGGTGCTTTACATTGCGATTTTGCACGGCCTCGAATCCGACTAACACCAATTACCATCGTTAGAAGCCTCGACAAAGTGGCGCACGCGATATAGCGTTTTCGGCATGACTTATGACCACATCTCTTCCACGATCTGATGCTAGCACGCCCGAAGCCAGTTGCCGCTCGCGTGCAGAAGCTGCGAAACGCGCAACTGCCTGAATTGGGCGTCGTACGACTGGGCGACATTGTAGGGATCGACTCCACCATTCAAGCAGACACGCTCCCGACTGTTGCTCGGTCCGCACCGCCGTTCGTGACGGAGGATGCAGTGTTGGGATCGATCCTGCGTGCGCCGATCTGGGTCCGCGAGCGGCGAGCTGGCCAGTATGTGATGGGCAACGTCGAGAGTTGGATTCTCGCCCGCTCAGTGATGACTGATGATGATCAAGTCTATGTGCTGCGTTTCGGGCGCAGCTCGAATTGGTTCAAGCACGCGCGAGCGTTGGAGCGTTGGCTAGTACCGATACTCAGGCTCACGCCAAGAGACCAGACCGACGCCCTTGTGGAGCAGCTGCTGGCGGCCGACGAGCCTGAGTTGATTGAACGTGCCGCTTTGTCGGATCAAGCGCTGGCGCGCCACACCGGCGAGTCGCGAGACACGATCGCACGGCGTCGCAAGCGGGTATTCCGTGCATAACAACGCGCTGGATGCGCCGAGCGATGACGTTCGCGTCATCGCTCGGCTAGTCGGGCGCAATCCGTCGGCGCGTGCGTCAGAGACGGACGTGATAGAGCTGTGCCGGGCGCTGCTCGTCCCCGAGCCTGCGATTCACGGGCTCGCGGCCCTGGCCACCGCAGAGCGTTTGTTCTCGCAGTTCGAGGTCCACTTGCGTCCGACGCTAGGTACGAGTCACGAGCCTTATCTTCAGACCCTGTCAGACGTTGTCGCCTTCCTTAGAGACAACAGTTTTCCAGGGCGCGAGCATCTCCACGCGGTTCCGCCGCCTGGTAAGAACCCATTCGTACGCAAATGTCTCAGCAGCGCGCCCCTGTACTCCGTACTGGGTCTGATCTCTCTCGAGCGCGCTGATGACTTCGGCGTCATCCTCGCGGAGGCGTTGGCGGCCGGGATGCGGTACTGCACAGAGCACCTGACCGTCGCCGGCTATCTCAGCACCTTGCCGCTGGCAGCCGACGCGCCGCGCCTGGACGTCGGCCATGGCCGTTTGGCGGGCGGCGGCCGGGCGTTGCGCTGGTTGAGCGAACACGGGTCGGACCGGTTGCTCGCAAAGATTGCCGGCGACGTCCGCCCCGGACGCCTCTTCGAGCGCTTAGACAACCCGACGCCCGCGCTGCGGGCCGAGATCGAAACACTGAGCGCGAAAGGCCGCGCTCGGATCGATGAGTTGACCCGGTTCCTCGGCATGGCCGTGGGCGGCGAGATACCCGGTACGCACACAGGCGGAGGTTCTACTGGCCCGCGCGAATGGGATGGCACGCAAAAAGGCGTGTATATGTTCTGGTCCGGGAACGTCTTGTCGGCCTCTGGCCGCGACTTCGTCGACGACGATCCGGAATTCCCCGCCACACTGGTCAATCTCGGAGTCCCAGCCGAGGATTCGGACGAAGATGAGCCGCCGGGAGAACGGGTCACGCCTGACCAGGTGGCGTTGATCTCCGCCGACCAAAACGATGAGCGTTCGCTGGATGCACAGATTCTCGCCGCGCGACACCAGGCGTCACTGATCGAGCGAGCAAACCAAGCCCTGCCGTTCGCCTGGGGGTGTTCGACCGACGACGAAATTCAGAAGTACGTCGAGATTGCATCGAGGGATGTGGATGGTCTGGATGCCGGCGATCCCACCCGTGACGCAGCCATGGCCTGCACGGCCGTCCTTGCAACCGGCTGCTCCGTACGCGAGCTTGAGACGATCCGGTGGACGCGGTCCGATCAGCTATGGAGCAGCGACATTGAATATGACCTGGAAGCCCGTTGCTGGCGCTTGCCAAACCATGCGCCGGCATTCAGCGCTGACCGCGACGATCTCGGGCCCGGCATCGTTGTGCAGCCTCGGGACCACATTCGGCTGCCCGACTACTGGAACTTCCACCGCTTCTTCGGCGGTGAGGTCGCGTCCCTGACTCGTCGCAAGCGAGCATTCGCAAAAGCCGCGACCGCGCTGAAGGCCGCCACCAAAGCGTGTTTGCTCACCGTTGCCGCGGGACATCGGCTGTCTCTGGAGCGCGCCGCCAACGTTCTGATCCAGGTGTTGTACCAGCAAAACCAGGATGTTGGGCCGCTGGCCAATGTGATGTCCGTTGCGAACTGGCACTGTGCAACCGTCGCGCACTACCAGACCTCGTCCATCGAGCGGGTACTCTCGGATTATCGAGCCGCACAAGTCTCCATTGCGCCCGCCGTGGTCCGGCAATGGGATGCTGACCGATCAACATCGGCCCCCATCAATCACGGCACTCACGTGGGTGCGCGCCGCATGCCCGAAGTGGCACACGTGGCTTCCCGGATCGCGCATGTGCAAGGCCAACTCTCGGCGTTGGAGAAGCCCGCCGTCGAGCACCGCGTTGCCTACCACAACATCTACCACCGGTATGTCGCCGCATGGCTGAGCTTCGAACTCGTGATGCGAGCGATCATTGATCCAGCGCCGTTGCTCGTCGTCGCGTCGCTGTCTATCGCCTACACCAGCGACAAGCAGCGCGGTACGCACTATCTCGACCGACTCGGTGCCCTGTCCGGTGACATCACACACCAACTTGCAGACTGCGACAGGCATTCCGCCCAGATGCGCTTGCTGGCACTTGCCAACGGTGCCGATCCCTCCCCGAACACTTTCTTCCTGCTCGACCAAGCCGGTGGCTCATCCCCCTTGCGGCCGAAGCATTTCAAGGGCGATGGGTTCGAGTTGCCCTACAGCATCAACGCATTCCGACGTCTGGTGCGTAGCTACCTGTCAGATCAGAAGGTCAACGGTGAGCTCATTGATGCCTATCTGGGCCACGGGCGGCGAGGCACGGAACGCTGGAACAAGTACTCGACGCTGTCGATGCCCAGCGTGGTGGAAGCCATCACTCCTCACCTGGATGAGCTGCGCGCGGCGTTGGGCTGGCGGTTGATGGAAAGTCCGCATGCACGGTGACGCCGCGGGGAGCGGATTGCCTGAAGAGGTATTCTGCTTGCTGTGCGAGTGGCCAACCGAGCAGCAGCGCGCCGCGTTCATCCGGACGCAGCGTGTCGCCGCCAGCAAGCCAAACCTCGATTTCGCCCGGGCAGATGCGTTCGAGGAGCCGCACCTCCAAGCGACAGAGGCGGACTTGCACCGGTACATCGAAGCCTCGTCGCGCCACTACCAACTTGAGCACGACGGCGTTCAGATCGCGCCGACCAAAATCACGGAGGAGCTGACGGCTCTTGCGCAACTGCTGCGCCACAAGTGCTCGCTGCGTAAGTTCCCCGTGCCCAAACATCCGCTGCCAATCACCTTGCCAGCACAGCGCAACCGCCTGGACCACGCCCCGCACCAGGACGGCGCGAACAAGCTGGCATTCTTGCAAGAACGATTGGATGGCTTGTACCAAATAGGGCTTCAGGGCCTGCCGAACAACGCCTTGTTGGGGTTCGTGTGCAGTGTGCTGGCACTCGAGTGCGGCTTGCTCAACCTTCACGAGCATCGCGCCCTGCTGCGATGCCTCAGCAAGCCGATCCATGCGACCGGTGATTGGTGGCACTTGGACCTGCAGCTCACGGATGGCCGCTCCGACAAGCTGGAGCTGCGCCGCGTGCGGCTACACGCCCTCCCATTGGCTGCCCTGATTGCCACTCGTTACAAGCTCCGGGCGATGCCTGGCTTTTCGTTCGAAGACCTCGCTGCACTGGACGACACCCGACTGAACCAAAAAATGAATGGCGGTTTCCGTGCGCTCTGCAAGGCGCTAAGGCTGCCGAAGTCGGACAGGCCGAAGTCGTTCTCCACTTTTCTTGCATGGGTCGCCGCATCGCTTCGCGTGACCGGCATGCCGCTGCTCGAGGCCTACGCGACCCGGGATGTCATCAGCCACTCCGTGCCACTGAACGTCTTCCGGCGCTGGGAAGGCTACGCACCGGTTGGGAGCGCCGAGCCGGATCAAGGCGAAGCGGGTCAGGACGACATTGATGTCAGCAGTGCGACCGGCGGCGCCAGTAAGCAAAGGCTCGACCAGGTCAGGCGAATCTTTCGCAAATCGGCGCTTGGGCACCGCCAACGGGCGGCGGCTATTCAGTCGCTGATCGAATCGTGGGGAGTCCTGCCGGAGGAGAACTTGCGGTGCTTGATCGAGTTCGGTCTGGCAACTGAAGCCGGGGACGTACCAGGCTTCCGCCACCAGAAGGCCATTTCGATCAGTCACCTCCTGCGCGTGATCGGCCCGCCATGGCTCAGCGTGACGGAAGGTGTACCGCTCAACGCGCTCAGCCAGGCCGACATCGAAGCTGTCTGCGAAGAGGTCCTTGACCAGCAATCGGCTCCAGGAGCACGCAGACGCATCGCGCCAGGCCTGCGTCTCTTTCTGGCGTTCCTGCAGTCAGAGGGGTATCTGGTGGGCCTCGATCTGCCCGAGATCCCTCGTGCCCTGGGCTTGCTCGCGGTCAGCGCGAACGCGGCGACCCCGATCGAGCTGCGCGACGCCATCAAGGTGATGGAATCAGCCAGCGCATTCGCTACTGAGCCAGAGCGGCTGGCGGCGGCGACCATGACCGACATCGCTGGCAACTGTGGGCCGCGGCGCAACGAGATTCTGCATCTGCGCGGTGGGGACCTTCACCTGAGCGGCCGGCAAGTCGCGCTGATCCGTCCCAACACCGCGCGCGACCTCAAGGCCGCCGGATCAATGCGTTGGCTGCTCTTGGAGCTGGCGACGCGGTCGGCGAGAGATCGGTTGCGGCGCTTCGCGCAAGGCTGCGGTATGGACGATCCGATCATCAGCGCAGCGCTTGGGGCCACACAGGCGGTGTACGAATGGCGATTCTTCCCCTTGATGAACCGCGCCCTCAAGCAAGCGCTGGCCGACAGCACTTTCCATTTCCACCATCTGCGCCATGGTGCTGCGACCTGGACGCTGGTCAGCCTGCTCGCTGATGCGCTTGACCTGCAGCGCTATGCACGCCGCTCACCGTACCTGGCGGAGCCCATCGACAATCGGCGCAAGACCATGCGGCATCTGCTGGCCAACCTCGGACCCAGTGGTAAAGGGTTGCATGCGGTGGGCCTGATACTTGGCCACGCGAGTCCCGGCACGACGCTGGAGCACTACATCCACAGCATGGACCTGCTCCTGCATGCACATTTCGACAGCACCGGGCGCGACGGGCAGGCCAAGCGGGTGTCCGGGCTGTTGAATGGTCTACGACCAACGCCGCACCGGACGGTCCAGACATGGCTAGCCAAGGGCGCGGAGCGTGCGGGCCGGGGCATCGAGAAGCGGTTCCCGGAAGAGTTCGCGCGCGACGACACGATTCTGAAGAAGCAGCGTCATATCGTGGAGGCGGCCGGTGGCGAGACCACACTGCTTCAACTGCTTGAGCGTCACTGGCTGCGCCTGCGCCGCGAGCAAGATCGACGCAAGCGCGATCCTGGTCGAGAGCACCGCCCGCCCAGTGAGCTGCTAGCCAGAATGATTGATGCGTTGTCCCATGTACATGACATCACGACCGACAAGCGTGGCAGCCATGCGTTGACCCATGGTCTGAAGCAGGGCTATTCCATCTCGCTTCCACCTCCACTGCGTGGTGAACACGCACGCGGTACCGCGATCAGTGTGAGCCAGATGCTGGAGGACGCCTTTCGGTCAGACTTCCAGCGCACCCGCGACGCCATCGCGGTTTGGAACGAGCACACAAGTCGTGATCGCAGCTTCTTCCGACTGAACGCGGACACGGAAGGTGCGATGCAATGGTTGCTCGACTCCGGTTGCCTATCGGCAGCCTGGTACGAGTGGGGCGACCAGTTTCTCAACCCCATTGCACGTCCGGCAGAACACGCAGAACGTACACATCGCCCCAAACACGCCACGCACTTCCGTCTCAGTCGTCCGAAGGCCGAACCTGGTGCCCCGCGGACTGAGCGGAGTGCCGTATGGTGGGTGCAGTCGATGGTCTACGCGCTCGTGCGAGGTGGAGTGCTGTAGGGCTCGAAAACGGGTTTTCGCCTATATGCTTGTTTGTAATCTAGCAGTTGCCAGATCACTGGGAAGACAACCTAATCATCGGCCAGCTGGACCCATCCTGTATCGGCACGCAGGTTGCGCAAGCCCGCTCTCTGATGTTGTGCAAGATAGAGAATAGAGCCCTGCAGCCGTGCGAGAGGGCTTCGGACAGCAACTCAATAAGATCAACCGCTTTCTCCATCTATCGATGGCTTACCAACAGGGCTCTGAGATGGCTGGACATTCGCTGATGAGCAAGCACTTGAAGATGTGCCATCTACTTTGCGGACCCACACGCCCCATGGCGACGAAACAGCGAGGAGAACATCAAAGGCCTGCCGCGGCAGCACTTCCCGAAGGGCACGGACCGATCATTTGTGAGCGAGGTTCGCTTGAACGACGTCGCATGGCTGCTGAACACCCGACCGAGAAAGTATTTTGACTTTCAGAACCCGCAGGAGCGGTTTAGACCAAGCAACGGCGTATTATCTCAATCATTTTGCACTTGATTCTCGAACCCAAGCTGCGCCCATCTCCCCACGATACGGTTATTTAGTTCGTGCATTGGGGACACTGCCGACGAGGCAAATGGATAACATAGCGACCACATAAAACCCAAAGCCTAGCTTTTGTACACTGCATCTTCGATGAAGTTACATTGATTGTCTGGTCCCGGAAGAATACATCCTAGACAATCGAGGCCCACTGTTTCGAAGTCGGGCAGTCCTTGAAGTCCAGATTGTTGGCTGATCTGGTGCCGGTTGGAATCGATCGTCAGCACTACGATGGATAGTGAATGATCTGCATGTAATTGACGTCGCCGTCTAGCATTGACTCCATGTAGTACTCGTTCATATCAAACGCGAACTTTTCGTACATGGTCATGAAGTCGACATAGGAGGCGCGTTGTTGTCTGCCTGTTTTTGGGTCAATAAACCGAACGAAATAACTACCGGTTTCATCAACCGACGTGCCGACTACGATCACGGCATGAGATGAGAATGTATCGAGACCGACCGTCATCCAGAGCGGGCCATGCTCATTTAGCATTTGATCTAACCTTTCCGGCAAAAAACTTTGTCCCGGCTCATAGATCAGCCCGGCGTCTTGCAGGAATGCCCCTTTTCGGTCATAGGTCAATCCGCGATTACCCTCGTAGATCCTCTGCCACATGGGATCCAGTGTCGCGAGATATTGTTCGACCGTTGTTTCTTGCTTCGATCGCCAGGATGCCAGCATGGCGGCTGCGGTTGCCCAGCAGCCATTACTTTTCTCCTGCTTGAGCTCCTGAATGAATCCGACACCCGCGCGCGGCTGCGTTCGCATGCTGATCGTATCTGCCCCCCGTATGGACTCAGGATCAAACTGGGGCAATTGGATGCTCGGACTGTTTTGCCGCAGCAGTCGTTGAAGACGCGCAGCATTGTCATCTTTCTGTAAGTCCTCGGACAACATTCTAGCGATTCCTGTCGATTTATCTGCGCCCTCAGACATGCCAAGTTGCCTTAAGTCAAAAAGGCGCATCACCAGCTTTCTATCGCGGGAAAAACCCTCGGCTGCGGTGTAGACGTCGCCGTTTGCGGCAAAGCCTACGCCAGTTAAGCCGGAACCTGATTTCGTTTTCCTGAATTTCCGAAAAGTCGATTCAATCAAGACGACGTTGTCCACGAAATAATACTCAGCATCTGGATCCATACGCATACGGCGCAGTTCGGCCCAGGGAATCTCTGATGCATTTTCGAAGTCGAGCGAAATCTTGGTCTCAATCGTCGCTTCCGCTGCTTCATCGATCGACAGTGAAGATGCAAACGACGTGATATCACCGCTGACCGAAGCCGCTTGCGTGATGATTCCTTCATAAATCTTGTCGTCAAGCGGAGTGATTTTTACGTCTTGGAAACGCGGTCGGTAGTCCGGCACAAAGAACCAGTTGTCGACCTTCTTGACCGCGATGACTCCGAGATAGCCGGCTAAATAGTCTAGGCTGGGGCTGCGGGGCCGAATCGCAGACTCAAAGCGTTCTGTGCGTATGCGGTCGGTTAGTTGTTTGATCCCCTCATCGAGGACGACTTCCTGTTCGACGAGTGTGGGCGTTGTCTTATAAGCAAAACCGGCTGCCGCGACGACGCTGATGAGCCAGATTACGCCAAGCGCAATCTTCACCTTCCAATCCATGAATTTCTCCCCTTGTGATCCAATGCAGCTTATTCGACAAATTGCATATCAAAACGGCCGACACGTGTTTGGCCTTGGCCGTTGATGATCTCCTGCCTGAACTCCGTACTGGTAAGGTAATCGGCCTCGGAGATACGACCGTGCTTGATCAGTTCGTCCAGATACCAGCGCCAATCGATTTGGCCGGCAAATAACGCCTAATCGAAGAAGCGGCTTTAGATCGGCCATTGCCCGGTATGGCCTTCATATATACTGAATCCACATTGAGGCCAGGTCTGGCTGGGGTAGCTGCCGCCGGCCCGATTCATGCTGCCCGCTCTGGCGACCCAGATCATCACTTCCGCCGTGACGTTGGCTTCATGGGCGATCGGACTGCTTGCCAGCCAAACTTCAAAGGCCGCATTCCAGTCGGCGCTTGCCGGAGTGGAAAAGCGTAATCGATGCGCAACTCTCTGAGCGCTTGCAGGCGGCACAACGTGGGTTGGTGCGACCACGGCTTGTAGCCGAACATCACTTCCGGATAGGCGGTCACGCTGTGCGGGCGCGCACCGTTCCAATTCCAACGCCATCCGAGCTCGTATCGCCTGATCGTGATACTTGACGGATTGCTGACCGAATGCACCGCTGCTTTGTTGGCCCCATTTGTTGTTTTCAAGGGCAAGCCCGCGCCGGTCGCCGTAGTGGCTGAGTCTGACACGATTCCCCATGGGTATTTCTACCGGCATGCCCTTTCCCCTGTTTGTATGCGTTCCCAGGCAGTCGGCAGCACGATTTGCCCACCTGTGGAGTTCCCAGGATTTAGTGGACACACTGCAGCTAGGGCTTTGTAGCTGCCTCAAATTGCTCTGGGCTAACGCCCGACAAATGCTTGTGTCTTCGCGTCCGATTGTAGAAGCCATCGATATAGTCTGCGATGTCTTCCGTGGCTTGCTGGCGCGTGTTGTAGATGCGTTTTTTGATGCGCTCCTTTTTCAAGCTCGAGAAAAAGGATTCGACGACCGCGTTGTCCCAGCAGTTGCCGCGACGGCTCATGCTCGGTTGAAGGCCGTTCGAGCGGCAGAAGCGACGCCAGTCGTCACTGCCATATTGCGAGCCCTGGTCGGAATGGACAATCGTGCCTTCGGGTTCACGGTTGCGAACGGCAATCAGCAGAGCATCCAAGACGAGTTCTCGATGAATGGATTGCCGCGTGGCCCAGCCGACCACCTTGCGAGAGAACAGGTCCAGTACGACGGCCAAGTACAGCCAGCCTTGCCACGTTCGGACATAAGTGATGTCCGTGACCCAAACTCGATTCGGCTGCGAAACGTCGAAGTTGCGCTTTACGAGATTCGGAATCAAATGAGCCGACTTTCCGCCACTGACGTAACGACGGGTTCGGTAGCCGCTCTTGGCACGCATGCCGTTCTCCCGCATCAGCCGCGCAACACGATGCTTGCTGCAGGTTTCGCCGGCCTCTCGAAGGTCTAGGAAGACGCGTGGAGCGCCGTAAACACCCTGGCTTGCGTTGAACGATGCCCTGATCAGGCCAAGCAAGCGCTTATCCTCGCGAGCTCGATCAGAAACCGGGTTGCTGAACCAAGCGTAGTAGCCGCTGGGTGCAACCTCCAGCAAGCGGCACATCATCTGAACGCTGTGCTCCTTGCGGTTGGCTTTGATGAACTCGTATTTGCGCCGAACAGCGCTGGTTTCTTGCTTCCTTGGCACTTCTCACCTCCGACGATCGCCTCGTCTTCGAAAGAGTGTCCACTAAATCCTGGGAACTCCACTTGACGAGGCGTACGCCTCAGGCTTAGCCGTTTCCCTGCTTAGATTTCAAATTCTAGTACGTGGAAATGCTAGTGCCGTGCTCGTGGCAAACCGCCTGGAGCGGTAGGCCCCCGTCCAACTACTTAATAGTTGCAACCATCTAGGACTCGTTGAAACGGTACTTGCGTACTTCAAACTTCCTGGCTGTCGAAGCGCCAGATAGCTCCACGTACTACCTGCGTAGGCTCAGGAAACAAGTGCAACACTATCCAAAAAGAGTGTTGCCATGTCATCCAGCTACCATCATCTGAGCCCAGAAGAGCGTGCGACCATCATGATTCAGCACGGCCAGGGCGCCACGCTCAGTTCCATCGCACGCCTGCTGGGCCGTCACCGTTCGACGATCTCTCGCGAGTTATCGCGTCAGAGTGGGCGTTCTTACTCAGCAGTCCGGGCGTCTGAACGCTATCGCAGCGTTCGCCGCAGATGCGGCCGACCGTCTAAGCTGCAAGCCGGTACACGCTTGTCAGACCGGGTCGTCACCATGCTTGAGCATCGCCATTGGTCGCCAGAGCAAATTGCAGATAAGCTGAAACGGGAACACCCGGACGATCCGTCCATGCACGTGAGCCACGAGACGATCTATTCGTGGGTCTACGCGCAGCCGAGAAACCAGCTGAAGCGGCTGCTGGTGTCCCAACTGCGCCAGGGCAAGCCCAAACGTGGGCGCAGAGCCAGCGCTTCGAACTGTTCGGCGATTCAGGTGCCGGATCACCAGACGATCCATCAGCGCCCGGCCGAAATTGAGGGTCGAGAATTTCCAGGCCACTGGGAAGGCGACCTGATCATCGGCCAGCTGAATCAGTCCTGTATCGGCACGGTGGTTGAGCGTAAGACCGGCTTTCTGGTGCTCTGCAAGATGGAGAATAAGAGCGCTGCAGCCGTCCGAGAGGGCTTTGAACGGCAGCTCAAGAAGATCGACAGCTTTCTCCGGTTGTCGATGACTTACGACCGGGGCTCCGAGATGGCTGAGCATCCGCTGATGAGCAAGCATCTGAAGATGGCCATCTACTTTGCAGATCCGCATGCCCCTTGGCAGCGAGGCAGCAACGAGAACATCAACGGCTTGCTCCGGCAGTACTTCCCGAAGGGCACCGACCTATCTGGCGTGAGCCAGGTCCGCTTGAACGACGTCGCATGGCTGCTGAACACCCGGCCAAGAAAACGTTTTGACTTTCAGACTCCGCAGGAGCTTTTCGATAAAGCGACGGCGGATTATCTCAATCATGTTGCACTTGATTCTTGAATCCAAGCTGTCGCCAGCACCTTACAGGACCACATCCCGCTCTGATGGCGCAGCTACCACTTTTTTCTGAGCACTTCCTATACGGCTTATTGCTCGAGAAGCGATCCAGCCAACAGCGTTCGTTGAACTGCCATCCTCAGCCAACTTCTTTTTCAAGCGCTTGGCGCCAGGGGCGCTTATGCCAACGAATTTGCTGCGCCATGCGCAAGCTGACCTGCGAAGTAGTGTGCTTGCGGCTCAGCTTTCTACAAGCATACCGTTTCCCGCCTGCTGCCTGCTGCAGAAGCTCGATGATCCGCTCTACAGAGCATCGCTTCTTCACATCCTTGTTCTTGTGTTTCACAGATCGGACTCTAGATCGCCCTAAATCTCAAGGCGAGTGAGACTTCACACCGTGTTTTATTCGGCATCGAGAACCAGCAGTTAGCGGAAAGGAATAGCAGCCGGCCGCTTCAAAGCTCAAAGTCTAGATTAGCTGCGATCTTGGGAGGATCTACGTAAACCGGTTCATTAAAGTAAATGATCCGACTGGGGGGCATCGTAGGTTGTACTGTGGATGGCGCGATTCCGACATCAAACTCATCTACCCAAGTATGCCCGGCTCCATTTTGAATCACCCCAAATGCGATTCTTACGGCACCTTCGGGAACAGCGAGTACTATTCTTTTTGTTTGCCAACCCGTGCTGCCAAAGAGTGGCCTATTAGACATGTTGTCGAGCGAAATTAAGCGCCCATCCGCCGCGTCAATCCGAACCCAAAGTCCCGCCCATCCCATTAAATCTTCTGTCTTCATCGTTGCAGCGACCTGGACGGATTTACCTACGAAGCTTAGTGCGGAAATAGCCTGCCCCAATCCCCCAAATGTAGTTCTTGATTCATTTGCGGAGTATATAAGTGCGCACTTTGACCCATAAGGCGAGTCTGCGACTTCGATTGTGTAATCAGATCCAGGTGTACCTGCAAACCACCAACCCTCTGGTATTGTAGAATTTTGCTCCGCCTGAGCACAACCAACAAAGAAAGCTGCCAACACTGCATAATACTTAACCAATTCAAATTGCTCCTTGCGTTCAATATCAAGCTATGCGGCATAAGGAATATAAATAATGACCAGGAGTTGAGTCGCAGCCACCACTTACCCCTAAACCTATTATTGACTGAGACAAACTGTATCCCTTAGTTCCAAGTTGTCTCAGATCAATGATAACTTACACCACAATAGCAAAACGGTTTGAGATCCTGAAATTCGACCTCTGAATGCTGAGCGTAGCTCTCATTCGGCGGCATCCCGACAATGGACTGATGAAGTCTCGGGTCCCACCCCGTTCTCACTGACGCTTTCAAGAAGCCTGATACTGGGGCAAAGGAGTGGTCATGTCGAAGCGTAGGATGTTTAGTCGAGAGTTCAAGCAAGGGATTGTTGAGCAGACCCTTCAGCCGGGTGTGACGTGTGCGCAGGTTGCCCGTGAGCATGGGATTGGCGCCAATCTGCTGACCCGCTGGCGGCGCGAGGCCGAGGCGAGCGGTACAGCAGCATTCGGTGGTACCGGATCTGCACGAGATGCCGAGTTGATGCGCCTGAAGCGCGAGCTGGCGCGGGTCAAGGAGGAACGGGATTTTTTAGCGAAAGCAGCAACGTTCTTTGCCATGGAATCATCCTGACATATCAGGCGATCTGGCGTTGTCGCGATGAGTTTCCGATCCGCATGATGTGCCGCTGTCTGGAGGTTTCGCCAATCGGCTATTATGGTTGGGCTGATCGCCCGCCGTGTGCGCGGCAGCGCGACAATGAGCGTCTGCCCGTGCGGATGCGGCAGATGCTCGAGGACAGCCAAGGTCCGATCGGTGCCCCACGCATGTGGGAAGACCTGGTTGAGGAAGGCGAGACAGCGAGCCTGAATCGGATCGCTCGCTTAATGGCAGCCAATGGCTTGCAAGGTCGGCCTGGCAAGAGGACGCGTGGCAAGAAGGCGCTACCCAGCTTGTCCGTTCCTGGCGTGGAGAGTCTTCTGCGTAAGCTTCCCCCTACGGGCGACAGGTAGGAAGTAGAACTTTCTGGCACATTGCCAGCCAGGAGGTTTGAAATGAAGAAGTCCCGATTCAGCGAGTCC
>Ga0208330_1000470_pt1 | contig 18289 bp, 15 predicted proteins | sample DeeseametaMP1896_FD_184180 | JGI IMG/M metagenome (GOLD analysis project Ga0208330, IMG submission 184180) | Marine microbial communities from the Deep Pacific Ocean - MP1896 (SPAdes) | ecosystem: Environmental > Aquatic > Marine > Oceanic | place: East of Hawaii, North Pacific Ocean | collected...
GGGCGTCCAGTGCCGCAGCGTGCCGGTCGAGCTCGCCGAGGAGGTCTTCGACCACGGTGATGGCCTGCTGCAGCGCGTCGCGCGCCTCGGCGAGCAGCTCTTGCGCGACGCCCGGGGAGTCCAGCCGCGGTTCCAGCGCGCTCGCGACGGCCTCGAAGTCGTCGAGGATCTGCTGCAGCCGCCGCCGCGCGTGCGCCACGGCGTCGGCGGCCTGCCCGGCGACGACGCCCATGCTGCCGGTCCGTCCGGCGGCGTCGTCGATGGCGGCGGTCGTCGCAGCGGCGTACGCGGCGGCCGCGTCGGCACCGGACCCGCGCCATCCCTCGCCGGTGGCCCGCCAGGCCCGGGCGGCCGCTGCGGCCGTGTCGGCCAGTGCGTCCCGCGCGTCCCGCAGCGCCGCGGACGGGTCACCGGCCGGCCCGGCCGACCAGCCCGGACCGACCAGCGCCTGCAGGCGTCGGATGGGCTCGGCCAGCACCGCGGTCACAGCGCCGGGCATCACCACCCGCCGAGAAGTTGTGCACCGGCGTCTCCGTCGGCGCGGTGGTAGTCCGTCGCCGCCTGGTGAGCGGCCCGGTGCGTGCCGGACAGCGACGCGCACACACCGGCCAACGTCTCGGTCTCCCGCGCGACGGCGCGGTTCAGCCGTGCCAGGAATGTCGCACCCACCGGGCCGAACAGCGACGCATCGGTACCCACGGTGGCCAGGCGGGCGGCGACGGCCTGCAGGTCGTCGGCGTGCCCGGCGGAGGCCGAACCGTAGGCGCGGAGGAGGTCGGTGTCTGCGGTCAGACGCACGTGCATATGGATACGACGCCGCGAAACCGCGGTCGGTTCCCGTTAAGGTGCGAATTCATGGATGTGCGCGTTGTCGACCACCCGCTGGCCGCGGCGCGGCTGACCACCCTGCGCGACGAGCGCACCGACAACGCTGCGTTCCGCGCGGCTCTTCGCGACCTGACGCTGATGCTGGTCTACGAGGCCACGCGTGAGCTTGTCACCGACACTGTGGCGGTGCGCACCCCGCTGGTCGAGACCGCGGGCGCCCGGTTGGCCAACCCTCCGTTACTCGTGCCGGTGCTGCGCGCCGGGCTGGGCATGGTCGACCAGGCGCACGCGCTCATCCCGGAGGCGCGGGTCGGCTTCGTCGGGATCGCGCGAAACGAGGACACCCACCAGCCGATGCCCTACCTCGAGTCGCTGCCCGACGACTTGAGCACCCAACCGGTGATCGTGCTCGACCCGATGCTGGCCACCGGCGGGTCGATGGTGCACACGCTGGAACTGCTCTACGCCCGTGACGCCGTCGACATCACCGCAATCTGTGTGGTCGTGGCACCGGAAGGTATTGCCGCGCTGGAGAAAGCAGCCCCGGAGATCCGGCTGTTCACCGCAACCATCGATTCGGGCCTCAACGACATCGCCTACATCGTGCCGGGTCTGGGAGACGCCGGTGATCGTCAGTTCGGGCCGCGCTGACCCCAATCGCGCACGGCCTCGGCGGCGGCGTCCCGCAGTTCGGCGGCTCGTCCGCGGGCAGTGTCCAGCTCGCCCTCGCAACGGATTTCGAGGTAGCACTTGAGTTTCGGTTCGGTGCCCGACGGACGCACCACCACCCGCAGCGTCGTGCTGTCGTCACCTCCGGTGAACACCAGGGCGTCGGTGCGGGGTTGCAGGTCGGTGACGGTGAGGTCGAACCCGCCCAGTGACGCAGGCGGGTGATGGCGCAGTCGGGTCATGATCTCGGCCGCCTGCTGCGGGGAGTCGACGCGGCGGGTGACGGCGGCGGTGGTGTGCACGCCGTGCCGTCGGGCCAGGGCATCGAGCGCGTCGAGCACCGAAAGCCCTTGCGTTCGCAGTGCGGCCACCATGTCACAGGCCAGCACAGCGGCGCTGATGCCGTCCTTGTCCCGCACCGCTTCCGGGTCGACACAGTGCCCGATCGCCTCTTCGTAGGCGTAACGCAGCGTGCCGGGAACATCGTTGTCGGCGCGGGCCAACCACTTGAACCCGGTCGGTGTCTCGACGTGGCGCGCGCTGTAGGAGGCGGCGATCGCGGCCAGCATGCGGGAGGACACCACCGTGCTCGCCACCACCGCTGACGCGGGGGCGCTACACGTAGACAGCACGTAATCACCGAGAAGCCAACCGGTTTCGTCTCCCGACAGCATCCGCCAACCGTCCGGGGACGGTATCCCGATTGCGCAGCGGTCGGCGTCGGGGTCCAGCGCGATCGCCACCTCCGCGTCGACGTCGGCGGCCAGCGCCAGCAGCGCGTCGACGGCTCCGGGCTCCTCGGGGTTCGGAAACGCCACGGTGGGGAAGTCCGGGTCGGGCGCGAACTGGCCGGCCACCACGTGGACGTCGGCGATCCCGGCCAGTGCCAGCGCATCCAGGGCGAACTCGCCGCCGACGCCGTGCAACGGGGTCAGCGCCACCCGCACCGAACCGGCGCCGCGGCGCAGCGTGGCGGCCCGTTCGACGTACGCGCGCAGCAGATCTGCACCGGACTCCTCGACGGGGGTCCGCGGTATCTGGTCGGCGGGCGGCGCCGCCGCGATCGCCTGCTCGATGTCCCGGTCCGTGGGAGAGACGATCTGCAGTCCGCCCTCGAGGTAGACCTTGTACCCGTTGTCGGTGGGCGGGTTGTGCGAGGCGGTGAGCTGTACCCCGGCCACCGCGCCGGTGCGGCGGACCGCGAACGCCACCACCGGGGTGGGCACCGGGCCGGGCATCAGCGTCACGGAGAAACCCTGAGCGGCACACACTTCAGCGGCAGCGCGGCCGAACTCGGCGGAGCGGTGGCGGGCGTCGTAGCCGACGACGACGCGCCCGCCGCCCAGGCCCCGCTCGGCCAGCACCGCGGTCACGCCCCAGGTGGTGCGCAGCACGACGGCCAGATTCATCCCGTTCGGTCCGGCGCGCAGCGGCCCGCGCAGCCCGGCTGTACCGAAGGTCAGGCTGTGGGCGAAGCGCTCGCGCAGTTCGTCGGCGCTGCAGGCGGCGAGTTCGGCCGCCGAACCGGGGTCGGGATCGTGGGCGAGCCACTCCTGCACGGTCGGTGGCCGGGGCGTCATGGAGCCACCTCACCACGAATCGGGCGCGGTAGGCGACATCGTGAGTCGCCTACCGCGCCGAATCCGCCGAGTCGGCGAGCTTGCGCAGGATCGGTGCCACCAGCATCAGCAGGTCGAACTCCAGCGGCGACAGCGTCTCCTGCATGCGCCGGTGCAGCCAGTCGTCGCGTTCGGCACGGTCGGCGGCCAGTAGTGCCTCGCCGTCGGGGGTGAGTTCGACGAGCTGGCGGCGCCGGTCGGAGGCGTCGGGGCGGCGCCCGATCAGCTGCCGCGTCTCCAGTTCGTTGAGCGAGTCGGTCAGCGACTGGACCCGCACGTGCATGCGGGCGCCGAGCTCGGCGGGGGTGGTGACCCCTGCTCGGCTGATCTCTCCGAGCAGCTGCATCTGACTCAGGGTCAGGCCGTTGTCGGGGCGGTGCCGGCGCATCTGGCGGGTCACCGCCATCATCGACTCCCGCAGTTCGGTGGCCGCGGGACGGGCAGCGTCGGCAACGACCGCGTCCTCAGTCATTACCAAGTTATACCTTGGTAATGCTGCAGTGTCATCGCTGATAGTCGGCGCGTTGTGATCATGGATCGCCAAGAGCATACTTGTCATCACGATGAGGTGGACGCGCGAGCTACTCCGGTGGGCGGTGCTGCTGGCGGTGACCGCCGGGGTGACCGTTCCGCTGACGCTGGTGGGGGTGCCCTCGGCGGCGTTGTTCGCCGCACTGGTGGTGGGCATCGCGCTGGCGCTGCTGTCGTGGGGGCCCGCCAGGGTGCCGCGGCCGCTCGGGCTGGCCGCGCAGGGCACCCTGGGCGTCTACATCGGCACGATGGTGCAGGACGACGCGCTGGCCGCGCTCGGCGACGACTGGGCGATCGTGCTGGGCATCGGGGTCTCGACGCTGGTGCTCAGCGTCGCCGCCGGGGCGCTGCTCGGCTTGCGCCGCGACGTCACCCCGCTGACCGGATCCCTGTCGCTGGTGGCCGGCGGCGCTTCCGGACTGGTCGCGATCGCCCGCGAGCTCGGCGGCGACGACCGGGTGGTCGCGGTGCTGCAGTACCTGCGCGTGGGGCTGATCACCGCGTCGATGCCGGTGGTCGTCACGCTGATCTACCACGCCGACCGGTCCCGGCCGCCCGTCGCCGACCCCGGACAGGATCCGGTCGCTCCGTGGTACCTCAGCGTGGGCATGCTCGTCGCCCTGGTGCTGGTCGGCTCGACGCTCGGACGGCTCATCCGACTGCCCGGAGCCGGCCTGCTCGGCCCGCTCGCGCTGACGGTCGCGCTGGAGATCAGCGGCCTGTCGTACGGGCTGTCGGTGCCGGTGGTGCTGGTGCAGGCCGGCTACGCGCTCATCGGCTGGCAGGCCGGTCTGGCGTTCACCCGGGAGTCGCTGCGTGCTGTCGGCCGGCTCCTCCCGGCCGCGGTGGCGTTGATCGTCCTGCTCGGTGTCGCGACCGCCGGGCTGGGCGTGCTGCTGAGCCGGGTGGCCGACCTGACGCTGCTCGAGGGGTATCTCGCGACCAGCCCCGGCGGGGTGTACGCGGTGCTGGCGACTGCGGTGGAGACCGGGTCCAACGTCACGTTCATCATCGCCGCACAGGTGGTGCGCATCCTGTTGATGCTGTTCGCGGCCCCGCTGCTGGCCCGTGTGGTGGTGTGGGCCGGGGCCCGCTTCGGCCGTCAGAGCCGGGCGATCACCGACGCCAGCAGCGACCCCATCCGCGTCGCCGACTGACGGCCCGCGGCCAGCACCTCGTCGTGGCTGAGCGGCTGTCCGGTCATGCCGGCGGCCAGGTTGGTCACCAGCGACACCCCCAGCACGTCGGCGCCGGCTTCACGCGCGGCGATGGTCTCGTGCACCGTCGACATCCCGACCAGATCGGCGCCCAGCGTGCGCAACATGCGGATCTCGGCGGGCGTCTCGTACTGCGGGCCGAACAACCCCGCGTACACCCCCTCGGCCAGGGTCGGGTCGATCTCGCGGGCCAGCGCCCGCAGCGTGGGCGAGTAGGCGTCCACCAGGTCGACGAACCGCGCCCCGACCAGGGGGGAGCGCGACGTGAGGTTCAGGTGGTCGCTGATCAGCACCGGCTGCCCGACGGCGAAGTCCTGACGTAGGCCGCCCGCCGCGTTGGTCAGCACCACGGTGCGCACGCCGGCCGCCGCCGCGGTACGCACCGGATGCACGACATGGCGCAGGTCATGGCCCTCGTAGGCGTGAATGCGCCCGAGCAGCACCAACACCCGGTGCGGCCCGATGCGCAGCGAGAGCACCTGCCCGCCGTGGCCCTCGGCGCTGGGCGGGGTGAAGCCGGGCAGTTCGGCCATCGGCACCGCCGCGGTGGGGTCTCCCAAGCGGGCCGCCGCCGGCGCCCACCCCGAGCCGAGCACGACAGCCACATCGTGGGCGTCGACTCCGGTGCGTTCGGCGACCGCGTCGGCAGCCCGGCGGGCCAGGGCATACGGGTCGGCGGGCTCTGACACGTCCCGCAGCCTAACGGGCCGGCTTCGACCCCTTCGGCCGGCGCCGAGCGCAGTGAGATACTGCCTGCATGCCTACCGCCGCCGCGTCGACATGTGTCGAGGAGACCGTGGTCCGGCGGCGCGGCGACCTAATCGAGCTGTCCCACGACATCCACGCCGAGCCGGAACTGGCGTTCGCGGAGCATCGCAGCTGCGCCAAGACCCAGGCGCTGGCCGCCGAGCGCGGGTTCGACGTCACCACGCCCGCGGGCGGTCTGGACACCGCGTTCCGCGCCGTCTATGGCAGCGGGTCGCTGGTGGTCGGGGTGTGCGCGGAGTACGACGCGCTGCCCGGCATCGGCCACGCGTGCGGGCACAACATCATCGCCGCGTCCGCGGTCGGCACCGCGCTGGCTCTGGCCGAGGTCGCCGACGACCTGGATCTGACCGTGGTGTTGCTGGGCACCCCGGCCGAGGAGGCCGGTGGCGGGAAAGTGCTGATGCTCGAGGCCGGGCTGTTCGACGACATCGCCGCCACGGTGATGCTGCATCCGGGCCCGCTGGACATCGCCGCGGCCCGATCGCTGGCGCTGTCCCAGGTGGCGGTCAGCTATGTGGGCCGCGAGTCGCACGCCGCGGTCGCCCCGCACCTGGGCATCAACGCCGCGGACGCGGTGACGGTGTCGCAGGTCGCGATCGGTCTGCTGCGCCAACAGCTGGCGCCTGGGCAGATGGTGCACGGCATCGTCACCGACGGTGGGCAGGCCAGCAACGTCATCCCCGGGCATGCCGAGATGCAGTACACGATGCGCGCCGACGACGCCGCCGGCCTGGCCGCGCTGGAGGCGCGGATGGCCGACTGCTTCCTGGCCGGCGCGGTGGGCACCGGCTGCGACTACGACATCACCGCGACCGAGCCGCCGTACCTGGAGCTCACCCCGGACGGCTGGCTGGCCGAGACGTTCCGCGCCGAGATGCAGCGGGTGGGGCGCAGCCCGGTGGGGCGCGAGCTGGAGGTGGCGCTTCCACTGGGCAGCACCGACATGGGTAACGTCACTCAGGTCATGCCCGGCATCCATCCGATTGTCGGCATCGACGCCAACGGAGCCTCGGTGCACCAACCGGGGTTCGCCGCGGCGGCGGTCGGCCCGAGTGCCGACAGGGCCGTCGTGGAGGGTTCGATCATGCTGGCGCGCACCGTGGTGGCGCTGGCCGAGAACAGCGCGGAGCGCGAGCGCGTGCTGGAGCTGCAGAGGAGGCGGACGTCATGAGCGCGTTGCAGCACGCCGCCGCGCGCTGGCTGTCCGCCCATTACGACGACCTGGTCGGGTGGCGCCGCCACCTGCATCAGCATCCCGAGCTGGGCCGCCAGGAGTTAGCCACCACGCAGTTCGTGGCCGCGCAGCTGGCCGACGCGGGCCTGAACCCCAAGGTGCTGCCCGGCGGCACAGGTTTGCTGTGCGACTTCGGGCCCGACGACGGACCGCGGGTGGCGTTGCGCGCGGACATGGACGCGCTGCCGCTCGACGAACGCACCGGTGCGCCCTATGCGTCGCTGGTGCCGGGCGTCGCCCACGCCTGCGGGCACGATGCGCACACCGCGGTGTTGCTGGGGGCCGCGATGGCGCTGTCCTCGGCGCCCGAGCTGCCGGTGGGGGTCCGGCTGATCTTCCAGGCGGCCGAGGAGTTGATGCCCGGCGGCGCGATCGACGCGATCGCCGCGGGCGCGTTGACCGGGGTGTCGCGGATCTTCGCGCTGCACTGCGATCCGCATCTCGCGGTCGGCCGGGTCGCGGTCAAGGCCGGGCCGATCACGTCGGCCGCCGATCACATCGAGGTGACGCTGCGCTCCCCGGGCGGGCACACCTCGCGTCCGCATCTGACGTCGGATCTGGTCTACGGGCTGGGCACGCTGATCACCGGTGTGCCCGGGGTGTTGTCACGGCGCATCGATCCGCGGCACTCCACGGTGATGGTGTGGGGCGCGGTCAACGCCGGGGTGGCCGCCAACGCGATTCCCCAGATCGGCACACTGGCCGGGACGTTGCGCACCGCCAGCCGCGAGACCTGGCTGACGCTGGAAGATATTGTGCGCGAGACAATTTCGTCGCTACTCGCGCCGCTGGGCATCGAGCACATGCTGCAGTACGAGCGTGGCGTGCCGCCGGTGGTCAACGAAGAGGTGTCCACGCGCATCATCACCCACGCCGTCGAGGCGATCGGTCCTGAGGTGCTGGCCGACACATTGCAGTCCGGCGGTGGTGAGGACTTCTCCTGGTATCTGGAGGAGGTACCCGGGGCGATGGCCCGCCTGGGGACGTGGAGCGGCCACGGCCCGCAGCTCGATCTGCATCAGCCGACGTTCGACCTCGACGAGCGCGCCCTCGGCGTCGGAGTGCGCCTGCTGGTCAACCTGATCGACAACGCCCTGCTCTAGTTCCGCGAACGCGCGGGTCTGCACAGCGGCGCGCCGGCAATTCTGTCATTCAGCGCGTGCTCGTCGCGATTCAGCGCGCGCTCACACCACCTCCTCGAGCAGTCCGGTGGCCACGTCGAAGACGAATCCGCGCAGCGAATGGTGCAGCGTCACGAACGGGCTGGCTTCGATCCGGCGCAGCGACTGCCGCACGTCCTGCTCGAGATCACCGAACGACTCCGCCGACCACGCAGGCTTGATGCCGACCTCTTCCTGGATCGCGCGCTTGAAGTCGTCGTCGGTGAATGTCAGCATGCCGCAGTCGGTGTGATGGATGAGGATGATCTCGCGGGTACCCAGCAGCCGCTGGCTGATCGCCAACGAACGGATCTCGTCGTCGGTGACGACCCCGCCGGCGTTGCGAATGACATGGGCCTCACCGTTTTTCAACCCGAGGATGCGGTAGACGTCCATCCGCGCATCCATGCAGGCCACCACTGCCACGTGCCGGCTCGGCGGCAGCGGCAGCGGGCCGTCGAAGCCTTCGGCGTAGGCGCGGTTGTTCGCGAGGTACTCGTCGGTCACGGACATGGGTGTCTCCTCGAGGCGTCGGCCAAGACGTGGGGCTCGACGATAGTAGGGCGGGCTAGGAGTCCGTCGCGCCGGAATCGCGCCGTGGGGTGTCGGAGGGCGAGTGGTCCGTCACCTGGCCCGCCGCGACCAGCCGTCGTTCGCCGTCGCGATGACGGCGATGCTGCGAGAACGAATACGCCACCGCGCCGGCCCAGGTCACCGAGATCACCACATAGAACACGGCGCGGATGCCGTCGGGTGCGTCGATCCAGTCGCTGCGCAGCAGCGTGCGGGTGTTGGTCAGCACGATCAATCCGCCCACCGCGGCGCCCAGCACGCGGGGCGGAATGTGGCGCACCAGCCACGCCGCGACGGGTGCGGCGATGACACCGCCGATGAGAAGCGCCGCGACCCACGCGTAGTTCACCCCCGCCGAGCCGATGCCGAGAACGAAGCCGACGCTGGCGGCCACCGCGACGAGGAACTCGCTGGTGTCGATCGAACCGATCGTCTTGCGCGGCTCCAGACGTCCGCTGGCCAGGATGGCAGGGGTGCCGACGGGGCCCCACCCGCCGCCACCGGTGGCGTCGACGAAACCGGCGACCAGGCCGAGCGGCCCGAGAAAGCGCTTGCGCAAGGGGGTTCCGAGACGACTCGTGGGTAAGCCCAGCGCTGTGAACCGGGCCAGCACATACACCCCGAGCGAAAGAAGAATGATCGCCATCAGCGGCGCGGCGACCTCGGTCGACAGGTTCGACAGGAATGTCGCGCCGAGGAAGGCGCCGACGGCCCCCGGGATACCGATCTTGGCGACCACAGCCCAGTCGACGTTGCCGAACTTCCAGTGCGCGGCGCCGGACATCAGGGTGGTGCCGATCTCCGCCAGATGCACCGTCGCCGACGCCGCCGCCGGGTTGGTGCCGATGGCCAGCAGCAAGGTCGTCGAGGTGACGCCGTAGGCCATGCCGAGGCTGCCGTCGACGAGTTGGGCGCCCAGGCCTACGAGCGCGAGGAGGAGCAGTTGCCTCATCAGAATCCTGTTCTTGTGCCGACGGTTTCCGCTGCGGTGTCCGTCTCGGTCCGCACAGGGTCCACGTCGGGACGGCAGAAGTCAGCATTTGAAATCGCGGTGAGCGAATTGTCCTCGTGCGCACGATGACCCCGAACCTGCTAGATTCCTCGTCATGTTCGTTTCCGGATCACCGTCGGCCGCCCTCGGCCGCGAGTGTTGTCGTCGCGCATCGCGCCGCGACTGACCCGACCGGACGCTTCGGTATCCCCTGAGTCGGCGCGGCTTCGGCCACCGCCCCCGACTCCTGAGGATCACCCATGCTTTCCACCACCACCGTCATCACCGCCCCCGCCGCACCGCTGGTGGTGGCGCCGAGGCTGGGTGTCGCCGACACAGCCGCAGCGGCGGTGCTGGCGGTGATCCGCAGGCGCGGCCCTGTCACCCGGGACGTGATCGTGACGGTGACGTCGCTGAGCGCCGCGACGGTCAACCGGCAGGTCGGCACCCTCATCGACGCCGGATTGCTGCAGGAACGCCCCGACCTCGCGGCGAGCGGCGCCGTCGGGCGACCCCGGATCCCGGTCGAGCTCAACCACCGGCCGTTCCTGACGCTGGGCGTCCACATCGGGGCCCGGAGCACCAGCATCGTGGCGACCGACATCCGGGGCCACACCCTCGACGCCATCGAAACGCCAACGCCGCAAAGCGATCCCGCGACAGCACTGCCCGCACTGGCTGACACGGCGCGGCGTTATCTGCAGCGTTGGCGCAGGCGCCAGGTGCTCTGGGTTGGTGTCGCCGTCGGCGGAACCGTGGACAGCGCCTCGGGTTCGGTCACCCACCCGCGGCTGGGCTGGCGAGCGGCCCCGGTCGGCACCGTCATCGCCGAGCGTCTGGGGCTGCGGGTGTCGGTGGCCCCGCACGTCGACGCGATGGCCGCCGCCGAGCTCGTGTTCGGGTTACCCCGGAGCGACGCACCGGCCGCGACGACGCTGTACGTGTACGCCCGGGAGACGGTGGGTTTCGCGCTGACGATCGGTGGCAAGGTGCACACCCCGGCGCGCGGGCCGGGCAGCATCGCGGGGCTGCCGGTGCAGCGCGACCTCAACGGTCAGCCCGCGACCCTGGAAGACGCCGTCAGCGACGACGCCGTGCTGCGCGCGGCCCGGGCGGCGAGAATCGCGCCCGGCGCGACCACCGTGGCAGCGGTGACGCGGGCGGCGCGCGCCGGGGACAAAGCCGCGGCGGCGTTGCTGACCGACCGGGCCCGAATCCTGGGGGAGGCCGTCGCGCTGCTGGCCGATCTGCTCAACCCGGACAGCGTCGTCGTCGGCGGGCAGGCCTTCACGTGCTATCCCGAGGGGATGGCGGCGATGCAGGACGCCTTTGCGCGCCGGTCGACCGTCTCGGGCGGCCGGGTCCGCGCCACCGTGTTCGGCGACAGGGTTCAGGAAGCCGGCGCCGGCGTGGTGTCCCTCAGTGCGCTCTACGCCGATCCGGTCTCGGCGACGCGGCGGGCCCGGGCCATGGCGGCGGGCGGGCGGGGACGCTTCGACAACTGATTGCGCTGGTGCGCAGCATGATTCGTCAGGGGGGACGATGGAGCCCGTAGGGCACCGCGGCGAGCAGTGTCACGGAGATCGACGACCCGCCGGGCGTGCGGTAGACGCGTTGCTCGCCGGGCCGGGCGCCTGCGATCGCGGCGCCGAGCGGCGATTGCAGCGAATAGATCTCCATGCCGTCGTGCTCGGTTCCCCGCACGCCGAGCAGGAACGTTTCGGTGTCGCCGGCCTCGTCGTAGCGCACCGTCAGGACCATGCCGGGTTCGGCGATCCCGTCGTCGGGTGGGTCTTCGCCGACCACCGCATACACGAGCAGGTCGTGGATCTGCTGTATCCGTACCTGCCGCACACGCTGGATCGCGGCGAGGTTCTCGTCGCCGCCCGCGCTGCCGTCGACGTCGCGCGCGAGCATGGCGCGTAGTTCGGTCAGTTCGTCGTGCAGACGCTGGTGTGCCGACTCGGAGATCCACACTCGGGTTGGGGTGCTCATGCTCGTTCTCCTGCTGTTTCGTTGATGTGCCTGGGCACGGCTGGGGGTTGTCGTCAGGGGCGGGATGCTCGCCGCCCCTGACGACACGCTGGGCCTGGACGGGGCCCGTGGAACGGTGTTCGCGCTATCGCCGGGGATCGAAGGGGCGCAGCGCGGCGGGTTGCTTACCGGTCGTGATCTGTTCTGCCAGAAGCCGGCCCGTGACGGGTCCGTGCGCCAGTCCCCACATGCCATGGCCGCCGGCCACATAGATGCCGCGCGACACCTCGCCGATCAGGGCCCGGCCGTCGGGCGTCACCGGGCGTGGCCCGACCCAGATGTCGCTGCGTTCCTCCCACCGCACACCGTCGAGCAGCGGTCCGGCGGAGTCGAGGATCGCACCGATTCGCCGGGGCGCCAGAGGTTCGTCGGGTCCCCGGAACTCCATGGTGCCGGCGACCCGCATCGCGCCCTGGTAGGGGGTGCAGGCGACGCGGATGTCGGGCAGGTAGATCGGGCAGGGCATGGCCCGCTCCACGGGGACGGTGAACGAGTAGCCACGTCCCGCGCGCACCGGGACGCGGACCTGGGGGCTGATCAATTCGGGTAACCAGGCGCCGGTGGCGACGACGACGGCGTCGGCGGTCATGGGCTCGGCCGCCAGCGGACGCACCTCGACGCCTGTGCGTGACGTGCCCACCCGGCGGATGTCCAGTCGCCGGATTTCGGCGCCCCGGTCCCGCACCGAACACGCCAGGGCGTGGACGAACCGGCCCGGATCGATGAACCGTTGACCCTCGATGCTGACTCCGGCCGTGATCACCGGCGACACCAGCGGCACGTGCGTTCGCAGCTCTTCCTCGGACAGGGTCGTCGCCGTCACCGGTTGACCCTCGCTCTGCATCTGGCGCAGTTCGTGCAACAGGTGTTCGGCTTGGCGCGGGCTCCGGAACACCGCGGTGATCGGCGCATCGGTGGTTGGTGCGTCGACGCCGTTGGCGGTGAGGACGTCGTAGGCCTCGAGGCACTCCTCGTTGAGGGGAACGTTGGCCTGCACCGCCCGGCGCCAGGACGACCACCGGCAGTTGGCCGCGAACCTCACCAGGAACGCTGCCAGTCCGGGATCGGCCCGCAGGGGAACGTGCAGGGCCGATTTCGGGTCGCGCAGAGCGGTGAACGCGTAGCGCAGCACCGATGGTTGGTTGAGCGGGATCGTCAGCGCGGGGGACACCCATCCGGCGTTGCCCCAGGAGGCTCCCGCCGCGACCCCGGAACGGTCGACGACGGTGACGTCCACTCCGCGCTCCTGCAGGAACCATGCCGTGGACAGTCCGACGATCCCCGCTCCGATGACGATCGCGGAGCGCGGTCCGCCGTCGAATCGTTGGCCGCCGACCATCACGCACCTCCCCACTGGCTTGTCGTTGACATCCACAATGGGGGCCTGGCGGCCGTGGGGCTTGCGTGTTCCCGACAATCGTGAGGGCCTGGATTGTCGGGCTCCGACAGTTCACCGCTTGTCGGGCTCCGACAGTTCAACGCTCGTCGGTCGCCGCCAGCTCGATCATCGTGGCCAGGCGCCAATGCGGATCCGTCAGATCCAGTGCCGCGATATCGGCCATCTTCCGCAGTCGATAGCGCACGGTGTTCTCGTGGACACCCAGCAGCGCCCCGGCGTCGGCGAGGTCACCCATCGCGGTCAGCCACGCCCGCAGGGTGGCCACGTACTGCGTGTTGTACTCGGCGTCGTGGCGACGCAGCTCGGCCACCGGCCCGCGGTGGGGGGTACGGCCGGACCGGGCCGCGTTGCGCAGCCGCTGCAGCAGAATGTCCTGCCAGGATTCGTCGTAGGCGGGTGCGGGACCGCGCGACGCCCGGAGTTCGTGCAACGCCAGGCACTCGTCGGCCTCCGGCCGGGCTGCGCTCAGCTCGGTCGACGACGCGACGCCGCTGATTCCCGCCGAAACCACCGCGCCGTCGACCAGGGCGGCTCGTAACCCGTTGACCCACCTGCGGGCGGGCTCGGCGTCCTCGGCGGGTAACACGGTGTAGACGGCGCTGCCGGACAGCGCGCTGCGGCCCGGCCGCGACCAACCGAAGCCGGAGGTCGCCCGCTCGAACAGCATCAGCAGGGCGGCATCTCGATCGGCATCGACCGTCGCGTGCACGGCGACCACGCGAAGCCCGTCGGTCGGCAGACCCAGCCGGCTCGCTGCGGTGGCCGCGTCGGCGGAGCCTTCGAGCAGCCGGATGACCAGGTCGGATTCGACCTGACGTTCCAGGTCGGCGCTGGCGCGGGAGCGCAGGAGGTGAAGTGCGACGGTCTTGGCGCCATCGGCCAGCGCCGCGCGCCGGGTCTCGTCCAGCGGCGTCGGCGTCGCCACCCACACCGATCCGAGCAGGCGCCGCCCGGCCCGGGCGGCAACGACCATCCGCCCGGACAGGCCGTGATCAGGCGCGCCGGACACGTACAGGGGGTCGTCGGATCGGGCCAGATGCGCGAAGACGCCCCGTTGTTCGAGCAGCGCGCGCACCGGCTGAGGGGCCTGTCGACCCATGATGGTCTCGACGCGGGCGGGGTCGGCGTGGGTGTGCAGCCGGGAGTACGCCAACACCCGCGACAGCCGATCCTCGATGGTGACCGCCGCCCCGACCGCGTCGGCGAGGCTGTCGGCCAGCGCGAACAGATCGGTCGGCCCGCGGCCGGACTCGGTCTCGCGCCCTTCGAGGACCAACCCGTAGACGACTGCCGCCAACTCGCTCCAGGCCACCGCGGGGTCGACCGTCAACACCGCAATCGCAACGCCGGGGTCGACCTGCGGGTCGTTGTCGCATCCCCGCACCAACACCACCGAGGCTTGCGCCGACGCGGCCCAGCGCACGGCCTGCGCGACCGAGTCCGCGCCGACGGCCAGGAGCACATCGCCGGTGACGGTTGTGCGGTCAGCCGTCGATTCGTGCAGCGCGACGCTGCTCAGTGGGGTGTCGCGGGAGAGGGAACAGGACCTCAGTCTCACTCCGCTGCCGCCCAGCACATTCACCAGACGATCCAGCGTCACCATCGGCCACTCCTCACTCCCGGCCCTCAGCCTAGGACCGGGGCGGCCATGGCTCGCCGAGTGCGGAACGGGCTCGTCGGGCGCTACTGCGCCGGAACGCACACCTCGAGGAAACGCTTGGTGAAGTCGAGCAGGATCTTCTGCAGGTCGGCGTCGTCGAGGTCGGCGATCATCGGGTCGTTGACACAGCCGTGCACCCCGGCGCTGAGCATCGAGATCGCCACCCGCGTTGCGTTGTCGGGCGCGGGGCCGAGCAGCACGTCGGCGAGCCGGTCCCCGATGCGGCGGTACTCGTCGTTGGTCTCCAGCAGGTGGTGCACGGTGGGGTCGCCGTAGAACACGCTGGAGACCCGGCGGTGCCGGATGATCAGTTCGACCATGCCGCTCATCGACACACTGCGCCGGGCCTCGGCGGTGGGTAGCGTCTCGGTGATCCTCAGCAGGTGTTCGATGTCGTCGTAGACCGGTTTGACGACGGCGAGTGCGATCTCGTCCTTGGAGTGGAACTGGTAGTAGACCGCGGCCTTGGTCACCCCGAGCCGGTCGGCGATCATCTGCAGCGACGTGCCGCTGACGCCGTGGGCGGCGAACAGGTCCAGGGCGGCGTCGAGCACACGTTCGCGCGCGAAGCCGCGTGTCGCCACCGGTTTGGCCACCGTGCCTCCTCGATCGACGTCGGGACGCCGAACTGTATCCCCGCTCACATCGCGGGAGGATCCCTGCTCAGGTCACTAGTTAACCTAACGGCTTGTTTGAAGTTAGCCGCTTGGATAGGGTAAACCTGCTGATCGGGCATCGCGCACTGATTGCCCGGCGGGGCAGCGCATCTCGAGGCGCCCGTCACGATCACCTCGGTTCGGAAGGAGTGTGGTGGCTCCGAGCACTGCGCTGACCGAAGCCCCTTCCGGTCACGAGCGGCCCCACTTCTACCGCATCGCACGCGCCATCCGGCTCGCCTCGCTGCCGATCATCCTGATCTGGATCGCCGTCGCGGCATTCCTGAACATCTCGGTGCCGCAGCTCGAAGAGGTCGGCAAGCAGCGCTCGGTGTCGATGAGTCCCGACGAGGCGCCGGCCGTCATCTCGATGCAGCGCATCGGCGAGGTGTTCGAAGAATACGAGTCCAACAGCTCGGTGATGATCGTGCTGGAGGGCGACCAGCCTCTCGGTGACGACACCCGGGCGTACTACGCCGACCTGATCGACCGGCTCGAGGCCGACACCCGGCACGTCGAGCACATCCAGGACCTGTGGAGTGACCCGCTCACGGCGTCGGGCGCCCAGAGTGCCGACGGTCGGGCCACCTATTTCCAGGTCTATCTCGCCGGTAACCAGGGGGAGGCGCTGGCCAACGAGTCGGTGGCCGCCGTGCAGGACATCGTCGCCGAAAGCCAGCCACCCGACGGTGTCGCGGCCTACGTCACCGGTGCGTCCGCGTTGGCCGCCGAACAGGAGAACGCGGGCCACGAGAGCATGCGCACGGTCGAGGCGCTGACGTTCCTCGTCATCACGATCATGCTGGTGCTGTTCTTCCGTTCGATCGTCACCACGCTGCTGATCCTGGTCATGGTCGGGCTGAGCCTGCTGACCGTCCGCGGTGCGGTGGCGTTCCTGGGCTTCCACGAGATCATCGGGCTGTCCACGTTCGCGACCAGCCTGCTGGTCACTCTCGCGATCGCGATCGCGGTCGACTACGCGATCTTCCTCATCGGCCGTTACCAGGAGGCCCGGGGCCGGGGCGCGAGCCCCGAGGATGCGTACTACACGATGTTCGGCGGGACGGCGCACGTCATCGTCGGCTCCGGCCTGACGATCGCCGGCGCGACGTTCTGCCTGAGCTTCACCCGGCTGCCGTACTTCCAGACCCTCGGCGTGCCGTTGGCGCTGGGCATGCTGGTGCTGATCTTCGTGGCGATGACGTTCGGTCCGTCGGTGGTCACGGTGGCCAGCCGCTTCGGACTGCTCGACCCCAAGCGCGACATGCGTGTGCGCGGATGGCGCAAGGTCGGCGCGGCCACCGTGCGCTGGCCCGGCGCCATCCTGGTGGCCAGCATCGCGGTGTCGCTGATCGGGCTGCTGGCCCTGCCCGGCTACCAGACGAGTTACAACGACCGAAACTATCTGCCCAAGGACATCGAGTCCAACGTCGGATACGCGGCGGCCGAGCGGCACTTCTCGCCGGCCCGCCTCAACCCCGAGGTGTTGATGGTCGAGTCGGACCAGGATCTGCGTAACCCGGCCGACTTCATCGTCATCGACAAGATCGCCAAGGCGATCTTCGGGGTGGAGGGCATCGGCCGGGTGCAGACCATCACCCGGCCCGACGGAACCCCGATCGACGGCACCACAATCCCGTACATCATGAGCCGGCAGGGCAACACGCAGAAGCTGAACGAGAAGTACATGCTCGACCGGATGGACGACATGTCCGTCCAGGCTGCGGCGCTGCAGAACACCATCGACACGATGGGGCGGATGCAGGCGCTGATGACGCAGATGTCCGACGTGACCCAGAACATGGTGGCCAAGACCAAGACCATGGCCGACGACATCACCCAGTTGCGTGACCACATCGCCGATCTGGACGACTTCCTGCGGCCGATCCGCAACTACTTCTACTGGGAACCGCACTGCTACAACATCCCGGTGTGCTGGTCGATCCGGTCGGTGTTCGACCTGATCGACGGCACCAACCTGTTGACCGACAACGTCCAGGAGTTGGTGCCTGAGATCGAGAAGCTCGCGTCGCTGATGCCGCAGCTGATCGAGTTGATGCCCTCGCAGATCGAATCGATGAAGTCTCAGCGCGACATGATGCTGACGATGCAGCAGACCCAGGGCGGTCAGCAGGAGCAGCAGGCCGCGATGGGCGACGACGCGACGGCGATGGGCGACGCGTTCAACGACGCGATGAACGACGACACGTTCTACCTGCCGCCGGAGGCGTTCGAGAACGCCGACTTCCAGCGCGGCATCGAGCAGTTCATCTCGCCCAACGGGCACGCGGTGCGCTTCATCATCGCCCACGAGGGTGATCCGTTGTCGCCGGACGGCATCGACAAGATCGACGCGATCGAGACGGCGGCCAAAGAGGCGATCAAGGGCACTCCGCTGGAGGGTTCGAGAATCTATCTCGGTGGCACGGCCGCCACGTTCAAGGACATGGCCGACGGCACCCGCTACGACCTTCTGATCGCTGGAATCGCCGCTATCGGACTGATTTTCGTGATCATGCTGCTGCTCACCCGCGCCGTAGTGGCAGCGGCGGTGATCGTCGGGACGGTGGTGCTGTCCCTGGGTGCGTCCTTCGGATTGTCGGTGCTGGTGTGGCAGCACCTTGTGGGCATCGAGCTGCACTGGATGGTGTTGCCGATGGCGGTGATCATCCTGCTGGCGGTCGGTGCGGACTACAACCTGCTGGTGGTGTCGCGGCTCAAGGAAGAGGTGCATGCCGGGTTGCACACCGGGTTGATCCGCACCATGGGTGGTAGCGGGTCGGTGGTCACCGCCGCGGGCATGGTGTTCGCGCTGACGATGATGACGATGGCGGTCAGTGACCTGACGATCATCGGTCAGGTGGGCACGACCATCGGCATGGGGTTGATCTTCGACACGCTGGTGATCCGGTCGTTCATGACGCCGTCGATCGCTGCGCTGCTGGGCCGG
>Ga0208330_1000471_pt1 | contig 18246 bp, 17 predicted proteins | sample DeeseametaMP1896_FD_184180 | JGI IMG/M metagenome (GOLD analysis project Ga0208330, IMG submission 184180) | Marine microbial communities from the Deep Pacific Ocean - MP1896 (SPAdes) | ecosystem: Environmental > Aquatic > Marine > Oceanic | place: East of Hawaii, North Pacific Ocean | collected...
GGGGGCGGCGGTCTGTCCGGGTTGGGTCAGCCGTTCGCCGACGCGCTGACCGGACTGTTGGGCGGCGGCGGTGGCCTGCCGGAGCCCGCACCTCTCGACGTTCCCGAATTGGACGACCCTGTCGACACCGTGGAGCTCGAGGACGAGGACGAGGACGAGGACGCCGACGAGGACGAGGACCTGGTGGACGACGCCGACGAGGACGACGCCGATGAGGACCCGGCGGAGGACCCCGACGAGCCCCCCGGGGGCGAGCCCGAGGAGCCGGGGGAGGGTGCCGCCGGTGAACCGATGCCCGCGCCGACACCGCCGCCCCCGCCACCGCCGGCCGAGTCGCTGCCGCCGGTGGCGGAGACCGAGGTCGGCGAGCGCACTCCGTGCGAGATCGCGGCCGACGAACTACCGCAGGTCGGCGAAGCGTTTCCTAGCGAGCCAGGTGGCGGCTGATCACCAGCCGCTGAATCTGGTTGGTGCCCTCGAAGATCTGCATGATCTTGGCCTCGCGCATGTACCGCTCCACCCGGTAGTCGCGGGTGTAGCCGGCCCCGCCGAACACCTGCACGGCATCGGTGGTCACCTTCATCGCCGCGTCCGTCGCGATGAGCTTGGCGACCGACGCCTGGCGCGAGTACGGCATCCCGGCGTCGCGGCGCCGGGCCGCGTCGAGATAGGTGGCCCGTGCGGCGTCGACTGCGGCGGCCATGTCGGCGAGCAGGAATCCCAGCCCCTGATGATCGATGATCTTGCGGCCGAACGTCGTTCGTTGCTGACTGTAGGAGACTGCCTCGTCGAGGGCGGCCTGCGCCAGCCCGACGGCCACCGCGGCGATACCGAGGCGCCCGGAATCCAGTGCGCTGAAGGCGATCTGCAGACCCTGCCCCTCGGTCCCGATGCGCCGGTCAGCTGGCACGAATGCGTCGTCGTAGTGTGCGGCCGTGGTGGGCACCGCATGCAGCCCCATCTTCTCTTCGGGTCTGCCGAACGTGAGGCCGGCGGTGTCGCGGGGCACGAGGAAACACGAGATGCCCTGCGAACCCTCCGCGGTGCGGGCGAACAGGTTGTAGAAGTCGGCGATCCCGCCGTGGGTGATCCACGCCTTGGCGCCGGTGATCCGGTAGCCGTCGCCGTCGGCGGTGGCTCGGCAGCTCAGGGCGGCGGCGTCCGACCCGGCCTGTGGTTCGGAGAGGCTGTAGGCGCCGATCGTGGCACCGCCCAGCATGTCCGGTAGCCAACGCTGCCGCTGTTCGTCGGTGCCGAAGGACATCAGCGGATGACACGAGAGGCTGTGCACACTGACCGCGACGGCCACGGCCGCCCAGCGGGCGGCAAGTTCCTCGAGTACCTGCAGGTAAACCTCGTAGGGCTGCCCGCCGCCACCCCACCGCTCGGGGTAGGGCAGGCTCAGCAGCCCGGCTTCGCCGAGCGTGGCGAACACGCCTTCGGGATAGGTCTCGTGCTTCTCGTGATGGTCGACGATCGGCGCGAGGGTCTTGTCGGCGATCTGTCGCGCGAGCTCGACCACGTCGCGGGCCTCGTCGGTCGGCAGCAGCCGGTCTACAGCCATACCGCGAACAGTACTACAGGACGTTCTGCAGTACTATCGAGCGGGTGACCAGGCCCGCGTTCGCCACCCGGCGGCGGACCGAATTGTTCGACGCGCTGGTCGCGCTGTTGCTGGCCGAGGGTTTCGCGCATCTGACCCTCGACGACATGGCCGCACGGCTGCGCTGTTCGAAGTCCACGCTCTACACGCTCGCGGCGAGCAAAGAGCAGCTCGTCCAGGCGGCGACGGTGCACTTCTTCCGCTCGGCGACCGAGTTCGTCGAGGACCGGGTGGCGGCCACCACCGGTGCGCGGGACCGGATCGCCGCCTATCTGTCCGCGGTCGGGGCGGCACTGGACCCCGCCTCCGAGCAGTTCATGACCGACCTCGACGGCTTCGCTCCGGCTCGGGCGGTCTACGAGCAGAACACCGGCATCGCCGCCCGCCGGGTGCAGGAACTGATCGCCGAAGGCGTCGCGGCCGGCGACTTCCGTGATGTGCATGCCGCCTTCGCTGCCGACCTGGTCGCCGCGGCGATGGTGCGCATCCAACAGCGGGTCGTGCGGCGCACTACCGGACTCGACGACGCCGATGCCTATCGCGAGCTCGCCGCGATCCTCACCGCGGGTATCAGTGCCTGAGCGGCAGCCGGCGTCGACGGCGTTGCTGTCAGTTTGCTGAACGGCCAGTCCGCAACGCGGTCAGCGTCGAATACCTGATGACCACTCAGGCGAGCGAAGGCGGTATTCGATGACGATCCGATACGACGTGGTGGTGGCCGGCGGCGGCCCCGCCGGATCGGCCGCCGCCTGGCAGGCCGTCCGCAACGGGGCGCGGGTGTTGTTGTGTGACAAAGCAGAATTCCCGCGGGACAAGCCCTGCGGCGACGGACTGACGCCGCGCGCGGTGAGTTATCTGCAGAAGATGGGGCTGGGCGACGAGGTGGCCCGCTTCCACCGGCTCAACCGCGCCACCATCTTCAGTCCCAGCGAATGGGAGCTGTCTTTTCCGAATCGCCCGGGGATGCCCGATCACGGCCACGGTATCCGCCGCACACAGCTGGATACGATGCTGATCGAGCACGCCGCATCGGCCGGAGCCGACGTGAGGCAGGGCGAGGAAGTCGTCGGTGCGGTCACCGACGATGACGGGCGCGTCACCGGCGTCACGCTGAAGAGCGGCGAGCAGGTGCGCGCCAACGCGGTGATCGCCGCCGATGGTGCCTACTCGCCGGTCAAGCGTTCGTTGAAGCTGGACAGCCGGTATCACGGCTACTCGGCGATCGCGATACGTGCCGAAATGTCCGCGGTTCGCCCCGACTCCGACTCCCTGGACATCCACCTGAAGATTTCCCACCGCGGCGACCAACTGCCCGGTTATGGCTGGGTGTTCCCGCTGGGCGACGGACGCGTCAACGTGGGGCTGGGTTACGTGAACAGCTACCGGCACTGGAAGCAGATCAACGCAGCCGAGCTGCTGGGACAGTTCATGGCGACTCTGCCGCGCGAGTGGGAGTTGCCCCCGGTCGACGCGCTGCAGAAGTCGAAGGCGCTGCAGGGCTGGCGGTTGCCGATGGGTTTCACCGCCTGGCCGCCGTGGCGCCCAGGCGTGCTGTTCGCCGGTGACGCGATGGGCGCCGCCCGCCCGGTATCGGGGGCCGGGATCTCCAAGGCGCTGCAATCCGGGCTGGCCGCCGGGGAGTGCGTGGTCGCCGCACTGACCAATGGCGGTCCCGGCGACTTCACCCACTACGAGCAGGCGGTCAACGCGACGTGGGGCAGAGAGTACCGGCGCGGACGGCTGTTCCACCGCTTGGTCGGCGTGCCCGCCCTGACCACCGCCGGGCTCAAGGTACTGGACAACGTGGCCCACCCCCGGCTGCGCGCGCGACTGCTGTTCTGGGAGAACACGCTGTCGGGCAGCTGAGGCCGAGACTCAGTCGGCCAGGTTGAACGCCTTGACGATCTTCGTCGGCCGCACCCGCACGACCAATTCCCCCGGCACTCCGTTGCGACGGCCGAACTCCTGGGCGCGGTCGGCACCCATGTAGCGGCCGCCGATCCGGGTCGCGGTGGCGATCAGCTCCTCAGGGTCCTCGCTGAGCGTCACCTCGCCCTGCACCTGGACGAACGAGAACGGCGGCCGCTCGTCGTCGACGCACACCACGACCCGCGGGTCCCGGCGCAGCGCCCGGCCCTTGGCGGTGTCCCTGCCCGTGTTGAACACGAGCTCGCGGCCGTCGACGACGAACCACACCGGCGCGACCAGCGGTCGCCCGTCGGCGGCGACGTAGCCCAGCTTGGCGGTGCGGGTGCCCTCGGCGAGGAATTCGATGACGTCGTCGGTCAGCTCAGTCATGGACTCAGCCTACGGTCGCAGTCAGGGCAGCAGCTTCTGCAATTCCTCGACGAAGCCGACGGTCTCGCGGCGATCACCCGACAGCGGATGCACCAACAGGGTCGTGACACCGGCCTCGGCGAAGGCGGCCACCCGCTCCTCGACGAAGCCTGCCGGTCCGACGAGCGAGACCTGCCGAACCAGGTCGTCGGGAACCGCGTCGATGGCCTCGGTCTTCTTGCCCGCCAGGTACAGATCCTGGATGTGGTCGGCGACCTCACCGAACCCGTACCGCGTGGCCAGGCTGTGATAGAAGTTCCGGCCGCGCGCCCCCATGCCGCCGATGTAGAGCGCCAGCTGCGGCTTGGCCCATGACAGCCGTTCGTCCACGTCGTCGCCGATGGCCAGGCTCGCGCTGACCATCACGTCGAGCGGACCCAGGGCCGGGTCCCGTTTGGCAGTGCCGGCACGCAACGCGTCACCCCAGACCTCGTCGGCCTTCTCCGGGTAGAAGAACACCGGCTGCCACCCCTCGGCGATCTCGGCGGTCAGCTCGACGTTCTTGGGTCCGAGCGCAGCGATCGTGATCGGGATGCGCTCACGGACTGGATGGTTGATCAGCTTCAGGGGTTTGCCCAGGCCGGTGCCCTTCTCGGCCGGCAGCGGAAGCTGATAGTGCTTGCCGTCGTAGGCCAGCCGCTCACGTCGCCACACCTGCCGGCAGATGTCGACGACCTCCCGGGTACGTCCGAGCGGCGCGTCGAACGGCAGACCGTGAAAACCCTCGATGACCTGCGGGCCGGAGGTGCCCAGCCCCAGCCGGAAGCGGCCGTCGGAGACGTAGTCGAGGCCGGCGGCCGTCATCGCCATCAACGCCGGGGTGCGGGTGTAGATGGGAACGACGCCGGTGCCCAACTCGATGCGGGAGGTGCGGGCGGCCAGGAACCCGAGCTGGCTGATCGCGTCGTAGGAGTAGGCCTCGGCCACCAGGGCCAGGTCGACCCCGAGCTTCTCGAGTTCGACGACCTGGTCGACGGCCTCCAGGAAGCCGCCCGCGTAGCTCAGGAAGATGCCGGTGCGCATCACCAAGTTATATACCCCAACCGGTTGGTTGGGCGCGCGTGGGCGCGGAAGCTACGGCTTGAGCAGCGCGACGACCTTGTTCTCGAGGTCCACGGGATCATCGGCGAACGGGTCCATCACCGGCGCCTTCGGCAGCTCGACCTCGGCGTCGGCGAAGTCGCGGTACTGCTTGTCGCCCGCCAGCAGGTGCAGCAGGTAGCCGGTCATCAGCGCCCGCACGGTTTTCTGCGAGCTCTTGTCGGCGCCGGGCAGTCCGACGACACGGCCCAGCCGACGGCCCTCCACCAGACCGCCGGACTTGGCTTTGGGTGTCGAGCGCAGGGTGGCGGTTTTCCACACCCGCGCCAGCTCGACCGCGTTGGACCGCAGCGTCATGGGGTCGCCGGGGGCGGTCAAGATCAGCCCGGGCACCGTCAGGGTGGCCGCGGGTCGCTCGGCGGGCGGGCTACTGACCGTGGGATACGCCGCGAAGGCCGCTTTCACTCTGCTCGGCATTCCCGCCGCGGCGAATACCGCCGCTGAGGCACCGAAGCCGTGGCCGGCGACCCCGAGCTTCTCGGGATGCACGCTGATGTCGCCGGTGCCCAGGCGCACACCCGCGATGATGTCGAGCGCGGTGCCCATGTCATAGGCCAGATTCAGCGCCGACGGGGCGAACCCGATCTCGGTGTCGACACCGGCGGCGACGATGCCCCAGGAAGCCAGATGCTCGAGTGTCGCGTGGTAGCGGTGTGCCGATGTGATCCAGTCGTGAGCGAACACCACTGCGGGCAGGTTCTTACCCTCCGCCGGGGTGTAGACGACCCCGGGCAGACCGGCAAAACCCAGGTCACCCCGCATGACGCGCCGTGGACCGCACCGGGTCAGCGCGCCAAAGAGCTTCTTGGTACTCGCCACCCGATGACCGTAGCCCACCAGGGTTCGAGGTGCTTCTGCCGTACCCTGGTTGCCTATGTGCGGAATCGTCGGCTACGTCGGGCAGCGCCCTGCCTGCGAAATCGTCGTCGATGCGCTGCGCCGCATGGAGTACCGGGGTTACGACTCGGCAGGCGTCGCGCTTCTCGACGGTAGTGGTGGGCTCATCGTGAGTCGCAAGGCGGGTCGCGTGGCGAACCTGGAAGCAGCGCTGGACGAGGCCGGTATCAACGGCGCCAGCGGAGCGACCGGGCTCGGGCACACCCGGTGGGCGACGCATGGCAGGCCGACCGATCGCAACGCCCACCCGCACCGCGATGCCACCGGCAAGGTCGCGGTCGTACACAACGGCATCATCGAGAACTACGCCGCGTTGCGTCACGAGCTGGAGCTCGCGGGCGTGGAGTTCGCCAGCGACACCGACACCGAGGTCTCGGTACACCTGGTGGCGCGCGAGTTCGCCCACGGTCGGCACGCCGGCGATTTCGCGGCGTCGGTGCTGGCCGTGCTGCGCCGCCTGGAAGGGCATTTCACCCTGGTGTTCGCCCATGCCGACGAGCCGGGCACGATCGTGGCTGCGCGGCGGTCGACCCCGCTGGTGCTCGGCGTGGGTGACGGCGAGATGTTCGTCGGCTCCGACGTCGCGGCGTTCATCGAACACACCCGCGAGGCCGTCGAGTTGGGCCAGGACCAGGCGGTGGTCGTCACCGCCGGGGGCTACCGGATCACCGATTTCGACGGCAACCCCGCCGTGGCGGACGTCGACTACCGCAGGTTCCACATCGACTGGGACACCTCGGCCGCCGAGAAGGGCGGTTACGAGTACTTCATGCTCAAGGAGATCGCCGAGCAGCCCGACGCGGTGTCGGACACGCTGTTGGGCCACTTCGTCGACAACCGCATCGTGCTGGACGAGCAGCGGCTGTCGGATCAGGAGCTCCGCGACATCGACAAGGTCTTCGTCGTGGCCTGCGGCACCGCCTATCACTCGGGGATGCTGGCCAAGTACGCCATCGAGCACTGGACGCGGCTGCCGGTCGAGGTCGAACTGGCCAGCGAGTTCCGGTATCGCGATCCGGTCCTGGACAGCCACACGCTGGTCGTGGCGATCTCGCAGTCGGGTGAGACCGCCGACACGCTCGAGGCGGTGCGGCACGCCAAGGAGCAGAAGGCCAAGGTGCTGGCGATCTGCAACACCAATGGCAGCCAGATTCCGCGGGAGTGCGATGCGGTGCTCTACACCCGCGCCGGGCCGGAGGTCGGGGTGGCCTCGACGAAGACGTTTTTGGCCCAGATCGCAGCCAATTACCTTGTCGGGCTTGCCCTTGCGCAGGCGCGCGGCACCAAGTACCCGGACGAGGTGGCCCGCGAGTACCTCGATCTGGAGGCCATGCCCGAGATGATCTCGCGGGTGCTGGCCACCGCTGAGCCGGTGATGCAGCTGGCGCAGCAGTTCGCTCCGTCGCCGACGGTGCTGTTCCTCGGTCGCCATGTCGGGTTCCCGGTGGCGCTCGAGGGTGCCCTCAAGCTCAAGGAGCTGGCATACATGCACGCCGAGGGCTTCGCGGCCGGTGAACTCAAACACGGCCCGATCGCGCTGATCGAGGACAACCTGCCGGTGATCGTCGTGATGCCGTCGCCGAAGAATGCCGCGATGCTGCACGCCAAGCTGCTGTCGAACATCCGGGAGATCCAGGCCCGCGGGGCCATCACGATCGTCATCGCCGAGGAGGATGACGACACGGTGCGGCCCTACGCCGACCATTTGATCGAGATCCCTTCGGTGCCAACGCTTTTCCAGCCGCTGCTGTCGACCATTCCGATGCAGCTGTTTGCTGCCGGCGTGGCCCGGGCCCGGGGTTACGACGTGGACAAGCCGCGCAACCTGGCCAAGTCGGTGACTGTCGAGTAGTAACGCCGAAGCATGTGGGTTCGATAAGAAAAGTATGAGTTCTCTGGCAGCTTGGTCGCCGCTGCCGTAGCTCCTCTGACGAATCCGGTGCGACCGCGCTTACCTGCGCAAACAAAGGTCGGGAAAACCACATGCTCGAACATCATGGCTACGAACGCAGCGGTCGCTGCACGGTGAGCCCACGCCAGGACGGTGCCGCGCTGGTGCTGCACGTCGCCGGCGATCTGGACGTGCTCACCGCGCCGACGCTGATGACGCACCTGGACGTCGCGTTGAGCGGCGGTGCTGCGCTGCTGATCGTCGACCTCCTCGACGTCACGTTTCTCTCCTCGGCGGGAATCAGCGTGCTCGTCGAGACGCACCGCCTCACCGAACCCGCGGGGGTGTCGCTGCGGGTGGTCGCCGAGGGGCCGGCGACCAGCAGGCCGATGCGCCTGATGTGCGTCGACGAGATCATCGACCTCTATCCGACCCTGAAGGACGCGGGAGCCGGCCGACCGGCCACCGCGACCTGACTCAGCCGCGAGGCGACTGCTGATACAGCACCAGTCTCCAGCCATCGGCGGAGCGGTGATACACCGACGACATCGCCGCCACGAACGGTTCGGGCTGCCCGTCTCGGTGCGCGGTGCCGGTGTAGACCAGCGCGGCGGTGTCCGCGGAAATCTCGATCAGCCGCACGTCGGTGATGTCGTAGCGCGCCCACGGCGGTGACTGGCCCAGCGCCGTCGTCACGGTCGCACGGTCCATCACCATGCCGTTGGCCAACACCATGACGGCGTCGTCGGTCATCAGCGAGCCGTAGAACTGATCGCCGGTGCCGTCGCACAGCGACCGCCACCCGGCGTGTTCGAGGTCGAGCAGTTCATTCGTCGTCATGCCTGTCGTCATACCCGGAATGTCGCCGCGTAGCGTAGGACTCATGCGGTCCTATTACACCGCCCAGCAGATTCGCGACGCCGAGGCGCCGCTACTGGCCTCGCTGCCCGACGGGGTGCTGATGCGCCGCGCGGCGTTCGGGCTGGCCACCGCGATCATCCGGGAGCTGGGAACTGTCAACGGTCGCATCGTGTGTGCGGTCGTCGGTTCCGGCGACAACGGCGGTGACGCGCTGTGGGCGGCGACGCTGCTGAAGCGTCGCGGCGCCGGTGCCTACGCAGTCCTGCTCAACCCCGACAAAGCCCACCCCAAGGCGCTGGCCGCCTTCCGCGCCGCCGGTGGCCGAGTCGTCGAAACCGTTCCGGCAGCAACCGATCTGGTGATCGACGGCGTGGTCGGAATCTCGGGCTCAGGTGCGTTGCGGCCGAATGCGGCCGAGGTGTTCGCTGCTGTGGAGCAGGCCGGCATCCCCGTGGTCGCCGTCGATCTGCCCAGCGGTCTGGACGTGCACACCGGGGCCGCCGAAGGGGCCCATGTCGACGCCGCGCTGACCGTCACGTTCGGCGGACTCAAACCGGTGCACGCGCTCGGACGCTGCGGCAGGGTCGAACTCATCGACATCGGGCTGGACCTGCCGCCCTCGGACATTCTCGGGTTCGATGCCGCCGACGTCGCCGCGCGCTGGCCGGTGCCCGGACGTGCCGACGACAAATACAGCCAGGGTGTCACGGGCGTGATGGCAGGGTCGTCGACGTACCCCGGGGCGGCAATCCTGTGCACCGGTGCCGCGGTCGCGGCCCACTCGGGCATGGTGCGTTACGCGGGAACCGCGGCGGGCGAAGTGGTTTCGCACTGGCCCGAGGTGATCGCCACACCCAGCCACGCCACCGCGGGCCGGGTGCAGGCCTGGGCGGTGGGGCCCGGGCTGGGCACCGACGAGGCGGGCGCGTCCGCGCTGTGCTTCGCGCTCGAGTCCGATCTGCCGGTGATCGTCGACGCCGACGGGCTGACGATTCTGTCCGCGCACCCGGAGCTGGTCGCTGATCGGGCGGCGCCCACCGTGCTGACACCGCATGCCGGCGAGTTCGCCCGGCTCGCCGGTTCGCCGCCGGGCGATGACCGCATCGCCGACACCCGCAAGCTCGCCGACCGGCTGGGGGTCACCGTGCTGTTGAAGGGCAACGTCACGGTCATCGCCGAGCCCGGGTCCGGGCCGGTCTACCTCAACGTCGCCGGCAATTCCTGGGCGGCCACCGCGGGCTCGGGCGACGTGCTCACCGGGGTCATCGGAGCGCTGCTGGCCGGTGGTGTGCCGCCGGGGGAGGCCGCGGCAGCGGCGGCGTTCGTGCACTCGCGCTCAGCCGAGGCGGCGGCCTGCGATCCCGGTCCGGCTCCGGTGCCGACGTCGTCGTCGCAGATCCTGGCGCATCTGCGCACAGCGTTGGGTTCGATCCTCTAGAAATAGGGCATGCCCAACGTCTCACGTCACTCGTCTCTGACCCCCGCCTACACGGGCCGGATGTCCACCTCACCGATCCCGGCGCTGCGACTGCCCGACGAGTCCCTGGACCCGGAGAACGCCTACCGGTTCATCCACGACGAGTTGATGCTCGACGGCAGCTCCCGGTTGAACCTGGCGACGTTCGTCACGACGTGGATGGATCCCGAAGCGGGACAGCTGATGTCGGAGACGTTCGACAAGAACATGATCGACAAGGACGAGTATCCGGTCACCGCGGCGATCGAGCAGCGCTGCGTGTGCATGGTGGCCGACCTGTTCCACGCCGAAGACCTGCGCGACGACGATCCCGCCAGTGCGACCGGGGTGTCCACCGTGGGCTCCAGCGAGGCGGTGATGCTCGCCGGGCTGGCGATGAAGTGGCGGTGGCGCGAGCGGGCCGGTTCCGGAAAGGGACAGGACTGGAAGAACCGCACCCCCAACCTGGTGATGGGTTCCAACGTGCAGGTGGTGTGGGAGAAGTTCTGCCGCTACTTCGACGTCGAAGCCCGCTATCTGCCGATGGAGGAGGGGCGCTACGTCATCACCCCCGACCAGGTTCTCGACGCGGTCGACGAGAACACCATCGGGGTGGTGGCGATCCTGGGCACCACCTTCACCGGCGAGCTCGAACCGGTCGGGGAGATCTGCGCCGCGCTGGACAAGCTCGCCGCCGACGGCGGGTGCGACGTGCCCGTGCACGTCGACGCGGCCAGCGGCGGGTTCGTGGTGCCGTTCCTGCACCCCGACGTGGTGTGGGATTTCCGGCTTCCCCGGGTCGTGTCGATCAACGTCAGCGGGCACAAGTACGGGCTGACCTACCCGGGCATCGGCTTCGTGGTCTGGCGCAACGCCGAGCACCTGCCCGAGGACCTGGTGTTCCGGGTCAATTACCTCGGCGGCGACATGCCGACGTTCACGCTGAACTTCTCCCGGCCCGGCAACCAGGTGGTCGGGCAGTACTACAACTTCCTGCGGCTCGGCCGCGACGGTTATCTGCAGGTGATGCGCTGCCTGTCGGAGAACGCGCAGTGGCTGGCCCACGAACTGGCCGGGATGACCGGACGCGACAGGAAGCCGGTTTTCGAGGTGATCTCTGACGGCTCGGCGATCCCGGTGGTGGCGTTCAAGCTGGTCGACGGCGTCAAATACACCGTGTTCGACATCTCGGCACTACTGCGCGGGTTCGGTTGGCAGGTCCCGGCCTACACCATGCCCGACGACGCTGCCGACATCGCAGTGCTGCGCATCGTGGTCCGCGAGGGATTCTCGGCGAACCTGGCCCGCGCCCTGCGCGACGACCTGGTCAAGGTGCTCGACAAGCTGGATGCCATCGACGTGGGCGGGTTCGCCGACGAGGCGCATTTCGCCCACTGAAGCCGCGCCTGGGACAATCGGGGGCAGTGACCATCACGCCGAACATGACCCAGCACCTGTCGGGGGCCCTGCCCGTCGCGTCAGTCGACCTCGACGCGATCGCCGACAACGTCGCTGTGCTGCGCGAACGTGCCGGGTCAGCCGCGGTGATGACCGTCGTCAAGGCCGACGGCTACGGCCACGGTGCCACCGAGGTGGCCCGAGCGGCGTTGGACGCCGGTGCCGCCGAGTTGGGGGTCGCGACCGTCGCCGAGGCGGTGCACCTGCGCCAGGCCGGTATCACCGCACCGGTGCTGGCCTGGCTGCACCCGCCGGGCACCGACTTCGCGCCCGCACTGCAGGCCGGCGTCCAGATCGCCGTCTCGTCGCCCCGCCAGCTCGCCGACCTGCTCGACGCGGTGTCGCGCACCGGCTGTCAGGCCACGGTGACCGTCAAGACCGACACCGGGCTCAACCGCAACGGCGTCGGGGAGAGCGACTACCCGGCGGTACTCGACGGGCTGCGCAGGGCTCGCGCCGACGACGCGGTGCGGGTACGCGGGCTGATGTCGCACCTGGCGCACGGCGACGACCCCGAACATCCGTTCAACGACGAGCAGGCCCGCCGGCTGGCCGCCCGCGCGGCGCTGGCCCGCGGCTACGGGCTCCAGTTCGAGGTCGTGCACCTGAGCAACTCGCCCGCCACGATGACGCGCCCCGACCTGGCCTTCGACATGGTGCGCCCGGGCCTGGCGACCTACGGGCTCAGCCCCGTCCCCGAACGCGGCGATCTCGGGCTGCGTCCGGCGATGACCGTGACGTGCCCGGTGACCATGCTGCGTCCGGTCACCGCGGGTGAGAGCGTGTCCTACGGGCACACCTGGACGGCGGCGCGCGACACCACACTGGCGCTGATCCCCGCCGGTTACGCCGACGGAGTGTTCCGGTTACTCAGCAATCGGATGCAGGTGAGCATCAACGGTCGTCGCTACCCCAATGTGGGCCGGGTCTGCATGGACCAGTTCGTCGTCGACCTGGGTCCCGGAGCCGTCGATGTCGCCGAAGGCGACCAGGCCGTCCTGTTCGGGCCCGGTGACCACGGGGAACCGACCGCACAGGATTGGGCGGACCTGCTCGGCACCATCAGCTACGAGGTCGTGACCAGTCCCCGCCGGCGCATCGCGCGGGCCTACACGCGCGGAGGTCGGTCCCGGTGAGCGCTCGGGCAGGGTGGCTGGCCGGCGCGGCCGGGGTGACCGCAGTGGGCACCGCCGCCGGTCTGTCGGTGGCGAAGTCGTTGCGGCGCAAGTTCAGCGACGACGATCCCTACCGGGACGAGGATTTCGAGCTGCTCGACGCCGACCGCAGCTCGGTGGTGACCACGCCCGACGGCGTACCGCTGGCGGTGCGCGAAGTCGGTCCCGAGAACGCAGGCCTCACTGTCGTTTTCGCGCACGGGTTCTGTCTTCGGATGGGATCGTTCCACTTCCAGCGCGCCCGGCTCAGCGAGCAGTGGGGTGAGCAGGTCCGCATGGTCTTCTACGATCAACGCGGGCACGGCCAGTCCGGGGAGGCGCCGCCGGACACCTACACCGTCGAACAGTTGGGCCAAGACCTCGAGAGTGTGCTCGCGGTGGTGGCCCCGCGCGGCCCGGTGGTGCTGGTCGGGCATTCGATGGGCGGCATGACGGTGCTGTCCCATGCCCGGCAGTATCCGCAGCGTTATCCCACGCGGATTGTCGGTGCCGCGTTGATCGCCTCTGCCGCCGAGGGGGTGGCGCGTTCGCCGTTGGGTGAGATCCTGAACAACCCGGCCTTGGAGGCAGTCCGGTTCACGGCCAGGTACGCCCCGGCGCTGGTGCACCGGGGACGCGGCGCGGCGCGTTCGGTGATCGGTCCGATCCTGCGGGCGGCCTCCTACGGTGACCACCGGATCAGCCGCAGCGTGAATGCCTTCTCCGAGCGGATGATGCACGACACCCCGATCGCGACGCTGGTGGAGTTCCTGCATGCGCTGGAGGTGCACGACGAGACCGACGGGTTGGCGACGCTGAGCAAGGTGCCGACGCTGGTGGCGTGTGGGGACCGTGATCTGCTCACCCCGATGGACTACTCGCAGGACATGGCCGACCAGCTGGCCAAGTCTCAGCTCGTGATCGTCGGTGGCGCAGGCCATCTCGTTCAGCTCGAGCGCCCCGACGTCATCGACGACGCGCTGGTGCGACTCGTCGAGCGGGCGACGCCGTCCAAGCTCGTGGCCTTGACCCGGCGGATGCGGGAGCGGGTGAGGCTACATGGCTGACCGGGGAGGTACCGCCGAGCTGTCGACCGCCGAGGACACGATCGCGTTGGGCGCCTCGTTGGGGCGCTCTCTGCGGGCCGGGGATGTGGTGGTGCTGTCCGGGCCGTTGGGTGCCGGGAAAACGGTGCTGGCCAAGGGAATCGCGCAGGCGATGGACGTCGAGGGACCGGTGATCTCGCCGACGTTCGTGCTGGCGCGGGTGCATCGGGCTCGTCGCGCCGGTGCGCCGGCGATGGTGCACGTGGATCTGTACCGGTTGTTGGACCAGACGTCGGTCGACCTGCTCACCGAGCTGGACTCCCTGGACCTGGACACCGACCTCGACGACGCGGTGGTCGTCGTCGAATGGGGTGAAGGCGTCGCCGAGCGGCTGTCCGACAGTCACCTCGACATCCGGCTGGAACGTGCCGCCGACACCGAAACCCGCACGGCGATCTGGAAGTGGAGTCGGCCGTGAGCAGGTTGGTCCTGGCGATCGACACCGCCACCCCGGCCGTCACCGCGGGCCTCGTGCGGTGCGACGGGTCGGGTGATGAGGTGCTCGCCGAGCGTGTCACGGTCGACGCGCGCGCCCACGCCGAGCAGTTGACCCCCAACATCGTGGGCGCGTTGGACGACGCTGGGCTGGCCGCCGATCGTCTCGACGCGGTCGTGGTGGGTTGCGGGCCCGGCCCGTTCACCGGACTGCGGGTCGGGATGGCGACCGCCGCAGCGTTCGGGCATGCGCTCGGGATCGCGGTGCGCGGGGTGTGCAGCCTGGATGCGATCGCGGTGGGGACCACGGGTGACGTGCTGGTCGTGACCGATGCGCGCCGCCGAGAGGTGTATTGGGGTCGCTACCGTGACGGTGTGCGTGTCGACGGTCCGGCCGTCAACGCAGCGGCTGATGTGCCTGCAGGGGCCGGGGCGGTGGCCGGTTCGCCGGAGCATGCGGCGTTGTTCGAGCTGCCCAGGCTGGCACCGGTGTATCCGAGCGCCGCCGGACTGGTTGCCGCCGTGGCTGATTGGGATGTCGAGCCACAGCCGTTGGTGCCGCTGTATCTGCGCAGACCCGACGCGAAACCGCCGGCGGCTTCGCGATGAGCACCGTGGTGTACGGCCCGCTGACCCCGCGTGACGCCGCCCGCTGCGCGGAGCTCGAGTCGCTGTTGTTCGACGGTGACGACCCCTGGCCCGAGCGCGCGTTTCTGGCCGAGCTCGCCGCCAAGCACAACCACTATGTCGCGGCACGCGTCGACGACAAGCTGGTGGGATACGCCGGAATCGCGCGCCTGGGCCGTGTGAAGCCCTTCGAGTACGAGGTGCACACCATCGGCGTCGATCCGGCCTATCAGGGGCAGGGAATCGGCCGGCAGCTGCTGCGCGGCCTGTTCGACTTCGCGGGTGACGCCACGATTTTCCTGGAGGTTCGTACCGACAACGAGGCGGCGATCGCACTGTACGAGAGCGAGGGCTTCGAGCAGGTGGGTCTGCGTAAGCGGTACTACCGGGTCAGCGGCGCGGACGCCTACACGATGAAACGGGATCGGCGATGATCATTCTTGCTATCGAGAGTTCTTGCGACGAAACCGGTGTCGGCATCGCTGAGCTCGGCGGCGACGGAACGGTCACGCTGCTCGCCGACGAGGTGGCGTCCAGTGTCGACGAGCATGCCCGGTTCGGCGGGGTGGTCCCCGAGATCGCCTCGCGTGCGCATCTGGAGGCGCTGGGCCCGACGATGCGTCGTGCCCTGGCCGCGGCCGGGATCGCGCGCCCTGACGTGGTCGCGGCGACGATCGGCCCGGGGCTGGCCGGCGCGTTGTTGGTCGGAGTGGCCGCGGCCAAGGCCTACGCGGCGGCCTGGGGAGTCCCGTTCTACGCCGTCAACCACCTGGGTGGGCATCTGGCCGCCGACGTCTTCGACCACGGCCCGCTGCCCGAATCCGTCGGGTTGCTGGTGTCCGGCGGGCACACCAATCTTCTGCATGTGCGCTCGCTGGGGGAGCCGATCGTCGAGCTGGGCTCGACTGTCGACGACGCTGCCGGGGAGGCCTACGACAAGGTCGCGCGGCTGCTCGGGCTGGGTTATCCCGGGGGCCGGGTGCTCGACGAGCTCGCCCATGATGGGGACCGCGACGCCATCGTGTTCCCCCGGGGGATGACAGGGCCGCGCGATGACCCGCACGCCTTCAGTTTCTCCGGCCTGAAAACCGCCGTGGCCCGCTATGTGGAGCGCCATCCCGAGGCTTCGCAGGCCGACATCGCCGCGGGCTTTCAAGAGGCGGTGGCCGACGTGCTGACCGTCAAGGCGGTGCGCGCCGCGCGCGAGTTGAGGGTGTCCACGCTGCTGATCGCCGGGGGAGTGGCGGCCAACTCGCGGCTTCGGGAATTGGCAGCCGAGCGTTGTGAGGCGGCCGGGATGACGCTGCGCATTCCGCGCCCGCGGTTGTGCACCGATAACGGCGCCATGATCGCCTCCTTCGCCGCGCATCTGATTGCGGCCGGCGCCGAGCCGTCCCCGCTGGACGCCGTCAGTGATCCCGGGTTGCCGGTGGTGCAGGCCCAGGTGGCCTGAGAGCACGCCCTGCTCAGAACGGTGGTGGGTCATCGCCGTAGTGGGGTGGGCGGCGGTCGAGGGATTGCATCAGGGCTTTGAGGTCGTCTTGACGGTCCGCCCAGGCTGCTGTTCGGGGTGAGGTGGCGCGCAGGGCTTCGCGTTCGACGCGTCGTTGTTCGGCGGCTTTCTCCTCGGCGGCGCGGTCGAGTTCGGCTTGGAGCGCGTTGTGTTGGCGGGCGGCGGTGATGTAGGCGGCGCGGTTTTGTGCGCGGGTGCGTTGGCGTCGCGGCATCTTCGATCCCCGCCCCGGGCTCGGGGGCGGTGCGGGGCGGGTGGGTTGTCGTCCGGCCGGTGGGTCTGTGGTGGTGGTCCAGGTGGGGAACAGCAGCGCCGAGAGCGGTCGTGTGGTGTAGGTGTGTCCGGTGGGGGTGCTGAGGTGCAGGGTGCCGTCGGGCAGTTGCTGTTCGGTCCAGTTTTCCCAGAAGGTTTTGAGTAGGTGGTGTAGGCGGCATTTGTCGTTGAGGTTGCTCGGGTGGGTGGGTCCGGCGGGCCAGGGGTTGCTGTGGTCGAGCTCGGTGCCGATGGCGGGGCGGTCGCAGCCGGGGACGCGGCAGGTCAGGTCGCGGCAGCGGACGAATTCGTCTTGGGCGGTGGTGGGCCGGTAGCCGGGGTTGAGCGGCAGCGCTCGGGGGTCGACGACTATGCGGGTGGTGGCGCCGCGGGTGAGGACCTCGGCCAGCAGTGCCGGGGGCAGTACCGCGCCGCGCAGCCCGAGGATCACCGCCGGACGGGGTGCCGGTGCGGCGGGGGCGGGTTGAGGGGCCGCAGCGGGGGCGGGCGTCCTGCCCGGTGGCGGTGAAGGGTCCGGCGGCGACGGGGGCTCGGGTGCGGGGTCGGCCGGTGGGTGTGCGGGCCGTTCGGCACTGTGCGCGGGTCCCGGGGCGGGCTCGGATGCGGGGTCGGGATCGGAGTCGGCGGCAGGTTCGGGATCGGAGTCGGCGGCAGCTTTGGTGTCGGGTTCGGTGTCGGTGGTGTCGCCGCGGCCGTGCAGGGTGGGGTCGGGGGTGGCGTCGAGGGAGCAGTGGTCGGCCACGACGTGGACGGTGACGCTGGTGGCGCGGGCGTCGGGGACCGTGGCGGCGGGGCAGTCGGGTTTTCCGCATAGGCAGTTCAGATGGAATGCTCCGGCGAACACGGCGCCGAAGGCGTCGGCGCGTTTTTGGGCGGTGGTGCGCGGGTCGTCGGGGCAGACACTGGTGACCATGGCTTTGAGCCGCGCGGCGGCGATGGCGGCGTCGATGGAGGTGATTCGTCCCCACACGGTGGTGGTGCCGGCGGTGTGATCGCGGCCGGTGATGCGGAAGTCGCGGCCGCGTTGGGCGCTGGCCGCGCGGCGCACGGCGTCGGGGTCGAGGGTGTGGATCCACACGGTGATCGCGGTGTCGAGTTTGTCGCCCGACAGCGTCCCCCAGGTGGTGGCCGCGGCGGCGAACTGGTCGTCGAGTTGGGTCCACACCGCATCGTCGACGACCAGGGCGCACAGCCACACGATGCGCGCGACCACCCGCTCGCAGACCTGCCCGGCCAGGAAGCGGGCGTTGAGGCGGGGCAGGTGGTCGCGCAGGATGACCGCGGTGTCCATCAGCGACAGGGCGCGGCCGTGGGAGACGGTCAGCGCGCAGCCGATCTGGGCGGCGGCCTCATCGACAGGGTCACAGGCCCACCGTGCCCGCGCCGGATCAGCCTCAGCGGTGGCCTCGGCGCGGCGGCGTCGTTCGGCCAGCGCGGCCAACAGTCGGGCCTGGGCGGCGGCCGCGGTAGTGGACCAGCCCGCGATGGCGTCGATCAATTCGCGATCCGAGGCGTCGGCCAGCGCGGCCGGACC
>Ga0208330_1000472_pt1 | contig 18241 bp, 17 predicted proteins | sample DeeseametaMP1896_FD_184180 | JGI IMG/M metagenome (GOLD analysis project Ga0208330, IMG submission 184180) | Marine microbial communities from the Deep Pacific Ocean - MP1896 (SPAdes) | ecosystem: Environmental > Aquatic > Marine > Oceanic | place: East of Hawaii, North Pacific Ocean | collected...
CCGAGCAGGGTGAGACGCTGGTCGACCCCACCGACGCGGAGCTGGCCGCGACGCTGGGCCTCACGACGACCCCGGCGGGTGATTTCTACGACCTCGTCGTCGTCGGCGGTGGGCCCGCCGGCCTGGCCGCCGCCGTCTACGGGGCATCTGAGGGGCTCAAGACCGTCCTCATCGAACGGACCGCCACCGGCGGACAGGCCGGCCAGAGCTCCCGCATCGAGAACTACCTCGGCTTCCCCGACGGCGTTCCGGGGTCTCAGCTCGCCGAACGCGCCCGTCGGCAGGCCGAGAAGTTCTCCGCCGAACTGATCACCGCCGCCGAGGTCACCGGTCTGGACATCGACGGCAACGCCCGCACGGTGCATCTGTCCGACGGCCGCTCGATCGGCACGCGCGCGGTGATCCTCGCGATGGGGGTGGAATACCGCCAGCTGTCTGCGGAGGGGTGCGCGGATCTGACCGGTGCCGGCGTCTACTACGGCGCGACCACGTCGGTGGCCTCGGACTGTGAGGACGACGAGGTCTATGTCATCGGCGGCGCCAACTCGGCCGGGCAGGCCGCGATGTATCTGGCCCGCACCGCCAAGTCGGTGACCATCGTCAGCCGGCGCACCCTCGAAGACTCGATGTCGCACTACCTGATCCAGCAAATCCGGGCCCAGGACAACATCAAGGAGTTGCCCTACACCGTGGTGCACGCGGTGAAGGGGGACGGACACCTGGAGAGCATCTGTCTGGAGAACAACCAGACCGGCGAACGCGAGGAGTTCCACTGCGGCCGGATGTTCATCTTCATCGGCGCCGAACCGCGCACCGACTGGCTCGACGGCGTCGTGGTGCGCGACGACCACGGATTCGTCGTCGCCGGCCCGGACCTGCGCGACGTCAGCGGATGGACCCTGGATCGCCCGCCGCACCACCTGGAGTCCAGCGTGCCAGGGGTGTTCGTGGCCGGCGACGTGCGCGCCGACTCCGCCAAGCGGGTGGCCGCCGCCGTCGGCGAAGGGTCGATGGCCGTCATGCTCGTGCACCGCTACCTGGCCGAGACGTAGGGCCGAGCCGGTCATGGAATCCACACCGGGTGGTATGCGTTTCACCTCTTTACCGCCCCTGCACGCTCCGACACAGCAGGTTCCGAGTTGACCGTGGGAAGGATCCACCGTGGGTGAGAAATGCCTGCCCGATGAGCTACGCAGCCTGTTCCTGTTCGAGGCATTGTCCGAGCGCCAGCTGCAGATTCTGTGCGAGAACGGCCACATCGCGACGTTCGAACCCGGGCCGATCCACGTCGAGGGCGAACCCGCCACCTGCTTCTACGTGCTGATCGACGGCGAGTTGGTCATGTCCAAGCGGTCCGGCGGTGTGGACATCGAGACCAACCGGACGTCGCAGCGCGGGGTGTACTGCGGGGCCTGGTCGGCCTACATCCCGGGTGAAGAGCACGTCTACCAGGCCTCGGTGCGGGTGACCCGCCCGTCGCGGTTCTTCGTCCTCGACGCCGACGCGTTCGCCCGGTTCATGCGCGACGAGTTCCCGATGGCGGTGCACCTGCTCGAAGGCCACATGGTCGGCGGGATGCGGCAGCGCCAGATCGTGGGGCAGCGCGAGAAGCTGCTGGCGCTGGGCCAGCTGTCCGCCGGGCTGACCCACCAGCTCAACAACCCCGCCGGCGCGACCGCCCGCGCGGTGGCCGACCTGCGCGAAGGGGTCGGCAAGATGCGCCACAAGCTGGCCATGCTGGCCGAGGGCAAATTCACCCCCGCCGCGTTGAAGGTGCTGGTCAGCATCCAGGACGAGGTCGCCGAACAGGTCGCCAAGTCGAAGTCCCAGGAGCTCACCGCGCTGGAGACCTCCGACCGGGAGGACCACATCGGCGACTGGCTGGAGTCGCACGGCATCTCCAGCGCGTGGGACTACGCCCCCACGTTCGTCGAGGCCGGCCTGGACGTGGACTGGCTGGAACGGGTGCAGGCGTCGATCGACGACGTCGACTGCTCGGCGACGCTGCCCGGGGCGATCGGCTGGCTGAAGTACACCATCGACAACGAGCTGCTGATGAACCAGATCGCCGAGGCCAGCAAGCGGATCTCGGCACTGCTGGCCGGCGCCAAGCAGTACTCGCAGATGGACCGTGCCGAATACCAGAGCGCCAACGTGCACGAGTTGCTCTACAGCACCGTCAAGACGATCTTCGGCGACAAGGTCGGCAAGGACAAACCGGTCGAGCTGGTGTGGGAGAAGGACACGTCGCTTCCCGAACTGCTCTGTTACCCGGGTGATCTCAACCAGGTGTGGACGAACATCATCGACAACGCGATCCAGGCGATGGACGGCCACGGCACGTTGACCATCCGCACCAGGCGGGAGAACGAGGACATGATCCGGGTGGAGATCGGCGACACCGGGCCCGGCATCCCCGAGGACAACATCGAGCGCATCTTCACACCGTTCTTCACCACCAAGCCGTTCGGCGAAGGTACCGGGCTGGGTCTGGACCTGGCCTGGCAGATCGTCGTCAAGAAACACCTCGGCAATCTGTCGGTGCAGTCCAAGCCCGGCGACACGACATTCATCGTCTGTCTTCCGCTGCAGGCGCCGGCCCCCGACGCACCGATGACCGCCGGCGAGGGAGACTGACCCGGCTGCGCCGCGGGTACCCCCGGTGACTGAGACGCTGATACCGCACCGACACCATCTCCGACCGGAAGGAACCCCTCCCCCATGACATCCGACGAGCGCTCGCGCGAGGACGACCAGATCACGCAGGGTGTCTCCCTCAAGCCCGCACTCGGGGATTTCGGGGTGTGGACCGGCGGGCCGGTCAGCCCCGAACAGGCGGTGGAGATCGAGAAGCTCGGTTACGGCACGGTGTGGGTAGGCGCCTCTCCGGCGGCCGACCTCGCCTTCGTCGAGCCGATTCTGGAGAAGACCGAGAGCCTGCAGGTCGCCACCGGGATCGTGAACATCTGGACTGCCGACGCGCGCGAGGTGGCCACGTCGTATCACCGCATCGAAGACGCGTTCCCCGGGCGCTTCCTGCTGGGCGTCGGCGTCGGGCATCCCGAGCACACCGAGCAGTACACCAAGCCCTACGAGGCGCTCGTCGAGTATCTGGACGTCCTCGACTCGGCCACGGTGCCGACCAGTCGGCGGGTGCTGGCCGCGCTGGGTCCCAAGGTGCTGCAGCTGGCGGCCCAGCGGTCCGCGGGCGCGCACCCGTATCTGACCACCCCGGTGCACACCGGTCAGGCGCGCGAGTTGCTGGGCCCCACGGTCCTCATCGCCCCCGAGCACACGGTCGTGCTCACCGACGACGCCGAGAAGGCCCGTGAGGTCGGCCGCGAGACCGTCGACTTCTACCTCGGGCTGTCGAACTATGTGAACAACTGGAAGCGCCTCGGATTCACCGACGACGACGTAGAGCGCCCGGGCAGCGACCGGCTGATCGACTCACTCGTCGCCTACGGGTCGCCCGACCAGATCGCCGCACGGCTGACCGAGCACCGGCAGGCCGGCGCCGACCACGTCGCGATCCAGGTGCTCGGTGGTCCCGACGAGCTGCTGTCGACGCTCGAGGAGCTGGCGGGTCCGCTGGGGTTGGCCGGCTAGGCCGCTACGCTTGCGGGCTATGCGGTTGCTGGTCACCGGCGGCGCCGGGTTCATCGGTGCCAACTTCGTCCACGCGACCGTGCGTGAGCGCCCGGACGTGCAGGTGAGCGTGCTCGATTCGCTCACCTATGCCGGCAGCCGGGAGTCGCTGGCGCCGGTGGCCGAGGACGTCAGGTTGATCGAGGGTGACGTCACCGACGCTGCGCTGGTGAGCGCCCTGGTGTCCGAAGCCGATGCCGTCGTCCATTTCGCCGCCGAGACCCACGTCGACAACGCGCTGGCCGACCCCGCCCCGTTCGTGCACACGAACGTCGTCGGAACGTTCACGGTTCTCGAGGCGGTGCGCAGTCACGGTGTGCGGCTGCACCACGTCTCGACCGACGAGGTGTACGGGGACCTGCCGCTCGACGCTGCGGACCGGTTCACCGAGTCGACGCCGTACCACCCGTCCAGCCCCTACTCGTCGACGAAGGCGGCCGCCGACCTGCTGGTGCGGGCCTGGGTGCGGTCCTACGGGGTGGCGGCGACGATCTCGAACTGTTCGAACAACTACGGCCCGTACCAGCACGTCGAGAAGTTCATCCCGCGCCAGATCACCAACATCCTGACCGGGCGCCGCCCCAAGCTCTACGGGCGCGGCGCCAACGTGCGGGACTGGATCCACGTCGACGACCACAACAGCGCCGTGTGGCGCATCCTCACCGACGGCACCCTCGGACGCACCTACCTGATCGGCGCCGAGGGCGAGCGCGACAATCTGACCGTGATGCGCACGATTTTGCGGTTGATGGGCCGCTCCGAGGACGACTTCGATCACGTCACCGATCGCGCCGGGCATGACCTGCGCTACGCCATCGACCCGTCGGCCCTGTATCAGGAACTCGGCTGGCGTCCCGGCCACACCGACTTCGAGCAGGGGCTGCGCGCCACCATCGACTGGTACGAGGCCAACGAATCATGGTGGGGGCCTTTGAAGAACGCCGTGGAAGCGACCTACGCGGGCCGCGGCCAGTGACCGCGCGCGAGTTGGCCGTCCCCGGGGCGTGGGAGATCACCCCGCGCCTGCACGGTGACGCCCGGGGCACGTTCTTCGAGTGGTTCACCGAGTCGGCGTTTCGTGAATTCGCCGGACACGACTTCGCTCTCGCACAGGCCAACTGTTCGGTGTCCGCGGCAGGTGTCCTGCGCGGTCTGCACTTCGCGGAGCTGCCGCCGAGCCAGGCGAAGTATGTGACGTGCGTGCGTGGGGCGGTGTTCGACGTCGCCGTCGACATCCGGCTGGGCTCGCCCACGTTCGGGCGCTGGGACGGTGTGTTGCTGGACGACCGCAGCCGCCGAAGCATCTATCTGTCCGAGGGGCTCGCCCACGGATTCCTTGCGCTGGAAGACGATTCGACGGTGATGTACCTGTGCTCGGCCCCCTACACCCCGGAGCGGGAGCACACGATACTGGCCACCGATCCCGCGATCGGCATCCAGTGGCCCATCGAACACAATCTCGCGCTGTCGGGCCGGGATGCCGAGGCGCCCACCCTCGCCGAGATCGAACCCAGCGGCGTGCTTCCCACGTGGCAGGACACCCGCGCGTTCGTCGAGGCGCTGCGCGGACGCTGAGCGCGGTCCGCGTCGGGAACCTCTTGCCATCCCCGCCGGCCAATTACTAGGATATCCAAGTATCGACGCGGAAGGCTTGAGCATGACCACACGGATCCCCCACTTCATCGACGGCAAGCGCACCGAGCTGGCGTCCACCCGGACCGCCGACGTGATGAACCCCAGCACCGGCCAGGCGCAGTCGCAGGTCGTCCTCGCCAGCGCGGCCGACGTCGACACCGCCGTCACCTCGGCGGTCGAAGCCCAGAAAGAGTGGGCCGCCTGGAACCCGCAGCGCCGCGCCCGGGTGATGATGAAGTTCATCGAACTGGTCAACGCCCACACCGAGGAACTGGCCGAGCTGCTCAGCCTCGAGCACGGCAAGACCATTCCGGACGCCAAGGGCGACATCCAGCGCGGCATCGAGGTCATCGAGTTCGCCATCGGCATCCCCCACCTGCTCAAGGGGGAGTACACCGAGGGCGCCGGCTCGGGCATCGACGTCTATTCGCTGCGCCAGCCGCTCGGCGTGGTCGCGGGCATCACGCCCTTCAACTTCCCGGCCATGATCCCGCTGTGGAAAGCCGGTCCGGCCCTGGCCTGCGGCAACGCGTTCATCCTCAAGCCCTCCGAGCGCGATCCGTCGGTGCCGGTGCGCCTGGCCGAGCTGTTCCTCGAGGCCGGTCTGCCCGCCGGGGTGTTCCAGGTCGTGCACGGCGACAAGGAGGCCGTCGACGCCATCCTCACCCACCCCGACATCCAGGGGGTCGGGTTCGTCGGCAGCTCCGACATCGCGCAGTACATCTACTCCACCGCCGCGGCCAACGGGAAGCGGTCGCAGTGCTTCGGCGGAGCCAAGAACCACATGATCGTGATGCCCGACGCCGATCTCGATCAGGCCGTCGACGCGCTGATCGGCGCCGGCTACGGCAGCGCCGGTGAACGCTGCATGGCGATCAGCGTCGCGGTACCGGTCGGCGAGGAGACGGCGAACCGGCTGCGCAACCGCCTGGTGGAGCGCATCAACCAGTTGCGCGTCGGGCACAGCCTGGACCCCAAGGCCGACTACGGACCGCTGGTCACCGAGGCCGCGCTCAAGCGGGTGCGCGACTACATCGGCCAGGGCGTGGAGGCCGGTGCCGACCTGGTGGTCGACGGCCGCGAACGTACCTCCGACGAGCTGACTTTCGACGACCAGGATCTCTCCGGCGGCTACTTCATCGGGCCCACGCTGTTCGACCACGTCACGACCGACATGTCGATCTACACCGACGAGATCTTCGGTCCGGTGCTGTGCATCGTGCGGGCCAAGGACTACGACGAGGCCCTGAGCCTGCCGAGCAAGCACGAATACGGCAACGGGGTGGCGATCTTCACCCGCGACGGCGACGCGGCCCGCGACTTCGTGGCCAACGTCCAGGTCGGCATGGTCGGGGTCAACGTGCCGATCCCGGTTCCGGTCGCCTATCACACCTTCGGCGGTTGGAAGCGCTCCGGATTCGGCGACCTCAACCAGCACGGACCGGCGTCGATCCAGTTCTACACCAAGGTCAAGACCGTCACGTCGCGCTGGCCGTCGGGCATCAAGGACGGGGCTGAGTTCGTCATCCCCACCATGAAGTAAGCACCCGCACTGATGGACTATTTCGGCCTCGACGAGGACGAACGGGTGATCGCCGAGACGGCGGCCGCGTTCGCCGACAAGCGGCTGGCTCCGCATGCCCTCGACTGGGATCAGAGCCACCACTTCCCCACCGACGCGCTGCGGGAGGCCGCCGAACTCGGCATGGCCGCGATCTACTGCCGCGAGGACGTCGGCGGCAGCGGGCTGCGGCGCATCGACGCGGTGCGAATCTTCGAGAAGCTCGCCACCGCCGACCCGACGGTGTCGGCGTTCCTGTCGATCCACAACATGTGCGCATGGATGGTGGATTCGTTCGGCACGCCCGAGCAGCGCAAGAGCTGGGTGCCGCGGCTGGCCTCGATGGAGGCGATCGCCAGCTACTGCCTGACCGAGCCGGGCGCCGGCTCCGATGCAAGTGCGTTGCGCACCAAGGCGATTCGGTCCGGCTCGGACTATGTGCTCGACGGCGTCAAACAATTCATCTCCGGGGCGGGCTCCTCGGACGTCTACCTGATCATGGCCCGCACCGGAGGCGAAGGGCCCCGGGGCATCTCGGCGTTCCTGGTGGACAAGGACACCCCCGGGCTGAGCTTCGGAGCCGACGAACAGAAGATGGGCTGGAACGCCCAGCCCACGCGCCAGGTCATCCTGGAAGGGGCCCGGGTGCCCGCCGAGGCGATGCTCGGCGGCACCGACGGCGAGGGCACCGGATTCGGTATCGCGATGAACGGTCTCAACGGCGGCCGCATCAACATCGCCGCGTGCTCGCTGGGCGGTGCGCAGGCCGCCTACGACAAGGCCGCCGCCTATCTGGCCGACCGGCAGGCCTTCGGCGGCGCTCTCCTCGACGAGCCGACCATCCGATTCACGCTGGCCGACATGGCGACAGCGCTGGAGACCTCGCGGATGATGCTGTGGCGCGCCGCCCGCGCCCTCGACGATTCCCATCCCGACAAGGTCGAACTGTGCGCGATGGCCAAGCTCCACGTCACCGACGCCTGCTTCGAGGTCGCCGACAAGGCACTTCAACTGCACGGCGGTTACGGCTATCTGCGCGAGTACGGTCTGGAGAAGATCGTCCGGGATCTGCGGGTGCACCGCATCCTGGAGGGCACCAACGAAATCATGCGGGTGGTCATCGGACGGTCAGCGGCCGCCCGGGCACGCGCGTCGTAACGAAGCGACGGGAGAACACATGACGACGATCGCGTTCCTGGGGCTGGGCAACATGGGTGGGCCCATGGCGGCCAACCTGGTCTCGGCCGGCCACACCGTGCACGGCTTCGATCCGGTGACCGCGCTGAAAGAGGCCGCCGCCGCCAAGGGGGCCACCGTGTTCGACGCCGCCGCGGACGCGGTCGCCGACGCCGACGTGGTGATCACCTCGCTGCCCAACGGCGACATCGTCAAGAGCGTCTACGCCGAGGTGGTTCCCGCAGCGACATCCGGTGCACTGCTGATCGATACGTCCACGATCTCCGTCGACGACGCCCGCGCCGTCAACGCGAAGGCGACCGAGCGTGGGCTGGCCCAGATCGACGCCCCGGTGTCCGGGGGCATCAAGGGTGCGACCGCCGGCACGCTGGCGTTCATGGTGGGCGGTGACGAGTCGGCGTTCGAGCGGGCCAAGCCGGTGCTGGATCCGCTGGCGGGCAAGATGATCCACTGCGGGGCCTCAGGTGCCGGGCAGGCCGCCAAGTTGTGCAACAACATGGTGTTGGCCGTGCAGCAGATCGCGATCGGTGAGGCTTTCGTGCTCGCCGAGAAACTGGGCCTGCCGGTGCAGTCGCTGTTCGACGTCATCACCGGGGCCACCGGCAACTGCTGGGCCGTGCACACGAACTGTCCGGTGCCGGGCCCGGTTCCGACGTCGCCGGCCAACAACGCCTTCAAACCCGGCTTCGCCACCGCGTTGATGAACAAGGACCTCGGCCTGGCGATGGCGGCCGTGCAGTCCGCCGGTTCGTCGGCGCCGCTGGGCAGTCATGCCGCCGAGATCTACGAACAGTTCGCCGCCGAGCACGCCGACAAGGACTTCAGCGCCGTCATCGAGATGCTGCGCGGCTGACGTTCCGGTTTGCGTTCATACTGCGCTGGCGGCGAGGTCCACTCGAACTTCTCCGCACCTGACGCAGTCTCGACGATCTGATCAGGCCGCTGAGGGGCGGCGGGCGGGCGGCGACGCATCACGCAGTCGCTGACAGTCGGCGACCCGCAGGGGCGCGCTGCCGTCGGCGACCAGCACAGTGGCCAGGCCCGCCAACGTACACATCCGCTGAGTCGCCGGGGACGCCACGAAGGCCAGCGAGTCGGATGCGGTGACGCCGAGTTCGGCCAGCGCCGCGCGATACAGCTCGCCGGCCGGCGCGTCGTCGGCGGTCACCACGGCGCCGACGACTCCGTCGCCGACCAGTTGACGCACCAACGGCTCCACCCAGGCGTGGTTGCCGCTGCTGACGATGCCGATGCCGATGCCGGCGCCGAACGCCTCGGTGATCAGGTCGATCATTCCCGGCCGCGCGGTGATGTCCGCGTCCAGGATCGTCTCGGCGAGAATCATCTCCTTGGTCGCGCAGACCTCGTCGACCAGCAACTCCGCCAGCACGTCGCATTCGGTGCCGATGCCACGCTTGCGGAGCTCGGCGGCGACCCGGCGGCGTTCGTCGCTGAGCGCGAGCAGCTGCCGGTACCGCGCCTCCGACCAGTGGATGCCGAGGTTCAATTCGTCGAACGCCGCGTTGAACGCGGCGCGGTGACCTGCGGTGTCGATGTCGGCCAGCGCGTCGAGATCGAAGATCATCGCGCGAAGCGGTTGCACTGTCGTTTCGCTGGGCTGGGGCCAATCCCACCAGAATCGACCGGCTCGCCAAGCTTTCTGCGGTGTGGGCTGCACGAGAAACATCGTGTCCCAGATCACATGATGTGCGCCTCCCCCATGTGGGGGATTCGGCGCGCCAAGTTGTCCGGGCACGCCCCGGGGCAGCCTTAAGGTATGGCCATGGGTTCAGCCCCGCCGGTGCGGATCGTCCTGGTCGACGACCACGAGATGGTCATCGAGGGGCTCAAGGCGATGCTCGCCGCGTTCGACAGCCGGGTGACCGTGGTGGGGCAGGCAGTCGGCGCCGAGCGGGTCCTCAGCGTCGTGGGTGACCTCGATCCGGACATCGTGCTCTGCGACGTCCGGATGCAGGGGTCCAGCGGTCTGGACGTGTGCCAGCAGCTGCGCGAACGCGACCCGGACCGCAAGGTCGTCATGCTGTCGGTCTACGACGACGAGCAGTACCTGTTCCAGGCGTTGCGGGTCGGTGCGTCGGGCTATCTGCTCAAGAGCATCAGCAGCGAGGAGCTGGTCCGTCAGCTCGAGTTCGTCAACAGCGGCGAGACCGCCATCGACCCGGGGATGGCGGCCAGGGCCGTCGACACCGCGGCCCGCATCCAGCGCGCGGAGTTCTGGCCCGGCGCCCGCCAGGGCCTGACCCAGCGCGAGAGCGAGATCCTGGCCCTGGTCGTCAACGGGCTGTCCAACCGGGCGATCGCGGCCAAGCTGGTCATCGGGGACGAGACCGTCAAGACACACCTCAGTTCGATCTACCGCAAGCTCGGGGTCAGCGACCGGACCGGCGCAGTCGCCACGGCGCTGCGGGAAGGCATCTACCAGTGACCGCGCGTCCCCTGCTGGCGGCCGACCGCGAACTGGCGCTGTTGCGCGAGCTGATCCAGGCCGCCTCCAGCGGACCCGGGGTGGAGCCGCTGGCCGCCGCGGCCGCGCGGATCATCACCGCCGCCACCGACAGCGATGTGTGTTTCGTGCACGTCCTCGACGACACCGAGCGGTCGTTGACGCTGGCCGGGGCCACCCCGCCGTTCGACTCCGAGGTCGGCAAGATCCGGCTGCCGCTGGGCCAGGGCATCTCGGGCTGGGTGGCCAGCCACCGGGAGCCGGTGGTGATCCTCGACGACAAGGAGTCCGATCCGCGGTACCTGCCGTTCCAGTCGCTGCGCGGCCGGGATTTCACGTCGATGGTGTCGGTGCCGATGGAGACCGACCCCGGCGGGCTGGTGGGGGTGCTCAACGTGCACACCGTGGCGCAGCGCGAGTTCGGTGACCGAGACGTCGAGCTGCTGCTCGTCATCGGCAGGCTCATCGCCGGCGCTATGCACCAGGCGCGGCTGCACCGGCAACTGGTCGCCCGTGAGCGCGCCCACGAGAACTTCGTCGAGCAGGTCATCGAGGCTCAGGAACTGGAGCGCCGGCGGCTGGCCGGGGACATCCACGACGGCATCTCCCAGCGGCTTGTCACGCTCAGCTACCGGCTGGACGCCGCCGCGCAGGCAGCCAAGTCGATCGACGACCGGTCGGCGCTGACCGAACAGCTGGACCGCGCCCGCGAGCTCGCCGAGCTCACGCTGCAGGAGGCCCGCGCCGCGATCAGTGGGCTGCGGCCCCCGGTGCTGGACGACCTGGGGCTCTCCGGCGGGCTGGCCAGCCTGGCGCGGTCCATCCCGCAGGTCGACGTCCGCACCGACCTCGCCGACGTGCGCCTGCCCGACCACATCGAGCTGGCGCTGTACCGGATCGCCCAGGAATGCCTGCAGAACGTCGTCAAGCACGCCAGGGCCACCGAGGCCCGGCTGACGTTCACCGTCGACAGCGGTGACAACGGCGACGCCGCGCGGCTCGAGATCGTCGACGACGGTGTCGGCTTCGACACCCTGGAGCATCCGCTCGGCAGCGACGAGATGGGCGGCTACGGGCTGCTGTCGATGGCCGAGCGCGCCGAGATCGTCGGCGGACGGCTCAACATCCGCTCGCGGCCCGGCTCGGGCACCGCGGTCACCGCCACGATCCCGGTGCCCAATTCCGCGTCGCCACCCGCGACCCCCTGACCGCGAACGTGCATTCCCTGTCGTAGATCGGCTCGGAGCGCTACCAGGCGAGCACTCTCGCGAAGCGCCCCGCTCAGAAGTCGCCGGCGCTGTGGCGCAGCGTCTGGATCGACGCGGCCAGGGCGCGCGACTCCTCGTCGGACATCCCGATGTCGGCGAACACGTCGTCGTTGAGCGTGACCGTGGCGTCCTCGACGGTGGAGCGGCCCAGCTCGGTGATCCGCACCAGCGTGGTGCGTCCGTCGGTGGGGTGGGGCAGCCGCTCGACCAGACCGTCGGCCTCCAGCCGCCGGATCGCGTGGGTGACGCTGGTGACGTGCACCTGCAGCCGGTCGGAGGCTTTGGTGATCGGCAGCGCGCCGGTGCGGCTGAACGCCAGTAGGCGCAGCAACTCGAAGCGGGAGAAACTCAGGTCATAGGGCCGCAGCGCCGTCTCGACGCGGGCCAGCAGGATCTGGTGCGCGCGCATCACGGACGTCACCGCGACCATGCCGTCGGCCACCTCGGCCCATCCGGAACGTTCCCAGTTGGAGCGCGCGACGGCGATCGGGTCAGGCTTGTCGCCCTCGTCGGCCGGCGGTCGGGCAGGCACAGCTGTTCCTCGTGGTCAGACGGCCTGCGTCAGGATGCGCGGTCCGTCGTCGGTGACGGCGACGGTGTGCTCCCAGTGCGCGGCGCGCGAACCGTCGGCGGTCACCACGGTCCAGCCGTCCTCGAGCACGACGGTCTTGGCGGTGCCGAGGGTGAGCATCGGCTCGATGGCGAGCACCGAACCCACCGCCAGGTACGGGCCCCGGCCGGGCGCACCCTCGTTGGGCAGGAACGGATCCATGTGCATCTCCCGCCCGATGCCGTGGCCGCCGTAGCCGGCCACGATCCCGAACCGCCGGTCGTGACGCTTCTCCGCGGCGCGGGTGCCCTGCTCGATGGCGTGCGAGACGTCGGTGAGGCGGTTACCCGGGACCATGGCCGCGATCCCCGCCTCCATCGACTCGCGAGTCGCCTGCGACAGCGCGTCGTCGACGGGGATGACGGCGCCGACCCCGAAGGTGAAGGCGGAGTCGCCGTGCCAGCCGTCGAGGATCGCACCACAGTCGATCGAGACCAGATCGCCGGCGGCCAGCGTCTCGGTGGCCGACGGGATGCCGTGCACGACGCGGTCGTTGACCGACGAGCAGATCGAGGCCGGGAAACCGTGATAGCCCTTGAACGACGGGATACCGCCGCCGTCGCGGATCACCGCCTCGGCCACCTCGTCGAGATCGTGGGTGCTCACACCGGGCGCGGCGGCCCGGTGCACGGCGCGCAGCGCGGCGGCCACGAGCGCACCTGCCGCTGCCATCGCGTCGAGTTCACCGGCGCTGCGCTGGGGCACCGTCTTGCGGCCACGCAGGCCGGGCAGGGAGACCATCAACGCAGAATCAGCGGCCGAGCGCCTTCAGCGCACGGGCGAAGACCTCGTCGAGCTCACCGACGGCGTCCACGGTGGCGAGGTTGTCGCTGTAGTAGTCGAGCAGCGGGGCGGTCTCGTCGCGGTAGACCTTGAAGCGGTTACGGATGACGTCTTCGGTGTCGTCGGCGCGGCCGCGGCCCTTGAGACGGGTGACGAGTTCTTCCTCGGGCACCCGGAACTCCAGGACGGCGTCCAGCGACAAATTGCGCTTGGCGAGCATCTCGTCGAGCGCCTTGGCCTGCTCCACCGAGCGGGGGAACCCGTCGAGGATGAATCCCTGGGCCGCGTCCTCGTCGTCGAGGCGGTCGTCGACCAGGGCATTGGTCAACGTGGCCGGCACCAGATCGCCGGCGTCGAGGTACTTCTTCGCCTCCAGCCCCAGCTCGGTGCCATTGGTGATGTTGTACCGGAACAGGTCGCCGGTGGAGATCTGCGGGATCTCGAGCTTCTCGGCCAGCTTCTGCGCCTGGGTGCCTTTGCCCGCCCCCGGCGGTCCCAACAACACGATTCTCACTTGAGGAACCCTTCATAGTTGCGCTGCATGAGCTGGCTTTCGATTTGCTTCACGGTGTCCAGGCCGACGCCGATCATGATCAGCACCGCGGTGCCGCCGAACGGCAGGTTCTGCACCGACCCGGTGTTACCGACCTGCAGGAACAGGTTCGGCAGGACGGCGATGCTGCCCAGGTAGATCGAGCCGGGCAGCGTGATGCGCGACAGCACGAACCGCAGGTAGTCCGCGGTCGGCTTCCCGGGCCGGATGCCCGGGATGAACCCGCCGTACTTCTTCATCTCGTCAGCACGTTCGTCGGGGTTGAACGTGATCGAGACGTAGAAGTAGGTGAAGAACACGATCAGGCCGAAGTACAGGGCGATGTAGACCGGATCGGCCGGGTTGGTCAGGTAGTCGGCGACGAACGACTGCCACCAGCCGGTGCTGGGGTTGTCGCTGGCGCTGGTGATCAGCTGCGTGATCAGGTGCGGGATGTAGATCAACGACGACGCGAAGATGACCGGGATGACGCCGGCCTGGTTGACCTTCAACGGCAGGTAGGTCGACGTGCCGCCGTACATACGCCGGCCCACCATCCGCTTGGCGTACTGGACCGGGATACGGCGCTGGCCCTGCTCGACGAAGACCACGCCGATGATGATGATCAGCGTCGCGATGCAGACCAGCGTGAAGACCATGCCGCCGCGGCTGTCCAGGATGGACTTGCCCTCGCCAGGGATCGCGGCGGCGATGCTGGCGAAGATCATCAGCGACATGCCGTTGCCGACGCCACGCTCGGTGACCAGCTCGCCCATCCACATGACCAGTGCCGCGCCCGATGTCATGACGATGACCATCGTGGCGAGGGTGAAGAAGTTCAGGCCCTCGCTCTGGCCCTGGATGATGTCCAGCGAGCAGCCCTGCAGCAGGCCGCCGTTGGCGGCCAGCGCGACGACGCTGGTGGACTGCAGGATCGCCAGCGCGATCGTCAGATACCGGGTGTACTGCGTGAGCTTGGCCTGCCCCGCCTGCCCCTCTTTGCGGAGCTGTTCGAAGCGCGGGATCACCACGCCGAGCAGCTGCACGATGATGCTGGCGGTGATGTACGGCATGACGCCGACGGCGAACACCGACAGCTGCAGCAGCGCCCCGCCGGAGAACAGGTTGATCAGCGAATAGATCTGCCCGGACTCACCGCCGGTGGCCTGGGTGATGCACTGCTGCACGTTGGGGTAGTTCACGCCCGGCGAGGGCACCGAGGCACCCACCCGGTAGAGAAGGACGATGCCCAGCGTGAACAGGATCTTTCGCCTCAGGTCGACCGTTCGCAGTGATGAGATGAAAGCCGAGAGCACTCTTTCCTCCTGCACGGCCGAGTGACGATCGCGGCGTGCTCCGTGGCTGGCGTGACCAGCGTCGTGGTTAAGTCGTATGCGCGACGGGACCGACAGGCAATTGGCCTGCGCAGGTCACGCGTCCAAACAGTCTACGAGACTAACAGTTGCATCTCCGTTGGCCCGAATCCGAGCCCGATTCGGCGCCCGATTCGACGCGTACAGTGGGGACAAGTCATTAACTCGCCTAACTAATACGTCTCGAGGGATGGGTCATGCCACGTACTGACAACGACACCTGGGATCTCGCCTCCAGCGTCGGCGCCACCGCGACGATGGTGGCCGCCGCCCGGGCGGTCGCCAGCCGCGCCGACCAGCCGGTGATCGACGATCCGTTCGCCGCGCCCCTGGTGCGCGCGGTCGGAATCGACTTCTTCACCCGGCTCGCCACCGGTGAGCTGACCCCCGCCGATCTGGACACCGGGGACGGTGACGGCGGCTCCTCCCCCGTCGGCATGAGCCGGTTCGCCGACGGCATGGCCGCGCGGACCCGCTTCTTCGACGACTTCTTCACCGACGCGGCGGCGGCCGGTATCCGCCAGGCCGTCATCCTGGCCTCCGGACTGGACGCCCGCGCCTACCGGCTCAGCTGGCCGCAGGACATGGTGGTCTACGAGATCGACCAGCCCGAGGTGATCGAGTTCAAGACGACGACGCTGGCCGGCCTCGGCGCCGAACCGACCGCGCAGCTGCGCACCGTCGGCATCGATCTCCGTCAGGACTGGCCGGCGGCACTGGCCGCTGCCGGCTTCGATGCCGGCGCCCCGACAGCCTGGATCGCCGAGGGCCTGCTGGGGTACCTGCCACCCGAGGGACAGGACCGCCTCCTCGACCAGATCGGCGAACTCAGCGCGCCCGGCAGCCGGCTGGGCGCCGAGGCGGTGCCGTCGCATCACGACGTCGACGAGCAGGAACTGCGGGAGCGGATGCAGCAGTCCACCGACCGTTGGCGCGACCAGGGTTTCGACCTCGACTTCTCCGAGCTCGTGTTCCTCGGTGAGCGCAATGACGTCACCGACTACCTGCGCAAGGCCGAGTGGACCGTGGACCCGACCCCCACCAACGATCTGCTGGTCCGCTACGGCCTGGCGCCGCTGGACGACGACGAGGGATTCGCCGAGGTCGTCTACGTGTCGGCGACGAAGTAGGGGCCTGCGACGATGCGCACCGACGGTGACAGCTGGGATCTGGCGTCCAGCGTGGGCGCCACCGCGACGGCGGTGGCGGCCTCACGCGCGCTGGCCAGCCGAGGACCCGATCCGCTCATCGAGGATCCGTACGCGGCCGCCTTGGTCAACGCGGTCGGCATCCCCCACTTCGTCGAGGTGGCCGAGGGGCAACTCGACGTCGACGACCCGCTGTTCAGCGCACGGCAGATGTGCGAACACATCGCCGTGCGCACCCGGTTCTTCGACCAGATGTTCATCGACGCATGCGCGGCCGGGATCCGGCAGGCCGTCATTCTGGCCTCCGGTCTGGACACCCGCGCCTACCGGTTGGCCTGGCCGGCCGGCACAGTCGTGTTCGAGATCGATCAGCCCGCCGTCATCGACTTCAAGACCCAGGTGCTCACCAAAGCCGGTGCGACACCGGCCGCCGAGCGCCGGACAATCGGCGTCGATCTGCGCGACGACTGGCCGCGGGCGCTGCGCGACGGCGGATTCGATCCCGGCCGACCCACGGCCTGGATCGCCGAGGGGCTGCTGATCTATCTACCGCCGGAGGCCCAGGACCGCCTGCTGGACGCCGTCACCGAACTGTCGGCACCGGGCAGCCGGTTGGCCACCGAGCACATGGACGCCCAGGCGCTGACCGGTGACTGGGCCAAGGCGATGACCGAACGCGGCCGCCGCCTCGGCAGCACGATCGATCTGACCGAGCTGTTCTACACCGGGCCCCGGAACTCCGCGGCCGACTACCTGGGTGCGCAAGGATGGTCGGTGACGGTGCAGCCGAATTCGGACGCCTACACGGCCAACGGGTTCGCACCACCGGCTGATGAGTTGATCGCGTTGACGGGCGACTCCGGTTACCTGACGGCGCAGTTGGGATAGGAGCGCGGATGGCACGCACCGGCGACGATTCATGGGATCTGGCCTCCAGTGTCGGTGCGACGGCCACGATGGTCGCGGCCGCCCGGGCCATGGCCAGCGCGACAGACGACCCGCTGATCGACGATCCGTGGGCGGCGCCGCTGGTGCGGGCGGTGGGACTGGACTTCTTCACGAAGATGCTCGACGGCGACCTGGACCTGTCGCAGATTCCCAACTCTTCGCCGGAGCGGATGCGGGCCATGATCGACGCGATGGCCTCGCGGACCAAATTCTTCGACGACCATTGCATCGACTCGACGGCGGCCGGGATCCGTCAGGTGGTGATCCTGGCTTCGGGGCTGGACTCACGCGCCTACCGGCTGCCCTGGCCGACGGGCACGGTTGTCTACGAGCTGGACCAGCCGCAGGTGATCGAGTTCAAGTCGGTGACTCTGGCAAGCGCCGGGGCGAGACCGACCGCGCAGCGGCGCGCCATCCCGATCGATCTGCGTGAGGATTGGCCGTCGGCGTTGCGCGCTGCCGGCTTCGACGCCTCGGCGCCGGCCGCGTGGCTCGCCGAGGGACTGTTGATCTATCTGCCACCCGACGCCCAGGACCGGCTCTTCGATCAGATCACCGCGCTGTCCGCGCCGGGCAGCACGTTGGCCACCGAATATGCCCCGGGCATCATCGATTTCGACGCCGACAAGGCGCGCGAGCTGTCCGCTCCGCTGCGGGAGCACGGTCTCGACATCGACATGGCCGAGCTGGTGTACTCCGGGGAGCGCAGCCACGTGATGCCTTACCTCACCGAGACTGGTTGGCAGGTAACGGGAATCCCTCGCTACGACCTGTTCGTGCGGCACGGCCTCACACCGCCCGAAGTGGCCGAGGACGCCGACCCTCTCGGCGAGATCGTCTACGTCAGCGCGGTGCGCTAGGGGCCGGCCATAGGTGGCTGGCGGGTTGGCGCCGGGGAGGCGCTCGAGCTGAGGCCCGCTCGCCCTAATTCCGCGGGGGTGGTTGGGGTTGGAAGGGTTCGTACCACCACCAGTCGGCGCGTTCACCGGTCGGCCCCTTACAGGGGGCGACCGCTGGTGGGGGTTGTGTGGGTGGTCGGGCCAGCGAGGCGTTGGTCAGGTGCTGGCCGTCGGC
>Ga0208330_1000474_pt1 | contig 18230 bp, 16 predicted proteins | sample DeeseametaMP1896_FD_184180 | JGI IMG/M metagenome (GOLD analysis project Ga0208330, IMG submission 184180) | Marine microbial communities from the Deep Pacific Ocean - MP1896 (SPAdes) | ecosystem: Environmental > Aquatic > Marine > Oceanic | place: East of Hawaii, North Pacific Ocean | collected...
CCGTTCGCAAGCCCCCACAACACAAGCCGCAGTCGCGTCGGCGCAGGCTTCAGCAGCAGGGGCATGAAAATCGTGTACTGTCCGAAACGCACGCCGTGTTTGCGCAGCGAGCCGCGCGCATCCTGATCCAGCGCCTTGACGTCATCGGCCACCTGCGCGCGCGGGATCACGCCCATCTGTTCGACCATCTGGAAGGCAAAACCGCGCGCCAGCCCGGTCAGGGCCTCGTCGTCGCGCATTTTCAACAGCGGCTCGAACAGGGCCGCGATCTTGCGATCCATGAAATGCTGCAAGCGGCGCGTGACCTTCTCGGCCACGTCATGCCCGGCCTCGTCATCGACAAAGGCCACCACCCGCGGCTTGAGCGGATCATCGCCCTTGGCCAGCTTGCCGACCGCCTGGTCGCCCCACATCAACCCACCCTGTTCGGTAAAGTCGATCTCGGTATCGGGCGCATTGTAGAATCGGTCCGCGCGCAGGTGGAAATGCGGCGTCAGCGCCTGCAAGCTTGCCTGCCGCAGCGTCTTGGCCTCCTGGCCTGTCGCATCCTTGTCCTGCCGGAATCGGAAACCCTCGAGCCTGCCGACGAGATGACCTTCGACGGTGACTTCACCCTGATCGTTCACTTCGGCCAAGAGGGCCTCCTTCTGTTTCAACCGGCGCAAGAGAACACTGGTGCGCCGGTCTACAAATCTTTGCGTCAGACGCTCGTGCAGGGCATCCGACAGGGCGTCTTCTACAGCGCGTGTTCGCCCGCGCCAATGGTCTTCGTCCGCGACCCAGCCCTTTCGCTGAGCCACATAAGTCCATGTGCGGATATACGCCAGCCGTTTCGACAATGTGTCAATGTCGCCATCGGTCCGATCGATCCTGTTGATCTGTCGGGCAAGGAAATCATCGGGTACGCTTCCGTTTTGATGCAAGTGCCCGAAGATAACGCTCAACAGACCCGCGTGTTCCGCCGGCGAAATTCCGCGGAAGTCGGGGATTCGGCAGACATCCCACAACAATTGCACCGATGCCGTGTCCGAGGCCCGCGCCCGCACTTCTGCCTCCGAGGCCAGGGCGCGCAAGGCGCGCAGGTCGTCGGCCTCACGCGCCTTGATCAGCACCTCGTGGTCTGGCGAGGCGTCCAGGCTGGCGTCCAGCGCGTCGATAGAGCCGAAACGGAGCGCCGAACTGCGCCAGTTCAGTTTTTTCAGCGGCGTGAAGGAATGGTTGCAGATCGCCTCTGCCCACTCGTCCGGAATCGGCCCGGCATCACCTGTGACACCGAAGGTGCCATTCGACATGCCGCGCCCCGCACGCCCGGCGATCTGTGCAAGTTCGTTCGGTTGCAGGGGGCGCATCCGGCGCCCGTCGAATTTCGTCAGCGAGGAAAAGGCGACGTGGTCGATATCCAGGTTCAGGCCCATGCCGATGGCATCGGTCGCCACCAGGTAATCGACCTCGCCGTTCTGATAGAGGTCCACCTGGGCGTTGCGCGTCCGGGGCGACAGCGCTCCCATGACCACCGCCGCGCCGCCCTTTTGCCGTTTCAGCAGTTCCGCGATGGCATAGACATTGTCGATGCTGAATCCGACGATGGCAGTCCGCGGCGGCAGGCGGCTGATCTTCTTCGAGCCGGTATAGACAAGCTGGCTCATCCGTTCGCGGCGGAGGTATTCGACCCCCGGCACAAGCGCGCCGATCGGCCCGCGCATCGTGTCGGAGCCCAGAAACAGCGTCTCATGCGTGCCGCGCATCCGCAGCAGGCGGTCGGTGAAAACGTGTCCGCGTTCCGGGTCGGCACACAGCTGGATCTCGTCGATGGCGACAAAATCCGTGCCCATGCCCTCGGGCATGGCCTCGACCGTGCAGACCCAGTATTTCGCCCGGGGCGGAACGATCCGTTCCTCGCCCGTCACAAGGGCCACAACCGAGGGGCCGCGGATCGCCACGATCTTGTCGAAGACCTCGCGCGCCAACAGGCGCAGCGGCAGGCCGATCACCCCGGTGCGATAGCCGAGCATCCGCTCGATGGCGTAATGGGTCTTGCCTGTGTTGGTCGGGCCGAGAACGGCCGCGATCCGGGAATTCTGGGCCATTGGGCCGCCTATGTCTTGGGCTGTGACCCGCACATAAGGCCGCGCCCGTCTGCCTCGTCAGAGCGTGATACCGATGGCCACCCGCTCGAGCCGCTCCATCGCCTTTTCGACGTCGGGATCATGCGGCCTGAGTTCAAGTACCTTCTCGAAGGCGCGATAGGCAAGGGCCGGTTTTCCCACCTGTTCGTTGATCGCCCCGACCCCGCGCAGCGCCGCGAAGTGGTTGGGGTTCAAGGCCAGGACACGCTCCAGCGCGTCCATCGCCGGGCCGAATTTCTCGGCCCCGAAATAGGCCAGCGCCAGCCCGTGCCAGCCTTCGGCGAATTCCGGCGCATGGTCGGTCAGGGCGCGGAAATGCTCGATCGCGGCCTTGTGGTTCTTGACCTCCAGCGCGTCCCGCCCGCGTTTCAAAAGCAGGTCCATACTGGCCGAACCGGACTTGGACCACTCGGCGATGATCTGGCTTTCCAGACGCTGCGCGGCGGTCGCGGTCTCGGCCTCCTGCAGCTCTGCCAGCAGCTCCGCCGCGCGATCTTCCGCCCTCCCGAAGGAAGGTAGGGAAATCATGACTAGGGCGCAAAATGCCGCGAGGATACGTTTGTAATCCATATGTGCCGTCCTCATAACTTGTGCTGAGTGTAGCGTCTGTACGCCAGTTGGCCAGCGCACGATTATGAGAGCAAGCTTTAGGAGCGAAAATGAGCGACACAGTCAACGCGGCCGTCAAAGCCCTGAACGAAAAAATGGGCGGCAACGGGTTCGACGGAACCGCGAAAATGACCATTGAGGACGAAGGCAGCCTGATCATCGACGAAAACGGCGCTCATGCCGGGGACGAGGCGGCAGATGTGACCATGACCGCCAGCGCCGACACCTTCCTCTCCATTGTCGAAGGCGATCTGGACCCCACCTCCGCATTCATGTCCGGCAAGCTTGCCATCGAGGGCGACATGTCTGCCGCCATGCGCCTGGCACAGGTCCTGGCCTGATGACTGCCGTTCCCGCGCCCTTCCACGCCGATCTTGCAGAAGGTCCGGCAGACGCCCGAGCCTGGTGGATGACCACCTCGGACGGGCTGCGTGTGCGCATCGCGCATTACGGCAGCAACGGGGCGCGGGGCACGGTCTTCATGTTCCCGGGCCGCACCGAATACGTCGAAAAATACGGTCGTGTCAGCCGCTTCCTGTCGGATGCGGGCTATCACGTTCTGGCGATTGACTGGCGCGGCCAGGGCCTCGCCGACCGGATGCTGGGCGAACGCCGCACCGGCCATGTCGGCGTCTTCGAGGACTACCAGCGCGATGTCGCCAGCATGGTACAACTGGCCGACGACCTGGGCCTGCCCGGCCCGCGCCACCTGATCGGCCATTCGATGGGCGGCTGCATCGGGTTTCGCGCGGTCTCTGACGGGCTGGACGTGGCGTCCTGCGTGTTTACCGGCCCGATGTGGGGCATCCGCATCGCCGACCCGGTCCGCCCTGCGGCCTGGGCGATCTCGCGCATGTCGAAATCCGTGGGCCTGGGCCATCTCTTTGCGCCGGGCACCGGTGCCGACAGCTATGTCGCCTCCAACGCCTTTGACGACAACCTGCTGACCACCGACACCGAGCAATGGGATTACATGCGCCGCCAGGTGCTGGCGATCCCGGAACTGCAGCTTGGCGGTCCGTCGCTGCATTGGCTGCACGAGGCGCTGGCCGAAACTCGCCGCCTGGCGCGACGTCCCTCTCCGAAACAGCCCTGCATCTGCTATTGCGGCACCAATGAACGCATCGTCGACGTCGACCGCATCCGCTCGCGCATGGCGCGCTGGCGCAACGGGCGGCTCGACATGGTCGAGGGCGGCGAACACGAGATCCTGATGGAAAGCCCCCATATCCGAGAGCGTGTCCTGTCCGAGATCGCCGCGCATTTCGACAGCGCCACAAGCCGCACCGCCCTGCGCGCCTGAGCCAGCGGCCCTTTCCGATCCCGCACTGGCCCAGCGGCAAAAACCGTCTATCCTCAGGCGCATGAGCCAGCCCGTCCTCACATTCACAGATCGCGGCATCTATTGCCCAGCGGGCGATTTCCATATCGACCCCTGGCGCACTGTCGACCGCGCGCTGATCACCCACGGCCATGCCGACCATGCCCGCCCCGGCCACGCGGCCTACCTGGCGACGAAAGGCGCCCTGCCCGTCATCCGCCACCGCCTGGGCGAGATCTCGGCCGAGGGGGTCGCCTACGGCGAGACGCGGCAGATCGGCAGCGCGCGCGTGTCCTTCCATCCCGCCGGCCACCTGCCCGGCTCGGCCCAGATCCGGGTCGAGGTGGAGGGTGAGGTCTGGGTCGTCTCGGGCGACTACAAGGTGGTGAACGATGGCCTGTCGGAACCCTTCGAGCCGGTTCGCTGCCATGTCTTCATCAGCGAATGCACCTTCGGCCTGCCGGTCTTTACCTGGCCCGGGCAGGCCGAGGTCGCGGCAGAGATCAACGCCTGGTGGGCGGCCAATGCCGCCGCCGGTCGCACATCGATGTTGGGGGCCTATTCGCTGGGCAAGGCGCAGCGCCTCATGTCCATGCTGGAGCCACAGGGGCCGATCCTGACACATGGCGCCGTCGAGGCCACGAACGCCGTGTTGCGCACGCAGGGCTACCCGCTGCCAGAGACCCTCCAGGTCACGCCCGACACGGATGTGAAGTCACTGAAAGGCGCCCTGGTCATCGCGCCGCCATCGGCCCTGGGCAGCACATGGGCGCGCAAGTTCGGCCCGGCCTCGACCGGCTTTGCCTCTGGATGGATGCGTCTGCGCGGCATCCGGCGCCGCCGGGGCATGGACCGGGGGTTCGTCATTTCCGACCACGCCGACTGGCCCGGCCTACAAGAAGCGATCAAATCCTCCGGAGCGGAAAAGATATATGTAACGCATGGTTACACGGAAATCTTCTCACGCTGGCTGAACGATCAGGGCTATGATGCGGCCATCGTCCCGACAGAGTTCGGAGGCGAAGACGGGGCCGAGGGTGAAACCGCGTCATGAAACGCTTTGCCCGCCTTTTTACAGAGATCGACCAAACCACGAAAACCAGCGTAAAAACAACGGCCTTGTCGGCATATTTCACGCAAGCGCCTGACGCGGACAAGCTCTGGTGTATCGCGCTGTTCTCGGGCCGCCGCCCGAAACGTGCGGTCACCACCACCAACCTGCGGGAGTGGGCCGCCGAACGGGCCGGCATTCCTCTGTGGCTGCTCGAGGAATCCTATCCCATCGTCGGTGATCTGGCCGAGACGATTGCGCTGGTCCTGCCGCCACCGACACAGGCCTCGGACCACAGTTTATCACATTGGATCAATGTCCTGCGCGGACTTCATGAGGTCCCCTTGGTGGACCGGAAACCCCGGATCCTTGACGCCTGGGACCAGCTCGACACCACCGAGCGGTTCCTGTTCAACAAGCTCATCACCGGCGGGTTCCGGATCGGCGTCAGCCGCAAGCTGATGACCCGCGCCCTGGCCCAGGCCACAAAACAGGACGAGGCGGTGCTGGCGCACAAGCTGATGGGCGGATGGACGCCGGAAACCACCAGCTTTCACGCCCTGGTCGAGGCCGACGATCCCGCCGCCGACCAGAGCCGCCCCTATCCATTCTACCTTGCCTACCAGCTTGACGATGCGCCCGAAACGCTGGGCGCGCCAGAGGACTGGCAGGCAGAATGGAAATGGGACGGCATCCGCGGTCAGTTGATCCTGCGCGACCAGGCCCATCACGTCTGGTCCCGCGGCGAGGAACTGATGACCGATCGCTTCCCCGAATTTGCCCGCGCCGCCGACTTCCTGCCCCCCGGCACCGTTCTGGACGGCGAGATCCTGGCCTGGGACGACGCGCAGCCCATGCCGTTCAGCGCGCTGCAACCGCGTATCGGGCGCAAGACCGTACCGAAAAAGCTGCTGCGCGAGGCGCCGGTGATCCTGCTGGCCTACGACCTGCTGGAGGACAAGGGAGAGGACATGCGCCACCAGCCGCTGGCGACCCGCCGCGCCCGGCTGGATGCCATACTGCGCGACCTGCCGGGAGACGCCCCGGTCCAGGCCTCGCCCACAGTGTCTTTCGACACCTGGGTCGATCTCGCCCAGACACGCGCCAAGGCCCGCGACCACCGCGCCGAGGGGCTGATGCTGAAACGCCGCGACAGCGCCTACCTGTCAGGCCGCAAGAAGGGCGATTGGTGGAAATGGAAGCTCGACCCGCTGACCGTTGACGCGGTGATGATCTATGCCCAGCAAGGCCACGGTCGCCGCGCCAACCTGTTTACCGACTTCACCTTCGCCGTCTGGCAGGGCAACGAGCTGATCCCCTTTACCAAGGCCTATTCAGGACTCACGGACAAGGAGTTCGACGAAATCACGGCCTGGGTGCGCAAGAACACCCAGCAACGGTTCGGCCCCGTTCGGCAGGTCCGCCCCGAACATGTCTTCGAGATCGCCTTTGAAGGCATCCAGCCCAGCCCGCGCCACAAGTCGGGCCTCGCCCTGCGATTTCCGCGCATGTCCCGCTGGCGTCACGACAAATCCCCGCAAGAGGCCAACACGCTGGACGACCTGAGGGCGCTCCTGGCAGCCTTCGGCTGACGGGAAAGTCACATCAGGACCAATGTCCGGTTTTCCCGACTGGCAGCACAAGGGACGTTGTGGGTACATGGCCCGGTACTCTGAACTGGACCTTGCCAACATGCTCCGCCCTCTCCTGCTCTGCCTCGGGCTTATCGCGCCCGCTGCCGCACATGCGCAGTCCTTCGACATCGAGGGGACCGTGGCCATCAGTGCCCATGACTACCGCAATCTGTCCGGCATCGGTGTGATCGACGCCACCGCGTCGATCCCGCTCAGCCGCGATTATCCGCTGGCCTTGGAATTTGGCACCTATCTCTTCGGACTGGACGGCAAGCGCCCGCACGAGACCTATGTTGCCTTCGCCTGGAATGACACCTGGCGCGCCGGCGTCGTGCGCCCGGCCTATGACCAGCTTTTGCCCTCGGTCTTTGCCCGCGCCGCGCCCTACCTGGCCTATGAGCGCGCAGAGTACAGCCGCGCCCATGCCACGGTCGAGGCCATGCGCCGCACTGCCGTGCCCTGGGGCCTGTCCTGGCAGCAGAGCTTTGGCCAGACCGATGTGGCGGTGTCGCTGCACGACGCGGTCAAGGGCAGCTTTCGCGCCGCCTCTGTCGCGGTGTCCTACAACGGCGATGGCTGGCAACTGGCGGGCGCGGTGGAAACCGTGACCTCTCGCACGATGGATCACCACGGCATCAACGCCAAACTGGGCGCGCGGTTCGACATCGGCCGGGCGGATTTCGGCGTGACCTGGCTACACCCCGAGGTCAACGACAAGCCCGACGCAATTGCGCTGGACCTCGTCTTTCCCGTCAGCACGAAACTGGACATGATGGCCTTTGGCGAGTTCACAGATGGCGCCAAGGACGACGCCTATGGCATCGCGCTGGATTACAAGCTGCGCCCCGATACCAGCGTCCTTTTTGCCGCCACCGACGGACGCGGTGGCAGCGCTGTTCACCTGACGCTTGAACGGCGGTTCTGATCCCGCCCCCTTTGTCCCGGCCCACCAGGGCCGGGTCAGCCACGCTGGACCTCAGCCGCAGGACGCGTCGAAACCGATCATGCCCTCGCCGATCCCGGTAACGCGAAGCGTGCAGGACCGGTCCCCCACATCGACACCCAGACTGCTGTCGGCGGCGACGCGCTGGGTCTGAACCCCGTTCACGGCAATCCGCGCTTCCTGGGCGTCGCTGTTCACGCTGGACACGAAGACGCGCAAGGCACCGTCGGCAAGGCTGACCGTGTGCCCCGGCATCACGCCGTTGTCGGGCGCCTTGACGGTTGCTGCGGGCGGGATCACCCCGCAGTCAGAGCCAAGCGTCACGCCCCGCGCGCTCATCGACGCGACCGTGACCGTACAGTCCCGGCCGTCCATGGACACGGCGGTCGAGCCTCCCGCCCCCAGTGTCACCAAGGCGCCGTTCACCGACAGCCGCACGGACCCGCCATCAGCATCGATCCGCGACACAAAGGCCCGCACCGCACCGTCGGCAAAAAGCGCGGTATCCCCGACGCCCAACGCATCGGCGGACGCCATACCGCTGTCAGGTTCCGGCACCTCCGCCGCATCAGGCCCTGCATCGGCCGGCGCGGCCACCGCAGCGGCCGCCACCCGGGTGGTTTTCTCGATCCCCTTCGACAGGTCCGCCAGAGACGCCTTGATTGTCTCGGCATGGGCCGCCGAGGTCTTGGCAATGTCGTCGCCCAGCTTGGTCCTCAGGTCGTCCAGCTTGGCGGTCATCTCCTTGGACAGGCCTGTCGTCAGGGCGGTCATGTCCGGCGCGTTCTCGGCCAGCCCGGTTTCCAGTGCATCCAGCCGTTTTTGCAGGGCGGCCAGCTGTTCCTCATGCGCCTTGGCGGCCTTTTCAGCCGCCTCCTGCGCGGGCACCACGGTGTCATCGATGACCTTGCGCAGGTCCGCGGGGCTGTCCGACCCGCTGAAGGCGACGCCGGCCAGAACCCCGATCACAAGGCCGCCCGCACCCAAAAGCAGTGAAGCATTCGACATGCTGAAATCTCCTCCCTGAATTCGATTGTTATTTCTTCCCTGGGGAAAGCTTAGCCAGACTCCCCCGACGATCCGAAATCTTTTCTGCGTCAACCCCTCCAAAAATATGGGGCGCCGGTTGCCTTCGCGCGGGCGCGCCCCCTATGTGAAGGGAAACGACAAGAGGGTTCCCCATGCACACGTTCGCCAAAACACCGCTTTTCGACGCCAACGCCAGTGCCGGGGGCAAGAACCTCGGCGATCTGCCCGAATGGGATCTGACCGATCTCTACGCCTCCCCCGACGCGCCCGAACTGAAACGCGATCTCGACTGGCTCGAAGAGGCCTGCCGCAGCTTTGCCGAGGATTACGAAGGCAAGCTGGACACGCTGGACGCCGATGCCTTCCTGACGCTGGTGCAGCGGAATGAGCGGATCTCGACCATCGCCGGGCGCATCATGTCCTTTGCGGGCCTGCGCCACTACCAGCTGACCACCGATGCGGAACGCGCCAAGTTCCTGTCCGACTGCCAGGAAAAGATCACCAATTACACCACCCCGCTGGTCTTCTTCTCGCTCGAGGCCAACCGCCTGGGTGACGACCACTACGAAACGCTCTTTGCCGCCAACGCCGACCTGAACCGCTACAAACGCGCCTTTGACCGGATGCGCGCCATGAAGCCCTACCAGCTGTCGGATGAGCTGGAGAAATTCCTGCACGATCTCGGCGTCGTCGGCGACGCCTGGGAGCGGCTGTTCGATGAGACCATCGCCGGGCTGACCTTCGAGGTGGACGGCGAGGAACTGAACATCGAGGGCACGCTGAACCTGTTGACCGAGCAGGACCGCGACACGCGTGAGGCCGCAGCCCGTGAACTCGCCCGCGTCTTTGCCGAGAACCTGCGCACCTTCGCCCGCGTGCACAACACGCAGACCAAAGAGAAAGAGGTGCTGGACCGCTGGCGCGGGATGCCCACGGCCCAGACCGGCCGCCACCTGTCGAACGACGTCGAACCCGAGGTGGTCGAGGCGCTGCGCAACGCCGTCGTCGACGCCTACCCGCGCCTTAGCCATCGCTACTACGAGCTGAAGCGCAAGTGGTTGGGTCTGGACGTGATGCAGGTCTGGGACCGCAACGCGCCGCTGCCGATGGAGGCCACCCGCACCGTCACCTGGGACGAGGCGCGCGAAACGGTGATGAACGCCTACACCGCCTTCGACCCCCGCATGGGAGAGATCGCGACCCCCTTCTTCGACAAGGGGTGGATCGACGCGGCGGTGAAACCGGGCAAGGCCCCGGGCGCCTTCGCCCATCCCACCGTGACCGAGGTGCACCCCTACGTCATGCTCAACTACCTGGGCAAACCGCGTGACGTGATGACCCTGGCGCATGAGCTGGGCCACGGCGTGCACCAGGTGCTGGCGGCGGGACAGGGCGAGATGCTGTCGTCAACGCCGCTGACACTGGCGGAAACCGCCAGCGTGTTCGGCGAGATGCTGACCTTCCAGCGCATGCTGGAGAACGCCAAGGACGATGCCGAGCGCAAGGTCCTCTTGGCGGGCAAGGTCGAGGACATGATCAACACCGTGGTCCGCCAGATCGCCTTCTACGACTTCGAATGCAAGCTGCACGAGGCCCGTCGCGGCGGCGAGCTGACACCGGACGACATCAACGCGCTCTGGATGTCGGTGCAAGCGGAAAGCCTCGGCGGCGGTTTCGAGTTCATGGAGGGCTACGAGACCTTCTGGTGCTACATCCCGCACTTCGTCCACTCGCCCTTCTACGTCTACGCCTATGCCTTTGGCGACGGGCTGGTGAACGCTTTGTATGCCGCCTACCAGGAGGCGCCCGAAGGGTTCCAGGACAAGTATTTCGACATGCTCAAGGCGGGCGGATCGAAACACCACAAGGACCTGCTGGCGCCCTTCGGACTGGACGCCAGCGACCCGAAGTTCTGGGACAAGGGGCTGAGCATGATCGAAGGATTCATCGATCAGCTGGAGGCGATGGAGGGGTGAGCTGTGCCAGACAGTAAAGATTTCGTGCGCCACCTTAACGCCGAGATCGAAGCGGCCTACGTCAACTCAGGCAGCCGGTTGGGCTGGCGGTTCCTCTACAGCCCAGCGGACGTCCTTGAAGGGGCTACAGTCGCCTTCATCGGGCTGAACCCGGGCGGGTCCCGCCAAGACCCGGAGCACGGTGTTTTTGCAATGGAAAAGGGATCGGCCTATCGGGACGAAACTTGGCCCAGCACAAACCGCCTGCAACCGGAGGTTCTCGCGCTATTCCGCCGCCTCAATGCTGCGCCGGAGAAAGTCCTTGCCGGAAATCTCGTGCCCTTTCGTTCGCCATCCTGGGATGAACTGCCAAACCGGCAGCACGCAGTTGCCTTTGGGCGGAGCCTCTGGAGGCAAGTGCTGGACCGCGCGAAGCCTTCGATCATCGTCACGATGGGATCCAAAGCGAACGATGAAATGGCTCGGCTGATTGGCGCCCGATACGTTAAGGATCTTCCCACGGGCTGGGGAGATTACAAGGCGCGGCGTGGGCGCTATGCCGGGGGGAGTTGGATTGGGCTGCCGCACCTGTCGACATTCACGATCATGACACGTCCCGCATGCCAGCCGTACATGGACGCCCTGTTCAAAGGGCTTGCGGCTTGAAACGCTCCTCCTAGCGCAACCAACTCTGTGTGGGTTTTCAATTACAATTCCCCCATCCGGGCCACAGCGGGTCCGCGTACCACCACGCCATGCACAAACGGAAAATCCACCACCCGCAGCGCTGCGCCCACACCCAAGCTCCTAACGTTCGGTAAATACGCTTCCGCAACCCATTGATTTCCTTGACCCGCTAACCGGTTCGCCGCACGTCCCTCAATCCAGCTCCGTCCAGGGCCAGGGTTTTACCTCGCTCGCCCCGGTCTGGTAGCGCGCCGCCTTGGCCATCCAGATCCCCAGGTCCGTGCCGAATTCCGCCAGCCTTTCGTTCGGCTCGTGCTTGTTGACCAGCAGGATGATCGCCTGCACCACGGTCGCCACCGTCAGCACCGTCTGCGCCAGGCTCAGCATCACCCAGATCAGCACCATGTAAAGCAGCCGCATCCCCATCGGCTCCGTCTCGACCTCTGGTTGCTCTCCGTGCAACCGCCCCTCGATCCTGTCGTCGTCGTTCGCGTCGTCGTTCGCCATGACACCCCCACTGTACCGGCACGTTGCGCAAAGCCTAACCACGCCGCGCCCTGCCGCCAAGGGACAAGGATCACCCTTGCCAAACCCGCCGCCCATCGGGTCAGATCGCGGCCATGTCCCAGCCCGAAAGCCCGCACATGCCAATCCCCTTTTTCGACGGCCACAATGATTTCCTCTTGCGGCTGATGAAATCCCCCGCGCCCAGAGAGGACACCTGGCTGGGCACCTCAGCCGGGCACATGGACCTCACCCGCATGAAACAGGCCGGGTTCGCGGGCGGTCTCTTCGCGATCTTCGTGCCGCCGGTGCCGGATGGATCGCCGCCGCCGGACTTCAGGAAACTCATGGCCGAACCGCCCTATGCCCTTCCCCTGCCACCCGAGATGGACCACGCGACCGCCCAGCCCACCGCGCTGGAGATGGCGGGCCTGCTGCACTGGATGGCGCGTGCCGCGCCCAATGACTTTGCTCTGTGCCGCGACACGCAGGAGATCCGCGTGGCAATGGACAGTGGCCGCATCGCCGGCGTCATGCACATGGAGGGCGCCGAGGCCATTGGGCCCGATCTCGACGCGCTGTATCTCTTTCACGACATGGGCCTGCGCTCTCTGGGCCCGGTGTGGAGCCGCCCGACCATCTTTGGACACGGGGTGCCGATGGCCTTTCCCGGCACGCCGGACACGGGCCCCGGCCTGACCGAAAGGGGGCGCGACCTGATCCGGCTCTGCAACGCGTTGAACATCGTGATCGACCTGTCGCACATGAACGAGGCCGGGTTCGACGACATCGCCCGCCTGTCGACCGCGCCGCTGGTGGCCACGCATTCCAACGCCCACACGCTCTGCGCCTCGCCCCGCAACCTGACAGACCGGCAGCTGCACGCGATCCGCGATACCGGCGGCATGGTGGGGTTCAACTATGCCACATTCTACATCAACGCCGATGGCAGCGCCGATCCCGGTACGCCTTGGGACATGATGCTGTGTCACCTGGACCACCTGATCAACACGCTGGGCGAGGATCACGTCGGGCTGGGGTCGGATTTCGACGGATGTGTCCTGCCCGACCTGATCGGCGACGTCACCGGCGTGCCCAAGCTCCTCAGTGCCATGTCGGCACATGGCTACGACGACGCCCTGCTCGCCAAGCTGGCCCGTGACAACTGGCTGGCCTGCCTGGAGCGGACCATAGGCTGACTCACTTCAGTTGGCTGTCTTTCGAGCCGCGCCGGTTGATGCCCCCACGCTGTGCCGACCGGCCGTCGCGTTCGCTGGCACAGTCGATGCACAGCTTGACGCCCGGGATCGCGAGGCGGCGCTTTTCGGGGATCTCCTCGCCGCAGTCGGCGCATTCCTTCAGGCTTTCGCCCTGCGGTCCACGGCGCTGCTTCATGCGTTCCAGTTCCTCGGCGATGCTGGCCTCGATCTGTTCACTGACCGCGCCGTCCCGGCTCCATCCACCTGCCATGTCACACCTCTTTGCCGCCAAAGGCCCCATCGCATCAATCCAGCACAAAAGCCCCGACCAGCGCAAGACGGGGGTGCGGTGCCGATCACGGCCTTGACCGCCCCGCCCCTGCGCTATCTCCAGTGCAAAAGGAGTGCCCCGTGATGATCCGCCTCGCCGCCCTGGTCCTGTCCGCCGTCCTCACCCTGCCCGCCTGGGCCGCGCAGGGCTTTACCTTTGCCAGTATCGACGGTGGCACCCTGTCGATGGACGATTGGCAAAACCGTCCCGTACTGGTGGTCAACACGGCCTCGCGCTGCGGCTTTACCCCGCAATACGATGGCTTGCAGGCGCTCTATGACCGCTATCGCGACCAAGGCCTGATCGTCCTGGCCGTGCCCTCGGACGACTTCCGGCAGGAGCTGTCCTCGGCAGAAAAGGTCAAGGAGTTCTGCGAGGTGACCTTCGGCCTCGACATGCCGATGACAGACATCACCCATGTACGGGGCGCGCAGGCACATCCCTTCTACCGCTGGGTCGCGGATCAGACCGGGTTCAGCCCCGCCTGGAATTTCAACAAGATCCTGATCGGCGCCGATGGCACGGTCCGCGCCACTTTTGGGTCGACGACCCGACCGATGTCGGCAAAGATGACACGCGCCATCGAAGAGGCGCTGAAATGAAACACGCCCCGGCCATCGACCGGGGCGCATCTATTCTAGCAAGGCCAAGCCCGGGGATCAGGCGCTCAGCAGCGCGTAGATCTCGTCCTTGAGAGCGGCGCGTTGCTTGCGCAGCTGCTCCTCCGCCAGTTGCTCCATCGGTTCGATGTTGGTTTCGGCCCGGTGCACCTGACGATTGACCTCGTGGTACTCATCCGCAAGCTTGGCAAAATGCGCGTTGGACTGTTTCAGCGCGTGCATCTTGTCGGCAAGCTCCGGAAATTCCTCCGTCAGTTCATGCGGCGTGTGGGACATTGGCGTCTCCTTTATTTGTGTCCGACCACCAAGTTGCACAGCCAGCGGGCACAAACTTTGACGCGGATCAAACCTGATCGCCGCATGCGCTTTTTACCGACGCACCCCTGTCAGCGCAGCGCCCGGCGCCAGCCAGCGGCCTGGGCTTCCTGCTCGGAGCAGAACCAGCGTTCGCCCTTGTCCATGCTTATCCTCGTGGCCTCGTACCAGGACTGCCCGGGGACATGATAGATCCGCGCCCCGGCGTTGGACGAGATGTTGCCCTTGATCGTGCAGCCTTCGGGCGCAGAGGTCAGCCGCTGGGCAGAGTGGCCCCTGCGGGTATCGGCGCGGAAGGCGGCGGGGGATTTCACGCCCGTCGCATGCAGCCCGGCCTTGCGCCGCGCAGCAATCCGTTCCTGTGGCACATAGGCTTCGGAGTAGCGCTCATAGGCAAAGGCAAGACCGCTTTCCACCAGCGTTTCGCCAAGATCCTTGCCATCGACCCGGCAGCGCGCCACGACGCGGCCATAGCGATCGCGGTCCACCTCGACGCAGGCGGCGATGCGGCCTTCGTAGCGGGCGCGGACCTCGCCGCTGACCCAGGAGCCGCAGCCCCACATCGGTGCCCCACCTCCGCCGCATCTCTGGCCGTTCTCGGGCGCGTCGATGCCGTGCAGGCGAATACTGGTCTGGCCGATGGCAACCGTGTCGCCGTCGATCACCCGCAACGGGCCGCTGAGATCGGCAGAGGCGGCAGTTGCGGAAGCCAAAAGAACAAGAGCGAAACAAAATCTTAACATTCCGTTAAGATCGGCACGCTCCTGTCCTGTTTCAAGCCAAAAGTTAACGAAAGGTTAACCGCGGATGAGGGCGGTTAACATGTCCTAACGCTGCGCGCTCTCCCAGTCCGGGTGCACCCAGGGCTGCGCATTGTCCGGTGGCAGGCGGCGGCCCAACACGTGATCGGCGATTTTTTCGCCCACCATGATCGAGGGCGCATTGAGGTTGCCGTTGGTGATACGCGGAAAGATCGAACTGTCCGCAACCCTTAGCCCCTCCACCCCGATCACACGGCCTTCGGGGTCGACCACGGCGCGCGGATCGTCGGCCCGGCCCATGCGGCAGGTGCCGCAGGGATGATAGGCACTTTCCGCATGTTCACGGATCACCGCGTCAAGATCCTCGTCCGTCTCGGCCTCGGTGCCCGGCTGCAATTCCTTGCCGCGATAGGGGGCAAAGGCCTCTTGCCCAAAGATTTCGCGCGTCAGGCGGATGCAGCGGCGGAAATCCTGCCAGTCTTCCTCCGTGCTCATGTAGTTGAAGAAGATGCGCGGCGCGTCATCTGGGTCGCTGGACCGCAGCGTGACCTCCCCGCGCGAGGGCGAGCGCATCGGCCCCACATGGGCCTGGAACCCGTGCCCCTCGGGCGCCACCTGCCCGTCATAACGCACGGCGATGGGGAGGAAATGATACTGGATGTCCGGGTATGGCACGCCCGCCTGCGAGCGGATAAAGCCGCAGCTTTCGAACTGGTTCGAGGCCCCCGGCCCGCTGCGCGCGAACAGCCATTGCGCCCCGACCCAGGCCTTGCCCGCAATGTTCCAGTATTTCGCAAGGCTCACCGGCTGCGTCGCCGACATCTGGACATAGAGCTCAAGATGGTCCTGCAGGTTCTGGCCCACGCCGGGCCGGTCTGCCCGCACCTCGATGCCCTGATCCGCCAGCTGCGCCGCAGGTCCGATCCCCGACAGCATGAGGAGCTTTGGTGAGTTGATGGCGCTGGCCGCAAGGATCACCTCGGCCCGCGCGCGGATCACCTCAACCTTGCCGCCGCGCGCGACCTCGACCCCCGTGGCGCGCCCCTCATCGAACACCACGCGACGGGCCAGCGCGCGCACCAGCTCCGCCCCTTGTTTCAGCGCAGGCCGCAAATAGGCTTTGGCCGCCGACCAGCGTTCGCCCTGCCAGACGGTCATGTCGAAAGCGCCGAACCCCTCTTGCTGCTCGCCGTTGTAATCGCCGGTGACAGGATAGCCCGCCTGCCGTCCGGCCTCGACAAAGGCCTGCACCAGCGGGTTGTCCCGCTGCCCGCGCGTGACATGCAGCGGCCCGCCCTGGCCACGCCAGGCCGGATCACCGCCATGCCCGCCGTCGTGCCAATCCTCCATGCGCTTGAAATAGGGCAGCACATCCGCATAGCCCCAGCCATCACAGCCTTCGTCGCGCCAATGGTCATAGTCCAGCGCGTGACCGCGCACGTAGATCATGCCGTTGATGCTCGACGATCCGCCGATCACCTTGCCGCGCGGACAGACCAGCCGCCGCCCGCCCAGGTGCGGCTCCGGCTCTGTCTGGTAGCCCCAGTCATAACGCGCCATGTTCATCGGGTAGCTGAGCGCCCCCGGCATGTTGATGAAAGGCCCCCAGTCGCTGCCGCCGTGTTCGATGACGATCACCGACTTGCCCGCCTCTGTCAGCCGCCCCGCCACGGCACATCCGCCAGACCCGGCGCCGACGATCACGTAATCCGCTTCCATATCCCTCACCGCTGGTGATTTTGCAGGGGACAGGTGCGCGGCGCCCACTGGACAGACGCACCGCCCCTCCCCTTATTCCGGAACGCCCGCCACTGGCAGGCAGATGTCTTTAGCCGCATGACCGCGCGCGCGGTCCATGAGCGCCCTCTCGAAAGTCCGACCGACGCGTTTTCCCTCTGGCGTGCCGCAGGCCGACAGGCGTGCCGTCCCGCCGGGAGGACAGGCGACATCACTCCCCCCTTGGAAAGCGTTTGCTGTCTTCCAGCACGTTCAGGTCCATGTGGTTGCGCATGTAGCGTTCGCTGGCCTTTTGCAGCGGCTGGAAATCCCAGGGGTAGTAGCCCCCCTGCCGCAGCGCCTCATAGACCACCCAACGCCGCGCCTGGCTTTGCCGCACCTCGGCGTCAAAGCGCCCCAGGTCCCAGCGCCGCGCCGCCGCCGTGCGGAATTCCTCCATGATCTCTGCCTGTTCCGGTGCCCCTGCCAGGTTCACCAGTTCATGCGGATCGGCCTCCAGGTCGAACAGTTGCTCGGGGTCCAGCGTGCAATCGGTGTATTTCCACTTGCCCCGCCGCAGGCAGACCAGCGGCGCATAAGAGGCCTCGGCCGCGTATTCCATCGCCACCGGCGAGACACGTTCGCCGCCCTGCATCACCGGCACAAGGCTCTCGCCCTCGGTCCAGGGCATGACCTCGGACATGTCCACGCCCGCCAGGTCACAAAGCGTCGGGCAGACGTCGATGTTGGACACCGGGGCCGCGACCTGCGCCCCTTCCATACCAGGGACAGAGATCATCATCGGCACACGGGCCGAGCCTTCGTAGAAGCTCATCTTGAACCATAGGCCCCGCTCACCCAGCATGTCGCCGTGATCGCTGACAAAGACCACGACAGCCTCTTGCCGCGTGTCCTCCAGCACCTGCAAAAGCTGCCCGATCTTCTCGTCCAGGTAAGAGATATTGGCAAAATAGGCCTGCCGCGACCGGCGGATGTTCTCCTCGGTGATGTCGTAGCTGCGCCAGTCGTTGGCGTCGAAGATGCGTTTCGAATGCGGGTCGTGATCCTCGTAGTCCATTGCCGGGACCTGCGGCTGCAGGTGCTCGCAATCCTCGTAGAGATCCCAGAACCGCTTGCGCGCCACGTAAGGATCGTGCGGGTGGGTAAAGCTGACGGTCAGGCACCAGGGCCGGTCGTCATTGCCACGCGCCAGGTCATAGAGCTTGGCCGAGGCGTTGTAGGCAACCTCGTCATCGTATTCCATCTGGTTCGAGGTCTCGGCCACGCCCGCGCCGGTGACGCTGCCCATGTTGTGATACCACCAGTCGATGCGCTCGCCCGGCTTGCGATAGTCCGGCGTCCAGCCGAAATCGGCGGGGTAGATATCGGTGGTCAGGCGTTCCTCGAACCCGTGCAGCTGATCGGGGCC
>Ga0208330_1000475_pt1 | contig 18138 bp, 15 predicted proteins | sample DeeseametaMP1896_FD_184180 | JGI IMG/M metagenome (GOLD analysis project Ga0208330, IMG submission 184180) | Marine microbial communities from the Deep Pacific Ocean - MP1896 (SPAdes) | ecosystem: Environmental > Aquatic > Marine > Oceanic | place: East of Hawaii, North Pacific Ocean | collected...
GGTCTTGGCGTTGAGGGTCAGGAGGGCGCCTTTCTCGAAGATCTCGATCCAGCCGCCGGAATCCGGCGTATCGTCTTTGTGCACGTCGAGGCTGACGATTTCCGAGCGGCGTAAACCACCGGCGTAGCCCATGAGCAGGATCGCCCGATCCCGGAGCCCGCGCAGGTCGAAAGGAAGGGTGGCCACCATCGCGAGGATGTCCTCCGCCAGGATCGCCTCCTTCTGCACCGGGGGACGCGCATGCTTGCGCTTGATCCCGGCCAGCACGGTGGCGATGTGGCGGTTTTTGCGATCAAGGTTGAAGCCGCGTTGCGCGTAGTTCCAGGCGAGGCCCGACAGGCGGCGGTCGATGGTCGAGACGGATAGGGCAGGGGAGGGGCCCGACCCTGATGCCAGATTGGCAAGGTAGAGCCCGATCATCTCCGGCGACGGGGGCAGGGGCTCGGTGCCTTTCATCCGGCACCACCGAGCGAAATGCGCCCAGTCTTTTGCATAGGCCTTCAGCGTGTTCTCGGAGGCCGCGGCGCGGGCATAGTCTCGGGCCGTGTCCACCAGCCGATCGAGACTGCCGGAACCGGCGACAAAGGACGGCAGGCTCAAGGCCCCGCCGTCAGGGAGATCTCTCTCGTTGTCCTCGTTGGACGAAGGCCCGATTGGCGCTTCGGAGCTCGATTTCTCGGTGTTTTCTGACATGCCGCTGAGCATATCATTTTGTGTCCGATAATGCAAACTTATTGGACATAAAAGAGAACACCAAGGCGGGGCGGTTTGTGTGCTATTTTCTGGCAAAAAGCGCCGCCGTGGGTTAGGCTCCAAGCATGACTTTTGCCCGACCCGACGCATTGGACGACGCCGAGACGATAGCCTGCATGCCGTCATGGGTCACCTCTGCGCGCGCCGAAACCCTTGAGGATGTGGCCTTTTTGTCGGGGGCAGCACTCGGCCATCTCCATCTTGTGCTGAGACACGAGGATGTCCCCCAGACCTTGCTCCGGGCACGGCTGGCGCTGCGCACGGCGGAGGCGTGTGTGACGCACCAGGGACGCCAGGAACGAGCGTCGGAGCTGCGTGATGCGGTGGCATTCTTGCAGCCCGGCGACAGCCCCGGACCGGCGGGAGAGGTCTGTCTGTCCTGGCAGTGCGCGGTCGAACGACCAGTTTCGACCAAGGCGCTGCATCGGGCGTTGCCTAATGTTGAAGTGGAGCAGATCGCAACGTGGCTGGATGTGGGGCAGGGAGCGCCGGTCCCGCGTGCCGCGGCCGTATTCCAAGCCGTGATCGAGGATCGCCCGCGGGATGCCGCTACGGCGTTGATCTTGGCTGACGCGGCTTTGGCACAAGGGCTCGGATGGTCTTATGTCCTGCCGCTTCTGGCGCTCGGTCTGAGTCGTGCCGATCTGCGGAAGAGCGGCGCAGACCTGCAACTGGCCTGTCATCGGGCGATCGCGGCGGCGGCGACCGAAGCGACCCGAGAGGCCACTGATCTTGCCCGCCGTGTGGCGCGCTTGAAGGAGGTCGCGCCGAAGCTCCGGGCGAAGGGATCCGATGAGGCTTTGGTACTGTTCCTGAGCCGAGACGTGGTAGCGCCGGCGTCGCTCATCTCGCTGCGTTCCGATCGCGCGGCACGTCGGTTCTGCGACCGGCTGGTTGAGTTGGGCGCCGTGCGTGAGCTGACCGGGCGCGACACCTTCCGGCTTTATGGGGTCTGACCGATGGCCAAGGATCACTCCGAAGCCGATCTGGACCGCGAGTTGACTGACCTGCCCGCCGACCTGCGCTGGCGGGAATGGATGCGCCGGATCGAGGCGGTGCTCTTCGCGTCCGCCTCGCCAGTACCGCGCGAGGATCTGGCCCGGGTGGTGGGGCAGGGGGCCTCGGTCGATCTGCTGATCGAGGACCTTGCAGCCGATCTCGAAGGCCGGTCCTTCGAGCTCGCGAAGGTCGCTGGCGGATGGCTGTTGCGGACGCGGTCGGCCTATGCGCCGGCGATCCGGGCGGCCGCCGATGTGGGCGAGCAGGATCTCGATCTGCGCGAGTACGACGTCGCCGTGCTGGCGGCCATCGCCTATCACCAGCCGATCACCCGCGACGGACTCAAGGACATCTTCGGCAAGGAGATCAGCCGTGATGTGATCGGACGGCTGCATGCGCGCGACCTGATCGGGACTGGGCCACGGTCGCCCCGGCGAGGGTCGCCCTATACCTACGTTACGACACAACAGTTCCTAGTGGCGTTCGGGTTGGAGAGCCTGCTCGATCTTCCGGATCGGGAGCAGTTGGAGGATGCGGGGCTGAGTGCTGAACCTTAATCGGTATCGACCGGCTTCAGCAACGCGTGGGTCAATGCCGCGGCCCGAAGTATCCTGACCAACAGCTGCTCGAGTTCCAGTTGGTTTTCGATTTGAACTGCGTGGTGGACAGAGCCACGGACACGCGTCGCAAGAATGAGGTCCTCCGCTTTTTCAATTTCTCCGCCGTTACCCCTGAGTGCGTCTATCTCTTCAAGCAGGTCTTCAAATGGCAGGCCGCGCTCCAGTAAGGTTTTCTTTTTCCGCAAGATCCGCCCGACCTCGATTCCATCCCGTAGGTCATGGGTCAATCCTGTGGGCGGGCCGGCCGAGAGCCTCTCTCTCGACCTCCAAACCCGTCACGGCGAAAGCCGCCGAACTCTCACTCTCTCTCTTGCACCGGCGAGAACACAGAATCTCAGTGTTGCGACACCGCCCCAACAAGAAGGTCGTTGGCAATATGTTGGCGTCCGGACGGCGCATTTGCATCGATATTCGGCACGCACTTCCCGAAATTATCGCAAAATATGGCATGAAATTCATAGAATCCATTGACTCAATGCGGTGTAGAAACTACCTGAAATTCAGCGAAATATGCGGAAGGCGGTGATGGATTGATGTCTGAAGACAGCGAGAAACGGGAAAAGTTTGTTCGGCTGGCCGAGGGGCGGACTCAGTCAGCGCTCGACGCCATTCGGAAACTTGGCAACCTCTCGAACCGCCGGGCCTACGAATACAACGATGCTGACGTGAAGAAGATCATCAAAGCGCTCCGAGATGCGACAGGCGAGATAGAGCGAAAGTTCGGATCGACTTCGGGCGATGGCGCAGACAAGTTCAAGCTGTAGAAGGCGCAATCCATGAAGGCTGAACCACTTAACATTCGCGACAAGCGATTTCTCATAAACCGGCTGATCGAACAGGCGCCCGTGAGCACGCTGGTTCGCGAGTTCTTCAAGAATGCCGACGAAAGCGCTGTTCTGGCGGAAACGGGGAATCGTCGTATCGAAATCTACCCCACGACGATCGATGGCGTACGCAAGCTGACCTTCTGGAACACGGGCGTGGGCATGGACGATAGAGAGTTGAAGCAAGCGACCGATCTATCGTCTTCGATCAACAAAGAGATGGCGCTTGATGGCAATTTCGGGATTGGGGCGAAGGTCTCAGGTCTCACCATGTCGCGCGAAGGGATACGCTATCGGTCGTGCAAGAGTGGCATCGTCAACGAAGTCACCATCGGCTTCGATGCTGACGAAGGCACCTATGTCCGCTTTCCTGTCGAATTGCCTGACGGCAGCTCCGACACTGTCTATGACGTTACCGACGTGGCCCGTGAAGCGGGACAGGGCACCGCGTTCGATTGGACGGAAGTCGTCCTGCTCGGTCAAAGCGAAGATCACGACACCGTAGCCGAGCCGCTGGGCAAGGGGAAAAGTCTGGACCGAAGCTTCATTCCGTCGGCGATCTTCCGGCGTTTTGCGCGTTTTGGAGAGGGAGTCGAAGTTCGCGTCGATGTCGCCATGACCAAAGGCGGCGGCAAAGGCGAGACAGGTCGAACGCGTCGATTGAAAACGCTGGAAGATGTGGTCGAAGAGTTGCCCAACCATGAAAGGGTCGAAGCGCCCGGCGGGGAGGTTACTGTACACTATATCCACGACCCCAAGCATGAGCGGCACAGCCATTCGCTAAGTGCGCTCGCCAATCCGGCAACGAGTTCCACAACATTTTGCGCGCTGGTGCATAAAGGTGAGCGCTATGACATCAAGTCGAAGAAGGCTTGGTCGGCGGCAGCCCCGAACTTCGGTATTCCCTTCGGCTCGAAGGTCCTCACAATCGAAATCGAGCTTACTGACAATGTCGCCATGCCAAATCAGTATCGTGATGGACTGACCTGGCCTGATGACCGGTCGCCGATGGTTGCTGAGGACTTCGACGCCTATGTGCGCGAGCTGATGCCCGAATGGGTCAGGGAGGTCATTCGCTCCGAGTCACCATCCTCCGACGACAATCTGGATGATCTCCAAACCGACCTTCAGAAACTCCTCGACGAGTTCCGTGTCCCTACGGCGACCCTTAGTCCCTCTCGTCGTCCGATGGCATCCCCGACGGAGGATACTGCTGAGGGCACCGATACGTCCGATCCCGTCGACCTCGACACTGATTTCCCGGAGACGGGCGACGAGCCCGATGAGAATGGTGACAAGCGCGACCCGAACAAGAGTCAACGCGCCAAGCATAAGAAGGTGCGTAAGGCGCCGGAGGGGGCACAACTCTCCCGTTCCGCCCAGTCGTTGGAGCGCGTGCCGGAGATCAAGATCCTCACCGATCCCGAAGAAATCGCGGAGAAAAATCTGAAAGGCCGCGCGGGACGCTTCTACAAGGATGCCCAAACGCTGTTCGTGAACGGTTTGTACTCTGTCGTGGAACGTATGGCTGTCGAACTCGATGCCGAGCTACGGACGTCCGGCGAGCCGGAAGTAGTGCGCACCGCGATACTTAGGGCTTCTCGCAAATTCATGGCCTTCCGAGTTGGGAAGGCTACTTGCTACGCCATCAGCAAGCGACTCTCTGACGACTGGTCGAGCGACGATCTCGACCGTGCCACCTCGCCCGAATCTCTTTCTCTGGCTGCAGATGACTACAAGCAGAGCATATCTCAGGCCAAGCGCTATGCGAAAGAACTGATCAAGACGGCGGACGTCCCGGAAGAAAGCGCTGCCTGAGCAACCATCTTGCGCCGAATGGCGCTTGGGTGAGACGACGCCCCCCTCTAGCTCGGTGGCCCCGGAATCCGCTCTACGCCGACGCGACCGATCAAATCGTCAATGTAAGTGAGCTTCGTACCGCGGCCGCTACAGGACGTGAAGAACACTCGCTGCATTGCACGCGTGAAGGCTACAAAGAAGGCGCGCATTTCCTCACTATCATCGGGCTCGAAGTTCCACCACGACCGTTCGTCCAGCCCAAAAAATATGACAGTATGAAACTCCAGGCCCTTGCTTTTGTGAATACTCATGAGCGGGACTTGATCGATACCGTCGAAGCTATTCACAACCTCCGCCCAATCATCTCGGTCTTCCGCCGACTCCTGAAGCAACAGGAGAAAGCCATCACGCGCACGAAGATAGTCTTTGTCCCGATGATAGGATGGCACCGTGGCGCGCAATTCGGTTTCGCCGATAAAGTCCAGGATCGATTGAGTCAGCTCCGCACAAGATGCGCCAGACGGCGAATTCCCGGCCAAATAAGACCTGACCTCAGCGACTTTCGCGCCTAGGTCGTCCTGCAAGGCATCCTGTTCGTCTTCATCGTTCGGATCGATGCCCCACATAGTGGAAATACGATCGACAAGAACGTGCCAGTCATCGGGGGCTTTGGGGAATGCGCTGACACGGATCATGGCCATAAGACAGACGGTCAGGTCCTCTGTGAGGATATCCTGAATCGCAATCTTCGCACCTTTAGGCATACGAGCAACGTTGCGCAGTCGCAAACCAACCGAAGCTAGTGCGGGGCCCAACTCCGTCTCAAGCTTGTCGGGCCTGAAGCGGATAAGGATAGCACAATCCTCAGGAGCCATCTCTCCAGCGCTCACGGCGTCTGCAATCCACTGCGCGACTCCCTCGCATTCCGAGGCTCGATCTGCATAGTCCCAGATCGCGCATACATCACCATCGACGTCTTTAATTCGTTTGGCGTCGGGTTTTGCAGAGCTCTGCTCAAGCGTTAGCGCGATCACATGCTGAATCTCCACAAGTTCAGGATGGGAGCGCCAATTAGAAAGCAGCGTTTCCTGCTTTGCGTGGAAATCTGACGCGAAAGTGGTGAAGGCATCCGGCATGGCGCCAGCCCAGACCATGATACGTTGTTTGTTATCTCCGACGGCGGTGACACGCGCTTCGCTGTCGAGGAAAAGCTGCTTGAGCAGATCATATTGTCCATAAGTCGTGTCCTGAAACTCGTCGAGAAACACGAAGGGATAGGTTGCTCTCAACCCGGCAATCAGCCGTGGGTCGCTCGAAAGCACGTAATTGGTGAGCCTGTTGATCATGGGAAATGTGAGCTGCGTAGCGGTCTCATCCCTATAATACTCGCGCCAGAAGCGCTCCAAAACGTCTTTCCACTCAGGTTTTTTCAGATTGAGATCGGCGATAGGCAGCCTGCACCGAGCGACTGCTTTTTCCAGAGTCTTGCCTGACAGATGGCGATAGCCGTGGCGAGCGAGAAAATCGTCCCAGTCACGAAACGCGGGGAAAACAATCTCGTAGTTGGGCGATGGCGTGTAGGGCGGCGGGACGAGCGGCCCGAACCGGTCTATCAGGCCTTTCGAGAAGGCGTCGAAAGTCAGAGAGTCAAAACGGCTCGACAAAGCGGGATCACAACGCGCTCTAACGCGATCTTTGAGATTTTTCGCGGCGTCGCTCTTGAAACTGATGGCGAGAATTCTCTGCGGGGCTCGGCAGAGCCCTGTCGATAAGAGATAGTCTGCCTTCTGAGCAAGAAACTCGGTTTTGCCGGCGCCTGCGCTTGCGACCACACAAAGGTTGTGATCGTTCTCGCTGATCGCGCGGAGCGCGGCGGGCTCCAGCGACGCAACACCCTTGGGCATCCATTGATCAGGTCGAAGGATCGCCATGTCTCACCCTAGATATCGCTTGATCCGTTTGAGCAATGCGCCGAGCTCTGCAGGTGGCGATTTAAGATCCTTCCTCTTGATCCGGTTCATCGCCGTGAGATGTGCAGCAGGCTTGCTCTTCGAAAGAAACAAATAGGGGTACCATCGAAAGAGATCATCCCAGCTTTCATCGTAATATTCCGGATGACCAGTTTTTTTGAGTGTTGTCTTTTTGCGTTTGGCGACAATCTCTTTTGTATCGCTCGGACCATGCCCTCCTGGGTTGGCGTGCATGTAAGCTTCGCTGAACTCCCAAAGCATCGAGAAATCGATATCGATCGGTTCTGAGAAGAAGACGTCGAGTTCACGGAGCGCCTCAAGCCAGTAGGTGCCAAGCGCCTTGGCAGCCTTTGGGTCGTATTCAACGTCGATATCGTCATCGGTAAGGGAATCAATGTCCTTCAAGGCGATTTTCCCCGCGGCGACATGTTTGCAATCGTCGAAGGCGACTCCAAACGCCTCCAGCTTTTTGACGATGTTGCGAATGGCCGCGGCACCACCATGCTGGCGCCCGTAGTCCAGATCGAGAAGCGTAACGTGCGGAATAGAAAGCTCTCTGAGCAGTTTCCACAGATGCTCGACATGACGTCCTCCAAGTGGAACTACCGGACAGAACGCCTTATCGAGATGAAGGCCTTGGGCTGTCGCAAGCCGCGGCAATACGATCTGTTCGGAATCGCCTTCGCCGAGCACGACGAGCTTTGCAAAATAGAGCTCAGGATAGGCCTGCACTGCTTGGCGGACATATTTCCCCGCCTCGTCAGTTGCAGACGGAAGGGCGAGCGCTTTGACTGTGCTGCGACCGGCCTCGGGATCGAGGCGACAATATCGCAGGTTCTCAGGCCTTATTCGCGACAGGATCGATGCACTATGACTCGACAGCATGACCTGCGCCGTGTCCATCTCAGCGACGTCCTCACAAAGATCCATGATGCGGGACAGGAAGAACGGCGACAGGGAGTTTTCCGGCTCCTCGATCAACAACAGCGTCAAAGGCACATGTTTGAGTTGAGTGGGCTCGAACGGAGATTTCTTGTCAGGCAGCGCGAGCGCATCCTGTTCAATCTCTAACGTGGCCGCAGTGAGAGCGATTTGAAACAACGACTTTTGACCGTCACTCAACCGATCAAGGCTGCGGTCAGCCCCTGCCGCATCTGGTGAGAACTTGACATCCGTATTGCGGATGATCGCGTCGAAGCGATCTTCCGTGAGCTTGAGAATTGGCGTGGACTGGGTTCCCGCTTCATTGACCTGATGCCAACGCTCGACGAGGCGTTCGCTAATGAAATCTACGGGCGCTTCCTTCTGGAATGCATCCTGAAGGGTATCTGCGTGATCTTCGGCTGTCTCTTTCAGCTCGTCGGACCACCGGGCGGCGCGCCAAAGACGCCCCCGCAGTAGCGCCTTGACCTGAGTGATTGAGCCTCGATTGGCGGGTACATAGACGACTTGAATGGCTGAGCGCTGCGCAGCAGTTACCGGCTTGCAGGCTTCCCAAGTATAGTCGTCATCCATACGAGGCACCCAACGAAGACTGGATTCCACCACACCATCCGGAGTCCCATCGTCAATCCAAACTGCCTTCAGGAGAATACGCGCCTTCAGGGGCTCGTCAGGGTCACTTGCCGACATCTGGGTCCAAAATTCTGCGACTGCGGCCCCTGCATCGTCTTCGTCCAGCTCTGGGAAGGAAAAGATCGCCTCTATCTGTAGCTCGGTCTCGCTTTCCAGATCGTCAGCTTCTGAAGGGAGATGAAAGTCCGTCTTCTCAAGCGTCCGATTCCCACTGCCGATGCCAAACATTCGGCTGAGAGCTTGGAAGACGGCGGTTTTCCCGGACCCGTTTGCGCCGATCAACGCGGTGACGGGATCTGCCAGTTCGATGGAGACGCCATCAGGTCCGAAACAATGGAAATTCTTTATGGCAATTGTATCGAGCTGCATTGGTTGGCTCCTCCCCTTCAGAGCTTGAGGGCCTTGTTTTGATCATCATGTTCAAAAGCACTAGCCATCCGATTGATCTCGGCAGGGCGCGCGCCGAGTTCTTTTGCCGTTTCCCGCCAAGTAGAAGTCGCTGCTGCTACTTCCTTGATAATCAGGCGTGCAGCTTTAATCCCGAGGCCAAAGTATTCTGAAGCACCTTCGAGCAGCTCGACCGAACACGTACCTTCATCGAGGTCGATATTGGTCGTCAGGACGCGGGCCTTGAGATCGACTGGCGTTGGATTCAAGTCGTAAGCTGGCGAGAGTGTCCAACCCTCCCTTCCTGCCCATAGGAACCCATGATTACGGAGATGGTCGTCCACGTTGGAGATCAGAACACTGAAAGCAACGCGCCTGTAGAGCTCAGCGGCATCCGTCTTTGCCTGCGCGCCTTGCCCTCCCAAAGCGTCGACGATCTCAGGGTAACTACCGCGTTCCCCATCTCTCGAACCGGTCATAGACATGGCGGAAAGGAACGGAATTCGTTTGTTGCCCTCCCTGTCAAAACGCCTCGAAAGGAGCACGGCCTTACCGGCGACCTCGACGAGTTCGTGACTGGGGGTGTTGATCCCGGCACGTTCGGCAAGCCGAAGCGCGATTTCCTCCCAGGTCTCCATGCTGTATTCATCCGTTTCTTTCGGAAACTTCGCGATGGATAGATGACCATGTTGGTCGATGATCGACGCCTTAGGGCGCGCGCCTCCGAGTGAAGATCCTGGCGCAAAGATTAGTTGCAGGTCCTCATCGGTCTCCTCGTCTCGTAGGATGCGTTCGGTGACCTGTAGCAAGCGACCGAGTTCGATGACGGCTGGAACGCCCGCCCGAATGGGAGCTTGGAACTCTTCTTCGCCCACGCGTCGAAAGCGCAGTGCACCTAGGCGGGTCTCATCAGCTACGCCGAGCAAGCAATCGGTTTCCGTAAGTGTGTGGACCTGTCTGCCTTCGCGGTCAGCGAGTCGACGCTCCGCACGCTGCATCAAGCGACGCCCCCAGGTATCCGGGGCTGAGTCACCGAGTGATCCGAAAATGGCTTGGCCTTGCGGTGGTGCAAAGCCGCCGCGTGTCAATGCGAGGGCGGGCTCGATTGAGAAGCGCTCAGGGTCATTGAGCCAGTCCTCGATATATTCGAACACAACGGTTTCGTTCCCGCGAACCAGGTTGGCGTGGGCGATCCCGATCGGTCGGGTTTGTCCATGAAGATCGATATGAACTTCTATATCACTCACGGGAGGACCGCCCTGACTTGTTTTTGAGGTGAACCCGTCGGGGTAGGTTTGCGCTTGCGAGAGACTGACCTATTTCATCACGGCTGATGTCAGCGATGCCGCCAAGGCCATCCAGCAGGCCGAGAGCTTGCAGAACAGAGGCGTAAATCCCGATTCCGACGTTCGAGTCGCCTGCCTCGATCTTCTGAAGGGTCGAGCGGGACGTGAAGGCGCGTTCTGCCACGACCGCCATGGGCAGTTTGCGTCGACGTCGTGCGTCGCGGATGTCTGACCCCAACTTGCGGAGCGTGCGTCGCACGGCAACAGAGGGATGGTGTGGAGTTGGCATAATTTGAAGCCTTCGCGCTACAGATTTGCTGATTATGTAGCACGAAGCCTACAAAATGTCCATTACCCCCGGCCCGCTCCTCATCCTCGATCCCTTGTTGTAATACTTTTGGACCTTTCGCCTTTTTCGTCGTCGTCGGATACCCGAACGGCTGTCATGGTCATGTAATTCGTGAGACTCTCTCAAGATTTTCTCGTTTATTTTCAATGGTGGATTGGTAGGGTTGTCTGTGGGATGGTAAAGCTATTTGTGAGATGGCAACGTTATTCGCGAGACGGTTTGTTTGTGGATAACTTTTCTGATCAAGCGAACGAGTAAGCGCTGGATCGGACGGAAAGTGTTCAAATGCGCGATAAGGCTGATTTAGAATGCGCGCCGGTGCCGTGTTGATATCCCACAAATAGTCTTACCAGTTTCAGGAATTAGGGCGCCAGTACGAAGGAGTCCCACGAATAGCTTGACAATGACACGCGACATTTCGGGCTGCGGAGCGTCACCTACGTCTGGCGTCCAGTCTCTGGCTGGCAGCGCCCATCTGAAAATGGCGACCCTCTTAGACCGATCAGAGGGTCGGCAATATCGGACGTCGAATACTGACAGGAGTCACTCCTCGGGTTGCCGAAAGCGGCCGTGGGTCCAGGTGAGCTTCAGGCCCGCGATGCGACCTTACTACATTTCGATCCAGAGGTGATCGAGCCGAATACCGCCAAGCGCCGAACTGCGAGCGTGAGCAGAAGTGAGGCCCGCCACGCGCGATGGCGGATCATACACTAGGAGCGACAACTTGTCGGCGGCAGACCAGCCCTCGACGTCGTCGCTTTCGAGACCGTCGATCCATTCGTCGAGCTGGACCGCCCACGATGGGATATCTCGCTCTTGCACGTAGGCGATCATCGCCGCCCGATCGTGTACCGAACCGTGATGTCCCGCCTTGAAACGTTGCACGCCGCCGGTCGTGCTGAAACGGCTGTAGAGATATTCGCGCTCGTCCCGCTTGTGGCCCGTCGGGGTTGGGAGCCGCTTGCATTCGATCGGCAGGAGCGTTTGGTACTCGGTATATTCGCGGCCTTCGATCCAGATGACCGAGCCGCTCGGCGCGACGGCGAGGTCGATCGCACGTCGGCTATCCGCGGCGTCAGGCTCTTCGCGCCGAAATTGCAGAAAATCCCAGCCTGGTGTGTGACGGCTGGCGCTGGCGAGCTTTGCGCAGAGCTGCGCTGTCAAGGCATCCTCGCCGGTCCGCGCGGGCCGGCGAGGATCATCGCGCCAACCGGGCAGAACGCTTCCAATGAAGCCGACAAGAGCATTGATCCACTCGCCGGGAAGATGGACCTCGCTGTCCAGCCTGCCGACTTGCACCCGGCACTCGCCTTCGTCGGCCAGCATCCTAGAAGCCCTGCTCGCGCAAGTCGGTGAGCACGTCATCGGCATCGCGCAGCGCGATTGATCGGGTCCAGAACCGGTGCCGGTCGGGCTTCAGCAGGAAGACGAAGCCCTTGTCGTAAAGGCGGGTGATCCGGGTGACTGTCAAACCCGAGCCGCGGCGCTCGTGGAGGAGCGCGTCGAGCCTGCCGTGCAGCTCATCTGCTCCCGACCAATCCACCGCGCCATCACCGAATGAGTAAGCCCTGCAAATCGCGCCCGACCACCTTTGCGATTCGAGAGGGCGTATCGGATTGCGCGTGTAGACGGCGTTGAGCTGACGGACGAACACAGCATCGAAGTCAGCAAGAGCATCGTCTGGTGCTGCTCGCATGACCGGCGCGTTCGCGCCGAGCCGGATAAAGTCCCGTTGATGCATCACGATATCCTGGGCGACGATGCGCTCATTTTCGCTGAGATCGAGATCCTCGTCTTCGGGATAGGGCAAAGCGTAGATATCAGCGCCCAATATCGCCGTCGCGCGTTGGACGAACAGGCTGGCGCTGACTGCCGCGACATAGGCCCGCAACGCGGTGCTTTCACGTTGCAGCCAGGCTTCAACGGCTCTGAGCTTGTCGATGTCACGCCGATCTGCGGCGAACCCGACGATGCGGTGCTTGTATGCGAGATAGTGTCCGGCCCACACACCGTGGTGTAGGTCATCGTTCTCCTTAATTAGAAGGAAGGGCGGCGTGAAACGGCGCGCGGTCTTGGGCCGTTTGATCGGTCGATCTGGCACAGTCTCAAGAAAACTCGTGTCCAGTCCGGTTTCGGAAAGTGCGCTCGTCGGCAGCAGCGGTTTTCCAACAAGATGGTCAGCCGGGGCGGACTCACCGCTGAGACCCGCGATGAAACCTTCCCCGAAATCCCACTCCTGCTTGGCGGCATAGTCTTTCAGCGTTGGAAATGCCCGAAGCCGCTCGACTAAGTCCCGTACACGACTTCCACCGAGCAAGTTCGAACGCCAGATATCCCATGTCCGCTCGGCATCGGCATTGCAGAGCCAAAACAAGTCATAATAGTCGATGTCGAATCCCTGCTCGGCCGTGGCGCGGCCACTGCGGCGAAAGACGGCATGGAGCAGGCGGCCGTCGAAGGACGGCTTGCTGGCTTCGGCAATGACCACGACGATCTTGGGGTCGGCTTCGCCTTTCTTGAACAGCCCGCGGACCGAGACGAAGTCCAGGACCTCGCGGACCCGCCAGCGGCTGAAGAAGGATTTCCGAAAAGCAAGCGCGTTTTGATTGTAGAGGAAACCGGAAGGCTCAACCATCGCCAGCACGCCATCGGGAGCGAGGAGCTCCATCGCTTCGTGGAGGAAGAGATAGGCTAGCTGCTTGTCAGCAAGCGCGCCGTTGGCCTTTGTGTAGGCGGCGTAGCTTCGTTTCGCGCCGGCAGTCGGCAGCGATGATTCGAATGGCGGATTGCCGAGGATGGCGGCGACCGGCGCGCCGACGAGCCTTCTGGCCTTAGCATCGAAAAAGCAGCTGTGATGGAGCGTCGTGCCGGCGAGAGGCGGGAAGAGCTTGACGCTCGAGCGAATTTCCTCGGGCTGCAGCGCGTCGCAGAGGCTCAGGCAGAGGCTGAAAGCGGCAAGTTCGACCGCGCCCTCTTCGATGTCGATCCCGTGAACCCGCTGAAGTAGCGGGCGCAGTTCATCGACGCCGGGGCGCGCCCAGTCGTGGTGCCAGCGCCAGTGCAGAACGAGCCGCCGATAGGCTTCGACGAGGAACACGCCCGACCCGCAGGCCGGGTCGAGTATGACGCCGTCGCCGGCCATCAAGCGGTCGAGCCGTTCCCAGCTCAAAGTTTCCTCAAGCATGAGGCGCACGAGCGCGGGCGGTGTGTAGATGGAGCTTGCCGCGTCCTTTACGAAAAGCTGGTAGATATTGCTAATCAGCTCGACCGGGAGGTCGCGGAACGAATAGAGCCGCCAGAGGCTGAGTTGGCCAGAGCTGTCCTCATAGCCTTCGACGAGACGGGCGTAGCTGGCAAGCTCGGTACTCGCCGACAGCGCCGCGCGGTCTTCCCCTGTCAATTTGAAGACGTGTCCGTTGAAGCGCTCTTCGAGCGCCTCGAGCAGTGTGATCAATGCTGGGCCGTCGCCGAGGATTTCAAAGAAGCGCCCTGCGCCTTCGCGCGCCTGATTGAAATCGGCCGGGAGCAGTACCGAGCGTTCTTCGAGATAGGCGATTAGGAGGGAAAGGATCAACAGTCTTCGGCGTAGCCTGGGCGATAGTAGGCGCCGATCGGACAGTTGCTTGGCAAGTGCGCGAACTTCCTCAACCAGCGTCCGGTGTGCCGCCTTCTGGGCGGAAAGCATCAGGTTGCAGGCGTGGGGATCGTCCCAGATCGTACCGTTGCGGATGCGCGCTGCATCCCACCAGACGTCGAGCTCGGCGATCTTTGCGCCCGTCATCAGCGTTCGGATCGGGCGGCAGACGGGTTTGCCGTCGGGACCCGCGAAGTCGGGTTCGTGCGCGCAGCGGAACAGCTGGATCTCGCCGCGGCCCGCCCGGTAAATGAGTGGGACGCCACCCCAACTCCACAGCCGCTTGTGGAGCTCGGCGAAACGCGCGTCGTCGGGTTCGTCAGCCACGTTGAAGATGAAGGCTTGTGCAACCGCAGCGCGGCCGTGGCGCGCCGCTTCGAAGAAGACTGCGCGGGCACCGTAGGACAGTGCCTTCTCCATGATTGCGACTTCCTCGGGCGGACGGCCAGCGTGATCGTAGCCTGCGACCGTAACAAGCCCGTCGACGACTGGCAGATCGCGCGTCTCCGCGATCGCGAACAGCCAGTCGGCTGACTCCATTCGGGTGTCGAGTGTCATCGCTGCCGTCTACATATTGACGCCGTGCGGGTCCTGCCCGAGCGCAAATATGCGACCGCCGGAGCGGTCATTTCTGCCGCTCCTTTTTGGAAAGCGCGAAGCCTTCCTTCAGCAGGTCTGTCATGCTGATACCTTGCACGACAGCAAAGCCCTTGAATTGTTTCTTGAATTCCGCGCTGACCTTGAAGTTTAGCGAGGCCCCTTTTTCGGGTACCTGGTCGCTTTCGTCGTCGGATGCGACCGGCTGGTTTCGGGCCATTCGGTATCCCCTTTCCTGACGACCGTCCCTGTTCGGCCGCGATAACGCATCCTGAATTCCATATTTCTGGCTTTCGTGCAATCCAGAAAGCCAGAAATATGGATATCTGCATGGGAACCTCGCGCTTCAGTCGACTGCCTCTGATCGGCATTCGCGGACACACTAGCAGAACAAACAATGAACATACAGTGATCCTTTCCGTTCGCGGGCCCGGTCACTTTGCTACGATGTCGCCCCAGCGCGCAAATCGTTGCGCAGGTGGCGGTGACAGGCGAGGATGTCGTCCCTCGGCAGCGGATCGCTAAGTTGGTACGTCTTGGTGAAGCACGCGAAGGCGCGCAGATCCTGAGCAAAGGCCCGAAGTGTGTGATGTCCGACACCGCGCTCATCGCGGCAGGCATTGACGAAGGCATTGTGATCGAAGCGGGGCATGCTGAACTCCTGTGGTGCGGTTCAGCCAGTTCAACACAGGCCGTTCAGTGCTCCGAATTCGCCTGCCCAAGCGGTAACGATAATGGCCCCTCCTTATCACTTCTCGCTTAAGACGAACGCATTCCTTTTTTGCAGAAAGTCGATGTATCGCTCCACGTAATCTGCGGGGACGGCGGCTTGTATGCTGGGTCGGATTGCGAGTCTGGAGCGCCACGCCATGAGATTCGGATAATCGTCCATCAGGCCCGTCGGCGTGACGGTTTCGATTGCATCGATCTGCCGAAAGATGGGCCCGAAGGCGGCATCGACATAGGAAAAGCTGTCACCCGAAAAGTACGGGCCGGCAACCTCGGCCTCCAGGAACGAAAACTTGTCGCAGATGTTCATTGCGGCCGCGTCTAGCGCGTCTGCACTGTCAGCCGAGGTGTATCCCCAGAGGTCCGAGAGAAGCTGCGTTCCGAACTCGACCCAGGACCGTTGCCGGGCCCTTGCGAGCGGATCGCTGGCATAGAGCTTCGGGTCCGGAACGGTCTCCTCGATGAATTCCAGGATCACCGCACTCTCGAAAATGTAGGCAGGCTCTTCGCCGTCTCGCTCCACCTTCAGAACGGGAACCTTGCCCAGGGGGGAGATGGCGGTGAACCAGTCAGGCTTGTCGGCCAGGTCGATATAGACGACCTCGAATTCCGCCTGCTTCTCTTTCATTGCGATGATCGCCCGCTGGACAAACGGGCAAAGGGGAAAGCTGATCAGGGTGTGCTTCGTCATTCTCGGATGGTCCTCGTATGCTTGTTGATTGGATCAACGTCCAACGATAATGGCGACGCCGTAGAGGCTCAAATGAAGCCGATCATCGATTCAGTCGGTACGCCAGTCGCCGGTGGGATAGCGAGCAGCGGGCATGGATCTTTGCTACTCACCCTTCGCAAGTCCCCGGCGCACTTCCGGAATGACTCGGGCCCCCAGGATCTCGATTGCTTCCAGCATGGTGCGATGGTCGATGACGCCGACCCCGAACTGCAGCATGATCCGCTCGAACCGCAGCGCCTCATGGGCGGCGAGGATTTTCTCGGCCACCTCGGTGGGGCCACCGACGAAATAGCCGCCGCGCGGGCCGCAGAAGGCCGTGAAGGTCTCGCGGCTTTGCGCCGACATGCCGCGTTCGCGCCCCAGATCGCCCATCCGGGCGGAGTGTGCCGGGTAGTAGATGTCGATCGCCTTCTCCATGGTTTTGTGAACGAAGGCATGGGCGTTCAGCGAGGTTTTCAGGCGGGATGGATCCTGCCCGCTGGAGTGACCTGTCTGATGATAGAGTTGAAGCAGCGGTGCAAGCCGCGCCCACTCTCCGCCCAGGATCAGGGCGAAGGCTGCTGGCAGGCCGAGGCTTGCCGCACGGGCCGCCGATTGCGGCGTGCCGCCGACAGCCATCCAGATCGGAAGCGGGTCCTGAACGGGTCGCGGATAGACCCCTAGCCCATCAAGCGCCTGGGTGTGTTTGCTGCCCGGCCAGGTCACATGCTCGCGGCTGTTGATCTCCAGCAGCATGTGCAGCTTTTCGATGAAGAGGTCTTCGTAGTCGTCGAGATCGTAGCCGAAGAGCGGGAAGGACTCGATGAAGGCACCACGTCCGGCGATGACCTCAGCGCGTCCATCGCTCAGCCCGTCGAGCGTGGCGAACTGCTGGTACACCCGGACCGGGTCGTCGGAACTGAGCACCGAAACGGTGCTGGTGAACCTGATGTGTTTTGTCTGTGTCGCCGCTGCGGCCAGCGCGACGGCCACGGACGACACCGCGTAGTCCGGCCGGTGATGTTCGCCCAATCCGTAGACATCGACTCCGACCTGATCGGCGAGAGTGATCTCTTCGACGATATTGCGCAGGCGTTCGGGTGCTGTGACGGTCAGCCCGGTCTGCGGGTTGGTGCCGATATCGCCGAAAGTGAACAGTCCGATTTCCATAGGGTCTCGTTTCGTTGAAATTGACGCGCCGGGCGAACTTGGCCGCCCGGTCGCACGGGACCAAGCCGGTCGTCTCTACATCAGCTTACCGTGATGACTAGCTTGCCGGTGACATGCCCTTGGGCACTCAGCGCATGGGCCTCGGCAATCTGCGCCATCGGGAACGTTTTCTCGATCCGCAGTTTCAGTGTCCCTTCGGAATAGAGCCGAGATGCCTCTGCCAGGGCCTGTTCCGGGTGCTCCTGCGGCGTGGGGGAGAACTGCGCGCCCTGTTCCGGGGCGGTGAAATCCACAATCGAGATCACACGGGATGCGTCGCCCACGATCTCGATCAGCTCGGGGATGATGCCCGCGCCCGCAAGATCGAGAGCGGCGTCGACGCCCTGCGGCGCAAGTTCCTTCACGCGACCGGCCAGGCCCGGCTCATAGCTCGTCGGGGTCGCGCCCAGTTCGGCCAGATAGTCGTGCTTTGCCGCGCTCGCGGTTCCGATGACCGTGATGCCGCGGGCCCGCGCGATCTGAACCGCCGCCGAACCGACCCCGCCGGCGGCACCGCAGATCAGCACCGTTTCGCCCGCTTTCGCGCCGACATAGTTCAGGGCACGGATCGCCGTTTCCGAAACGACGGAAAGGCCACCGGCCACATCGAAAGGCAAGTCGTCGGGTTTGTGCGCCCAATAGGTCAGTACCGCGTATTCCGCGACAGTGCCGGAACCATGCCCGAACACGGCAT
>Ga0208330_1000476_pt1 | contig 18056 bp, 21 predicted proteins | sample DeeseametaMP1896_FD_184180 | JGI IMG/M metagenome (GOLD analysis project Ga0208330, IMG submission 184180) | Marine microbial communities from the Deep Pacific Ocean - MP1896 (SPAdes) | ecosystem: Environmental > Aquatic > Marine > Oceanic | place: East of Hawaii, North Pacific Ocean | collected...
GCCGCCCGATAAGCTCGGCGACATGAGTGAATCGAACCGCTGGGAGTATGCGACCGTCCCGCTGCTGACGCACGCCACCAAGCAGATCCTCGACCAGTGGGGCGAGGACGGCTGGGAGTTGGTGTCGGTACTGCCCGGCCCCACCGGCGAACAGCACGTCGCCTACCTCAAGCGGCCCAAGTGACCGCCTGGTCTGCGCGGCTGACCGAGCTCGGGATCGAGCTCCCCGACGTGGTCAAGCCCGTCGCCGCCTATGTGCCTGCGGCCCGGACCGGCAACCTGGTCTACACCGCCGGCCAGCTGCCGATGACCGCGGGCGAGCTGCCGGCAACAGGCAAGGTGGGTGACGCGGTGTCCCCGGAGCAGGCCAAGGCGCTGGCCCGGCAGTGCGGGCTGAACGCCTTGGCCGCGGTCGACGCGTTGGTCGGCATCGATGCGGTGGTCAAGGTGGTCAAGGTTGTGGGTTTCGTCGCCTCGGCGCCGGGCTTCGGCGGCCAGCCCGCCGTGATCAACGGCGCCTCGGAGCTGTTCGGCGAGGTGTTCGGTGACGCCGGGGCACACGCCCGGTCGGCGGTCGGGGTGTCCGAACTCCCGATGGACGCGCCGGTCGAGGTCGAAATCATTGTCGAGGTCGCGTGAGCGACGATCAGGCAGGAGTCGCGTGAGCGACGATCAGGCAGGAGTCGCGTGAGCGACGATCAGGCAGGAGTCGCGTAGCCGGTGAGTGCGCTGCAGCATCCCGCTTACGGCCTACTGAGGCCGGTGACGGACAACGCGTCGGTGCTGCTGTGCAACAACCCGGGCAAGATGACGCTGGAGGGCACCAACACCTGGGTGCTGCGCGGGCCGGGCAGCGACGAGATGGTCGTGGTCGATCCGGGGCCCGACGATCCGGGAGTCTCCGACGAGCACATCGAGCGCCTCGCGGCGCTCGGCCCGATCCCGCTGGTGCTGATCAGTCACAAGCACACCGACCACACCGGCGGGATCGACCGCATCGTCGACCTGACCGGCGCGGTGGTGCGCTCGGTGGGCAGCGGCTTCCTGCGCGGGATGGGCGGGCCGCTGACCGACGGTGAGCGAATAGACGCAGCCGGGCTGCGGATCACCGTGATGGCCACCCCGGGCCACACCGCGGACTCGGTGTCGTTTCTGGTCGACGACGTCCGGGGCGGGCTGCCCGACGGGACAGGCGCTGTCCTGACCGCGGACACCGTCCTGGGGCGAGGCGCCACGGTCATCGACCGCGAGGACGGCGACCTCGGTGACTACCTCGAGTCGCTGCGCCGCCTACGCGGCCTCGGCCATCGTGCGGTGCTCCCCGGGCACGGCCCCGACCTCGACGACATCGCCGCGATCAGCCAGACCTATCTCGCGCATCGCGAGGAGCGTCTCAATCAGGTGCGCGCCGCGCTCACCGAGCTGGGGGAGGACGCGGACGCGCGGCAGGTGGTCGAGCACGTCTACACCGACGTGGACGAGAGCTTGTGGGACGTCGCCGAGTGGTCGGTGCAGGCTCAGCTGAACTACCTGCGCCGCTGACCACCTCGCTCGGTGCCGGTCTGCTCGCTCGTTACCTCGCTCGGTGCTGGTCTGCTCGCTCGTTACCTCGCTCGGCGCGCCAGGCGCTCGGAGTCGCTGATCAGCACGCTCTTGCCCTCCAGCCGGATCCAGCCGCGGTGGGCGAAATCGGCCAGCGCCTTGTTGACGGTCTCGCGGGAAGCGCCGACCAGCTGGGCGATCTCTTCCTGGGTCAGGTCGTGCGTCACGCGCAGCGCCCCGCCCTCCTGGGTGCCGAACCGCTGGGCGAGCTGCAGGAGTTGCTTGGCGACCCGGCCGGGCACGTCGGTGAAGATCAGGTCGGCAAGGTTGTTGTTGGTGCGGCGCAGACGGCGGGCCAGCACGCGCAGCAACTGCTCGGCGATCTCGGGCCGGTCGGCGATCCACGCGCGCAACGCTTCGCGGTCCATCGACACTGCGCGCACCTCGGTGATCGTGGTGGCGCCCGAGGTACGCGGGCCCGGGTCGAAGATGGACAGCTCGCCGAACATGTCGGACGGTCCCATGATCGTCAGCAGGTTCTCCCGGCCGTCCGGTGAGCGGCGGCCGATCTTCACCTTGCCGGAGATGATGATGTACAGCCGGTCCCCCGGCTCCCCTTCGGCGAATACCGTGTGTCCGCGCGGGAAGTCCACGGGCTGCAGTTGCTTGGTCAGCGCGGATACGGCGCTGGGTTCCACCCCCTGGAAGATTCCGGCCCTGGCCAGGATCTCGTCCACGTTGCCCCTCTTAAGCTGTTCGGTGTTCAGACATGCGTTTCCAACCTCGAGATCAATCAGTCTAGAGGTAAGCCTTGCCGACGTTGTCGGCAATGAGCCGTCAGCGTGACCTGCTCACGCTACACACGATCGGCATGTCGGGTCTGCTGAAACTCCGTTTTCGGCGCGGGAACGACCGCGGGAACCACGTAACGGGGCGCCGGCAATGGGTGAACCTGATCGTTCGGTTGGTCCTCGACGAATTCGTCGAAATCGGTGACCCGCATCGGCACCCGCGGCAGGAACCTCAGGGCAGGGCCGTCGGCATCGTGCGCGCGACAGGGGCCGCTGCTGTTGGCCTTGGCATGCTCGAGGTACTCCGCCACATCGTCGGCCGTCACCGTCTCGCGCCCCAGCGCGGATTCGACGCGCTGCAATCCGACGGTCGCCATCATCAGCAACCCGGGGGTCAGCACGACGAACAACCACGACACAAGGGTGAAGTAAACACACCCAATATCTCAGCGGGATCACGAATCGTCGACGGTAAGTACCGGTTCGCCACCAGGCCTGTCGGCCCGGCTCAGTACGCTGGCCTGGTGACCGTCAGCGAGCCCTCGGCAGGAAAGCGCGCCGCCGCCAAGGCGGCTCGCGGCGCCTCGTCGCGCAAATGGGACGCCGAGACCCGCCTGGGGCTGGTCCGGCGCGCCCGCCGGATGAATCGCACGCTGGCACAAGCGTTTCCGCACGTCTACTGCGAGCTCGACTTCACCAACCCGCTCGAACTGACCGTCGCGACCATCTTGTCGGCGCAGAGCACCGACAAACGGGTGAACCTGACCACGCCCGCGCTGTTCCGCACGTATCGCACCGCGCTGGACTACGCGCGCGCCGATCGCACCGAGCTCGAAGAGCTGATCCGGCCGACGGGCTTCTACCGCAACAAGGCCAATTCACTGATCCGGCTGGGCCAGGAGCTGGTGGAGCGTTTCGACGGCGAGGTGCCGGCGACCATCGAGGAGCTGGTCACGTTGCCGGGGGTGGGCCGCAAGACCGCGAACGTCATTCTCGGCAATGCCTTCGACGTCCCCGGCATCACCGTCGACACCCATTTCGGCCGGCTGGTCCGGCGGTGGCGGTGGACGGCCGAGGAGGACCCGGTGAAGGTGGAGCACGCCGTCGGCGAGCTCATCGAGCGCAGCGAATGGACGCTGCTGAGCCATCGGGTGATCTTCCACGGTCGCCGCGTCTGCCATGCCCGCAAGCCGGCTTGCGGGGTGTGCGTGCTGGCCAAGGACTGCCCGTCCTTCGGACTCGGCCCGACCGATCCACTGGTCGCAGCCCCTCTGGTGAAGGGCCCCGAAACCGAGCACCTGCTGGCGCTGGCCGGCCTGTAGACCTGCGTCGTTCCATGAGTGTGTCGGCGCGTTGGAGCATCGTGGCGATGGTGGTTCTCGTCGCCCTCGGGGTGGGGCTGTGGGCCGAACTCGGCGACGATCCGGGCGCCGGACGGGCCGGCTCGAGCACGTCGGACACGGTCTCCGCGCGGGACCGTCGAGGCGCCGACACCGCCGAGGCGCTCGTGGCGCCTCGTGCCCGGGCCGACCTCGATCCCTGCCCGGGGCCGGGGGAGGGCGCCGGTCCGGAGCGACTGCGCGGCATCGTGCTGGAATGCGCCGGCGACGGTGCTCCCGTCGACGTGGCCAGGGCGCTGGCCGGGCGGACCGTCGTGCTGAACCTGTGGGCCTACTGGTGCGGTCCGTGCGCCGACGAGCTACCCGCCATGGCCGAGTACCAGCGCCGCATGGGGCCCGAGGTGACCGTGCTGACGGTGCACCAGGACGAGAACGAGAGTGCGGCATTGCTGCGGCTCGCCGAACTGGGTGTGCACCTGCCGACGTTGCAGGACGGGCGACGTCTCATCGCCGCTGCTCTGCGGGTGCCCAACGTGATGCCGGCCACGGTCGTGCTGCGCCCGGACGGTAGCGTTGCCGAGATCCTGCCCCGATCGTTTGCGACCGCTGACGAGATCGCCGCAGCGGTCGATCCGCAGATTGGAGAGACGAGGTGAGCTGGGACAGCGGCACCGGCGAACTGGCTCCCGACGCCGCCCCACCGTGGCTGGCGCCGCTGGTGCACCGGCCCGAGGCCGTCAAACACGCCTACCGCCGGCGGGTGCCCGCCGAGGTGCTGGCCGCGCTCACGGCCGCCAACACCACCGCCGCGCTGACCGGTGCCCGCCGCGACGCCGCGGTGCTGGTGCTGTTCTCCGGACCCGGCGGCGGGGAGGCGGGCATGCTTCCCGACGACGCCGATCTGCTCGTCACGGTGCGGTCGTCGACGTTGCGTCACCACGCCGGGCAGGCGGCATTTCCCGGCGGCGCCGCCGACCCGGGGGACCGGGGCCCGGTGCACACCGCGTTGCGGGAAGCCACCGAGGAGACCGGGCTGGAAGCGAGCCGACTGCACCCGCTGGCGACGCTGGAGAAGATGTTCATCCCGCCGTCGGGGTTCCACGTGGTGCCGGTGCTGGCCTATTCGCCGGACCCGGGCCCCGTCGCCGTCGTCGACGAAGCCGAGACCGCGGCGGTGGCGCGGGTGCCGGTGCGTGCGTTCGTCAACCCACGCAACCGCATCATGGTCTACCGGCGGGAGAACACCCGACGCACCGCCGGGCCGGCATTCCTGCTGCACGAGATGCTGGTGTGGGGATTCACCGGCCAGGTGATCTCGGCGATGCTCGACGTCGCCGGGTGGGCGCGAGCGTGGGACACCGAGAACGTGGTCGAACTCAACGAGGCAATGACGCGTCTGGACGCCCAGGACAGCTACGGTGAAGCACAACGATGACATCTTCACAATGGCTGGACATCGCCATTCTCGCTGTCGCGCTCATCGCCGCCATCTCGGGCTGGCGATCCGGAGCGCCTGGTTCGCTGCTGGCCCTCGTCGGGGTGGCCCTCGGCGCGGTGGCCGGTGTGCTGTTGGCCCCGCACGTGGTGGACCACATCAGCGGACCCCGCACCAAGTTGTTCGCGACGCTGTTCCTGATCCTGGTGCTGGTCGTCATCGGTGAGATCGCCGGTGTCGTGCTGGGCCGGGCGGTCCGCGGCGCCATCCGCAACCCGGTGCTGCGGGTCGCCGACTCGGTCGTCGGGGTCGCGGTGCAGCTCGTGCTGGTCCTGACCGCCGCCTGGCTGCTCGGGTCTGCGCTGAGCTCGTCCCCGCAACCCAACCTGGCGGCGGCGGTGCGTGACTCCAAGGTGATCGCCGAAGTCGACGCGGTCGCGCCGAGCTGGCTGCGGTCGGGGTCGGAGCGGCTGGCGGCACTGTGGGACACCGCCGGCCTGCACGACGTGCTCAAGCCGTTCGGGCCGACCGCGGTCGCCGCCGTCGACGCACCCGACGCCGCGCTGGCCGAATCAGCCGTCGTCGGTGCGACGAGCCCCAGCGTGGTGAAGGTCCGGGGTCTGGCCTCGAGTTGCCAGAAAGTGCTCGAAGGCAGCGGCTTCGTCGTCGCGCCGAACCGGGTGATGTCCAACGCCCACGTGGTGGCCGGATCCGAGAGCGTGTCCATCGAGGTGGGCGGGCAGAGCTACGAGGCCGGGGTGGTCAGCTACGACCCGGACGCCGACATCTCGATTCTCGACGTGCCCAACCTGCCGTCCGCGCCGCTGCAGTTCGCCGACGGTGAGGCCCCGTCGGGCACCGACGGCATCGTCATGGGCTATCCCGGCGGCGGCGATTTCACGGCCACACCGGCACGGGTCCGGGAGATCATCGAACTCAACGGCCCCGACATCTACCGCACCACGACCGTCACCCGCGAGGTGTACACCATCAGAGGAACCGTCAAGCAGGGCAATTCGGGCGGGCCGATGATCAACCGCAGCGGCAAGGTGCTCGGCGTGGTGTTCGGCGCCGCGGTCGACGACGCCGACACCGGCTTCGTGCTCACCGCCGACGAAGTCGCGCGGCAGATGGCCCGGGTGGGCAACGTCGATCGGGTGCCCACCGGCACCTGCATCAGCTGACCGGTCGGGCGTAGACCTGCTCGAGGAACCGGGTCAGCTGGTCGTTGACCTGGCCGGGCGCTTCCTCGTGGGCGTAGTGCCCCGCGCCGGCGATCGACGCATAGCGCCCGTGCGGAGCGTACTGCCGGGTCCGGTTCACGGGATCGGCCAGCACATACGGATCGCCGTCGCCGCGCAGGTGCAGCACCGGCACCGATATCGGCCGCTTCATCGAGCGCATGAAGCGCCGACCCTCGCCCCGCAGCTGGCTGCGCGCTGCCCATCGCTGGTACTCCAGCGCGGAGTGCGCAGCCGAGGGGATCTGGATGGCGCGCCGCAGATGGCCGATGGTCTCGGCGAAGTCGTCACCGGCCTGCCATGCGGCGCTGGACCTGCTGCGCACCAACCGTTCGAGCTCGGCGCCGTCGTGGCGGGTCAGGCTGCGCTCGGGCCAGATCGGGACCTGGTAGCGCAGCATCCACGGCAGCAGCGCCCGGCCCTGGTCCCGGCGCCGCAGCGCCGAGGCGCGCAGTGCCGCCGGGTGCGGTGAACTCACCACGGCGATCGCCCGCACCACCCTCGGGTGCAGCACCGACGTGGCCCAGCACACCAGGCCGCCGTCGGCGTGCCCCACCAGCGTGGCGCTGTTGTGCCCGAGCGCGCGGACCAGCCCGGCGGTGTCACCGGCCAGCGTCCACCCGTCGTATCCGCGAGGGGGCTTGTCGCTGGCTCCGTAGCCGCGAAGGTCGACGGCGACCACCCGGGCGCCCGACAAGCCGGTCAGCTGGTGGCGCCACGACCACCAGAACGAGCCGAACCCGTGCAGCATGATCACCAGCGGGCGGTCGGTGAACGGGCGGGACGCGTCGTCGGTGTCGGCACGCTGGTCGGCCTCGACGACGTGGAACCGAATGCCGTTGGCGTGCACATCCAGGTGCCGCCACGGCCCGTCGATCCGCACAGTCGACGGATCAGGTGGGGGCATTACCAGCCGGACGGATCGGTGGCCGGCTTGCCGTCGGTGGTCGCGACCGCTTTGGCGGGCTTGTCCGGGCCGAACGCTTCGGGAATCTCTTTCACCGATTCGATGGTTTTCTGCGGCCCGCGGATCCGGCGCACCTTGAGGTATCCGAGCAGCCCGAACACCGCGGTCACCACGACCATGATGCCGAAGACGATCAGGAACGCCGCCCACCGCCACAGCCATGTGTCGAGCAGCTCGGCGACGAAGAAAAAGAAGAAGAACGTCGAGTAGAACAGCACCACCAACGCCAGGATGAAGAAGACGCTGCCGGTCAGCCCCTTCTTGACGTCGCGGGTGATCTCGGCCTTGGCCAGCTCGACCTCCGCGCGCACCAGCGTCGACACCTGGGCGGTGGCGTCCTTGACCAGATCACCGATCGAGGGGTCCGGCTTGGGTGCGTGGGGGTCCACCAACGGTATCGACGTCACCGTGGTCGGTACGCCGTTCGTGCGATCGCTCACGCAAGCTTCCTTCCGGCTTCTGCTCGGTTCGGGTCCATTCCGGCTTATGTTGCCACGTGGCGTCCCACGAAACGATTCCGGCCGACGATAGACTGCGCTGACTACGAAGGTGTGGCGGGTCGGGCTGGTTGATAGGGGATTGACACGTGAGGTTGCGCGGCCGCTGCCTGACCCTGCGCGCGGTACTGGCGGCAGTGACCGTGGTGTTGCTGATGCCGGTCGTGCCGGCTTCGGCCCAGGCGCCCGTAGCACTGGGCGGCGGCTCCGGGCTGGTCGTCGACGGCGAGACGTTGTGCACGTTGACCGCGATCGGCAACGACAACCAGGGCCGCCTGATCGGTTTCACGTCAGCGCACTGCGGCGGCCCCGGCGCGGTGGTGGCGGCCGAAGGCGCCGAGAACGCCGGGGTGGTGGGCACGATGGTGGCCGGCAACGACGCCCTGGACTACGCGGTGATCGAGTTCGACCCGGCCAAGGTCGCCCCGGTCAGCGCGGTCGACGGGTTCCGCATCGACGGGCTGGGACCCGATCCCTCGTTCGGCGACGTGGCCTGCAAACTGGGCCGCACCACCGGGTACTCGTGCGGCGTCACCTGGGGCCCGGGACAACAGCCCGGCACCATCGTCAACCAGGTCTGCGGTGGGCCGGGTGACTCCGGTGCGCCGGTCACCGTCGACAACAAGCTGGTCGGCATGATCCACGGCGCGTTCTCCGAGGACCTGCCGACGTGCATCATCAAGTTCATCCCGCTGCACACACCTGCGGTCACGATGTCGTTCAACACCCAGCTGGCCGACATCACCGCCAAGGGCCGGCCGGGCAGCGGGTTCGTCCCCGTCGGCGCGAGCTGACCGGCCCAGCCCCGCTGCCCTGACCCGTCAGGGCGTCACTTGCTGGCGCGAATCGCCTCGAACACGCTGGGGTCCACCAACGTCGAGGTGTCCCCGAGTTCGCGTCCCTCGGCCACGTCGCGCAGCAGCCGGCGCATGATCTTGCCGCTGCGGGTCTTCGGCAGCTCCGGCACGACGTGGATCTCGCGCGGCTTGGCGATCGGAGAGATCTCGCGGGCCACCTCGGCGCGCAACTCGTCGACCATGTTCTTCTCGCCGCCGTGGGCGCTGGACTTCAGGATCACGAAGGCGCAGATCGCCTGCCCGGTGTGCTCGTCGGTCGCGCCGACCACCGCGGCCTCGGCGACACCCGAGTGCCCGACGAGCGCGGACTCCACCTCCGCGGTCGAGATCCGGTGCCCCGAGATGTTCATGACGTCGTCGATACGCCCGAGCACCCAGATCTCGCCGTCGCTGCCGTACCGAGCGCCGTCACCGGCGAAGTACCAGCCCTGCTCGGCGAACCGGGACCAGTAGGTCTCCTTGAAGCGCTCGTCGTCACCCCAGATGCCGCGCAGCATCGACGGCCACGGCTTGTCCAGCACCAGATAGCCGGTGACGTGCTCGCCGTGATCGGGCTGCGGCTGCAACTCGTTGCCGTCGTCGTCGACGATCTTGGCCGAGATCCCCGGCAGCGGGCGCATCGCCGAACCCGGCTTGCACTCGGTCACGCCGGGCAGGGGGGAGATCATGATCGCCCCTGTCTCGGTCTGCCACCAGGTGTCCACGATCGGCGTCTTGTCGGCGCCGAACGCCATGCGGTACCAGCGCCACGCCTCCGGGTTGATCGGCTCACCCACCGAGCCGAGCAGTCGCAAGCTCGACAGGTCGTGTTCGGCGGGAATCTGGCGGCCCCACTTCATGAACGTGCGAACCAGCGTCGGGGCGGTGTAATAGATTGAGACACCGTATTTTTCGATGATCTCGAAGTGGCGGTGCTCGTTCGGCGAGGCCGGGGTCCCCTCGTAGACGACCTGCGTGACGCCGTTGGACAACGGGCCGTAGACGATGTAGGTGTGCCCGGTGACCCAGCCGATATCGGCGGTGCACCAATAGACATCGGTTTCCGGTTTGATGTCGAACACGTTGTGGTGCGTGTAGGAAGACTGCGTCAGGTAGCCACCCGAGGTGTGCATGATCCCCTTGGGCTTGCCCGTGGTGCCCGACGTGTAGAGCAGGAACAGCGGATGCTCGGAATCGAAAGCCTCCGGGGTGTGCTCGGTCGAGGCGTTGGGGACCGTCTCGTCCCACCACTCGTCGCGGCCCTCGGTCCACGGGGTGTCGATACCGGTGCGGCGCACCACCAGCACGTGCTCGACGGGGCTGTCGTCGCCCAGGCCCGCGATCGCCTCGTCGACCCCCTCCTTGAGCGACACCGCCGAACCGCGGCGGTACTGCCCATCGCTGGTGATGACCAGTTTGGCCTGGGCATCCTCGATGCGGGCCTTGAGTGCCGAGGCCGAGAACCCCGCGAACACCACGCTGTGCATGGCGCCCAGCCGGGCGCACGCCAGCATCGCGATGATCGCCTCGGGCACCATCGGCATGTATATCGCCACCCGGTCACCGGAACGCAGGCCGAGGTCGGCCAGCGTGTTGGCGGCGCGGCACACCTCGTCCTTGAGTTCGGCGTAGGTGATCGAGCGGGTGTGGTCCACCGGCTCACCCACCCAATGGATCGCCACACGGTCGCCGTTACCGGCCTCGACGTGGCGGTCGACGCAGTTGTACGCGACGTTGAGCTTGCCGCCGACGAACCACTTGGCGAACGGGGCATCCGACCAGTCGAGTACGTCGGTGAACGGGGTGTCCCAGGCCAGCCGGTTGGCCTGCTCGGCCCAGAATGCCAGCCGGTCCGCCTCGGCCTGCTCGTAGAGCGCCTCGGTCGCGTTGGCGTTCGCGGCGAACTCAGGGGCAGGCGGATACACGGACTGGGCTTCCACGTGCGTCTCGGTCATGGGTGTGAGGGTAGTCACCCAACGTTGCATTGAGGTTGGCAACTCACATGTGGGGCTGCGGGCGGCGCGTGCTACGCGACGAACGTCGCGGCTCGCGGGTCCAACGGTATCCGCCGACGGACGTCGGCGTGACCGGGCGCGTCGGCTAGCGTGGGCGCCGTGTCGGATCCGCTCGCCCCCCTGGTCGAACTACCCGGTGTGCAGCAGGCCGGCGACGAGGCGCGCGAGGCGCTGGGTCGGGCCCATCGGCACCGTACCAATCTTCGCGGCTGGCCGAAGTCCGCGGCCGAGGCCGCGGTACGCGCCGCCCGGGCCTCGTCGGTGCTCGACGGCGGACCGCTGCAGTTTCCCGCCGATGGGAGCGGTGATCCGGTGCTTGCCGGCGCGTTGCGGGTGGCCGAGGCGCTCGAAGGTGGCGAGGGGGCATTGGTCGGGGTGTGGCGCCGCGCGCCGCTGCAGGCGATGGCGCGGCTGCATGCGCTGGCCGCCAGTGACCTCGTCGACGACGACGCCCTGGGCCGCCCGCGCGGTGACGTGGACACCGGCCGCCGCTTGGCGTTGCTCGCCGATCTGGTGACCGGGGGTACCCGGGTGCCCGCTGCGGTCCTGGCGGCCGTGGCGCACGGCGAACTACTGACGTTGCAGCCGTTCGGTACGGCCGACGGGGTGGTGGCCCGCGCGGTGTCGCGGCTGATCACCATTGCCAGCGGTTTGGATCCGCACGGCCTCGGCGTCCCGGAGGTGCATTGGATGCGCCGCTCCGGCGACTACCGTGCGGCCGCACGAGGTTTCGCGTCCGGTACCCCCGATGGGCTGGCAGCGTGGCTGGTGCTCAGCGGCGAGGCGCTGCACGCGGGCGCCAGGGAAGCCTTGGCGATCGCCGTGGCGATGTCATCCTGAGCGGTCATCCGAGCTCGGACCCCGGCAAACTCCGGACAATATGAAGCGGGCGACGCTCCGAGTGGTGTGATCCACTGCGGCTCGCCGCCCGCTAGCACGGGGCCCCGGTTACCAAGCGTGCGTTGGGGGTTGCGTGGGTGGCCTCGGCGTCCTTGCGAGCCGCGACCTCCGACGGGCCCCACCCAAAGGGCCGTCCTGGTTGTCCGATTCTCGCAGTTACGCAGGCCCGCAACACTTTTACCTGTTTCGCGGTATGTGCTCCGCGTGGGTTCCGGGACCCGTGCTAGGGAGCCGAGGTCGGGAGTACGAGCCTTCTCTTCCGGCTCGGCCTTGGCCTCACCCGGCTTCCGTGCTTCCTTTGTACTACGTGACCACGGTCACATCAAGTGCCAAAACGCGTGTGAATCATGATTGTTACGTGCGGCCGCGCCGATGCCGCCAGCTACCGTTCGGTAGCGCGTCAGAATGCGAAACGGCGCAGCAGCGAGTAGGTCAGGGCGCCGGCCGCCAACGCGCTCATCCCCACTGCCGCCGAGGTCGCGACGGCGGCTGTCGACGGGGCCGGGATCCGGTCGCGCAGTGACACCGGTTTGGAGAACGACCGCACCGGCCAGCCGCGGGTCCCGGCTTCCTTGCGCAGCGCGCGATCGGGATTGACGACGGTCGGGTGGCCGACGGTCTCGAGCATCGGCAGGTCGGTGATCGAGTCGGAGTAGGCATAGCAATGTTGCAGCGCGTAACCCTCCCGCGCGGCGAGCGCACGGATGGCTTCGGCCTTGCCCTCCCCATAGCAGTAGAACTCGATCTCGCCGGTGTACTTGCCGTCCTCGACCACCATGCGGGTGGCCATCGCATGGGTGGCGCCCAGCGCGCGGGCGATCGGCCCGACGATCTCCTCGCCGGAGGCCGAGACGATGACGACGTCCCGGCCGCACAGCTTGTGGTCGGCGATCAGCACCGCCGCCTCGGCGAACACCAGGGGATCGACGATGTCGTGCAGCGTCTCGCCGACGACCGACTTGACCTGTTCGACGTCCCATCCGGTGCACATGGTGGTGATGTAGGACCGCATCCGGTCCATCTGATCGTGGTCCGCGCCGGACATGAGGAAAAGGAATTGGGCGTAGGTGGACTTCAGAACTGCCCGCCTATTGATTAGCCCTTGGCTGAAGAACGGTTTGCTGAATGCGAGCGTGCTCGATTTCGCGAGAACAGTTTTGTCGAGATCGAAAAACGCTGCGGTGCGGATGGGGCCGTCCCCGGGGAGAGGTCCGTCGGCGCCGGGGCGCCCCGCTGTCGCCGGATCGGGTGCGGTCACCGCTTCAGCATAGGGGCCGGCGCAGTGACAGATTGCGGCAGAACGTACAAATTGGCAGTTCACGACAGGTGTCTGTGACTGTAATCTTTCCTGGTTGTGGCCAAGTTGTTCCCGGCGCGGTACTTGCGCTCGCCCACTCTCGCGTGTGTATAGTGGGCATCACTCGGCTTATGCCGGGTGTGCATCAGCCCGACCCCCCGGGGCTGATACACGACGACCTCCGCCTCCTCCCCCCCTGGCGGGGGTCGTCCCTTTTGTGGGGTGTTTTCGCCGTCCGGATAGATCACTTCTCCTCACGACGTTGCGGAACGCCGTTTTCGTTGCTCTCGATGGCCGGTCGGGTACTCCCCAAATTCCGATTGATCCACAGATGTGCCGGGTCGGCCACGATGGGTCTTCCCGGTGTCGGCGCCGGCGTCGACGCTGGTATCCATGGCACCCACCGCCGGCATCCTCGTCCTGGTCGATGACCGTGCGCTCCATCCCCCCATCGACAGGGTGGTCGCCGCTGCCGGACTGAAAGTCGTGCGTGCCGGCGCCCCCTCGAGTCGCCGCGTGTGGGCCGGTGCCGCGGCGATCCTGCTCGACGGTGAGGCCGCGCTCCGCTGCGTACAGCTGGGTATGCCGCGGCGTGCGCGGGTGCTGTTGGTGTGTTCTGAGCAGCCCGGATCCAGCGAATGGCAGGCCGCGGTGGCCGTCGGCGCGCAACAACTGGTGATATTGCCCACCCAGGAGCGCGACCTTCTGTCGGCGCTGACCGAAGCTGCCGACGCGGCAGGCGACGGCGTCACGCGCGGGCCGGTCGTGGCCGTGCTGGCCGGTCGTGGTGGCGCGGGCGCGTCGGTGTTCGCCGCGGCGCTGGCCTGCACCGCGACCGAATCGGTTCTGGTCGACGGGGATCCATGGGGTGGCGGTCTCGATCTGGTGCTCGGCGCGGAGACCGAGCCCGGCCTGCGGTGGCCCGACCTGGCGCTGGCGGGCGGTCGGTTGAGCTATCCGGCGCTGCGCGACGCATTGCCCCGCCGCGACGGTGTGACGCTGTTGTCGGCCGGCAGAGTGTTGTCTGGGAGCGGATCCAGCAACGACATCGAGGCCCGTGCGGTCAGCGCCGTCATCGAGGCCGGCAGCCGGGCCGGGGTCCCGGTGATCTGCGACCTGGCGCGGCGCCCGTCGGCGGCCACCGAGGCGGCTCTGGCAGTCGCAGATCTGGTGATCTTGGTCACCACCGCTGATGTTCGATCGTGTGCAGCAGCGGCGGTCACCGCCCGGTGGGCGGAAGAACAGAACCCCAACACCGGTGTCGTGGCGCGGGGGCCGGCGCCCGGCGGGCTCGGTCCCGCGGACGCGCGACGCCTCATCGGACGGCCCGTGCTGGCAGCGATGCGACCGCAGCCCGGCATCGAGGCACAGCTGGATTGCGGGGGTCTGCGGTTGCGGCCGCGCACACCGCTTGCTCGTGCGGCTCGCAAGGTGCTGGCATTGGTCAGCCGCCGGCCCGAGCTCGCACACGCCTCGGAGTTGGTGGCATGACCGGGTCGTTGGTCGACCGCGTCCGGGAGCGGTTGGCCGCCGAAGGAGCTCCGCTGCGTCCGAGCGTGGTGGCCGCGGCTATCCGGGCCGAGTCCGGTGGCGTGCTCGGGGATACGGAAGTGTTGAGCAGTCTGCACGAGCTGCAGACCGAATTGGTGGGCGCGGGCCTGCTGGAGCCGCTGTTGCGCGGTCCGGGTACGACCGACGTGTTGGTGACAGCTCCCGACGCGGTGTGGGTCGACAACGGAGACGGTTTGCGCCGGAGCGCGGTGCGCTTCGCTGACGACGAGGCGGTGCGCCGGCTGGCACAGCGTCTGGCGCTCACGGCCGGTCGCCGCCTCGACGAAGCACAGCCGTGGGTCGATGGCCAGTTCACCACCGCGGGCGGGCCGGCGGGGCCGCTGACCGTGCGGCTGCACGCGGTATTGCCGCCGATAGCCGCGGGAAGCACCTGCCTGTCTCTGCGCGTGCTGCGCTGCGCCACCCAGGATCTCGAGGCGCTGGTGGCCTCGGGAGCCATCGACGGCCAGGCGCACCGGCTGCTCACCGACATCCTGGCCGCGCGGCTGGCGTTCGTGATCTCGGGCGGAACCGGGGCGGGGAAAACCACACTGTTGGCCGCTCTGCTGGCGGCGGTCCCCGCTGACGAACGAATCGTGTGCGTCGAGGATGCCGCCGAGCTGGCTCCGGCGCACCCGCACCTGGTCAAGCTCGTCGCTCGCGCTGCCAACGTCGAAGGCGCCGGCGAAGTGACGGTGCGGGATCTGGTCAGACAGGCGCTGCGCATGCGCCCGGACCGGATCGTGGTCGGAGAGGTCCGGGGCGCGGAAGTGGTCGACCTGCTGACGGCACTGAACACCGGCCACGACGGTGGCGCGGGAACCGTGCACGCCAACAGCCCGGCCGAGGTGCCTGCCCGCTTCGAAGCGCTCGCCGCCCTCGGCGGTCTCGACCGGTCCGCGCTGCACAGTCAGCTCGCTGCGGCTGTCCAGGTGGTGCTGCACGTCGCCCGGGACCGGGCCGGCCGGCGTCGGCTCGCCGAGGTGGGAGTGCTGACCCGCGGCGACGACCGATTGGTGCGGGTGCTGCCCTGCTGGCGGTTCGACAGCGGCCCCGGTCCAGGATTGGCCGACCTGCAGGCCCTGGTGCGAGCGCGGAGCACGGGATGAGCGTCGCCGCGCTGACGCTGGCCCTGGCTGTGCTGGTGGCGCCCGGATCGGCCCGGCCCAGGGTCCGGGCGCTGCTGCCGCGCAGTGCGCGTGTGGCCAGGACGGTTCCGTTGATCCCGCTGGTCGGCGGCGGCTGCGCGGCGCTGCTGGCGGTATTGCCGGTGAGCGTGGTCGCGGCGCTCGCCGTCGTAGCTGCCACACTGCTGGCGCGCCGGCGGTCAGCGGTGCGGCGTGGCAGACGGTCCGAGGAGGGGGCCGGCCTGCACGATGCCCTCGACGTCCTCGTCGGCGAACTCCGGGTGGGGGCCCATCCGGTGGCCGCGGTGGCGACGGCTGCCGCGGAGAGCCGGGGCCCAGTCTCTCGGTCGCTCGCGGCGGTGGCCGCCCGAGCGGCGCTGGGTGCTGATGTCGCGGCGGGACTTCGCGTCGAAGCGCAACGGACCCACTCGCCGGAACACTGGGAGCGGTTGGCGGTGTGCTGGCAGCTCGCCCACGACCACGGCCTGGCGATCGCCACGGTGATGCAGACCGCCCAGCACGACATCGCCGAGCGTCGCCGGTTCGGCAGCCGCGTCGAGGCGGGGCTGGCCGGTGCCCGCGCCACCGCGGCCATCCTCGCGGGTCTTCCGCTGCTGGGTCTGTTGCTCGGGCAGGCCCTGGGGGCCGATCCGGTGGCCTTTCTCCTCTCCGGTGGAGCGGGCGGGTGGCTGCTTCTGATCGGCTCGGCTCTGATCTGTACCGGCCTGCTGTGGTCGGACACCATCATCGCCGGGGTCGTGACATGAGCTGGGCGGCAGTCCTTCTCGCCGCCGCGGTACTCGCCTGGCCGCGGACGGCGAAGAGCCGCTTGGGGACGGGCCTGCGCTCGGCGCGTCCGCCTTCCCGTCCGCGCGCCCGCCAGGACCTCCTCGCGGTGGCCGCCACCCTGGACGTGCTCGGGGCGTGCCTGCACTCGGGCATGGCCACATCCACCGCAGCGGCGGCGGTGTCGGCGTCGGCGCCGGTCCACTTGGCCGCGCCACTGCGCCGGGCCGCGGACCTGTTGGCGCTCGGCGCCGATCCGGCACAGGCGTGGGCACACGTCGGAGCCCCAGCGGACCGACACATCGCCGCATTCCTGCGCATGGCGCGCCGCTCGGCGGCCTCGGGTGCAGCGCTGGCGCGGGGGGTGGAGGAGCTGGCCGGCGACCTGCGCGCAGAGGCCGCTGATGGCGCGCGCGCCCGAGCCGAACGCGCGTCGGTGCTGATCGCCGGTCCGCTCGGGCTGTGCTTCCTACCGGCGTTCGTGTGCCTCGGTGTGGTGCCGGTCGTCGCCGGGCTCGCCGGTGACGTCCTGCAGTCAGGAGTGATGTGACAACAAGTGGAGGGAAAACAGATGAAACGACGGATACGTGGGTTACAGGCACGCCTGACCCTCCTCGCAGTCGCCGACGACGGCATGTCGACGGTCGAATACGCGATCGGAACCGTCGCGGCCGCAGCCTTCGGCGCGATTCTCTACACCGTGATCACCGGAGATTCGGTTGTCACCGCACTGACCAACATCATCAGCCGCGCCCTGAACACCGCGACCTAGCCGGTGCAGACGCCGGGGCCGTCACGATCGAGGCTGCTTTCGCGGTCATCACGCTGGTGGCCGTCCTCGTCCTGGGCATGGCCGGGGTGGCCGCGGTGTCGGCGCAGACGCGCTGCGTCGATGCGGCGCGGGAAGCGGCACGGCTCGTTGCGCGCGGGGACACGGCGGCGGCGGCGATCCGCTCCGCCCAGCGCGTCGCCCCCGGCGGGGCAAGGGTGCAGGTGCATCGGCGCGGTGACTTCGTCGTCGCCACCGTCGCTGTGGAGTCGGTTGTGCTGCCGTGGCTTTCCCTCGGCGCAGAGGCGCTGGCCGCAGTCGAGCCGCGCGCGGGGTGAGCAGGGGTCGGCCGGGGTCCTCGCGGTGGCCATGGTCGCGGTGCTGGTGACGGTCATGGTGGGCGCTGCGCACATCGGTGCCGCCGTCCTGGCCCGGCACCGGGCGCAGGCGGCGGCCGACCTGGCCGCCCTGGCGGCGGCAGCTCATCTACCGGCCGGCTCCGCGGCCGCGTGTGCCCGCGCCGCTAGCCTCGCGCGGGAGATGCGGGCCGCGGTGGCGGCCTGCACGATCGACGGCGTGGACGTCGTGGTCACGGTGCAGGTTCGGCCCGCACTGGGGAGCCGACTTCTGGGACCGGCCAGGGCGGTGGCGCGAGCGGGTCCGTCCTCAGCCGGCGGTCACGCTTTACCGGCGTCGGCTGATCTACCCTTGCGCGAGTAAGACTTTCGGGTGCGCTCTGCGGGGCGGTCGCCATCGAGTCCGACGGTGCTCAGCTCGACCGCGGTGGGCTCCCGCAGGGCGGCCAAGCCGGCGTACACACCGTCGTCGAGCTCGACCCGGTGTACGGTCACGTGGATCGGCGTCCACCTGCGGCTGCGGTCGAGCACTCGTAGTACCCCGGAGGTCACGCCCGCGTCGAACTCGGCGGCCATCGCGGCCATGGCGGCCCTGTCGTCGGGGGG
>Ga0208330_1000477_pt1 | contig 18035 bp, 24 predicted proteins | sample DeeseametaMP1896_FD_184180 | JGI IMG/M metagenome (GOLD analysis project Ga0208330, IMG submission 184180) | Marine microbial communities from the Deep Pacific Ocean - MP1896 (SPAdes) | ecosystem: Environmental > Aquatic > Marine > Oceanic | place: East of Hawaii, North Pacific Ocean | collected...
GCTGCTTCGCCTAAAGTCTTGTCAGCCTCACCCGGCCCTGCCGTTTCATCCGAGAAAGTGTCCGTCTGAACATCAGCAGAATCAAGATACGAGGTCTTGTTCCGTGCATAGCCAAACCGGTAGTTTGGTACGCTCAGAACCACACGCAGAGGGATGACGCGATTCGGGCAGCCTATGCATCTAGGGGATTCAGCATGCGGAAAGTGGGTGAGCACTTCGGCTTGCATGACTCAGTGGTCAGCAGAGTGATTTCTCGTGCACGAAACAAGACCTGAGCCCATGTTCATGCGCGGCTAATGGTGGGCGTTAGGCTGCACAATTGGTTTTCTCGCCGATTTGAGGAGACGTCGAATGCCAAAATTCATCACGATCCATTACGGTGACCGCGAAGGCTACGAACGCACACCCGAGACCGTTCGAGATGCAGCTCACACGAAAGACAAAGTGCTGCAGGAAAGCGGAGCTTTGATAGGAGTTGCGGGATCTCCCGTACAAGTTCGCAATCACGACGCTACGCACGTTCAGACGGAGAACGGTTCTTACATGACTTCACAACTTCCCGTCGCTGGATTTGCTGTCATCGAGGCGCCCACGCTGGGCGATGCTATAAAGATGGTGTCACAAGTTCCATGCGCTGTAGCTTATGGAGTCGTGGAGGTTTGGCCGCTCGAACAACCATCCAGCTCGGCCTAACAAGTGCATGCAAGGGGCGCATTTTTCGCTACGGCTCCGGCTCCGCTACAAATGCGCCCCTGATGCACGGCGTTATGCGTCAGATGAGATTTTTGTTCCGCCTAGTCACTGACCGACTTCATCCTCAAAAGAGGAAGTAATCCTATGAAACGAACATCTATAAACCCCACTGAATGGGGGCTCCAATTCAGCTTCGATCAAGGCGAAATTGTCGAGGGCGCGAATCGGCATCTTCGCTGCTCGGGTCAAATATCGGTAACGCCCGACTCCTCAAACGAATTAGGGGTAGCCGTTGTATCTCCTAATGAGATCCGCGGTCAGATCGAGTGCGCACTTGCGAACATTGATTCCATTCTCGAAGAAGCCAATATGTCGCGTTCAAATATTGTCGCGCTTCGGTTTTTTACGACTGATATCGACAGCTTCCTCCAAAACTACGATGTGTACGCTACTTGGATCGCAGAAGCAGGCATCCGACCGCCACAGAGCCTACTTGGGATTCAGCGGCTAGTCCTTCCGGAGGCCATGGTTGAAATAGAGGCCGATGCTGCCGCATAACAAGTCGTATATGGACTCCTCCCGCAACCGAGCAGTTGAAGACGCATAGATCAAGGCGATAGAGCTGCGGTTGCGGTCGTATATTCGGCCTGTTGGTGGGCTCGTCGGCCCTGGCCTTCATGGATATCCGCATCGGATCGTGCCACACGTTGCAACTGAGCTTTTCTCTCGATTCATCAATGCACGGCTACGTGTGACCGGACATCTGTTTCAGGGGCGGTTTGGCTCCGTCGCGATTCATTTCGCTACGTGGCCATGAATCCGGTCAAGGCGAATCTGTCAGTTGAGGCCGGGGAAACGCGGGCGGCGACGCAAGGGAAAGACAGACTCGGAGCAGATTAAATCAGTGTGATTGGTAAGGTGTCACCGTAAAACAAGTCTGGGCTCCATTGATTGGTGCAGCACATCGATGATCTCAATGTGAGCATTACCGACGCGGTAGTAGATAGGGTGCTTTTCCGCTTGAACGCTGTAATAGCCCAGTTTAATTTCGGGGCGTTCGCGGCCCTGAGAGGGGTTAGCTGCAGCGGAACGCATGTGCTGTCGTAGCATGCTCAAGTACTTCTTCCGCTGGCGCTCGCCGAAGTTCTGGTGTGTGTAGTCGCTGATCTGGACGAGGCTTCTCTCCGCCTGAGGCGAGAGGTAGTACTTGGCCATTATCCGATCAAGCGATCCATTGCAGCTTCCCCGTCCAGACCTTTGCCCTGGTCCAATTCAGCTTCACCTGCTGCCAAGGTCTTTCGTAGTAGGTCGAGCTTGGCTTCCTCTTGCTCCAGAAGCCTCATGCCGGCTCGCACAGCTTCGCTGGCTGAGGCGTAGCGGCCAGCTCTTACACGCTCGTCAACAAAGTCGGTAAAGTGGCTGCCAAGAGAAATGCTGGTATTTCGTCCCATGACGGGCTCCCCGCTACTGTGGAGATGCCACCACCTTACCAATAATTGGTACACCCACCAAGGTGAGCGGTCTTGTTCGTTGCTCAGCGCGCCAGTGTCAGGTCTTGCGGTCCAGCATCCCCGGCAAAACCCTGACTTAGAGCCATGGCCGGACCCGCCCGAACAATCTATCGACCTCGCCATGGGGTCGGATTCACGATGAGATCGTTGGATCGCACGACGTAACCCCGCCCTGCTTGGCGAGAACAGCCTCGCTAGATTGCGCTCGATCACCGAATTCAATCGCTGCAGCGCTACACTGGCGGCATGGGCAAAGTGACGAATCTCAATCGCGTTCGCAAGCGCAAGGCACGCGAGACCGCCGTGCGTGTGGCAGATGAGAATCGCGTGCGCTTTGGTCGCCCGGCATCGCAACGCAAGCAGGACGATGCCCAGCGCGAGGACGCGAACCGGCGCCTGGATCAGCACCGCCGCGACCGCACTGACAAACCTGAATAGCCGTCGCGGCTGAAACCGCACGTCGCCTCCGTCACGAAACCGATGCAAGACACCACCGTATTGCTGGCCTTTGCTGCCAGCTTCTTCTTCATCGCGGCCTCGCCCGGCCTTTGCATGACGCTGTCAATGTCGCTGGGCATCCGGCTCGGGCTGCGGCGTACGTTGTGGATGATGGCGGGAGAACTCATCGGGGTGGGCCTGGTTGCGGCGGCCGCAGCACTGGGAGTCAGCAGTCTGCTGCTCGGTGCCCCTAAAGCCTTCGCGCTCTTCAAGCTTGCGGGCGCCGCGTACCTTTTCTGGTCAGGCTGGCAGTGCTGGCGCAGCCCGACACCCGATCTGCAGGCCCCCGCTCAAGCCGACGGCACCACACCCAGTCGCCTTGCCCTGCAGGGCTTTCTGACCGCTGCATCCAACCCCAAGGCCTGGGCATTCAATGCCGCGCTATTACCACCGTTTATCGATGCGGCACGCCCTCTTGCGCCACAGCTCAGCGCCCTGCTGGTGATTCTGCTGAGCATCGAATTCCTGTGCCTGGTCGGCTATGCGCAGGGTGGCCGCACCTTGGCTGCCTGGCTGCACCGTGGGGGGCATGGCAGATGGCTCAACCGCATTTCTGGCGGACTGATGGTGGGGGTTGGCATCTGGCTGCTGCTGTCCTGAGCCCAGGCCAAATCGATAATCGGCGGACATCGACGGGGCTCAGTACATCCGAACGGGTAACCTGCCCGCCTAGAACCGTACCTGCCGGGAGCAGGTCCGGATGACTCGAAACGACACACGTGGACGGGCATGTTCAAAAAAGCAATCGACCTATTCAAATTCAAACAGTTACGGTGGCATGAGCCCGGTGCCGCGGCGGCGAAGGAGCAATGCCCGTGCTGTGATTACGTCACCCTGCCCGCGCGTGGTTATCACCAGATTTGCCCGGTTTGCTTTTGGGAGGATGATGGTCAGGATGTCGATGCGCTCGACATTCGCTCTGGCCCGAACCACGGCCTCACGTTGAGAGAGGGCCGAAATAATTTTAAGCAGTTCGGCTCCTGCGAGCTGGCCATGAAAAAGCACGTGCTCGCAGTGGATGAGCGAGATCGGTTTGAACACAAGCCCAGGCATTTCTAGCCACCTGCTCGCGGCGCCCAAGACGGCTCTCGTGCGACGATGCCTGCTCTACCCACGCGTGAGGGTGGGCCGTATAGCGATTAACGTGATCCCCAGGCTGGTCTGATCCAATTATGAAGACAATCATCTTTTGCGCGCTGGCGTTGGCGACGTGCTCCGGCGTCGCCGCCGAGCCACAGACGGCTGCAACCACGGGCGTGGCCGCATTCCTGACGGAGCTGGATGCGCTGCGCAGCGAGGCGCACATTCCCGGCTTGTCGGTCGCGGTGGTCCGCGATGGCGAAATACTGCTTGCCGCCGGCCTGGGTTACGCCAACATCGAGCAAGGTGTCGCCGCAACAGCGCAGACGCCCTACGACATTGCATCGGTGACCAAACCGCTGTCCGCTGTCGTGGCCCTCAAGCTGGTTGAGGCGGGCACGCTGGATCTGGATAAACCGATTGCGAGCTACAGCGATTGGACCGAGTTCTGCCAGGCCTTCAGCGAACAGCCGTCGATCTTCGCCCAGGATCTGCGCTGCGAGCCGCCGACGCATACGCTGCGGCATTTGTTGTCGCACACGGCTACAGGCGCGCCGGGCACACGGTTTTCGTACAACCCCATTCTGTATTCCTGGGCCTCACGGCCGATCATGGCGGTGACCGATGCGACGTTTTCGTCGCTGGTCGCGCAGCACGTGTTCGCACCCGCCGGCATGCAGCAGTCAGCCCGCCGGTATCGGGATCTGCCGCTGCGTGCCGACCTCGCAGCACGGCTCACCACGTCGTATCAAATTGACGAGGCCGGCGTTGCACGCCCCTCGGGGCCGCGATCACGACAAGGCGACGGCGCAGCCGGCGGGGTGATCTCCACCGTGCTTGATCTCGCGGCATTCGACATCGCGCTAGACGATGGAAAACTCATCTCGGCAGACTCGCGCGCCGAGATGATGACGCCCATGCGATCGAACAGTGGCGCAGCCCTCGACTACGGACTCGGCTGGTACTTGCAGGATTACGACGGCCTGTCGCTGGTCTGGCATTCCGGCTGGTGGGAGGACGCCGCCTCGTCGCTTTATCTGAAGGTGCCTGAGCAGAATCTCAGCCTGATCCTGCTGGCGAACAGCGAGGGCATCTGGTGGCACAACCCGCTGGACGACGCCGCGGTCGAGCAATCCCGCTTCGCGCAGGCGTTTCTATCGGCATTCGCTCAACGCTGATCGGGGCCGGCTCGTCCGCCCGGATCAGCCAACGGCCCGTTGGCGTCTGGATCGGAGCGCGTAGATGCGCCCGATTGCTGTGCGGATGCGGCATGAGCCGGCCGCAGGCATGGCGCCGGCCCGCGAGGCAGGCCGGTGTTCACCGGGTATAAATCGCGGCAATCGACGCCATCGCCTGTTCCAGCCAGTAGTCCAGAACCTGCTGCAGTGCGGGCAGCGCCGTGTACATCGCCAGCAGACCGAACACCAGCGCCGCCGGCAGGCCGACTGACAGCACGTTAAGCGCCGGAGCGGATCGGCTCATCACCCCGAAAGCGAAGTTGACCAGCAGCAGCGCGCACATGGCGGGCAATGCGACCTGCAAGGCGCCGACGAACATGGCCGTGCCCCACTGGGCGATGGCCAGGTGGGCATCCGGCAACCAGCCGACCAGCACGCCGGGCGGCCAGCCAAAGCTTTCCGCGGCCAGAAGAATGAGCCGCACATGGCCGTCCAGCGTCAGGAACAGCAGCGTGGCGAACAGGCTGAAAAACTGCCCCAGCACCGGCGTTTCGACGCCGCGCAGCGGATCGGTCATCTGGGCGAAGCCCAGGCCCATGCCCAGCGCGATGAGCTGGCCACCGAAGGCGATGGCCTCGAACACGATTTGCAGCAGAAAGCCCATGCCTGCGCCGATGAGAAGCTCCTGCGCCACGGCGGCCAGCCAGGGAATTGTCAGCACCTCGGGCGGCTGCGGCGTGGGCACCACGGGCAGGATCACCAGAGTGGTCGCCAGCGCCGCGATCAGGCGGATACGGGTGGAGACCGCTCGGGTACCGATGATGGGCGCGACCGCGAACAGCGCACCAATGCGCAGAAAGGGCCAGAAGAACGTGGCGATCCAGGCCTCGATCTCGCCGGCGGGGATGCTCACTGGATCAGGCCCAGCATTGCCGGAATGCTGGTGTATAACTCGGTGGTGAAGTCGGTGAGCATGCTCAGCAGCCAGGGGCCGGTGAGCCCCAGCGCGGCGGCCATGGCGAACAGCTTGGGGATGAAGCTCAACGTCATTTCGTTGATTTGCGTGGCCGCCTGAAACATCCCCACCGCCAGCCCCACGACCAGCGCGGTGATCAGCAGCGGCGCGGCGAGCAGAAAGGTCAGGTAAAGCGCCTGCTGCCCTTCCGCCAGGACCAGTTCCGGTGTCATGTCGCGAAGCTGCCAGCCAGCGTGCCGAGCACCAGTGTCCAGCCGTCCACCAGCACGAACAGCATGATCTTGAACGGCAGCGAGATCAGCATGGGCGAGAGCATCATCATGCCCATGGACATCAGCACGCTGGCGACCACCAGATCGATGACCACGAACGGGATGAAGATGAAAAACCCGATCTGGAAGGCCGTGGTCAGCTCACTGGTGATGAAGGCGGCTGCGAGTACCGAGAACGCCACGTCTTCCGGATTCTCCGGAATGGTCTCGCTGCGCATGCCGGCAAACATCGCCAGATGGTTCTCGCGGGTGTTCGCGAGCATGAAGCGGCGAATCGGCTCGGCGGCCCGTTGCACCGCCAGCTCGCCCTGCACCACGTCGTCGAAATAGGGCTGCGCGGCCTGCTCGTAAATCTCCTGCCCCACGGGCGCCATGACGAACAGGGTCATGAATAGGCCCAACCCCAGCAGAATCTGGTTCGACGGCGTCGCCCCGGTGCCCAGCGCCTGCCGCAGCAAGGCCAGCACGACGATGATGCGGGTGAAGGCGGTCATGGACAGCAGAATCGCAGGCAGCACGGTAATCGCCGTCATCAGCGCCAGCACCTGAATGGACAGGCTGTAGGCCTGACCACCGTCTTCGGTGGGCTCCAGCGTGATTGCCGGTAACCCCGCCGCCCAGGCGCCCGCAGCCGGCAGCAGCCAGATCACCGGGAGCAGCCACCACCGCTTCTGCGTACTCATTTGGACCGCCCCAGCGATCGCTCCAGGATGGCCATGAACGATGGCGCGGCCGGCATGGGTTGCGGGCTTGCGGCATCCGCCACCGACAACCCGCCGATGACGGTATCCAGATGACGGACATTGCCCGGAGCCACGCCCAGCACGTAATCGCGCCCACCGGCAGAGACGACCACAACGCGTTCACGTTGGCCGACCGCCACGCTGTCGCGCACCTGCAGCAGCCCGCCGCGCCGCAGGTTGCCGCCACTCACGCGGCGTAGCAGCCACAGCACGCCGACGGCCAGCAGCAGAACCAGCACCAGCGCGCCGCCCAGCGTGCCGACCTGGGGCTTGGGCACTGCCGCACCGATCTCGGCCCGCGGTGCAACCGTAGACGACGCCTGCGGCGCCGCTACCTCGGCTGGTTGCGCGCCGCCGGCATCCGCCGACCCCAGTGTCGTGGCAAGCACCATCTCAGCTCAGCTTGCGAACGCGCTCGGCCGGGCTGACGACGTCGGTCAGGCGCACGCCGAATTTTTCGTTCACGACCACGACCTCGCCATGAGCGACCAGCGTGCCGTTGACAAAGATGTCCAGCGGCTCGCCCGCCAGCCGATCCAGCTCGACGACCGAGCCTTGATTGAGCTGCAACAGGCTGCGAATGGGCATGCGAGTGCGGCCGACTTCCATCGACAGCGTGACCGTAACGTCGAGAATGCAATCGAGATTGAGTTCGGATTCATTGGCCGGCGCGGCCTCGTCGTGAAGTTCGCGCACGGGTGCGGTTTCAGGGCCGGGATTGGGGTTGGAATTGGGCTGTTCGGCGTCGTTTGCGGGGATTTGTTCGGTGGTCATCTCTCTGCCTCAATGAATCTGGATGTCGTCGCTGATCGAGCGCACGAGCTTGAGTGCCTGGTTGCCGCCAGAGACGCCGAATTCGCAATCGAATAGCGACACGCCCTCGGCGGAAAAATCAACGGTGTCCGGCATGTCGATGGGGATCACATCGCCCGTCTTCATCCGCAGCAGACGGGACAGGCTCATGCGGACTTCGCAAAGGGTGCTGGTGATGTCGACTTCGGCGCCGAGCAGCTGCTGCTTCATCGTCGCCGTCCAGCGTTCGTCCCGGTCACCACGGTCGCTTTGTATGCCGGCATCGAGCAGGTCCCGAATCGGCTCGACCATGGCGTAGGGCAAGGTCAGATGGGCCTCGCCGCCGTGGCCGTCGATGTCGATGTCGAAGCGGCAGACGACCACGATCTCGCTCGGGCTGACGATATTGGCGAAAGCCGGGTTCACCTCGGACTGCATGTACTCGAATTCCAGCGGCAGCACCGGGGACCAGGCCTGCGACCAATCCTCGAAGGCGTGATTCATCAGAATCTGGATCACCCGCATCTCGGTGCCGGTGAACTCGCGCCCCTCGATCTTGGTGTGAAACCGGCCATCCCCACCGAAGAAGTTGTCGACCACCGCAAACACCAGCTTGGGCTCGAAGATCAGCAACCCGGTGCCGCGCAAGGGCTTGACCTTGATCAGGTTGAGATTGGTGGGCACGTACAACTGGTGCAGATACTCGGAGAACTTCACCGTCTGCACGCCCTTGACGGTGATGTCCGGCGACCGGCGCAGCATGTTGAACAGGCTGATCCGGAAGTAACGCGCGAAGCGCTCGTTGACCATCTCCAGCGTGGGCATGCGCCCGCGCACGATTCGATCCTGCATCGCCAGGTCGTAGCCGCGCACGCCATCCGCGTCGGCCGCATCGGTCGCGGTCTCGACCTCCCCGCCCTCGACGCCGTGCAGCAGGGCGTCGATCTCGTCCTGTGACAGTACGTCGCTCATTGCATGACAAAGCTGGTGAAGTAAACGGCTTCAACCGCGCTCGGCTCGTTCTCCGATTCCAGCACCTGGGTCAGGGCATTGAGCGCCAGGGACTGCAAATTCAGCCGCCCCTCGCGAGATTCCAGGGACTCGTAGCGCTGGCCGCCGAACAGCAACAGCAGGTCGTTGCGAATCATGGGTTCGTGCCGTGACAGGGCCTCGGGCACGGTGTCGTCGCGGGTCATGACCTGCAGCTCGACCTGCAGAAATCGCATGGCGCCGTCGGCATCGGTGAGATTCACCACAAAGGCCGGATCGAAGGCGTGGTAGATCGCCGGCCCCTTGGCCGCGACGGTTTCGCCGGTTGCATCTCCTTCGGTGAGTTCGGTTTCATCCTCCCCGCTCAGGAAGAACCATGCGGCGCCACCGCCAGCCACCAGCACAACGGTGACGGCGACGAGGATGAGTATCAGCGCCTTGCCCGACTGCTGACCCGGCCCGGACGGCTGGGTACGGCGTGATGGAGGATGAACAGAAGCGTGGTGCAGCGACATCGGAGCGTCTCGTGTGGACTGAGGACTGCCCGGATGGGGCAAGCCATGTGCCACGGATTCACGCCGAAACTCCAGCGGCCAAGCAGCCCGTAAGTCGCTGTTTCAGTTGGTAGTCTTAAGCTTGGCAACCGCCGGCGGCGGTGAATTGACGGCGCCGGATGACCGGCTGCGACAAGAAGCTGACGTCAGGCCCAGGTATCCAGCCCGCTCACCACGGCCAGCGAGGTCAGGGTGGCGGCTTCGGGGGCCGGGCCGAGATCCGAATGACTGGCCAGGGCGCTGGCCAGACCAGGCCGAGGCGGCGCCATGCCGGGCCGCGATTGCCCCGACGACGGATTCTTGTCGCCGTCACCAAACTGCTGCTGGATATCGACCTCCACCTTGGAGAAGCCGGCGCTGTCCAGGGCCGACTGCAGGCGTGGCAGCGAGTGTTGCAGCCAATCCAGCGACGCAGGCTGGCGCGCGGCCAACACCACACGCACCTGTTGCTCCACGGTTTCCACCGAGACCTGCAACTCGCCCAGCGACTCCGGGTGCAGGCGAACCGTCGCCTTGCCGACGCCGTCCCGGAACTGCAATTGCAGCTGCGCGGCCAGTTGATCGGCCGTGGCGATGCCGGCGGCGACGGCGCCCTGGGCGAAGGCCGCGGTCGGTGCCGCCGTGACCAGCGAAGAGCCGCCCGCCGGCGCCGTGAGGCTCAGACTGCTGGCCAACTGCGATGCGGGGTCTGCGGCCACCTTGGCCAGCGCCCCGCTGGTCGGCCGGGCCGGAGGCGTCGCGGAACCGGCAGAAACCGGTGGACCGGCCGTCGCCAATGACTGCCGCTGCAGGGTGTCCGCATTGAGAGCGACGAGTTTCGGCGGCATGCCCGGTCCGGTATCCGATCCGCCATTCGAGGCCGGTGCCGAACCAGCCGGTTGCGTCGCGGGCGTCACCTGTCCCGTCGCCCTGCCCGCCGCACGAGCCGCCGCCATATCCGGCGCGGCAGGCCGCCCGGCTGCTTCCGCTTTGCCCGCTGGTGCCGTGCCTTTCCCATCGGCGGACGCCTCTGTTGTCGTCGATACGCCCCCGCCGCGCTGACTGGCCTGTTCGGGCGCGGGTGACGCCAGTCCGGCTGTCGGTTCCGCCGCGGCCGGCGTATCGCCCTCGGTTGGGGGCGGCGCGGGTTCGGCGACCGCCTTTTCTGACCCGGCCGGATGCGCGGCAAGGCAGTCTGAAAAAGCGGATTCGGTCGTGCGGTTGCCGGCAGATTCCAGCGCGCCTGACCGGCCGCCTGGCACCGGAGGCGGTGCAGCCTCCAGCCGCATCAACCCGCGCTCAGCAACCACTGAGTCATCGCCGCCTCGTCCTGGGCACGTTGCTCCTGGCGACGGCGGTCCTGCTCACGGTGGTCACAGGCACTGGCATGCAGATGCTCCATGCGGCGGTGCTCGGTTTGTCGCTGCTGCAACTTGGTGAATTCGCGGCTCAGCCCGGCCTGCTGCTGTTCCACCACCGAAGACTGATGTCGGCAGGCATCCGCCAACTTGGCGACAAAAGCGCAGCGGTTCGCCAGCGCACCGGCGCTGAGCGCGCCCGCCTGCGGGCCAGCGCCGGCGTACTCGGCAAGGTATTGCTCCAGCGCGTGCTGGCGTTGTTGCTCGTGCTCGACCCGCTGCCCGGCCGTGCTCACGGCGGCCTCCGCCTGCTCTTCACGGAGCCGATAGACGTCGACCAGCTGCCCGGTTCGTTTGGGATCACGCATGACCAAGCTCCTGTTGTTTGCCCAGCGATTGCAGCAGTCCCTGCATGGACAGCGGCAGGCTCGCGCCCTCGTCTGCGGTTTGCCGCAGGTAATCCAGCATGGCCGGCCAGCGTTCGACGGCGCGATCGGTGACCGGATCGCTGCCACGCTGATATGCGCCGATGCGAATCAGGTCGATCTGGCGCTGGTAGGCCGAGTACAACTGGCGGAATTCGTTACACAGCACCTGGTAATCGGCGGAGGTCACCTGCCGGGCAACACGGCTGACGGAAGCCTCGATATCTATCGCCGGATAGCGCCCGGTTTCCGCGATATTGCGCGCCAGCACGACGTGCCCGTCGAGAATGGCGCGTGCGGTGTCGGCGACGGGATCGTTGGGGTCGTCGCCCTCGGTCAGCACGGTATACACGGCGGTGATGGAACCCGAGCCGAGCGTTCCGTTGCCGGCGCGCTCCACCAGCATCGGCAGGCGCGCGAACACCGAAGGCGGATAACCGCGCGTGGTGGGCGGCTCGCCGACCGCCAGGCCGATCTCGCGCTGCGCCTGCGCAAAGCGGGTTAGCGAATCCATCAGCAACAGCACGTGTTTGCCGCGCGAACGAAAATGCTCGGCGATGGCCGTCGCCCGCCAGGCGGCGTGCACACGCATCAGCGGCGAGCGGTCGGCCGGTGTGGCGATGACCACGGCGCGACTCATGCCGTCCGGACCCAGTGTCTCCTGCACGAACTCGCGGACTTCCCGCCCGCGCTCGCCGATCATCGCAACCACGACAATCTCGGCGTTGGTGTGCCGGGTCATCATGCCCAGCAAGGAACTCTTGCCCACCCCCGAACCGGCAAACAAACCGATGCGCTGGCCGCGGCCAACCGTGAGCAGACCATTGATGGCGCGCACGCCGACATCCAGCGGTTCGGTGATTGGCTCACGCTCCAGCGGATTGATCAGACCGCCGATCAGTGACACGCGGCGATCGGTACGCGGCGACGGCTTGCCGTCCAGCGGCTGACCGCCGCCATCAAACACGCGGCCAAGCAGCCCCTCGCCCACGGCTACTTCACCGGAACGACGGTCCGGCAAGACGCGGGCATTGGCTTTCAGGCCGGTCATGTCGCCGGTGGGCATCAGAAAGCTGCGGGTGCCGTCAAAGCCGACAACTTCGGCTTCGACAAACTCGCCGCTCTCGACCTCCACCCGGCAATGTCCGCCGATGGGCATCTGGCAGCCCGACGCTTCCAGCGTCAGCCCGATCGAGCGCTTGAGCACGCCTTCGACGACGATGCCGCTCTCGCTCGTGGGGACGGCGCTGTAACGGCCCAGGCGTTGGGCCACGCGCTCATTGCGTTCGGCCTGCCATGGAAGATGATGCACGGCCATGGTTAGCGAAACGCCGGCGCGACCAGGCGTTCGACCCGGGCGCCGAGCCGTGCATCGGCTCGTGCATCCGGCGTTTCGACCCGGCAATCACCGGGCGCCAGGGCGTCATCCGGCATCAACTTCCAGTGCGGCCCCTCGACCGGCTGATCCATGTGTTCACGCACGAACACTGCATCGTCCGGGTTCAGATAGATGGTGACGCTGCCCTCGGCCCCCGCCACCGATTCCACCGCCTCGTGAATCATATTGCCGATGAGCGTGGGTTCGGTCTGTAGCTCGGCGCGAACAATGCGCCCGGCCACGGCCGATGCAATCTTGAGCAGGGTCTGTTCGACCTCGGAATCCAGATCCGCCAGCGGCTGTACCAGCGTGTGGAAGATCTCCTTGAGCCGGTTGACCCGCTCGGCGGCATCCGCACTGCCCTGCTGGAAGCCCGCGTCGTAGCCGCGCTGGTAACCGTCCTGGTAAGCCGCAGCCTCCAGCTGGTCCAGCTCCGCGACCGTGGGAGGCGCATCATTGCTGGCACGCACATTCGCGCTGCCGGGCGCAGGCGCGATGGTCGGTGCCTGCCAGCGGGCGGCCTGCTCGCCGCGTGCGAGTGTTGCCGGATCAGATGAACTCATCACCACCGCCGCCTCCCAGCATGATCTCGCCTTCGTCTGCCAGACGACGGGTCACTTCGAGAATCTCCTTCTGCGCGGCCTCCACATCGGAGACGCGGGCCGGTCCGCGGTTCTCCATGTCGTCACGGAGCATCTCGGCGGCCCGACTCGACATGTTGTTCAGCACCTTGTCGCGCAGCCCGCTGTCCGCGCCCTTGAGCGCCAGCACCAGGGTTTCGCTGTTCACGTCGCGTAGCAGACGCTGGATGCCCATGTCATCGACATCCAGCAGATTGTCGAAGGTGAACATCAGCTCGGCAATCTCGTCACTCAGCCCCTGATCGAACTCGCCGATCTTTTCCAGCAGCGCCTGTTCGGACGACGAGTCCATCAGATTCAGGATGCTCGCCGCCGATTTGCGTCCGCCCAGGCTGGAAGAGCGCGAGCTATTGTTGTTCGCGAACTGCTTTTCCATGATCTCGTCCAGCTCGCGCAAGGCGCTGGGCTGGATGCCGTCCAGGGTCGCGATACGCATCAGCACATCGGGCCGCACACGCTCGGGCAGCAGCGCCAGCAGTTCGGCAGCCTGGTCGGCGTCGAGATAGGACAGGACGATGGCGATGATCTGCGGATGTTCGTTGCGGACGATCTCGGCAACCGCCTTGGTGTCCATCCACTTGAGCGCTTCCAGGCCCTTGCTGCTCTGCCCGACCAGAATCCGGTCGATGACGCCGCCGGCGCGTTCCTCGCCCAGGGCGCCGATCAGCACGCGGCGCACGTAGTCATCCGAGCCGACGCCCAACGAGGTCTGCTCCTCCAGGGCGCCGACAAAATTCATCACCACCGTGGATGCCTGCTCGCGGGACACATTCTCCAGCTTGGCCATGGCCGCGCCGAGCCGCTGGACCTCCTTGGCGCCCAGGTGCTTGAGAATCTCCGCAGCCTCGGCCTCGCCCAGGGACATCAGCAAAATGGCAGCCTGGTCCACACGGGGCAGGTCCATCGCCGCGGCCTGCGGCACGATTGCGAGTTCATTCCCCATCATTCACCCACTGCCGGACCACCTGCGCCACCCGCTTGGGGTCTTCGTTGACGACCTGACGAACTGCCGAAACCTGATCTTCATACGGTGCGGCAAGATCAATCGCGAACGGCTTGCTCTGATCGGTCAGTGCCTGGTGCCCTCGAGATCCCGCCGCTGCGGCCTGGGGTGACAGGCTCACCCGCTCCTCACCGGCCATGCCGAGCATGGCGGCATCGCCGCCCGCGCCGGCGAGGGCCATTTGCTGACCGCCCAACATCTGCGCCGGCGAGGCCAGCAGGCTCTTGAGCATGGGGCGGACCAGCGCCATCAGGATGATGATCACCAGCAGCACGCCACCACTCTGGCGTGCCAGATCAGTCACCCAGGGCTGCTGCCACAGCGGGGCGGGCGCCACGTCTTCCAGTTGCCCGATCTCATTCAGAAACGGCGCGTTCATCACCGACACGCTGTCGCCGCGAGCGGCATCAAAACCAATGGCCTCACGGACTAACGCCTCGATGCGGGCGAGCTGATCGGCGGGTAGCGCCTGCATCGCCACCTGCCCCTCGGGGTCGCGCGTGGGCACATGGTCGACCAGTACGGCGGCCGACACCCGTTGCAACCGCCCCACCGACTCGCGCAGATAGCTCGTGGTCTTGTCCAGCTCGTAGTTGCGCACTGATTGCCGCCGCACCGCGCCTGCCGCTGCGACCTGTGATTCGGTGGGTACGGGCGTCGTCCCCGGCAGACCCTGGGGCTTGTTCGTGGTCGCGCCGGGCACGCCGGTGGGCACGGTGCCGGCAGAGCTGTCCTCGGACGTCTGCTCCGACCGGATGGCGGCATCCGGCGCGTAGCGCTCGACGGTCTCTTCCTGCACGGCGTAGTTCATGTCCGCGGTGACTTGCACGCTCAGACGGCCGGCGCCAACCATCGGTGCCAGCAACTCGCGAATACGGTCGGAAAACGCCTGCTCCACCCGCCGCGTGTGCTCGAAATTCTTGTTGGTGATCGCCAGTGCGGAATCCTGCTCGCCGGATGACAGCAGACGCCCCGAATGATCGACCACCGACACCCGCCCAGGCTCCAGCGACGGTACGCCCGCCGAGACCAGATGCTGGATCGCGGCAATCTGCGTGCGTTCCAGGCTGCGGCCGGGGAACAGCTGAACGACGACGGAGGCCGTTGGCTCACGCTTCTGCCGCACGAACGGCGACGGCTTGGGCACGGCCAGATGCACCCGCGCCTTGTCCACCGGCTGCAGGCTCATGATGGTGCGGCTGAGTTCGGTTTCCAGCGAATGCTGGTAGCGGGCCGACTCCATGAACTGGCTGACCCCGAGCCCCGGATTCTCCTGCATCGATTCGAAGCCGACCCCGGCGCCCTGCGGCAAACCCTGGGAGGCCAGCGTCAGCCGCGCTGTCTGCACGTCGCCCCCACGCACCAGCACCGAGCCGCGTCCGACATCCATCTTGTAGTCGATGCCCTGGGCGGCGAGTGCGTCGGCCATGGCCGACATGTCGCGCTCGGCAAGCCCGGAGTACACCGGTACCAGAGTCGGCGACTGCGCCCAGAAATAAACCGTGACGCCAATCGCGACCGCGCCAGCAATGCCGACCAGCAGCATCAGCTGCCGCAACCCCGGCACCTGCTTGAGGCGCTGGGCGAGTGTGTCCTGGGTGGCGGTATCGGTCATGGGTCTGGGTCCTTAGGCCGCGTTGTCAGATCGGCATGTTCATGACGTCCTGGTAGGCGTTGACGAGGCGATTGCGCACCTCGGTCAAGGCCGTGAAGGACACCTGCGCCCGGCCCGAGGCGAGCATCACCCTGGCCAGATCGGCTTGTGGATCACCCATCTGGAACCGGGTCTTGAGGTTATTCGCGGTCTGCTGCGTTGCGTTCACCGAATCCAGCACGGCCTTGGCCGCATCGGTGAACGTGGTTTCCGGCGCCGAACCAACCGTGCGCAGTGGCTGGTTCGTCTCGACGCGATCGGCCAGGGCCGGCGACTGCGAACGCAGGCTGCGGATCTGGGACAGCACACTTTGGACGTCGAGGCTGGACATGGATGTGACGGCGGACCTGCGTATTGGACGAATGTTGCTTGCAGTGACTGGGGCAAGTTCCGTACCCCGGTGCGCCGGCCTGCGCGCGCCGAAATCCGGACGCGGCCGCTGGCGCCGGCGTTAGCGTCCCAGGTCGTACTTGCGCAGTTTCTCGACCAGCGTCGTTCGCCGCAGATGCAGCAGCGTGGCGGCATGGGCGACCACGCCATTGGATGCGTCAAGCGCTTGACGGATCAGCGCCATTTCCACGCTGGCCATGTGATCGCGCAGATCGATACCGCTCTCGGGCAGGCCGGGTGCAGCCGCCGGTGCCGGCTCGGCGGTCGCATCCGCCAGTCCGCCGCCTTGCCGGGCGGCGGGCATCGCAGCGGGCTGATATCGCTCCGGCAACGCCTCCACGCCAACCGATTGACCGGGATGCAGCACCGAGAGCCGCTCGACCAGGTTGGCCAGTTCCCGCACGTTGCCGGGCCAGGCGTATTGCTGCAGCGCAGCGACCGCCTGATCGCTGAGCGCAACATCGCCGCGCCCGTCGGCCTGTAGCGACGCGATCAAATCATCGACCAGTCGCGGCAGGTCGGCGATGCGGTCGGTCAGGCGCGGCATTTCCACCGGGAAGACATTGAGCCGGTAGAACAGATCTTCGCGAAAGTCGCCGGAGACGATGCGTGATTCCAGATCGCGGTGGGTGGCGGCGATGATGCGTACATCGCATTGCTTGGTTTCGTTGCCGCCGACGCGCTCGAAGCTGCGCTCCTGCAGCACCCGGAGAATCTTGACCTGCATCGGCAGGCTCATGTCACCGATCTCATCCAGGAACAGCGTGCCGCCCTCGGCCAACTCGAAGCGGCCGCGACGCTGCGCCACGGCGCCGGTGAAGGCGCCTTTTTCATGGCCGAACAGCTCGGATTCCAGCAGGTCGGCCGGGATGGCGCCACAGTTCACGGCCACGAACGGCTTGTTGGCGCGCCTCGACAGCGCATGGATACGACGCGCCGCGACCTCCTTGCCGGTGCCGGATTCGCCGGTGATCAGCACCGTGGTATCGAACGGAGCGACCTGATCGATCATGCTGCGCACACGTTGAATCGCGGCCGATTCGCCAGACGGCCCAAGACGGGACAGCATGCGCTCGGCTTCGGTATCCATCCGCTTGACGCTGACCCGCTGCATCAGTTCCGCGAGTTGCTGATGGCGGATCGGCAACTGCAACACCGCGTGCTCATCCGGGTGCAGCCCGTGAGGCACTTCGACCTGATCGGGCAGCAGCAGGATGTACGGAAACTGCGGGTCGCGCTTGAGCCAGGCATAGAAGCTCTCGCAGCTATCGCCGAGATCACCTATCACGATGGCAGCGTACTCGCGGGGCCTGGTCGCCTGCGCGCAAAGCGCATCGACATCGGCCCAGCATTCAGGAGTGAAATCGACAAACTCCAGCACGGCGCCGACGGATCGGCCCTGCTCACGGTTGGTGTCGATAACGAGTACGCGGGATTCGCTCATGTTGCACCTCGAAGTGCCTGTAGCTGGGTCACAACGCGGTCGACTCCCTCCATGAATTCGGCCTTGCCAATGAAGTTGTCTGCGCCGGCTGCAGCCGCGTGTTCGCGGTGGCCGGCATCGTCGAAATTGCTGACGATGACAATGTGCGGAGGCTCGTCCTGAGCCTTGATCAGCCGGGCGGCTTGCAGGCCGCCCATGCGGGGCATGGAAATGTCCACCAACAGGAGATCGGGCTTGTGCCGTTCGCAGAGTTCGACGGCCTCCTCGCCTGATTCGCCAAAGGCGATGACCTCAATGGCCGGGTGATCGTCCAGCAGCGCCCCTGCCAGAGTCCGAAACGCACGATGGTCGTCCACGACGATGGTTCTGATCTGGTCCATGCTGTCCCCTCCAGTGGGCACAGGTTCGTCGAACAAATTCTTCGACCATACCTGCCGTAACAGCTCGGGGCGAGGCGACGGCGTCACGCCAGTGCC
>Ga0208330_1000480_pt1 | contig 17968 bp, 16 predicted proteins | sample DeeseametaMP1896_FD_184180 | JGI IMG/M metagenome (GOLD analysis project Ga0208330, IMG submission 184180) | Marine microbial communities from the Deep Pacific Ocean - MP1896 (SPAdes) | ecosystem: Environmental > Aquatic > Marine > Oceanic | place: East of Hawaii, North Pacific Ocean | collected...
GCAGGCGCTGGAGTTGACCGTCAGCCGCTACACCGCCGACATCCACAACGGTGTCGAGGATGCCCAGCGCAAGAGCGACGACATGCGCGCGCCGCTGGACACGCCGCCGTACTACGCGCTGAACATCTCCGCCGACAGCCGCAGCTTCCCCTGCCCGACGATCACCCTCGGCGGCCTGCGCGTCAGCGAAGCCGACGGCGCCGTGCTCAATGGCGCGGGGCAGGCCATCGACGGCCTGTACGCGGCCGGTCGCGCCGCCGTGGGCGTGGCCTCCAACGGCTATGTCAGCGGCCTGTCACTGGCCGACTGCCTGTTCTCGGGCCGTCGCGCCGGACGCTGCGCCGCGGCCACCGAATCACAAAGCAACGCGGCCTGAACCGCCGCCACCGCAACACAAGGAGAGGATGGATGGGACGGGTACAGGACAAGGTTGCAATCGTCACCGGGGGCGCCAGCGGCGTCGGCCGCGAGGACGCCCTGCTGCTGGCGCGCGAGGGCGCCCGGGTGGTGATCACCGACGTCAATGTCGACGCCGGGCAGGCGCTGGCCAGGGAGATCGGGGATCAGGCCCTGTTCGTGCAGCACGACATCGCCTCGGAAGCTGACTGGGAGGCGGTGATCCAGACCACCACCGACCGCTTCGGCGGGGTCGACATCCTGGTCAACAATGCCGCGATCCTGGCCCAGGCCACCATCGAGGAAACCTCGCTGGAGCTGTGGGAGAAGATCCAGAAGATCAACAGCACCGGCTACTTCCTGGGCTGCAAGCTGGGCCTGCTGGCGATGAAGAACCGCCCCTCCGGGTCCATCGTCAACATGTCGTCGATGGCCGGCATCGGCGGCGTGTCCTCGTTCGCCGCCTACAGTGCCTCCAAGGCCGCCGTGGCCGGCCTCACCCGCACGGTGGCTGCTCACTGCCGCGCCCAGCTCTACAAGATCCGTTGCAACTCCATCCACCCGGACGGCATTGCCACGCCGATGGTGTTCAACCTGCACAAGCAGCAGGGCGGCGCCGGCACCTCCTACGTGCGCGAGAAGGATCCGAAGCAGCTGCAGGCCCGCTTCGCCCAGCCGCAGGACATCGCCAACCTCGTGCTGTTCCTGGCGTCCGACGAATCGAAGTTCATCAACGGCGCCGAGATGCGCATCGACAACGGCTACCTGATGTGGGCCGACTGAAGCGCTGTGTACGTGACTGGTGATTGGCAGGATGCAGGCATGGCTGAAATGAGTACGGTCCCCAGCGCCTTTGCCGCCTCGGTGCGGCAGTACGCCGACCGCGTGGCGGTGATCGGCGAGGACGGCACGCCGCTGACGTATGCGGCGCTGGATGCCCGTCGTATCGAGGCCGCGCGCGCCTTGCTGGCGCTGGGCATCGGCCACGGCGACCGGGTGGCGATCTGGGCGCCCAACAGCGTCGAATGGATCGTCGCCGGTCTCGCCCTGCACAGCCTGGGTGCGGTGCTGGTGCCGGTGAACACCCGCATGAAGGGGCCCGAAGCGGCCTACATCCTGCGGCGCAGTGGGGCCCGGCTGCTGTTCTGCGCCGGACAGTTTCTCGGCCAGCATTTTCCCAGCCTGCTGGGGACGCACCGCCCGGCCACGCTGGAACACATGGTGGTCCTCGGGGAATCGAGGGACGGCGATCTCGACTGGGCCGGCTTCCTCGCCCGCGGTGCCGCGGTGCCGGCCGAACAGGTGCAGGCGGCCAGCGCCCGGGTCGGCGGCGATGACCGCATGGATGTGATGTTCACCTCCGGCACCACCGGCCACCCCAAGGGCGTGGTCACCACCCACGCGCAGAACCTGCGGGTGATCCGCGAATGGTCGCGTGCGGTGGGGCTCAACCCGGACGACCGCTACCTGATCGCCAACCCCTTCTTTCACGCCTTCGGCTACAAGGTGGGCTGGCTGGGCGGCCTGATGGCCGGGCTGACGGTACTGCCGCATGCCGTGTTCGATGCCGGCGCCATCCTGCGTCGCATCGAGGCCGACCGCATCTCAGTGCTGCCGGGACCGCCGACCCTGTTCATCTCGCTGCTCAACGACCCGGCACGGGCCGATACCGACCTGTCGTCACTGCGCGCCACCATCACCGGCGCCGCCGCCATCGCCCCCAGCCTGATCGAGCGCATCCGCGCCGAACTGGGCTTTCAGGTGGTGCTCACCGGCTACGGCCTCACCGAGACCTGCGGCGTGGTGTCGCTGTGCGATGCCGACGATGACGCGGAAACCATTGCCCTCACCTCCGGCAAGGCGATTCCCGGCATCGAACTGCGCTGTGTCGACAGCGAGAACCGTCCACTGGGCCCCGGCGAGTCAGGTGAGATCGTGGTCCGCGGCTACAACGTGATGCAGGGTTATCTCGACGACGAGGCCGCCACCCGTGACGCCATCGACGGCGACGGCTGGCTGCATACCGGCGATGTCGGCAACCTCGATGCGCGCGGCTATGTGCGCATCACCGACCGCCTCAAGGACCTCTACATCTGCGGCGGCTTCAACTGCTACCCCGCCGAGATCGAACGCATCATGGCGGCCCATCCGGCCATCGCCCAGGTGGCGGTGGTTGGGGTGCCGGACGACCGCATGGGCGAGGTCGGCAAGGCCTTCGTGGTGCCGCGCCCCGGCGAGGCCCTGGATGCCGACAGCCTCAATGCCTGGTGCCGCGAGCAGATGGCCAACTACAAGGTTCCGCGCAGCTTCGCGGTAGTGGAGGCGCTGCCGATGAATGCCTCGGGCAAGGTCACCAAGTTCGCGCTGCGTTGATTCGGCATACTGGGGTCCGTCACCTTTCGACAGACCTCCCTTGATCGTCAATCTGCTGATTGTGGGGCTGCTGGTCGCGCTCAACGGCGTACTGGCGATGTCCGAGCTTGCCGTGGTGTCCGCTCGTGATGCCCGGCTGAAGGCGCTGGAGCGGCGCAAGGTGCGGGGCGCACGCTCCGCGCTGGCCCTGCGCGCCCACCCGGGCCGCTTCCTCAGTACCGTGCAGATCGGCATCACCCTGGTCGGCGTGGTGGCCGGCGCCTTCAGTGGCACCACGTTGGCGGCGCCGCTGGCCGACTGGCTGATGACGCGGGGGGTGGGCGAGCGCGTCGCCGACGAGACGGCCTTCTTCCTCGTGGTCGCGGCCGTCACCTACCTGTCGCTGATCATCGGCGAGCTGGTGCCCAAGCAGATCGCCCTGCGCAACCCGGAACGCGTCGCCCTGTTGGTGGCGCCGCCGATGCAGCTGCTGGCACGGCTGGCGCGCCCGCTGGTGTGGCTGCTGGACGTCTCCAGCCGGCTGTTCCTGAGGTTGTTGCCGGCACGTGGCGAGGATGCCCGGATCACCGACGAGGAGATCCACGCGGTGGTGGCCGAAGCCGCCTCCAGTGGCGTGGTGGAGCCAGAGGAACGCCAGATGATCGCCGCCGTCATGCGAATGGCCGACCGCAACGTGCGGGCCCTGATGACACCGCGTCAGGAGGTGGAGTGGATCGACCTCGACGACCCGCTGGACGCCCAGCTACAGAGCCTGCGCAACTGCCGTCACAGCAAACTGGTGGCGGCACGCGGCGATGTCGACCAGTTCCATGGCTGGGTCTCGGTCAAGCGGCTGCTGGATGCGGTGCTGGATGGGCAGGACCGCGTGGTGCCGTCTCTGCATGTGGAAGAGGCCCTGGTGGTCCCGGACACGGTGGATGCCCTGCAGATGATCGCCAAGCTGCGCAGTGCGCCGCTACGCTCGGCCATTGTGGTCGACGAGTTCGGCAGCCTGCAGGGCATCATCACCGTCGGGGATATCCTCTCGGCGATTGCTGGCAGCCTGCTGGATGACAGCGACGACCAGCCGACGGCCGTACGGCGCCCGGACGGCAGTTGGCTGGTGGATGGCGACCTCGACGTGGCCGGCCTGTCGGACCTGTTGCAGCTGGACCTACCGCGGCAGCAGGACTACGAGACCGTAGCCGGCATGGTGCTGTCGCTGATGGGCCACCTGCCGCGCGTCGGCGAAACCGCAGCGCTGGAGGACTGGACCATCGAGGTGCTCGACCTCGATGGCCGCCGCATCGACAAATTGCTGATCCAGCGCCGCGGTGTGGTCACTGACGACGACGGCTAATCCTGCGCTCAGTCGCTGCCGGCCAGCTTGAGCCCCACCACCCCGGCCGTGATCAGCCCGACACTGGCCAGCCGCAGCCACCCGGCCGGCTCGCCGAACAGCAGAATCCCCAGCACCACCGTGCCGATGGCGCCGATGCCCACCCAGATGGCATAGGCGGTTCCCACCGGCAGCGTCTTCATTGCCAGCCCCAGCAACACCACGCTGACCGCCATCGACGCCAGCGTCAGCACGCTGGGCAGCAGCCGGGTGAACCCCTCGGTGTACTTCAGGCCAATGGCCCAGCCGATCTCGAACAGCCCCGCCAACACCAGCAATAGCCAACTCATGGGTGATCCTCTCGAACATGAGGGTCGTCCCCCGAAAGTGAATCCGATGAGGTCGTCCTCATCGGGGCCGCTCAGGCCGGCACGGCCGACCGCTGCGCTTCGCGTGCCAAGCTGCGCCCGACGTAGGGGATCTGCAGCCAGAACGAAAAGTAGAAGAACGTCAGGTACCAATAGGGGACGACGAATCCGATGCCCAGGCCCTTGTAAACCGCCAGCAGCAGGTAATCGTAGACGAACAGCGGCACCGTCAGGTAGAAGGCCAGCCAGCGGGCATTGCGGCGATGCTGGCCATCTTCCCAGAAGGTCTGCAGGGTCCACCGCGCCATCGGGAAGTACAGCAGGGTGACGCCGATCACGATCACCCCCTTGGCCCAGTCGTACCACTGCTGGTAGTAATCGGGAAGGCCGATCAGATAGAACGTCAGCCAGGTGACGAAGCTGTACGCCAGCAGCTTGAGATGTTGCATCAGGGGCACGCCGATACTCCGGGGTTCATGGGACGGGTCTTCCGCAGAGAAGCGGCAGATTTCATCGCACCCGCATGAGCGCGACAATAACCTGCGGGGTCATATCAAGACGCTGGCGCACCGGGCCACTGTGGATGATCGTCGGTGATGGCGTGCCAACTCGCCCGAGACGCGGTGTGGATGTGATACGCCCTCGCCCCATGTATCGGGGTATCCACCGTGCCGAGACGCAGGCGCTTGACCTTGGGAAGGTCGTCCCGCGCACTGTAGATCGGACTGCCGCAGCGGCCGCAGAACACCCGTGCCTTATCCGGTGTGGCGCGAAACGACCTTAGCAATTCGGCCCCCGCCACCAGACGGAAACGCTCGGCGTCAATCGGGCTCACCGCCACAAAGGCTGTACCTTGAGCCTTCTGGCACTGACGGCAGTGGCACATCGAGATTTCATCCAGGGTGCCGTCGTACGCGTATCGCACCCCGCCACAGAGACAGCTTCCAGTGATCATGCAGGCCCTCCAGAGCGCACGAGCATCAGCGCTGATGCCTAGTGTGGTGTTCCGCAAACACCTTTGCGAAATCGAACTGTTTACGGAACACCACACTAGCAGCCAACGCCATGCCCTGATCCCACAAACTGACGAGGCCCCGCCCCGGCGGGGGCGCTAAGGTCCGGCGACAACTCAGCCGGGGACAGTCCCGGCGCCATCGAAAGCGAGGACCTGGAATGAATCAGCCGTTGAAGGGGGTGGTGGCCGTGGTGACGGGCGCGTCGCGCGGCGCCGGCAAGGGGATTGCCGAAGCCTTGGGGGCCGAAGGCGCCACCGTGTACGTCACGGGGCGTTCTCTGAAGGAGGGGGATGCGCCATTGCCGGGCACCATTGCCGGCACCGCGGATGCCGTGACACGGGCCGGCGGCCGGGGCATTGCGGTGGCCTGCGACCATGCACGGGATGCTGATGTGAAGGCCTTGTTCGAGCGTATCGCGGCCGATCAGGGACGGGTGGACATCCTCGTCAACAACGCCACCTTTCTGCATGACGAGCTGATCGTGAAAGGCGGCTTCTGGGAGAAGTCGCTGGATCTGGTGGGCATCCTCGATGTCGGCCTGCGCTCGGCGTATGTCGCAAGCTGGTATGCCGCGCCACTGATGGTGAAACAGAAGAACGGGCTGATCGCCTTCACCTCCAGCTTTGGTGCCAGCTGCTACATGCACGGGCCGGCGTACGGCGCACAGAAGGTGGGCGTCGACAAATTCGCCAAGGACATGGGCGTCGACCTCAAGCCCTACAACGTGGCCACGGCCTCGATCTGGATGGGCATGCTGCGCACCGAGCGCACCAAACGCGTGATGGATGCCGAGCCCGAAAAGTACGCCGGCTTCTGGGACATCGCCGAAACGCCGCACTTCACCGGGCATCTCCTGTCGGCGCTGTATCGCGACCCGCAGCGCGCGGAGAAGTCCGGCCAGGTGCATATCGGTGCGGAGCTCGCCGAAACCTACGGGCTCACCGACGAAGGTCGGCAGCCGCCCTCGCACCGTCCCATGCTGGGGGCCCCGACACCGCCGCACCCAGCGGTCGTGGAGTAACCCGTCGCGGCAACAAAGAAGGGCGCCTTTCGGCGCCCTTTTTCATGCGTATCGACTACCAGCGAATGATGCCGGTCACCCCGAACGTGCGAGGCTCCACAAAGTTTGCGATCCGGCTGTTGCCCAGGGCCGGGCCGAAGTCGATGAAGTTGGTCGCTTCGTCCTCATTCAGCAGGTTGCGCGACCACAGGGCGATCTCACCAGTGGCGCCACTGCCCAGCGACAAGTCCACCAGCGCGACACGCAGGTTCAGCAAGCCATGCCCCTGTACTTCGCTGTTTCCGGCAACCTGTGCCGCCGGATTGCTGCCATCGAGCTGATAGGTGTAGGTGTAGAAGTCATCGGTATAGGCGTAGTCCACAACCGCCCGCAACACGCCCCAGTCACGGCGCAGCAGCTCGCTATCCAGCGCAACGTTGTAGGTCAGATCGGGCGCGTGCGCGAAGGCACGGTTGTCTGCAACGTCCACGCCCGCGTCGATGTACTCGTCATATTCCGGATCGAGTACAGCGACGTTGGCCCGCAAGGTCGTGCCCGGCAACAGCACCAGCGCGGTTTCCAGCTCCAGGCCCTCGATGGTCGCAGCGCCGGCGTTGCGGATGACGGTAGCGGCAGCGCCGGTACCCAGGAAGATGGACGTCTGCAGGTTGTCGACCTCGTTGTGGAAGAGCGCTAGATTCACCTGCGCACGGCCACCCAGCCAGTTGCTCTTGAACCCGATCTCGTAGGTCTGGGACTCTTCCGGCTTGAACGGCGTCTGTGTCTCGGCAACGCTGCGGTCGATCACCTCCTGCAGGTCACCGCCGAAGAAGAACTCGCTGTATTCACCGTTGAAGCCGCCGCTCTTGAAACCTTCTGCGTAGCGGGCATAGACACTCAGATCATCGCTGAACCGCCATGCCGCTGAGAACATCGGCGTCGTGGACGAGAAGGTATCGCGTGCCGAGGTGCCTTCGGGAATGACATAGAGGAAGGGGTCAGTCGGTGCGAGACGCTGACCGAAGACCCGATCAAGCTGCTTCTCCTCACGGGTGTAGCGGATGCCGGCGGTGAGTGTCAGCGGATCGATCGGCACGTAGTCGACCTGCCCGTACACGGCCCAGGCCTCGGTTTCGGTGGCATAACGCGAATCCGCCAGCAACCCGATTGCCTGCGGATTGTTGGTGTCGCCCTCATCCTCGAAGTAGTAGACCCCGCCGACGAACTTGAGGGCCCCGAAGTCCCCGTTGAGCTGCAGGTCCTGAGACAGCTGCTGGTAGTCGGTGAACCGCTGTGTGAAGAAGTTCTGCCCCGGATCAGGCAGCGGTGATCCATCCAGATCGAGCGAATCGTTCCACTCCAGCTTGCGATAGCCCGTGATGGATTTCAGCTCGAAGTCTCCCACGCCCTGCGTCAGGGTCAACGAGTGGCCGAGAATGCGCGCCTGCTCGAACGATGGCGCGTTTACGCTGGCACGGTTGCGACGCTCGGTCGAGACGAACGGCTGCAAGACCGGATCATCTGTTGCCACCAGCTGCGTGAAATTGTTCGACTGATCCACGTTGGAATGATCGAAACGGTATTCCGCCAGCAGGGTGTCGCTCAGGTCGTAATCCACCGCCAGTCGGAAGCCGTCATTGGCGCGGTTGTTGAGGTCCTGCCGGGAACTGAGGCGGTCGGTCTTGACCCAGCCATCGCGACGCTCGCTGCGTGCCGCCAACGAGATACGGGCGTTGCCGATCTGCGGCAGGTCAACCGATACCTTCTGCACCATGGCGTTGTAATTGCCGATATCGAGGCTGGCCTGGCCGCTGAAGACGCCGCTGGGACGACGGGTCACCAGATTGATGGCGCCCGCCAGCGTGTTACGCCCGTACAGGGTCCCCTGTGGGCCGCGCAGCACTTCCACCCGTTCCAGATCCACCACGTTGAAGATGCCGCCCTGCGACTTGCCGATGTACACGCCGTCGACATAGACCCCCACGGCGGGATCCCAGTAGATGGCCGGGTTGATCTGGGTGATGCCGCGGATGGAGATCTGCGAGATGGTGGTGTTGGAGATGGTCTGGCTGATCTGCAGGCCCGGCGCCAGCGCATTGAGATCGCTGACATTCTCGATGCCACGCGCCTCGATCTGGTCACTGGAGAAGGCGGACACCGCCATCGGCACGTCCTGCAACCGCTCCTCGCGCCGTTGCGCCGTAACAACGATTTCCTCCACCTTGGTGGCGGGCCCCCCGCTGTCCGGAGCGGGACGGGCGGACTCCTGGGCCAGGGCGACGCTGCTGCAGGCGGCGGCCAACAGGCCACCCCACAGGGGGACTCGGTTCTGCATGGTTCTCCTCACGACAGTGGATGTTCGATGGGCGCCTCTTGTGGGCGCTCGGTTGTACTTGTTACGCCTCTGCCGGGGCGATGACCTCCTCCGTTCCGATGAGTTTCTTCGGCGTGCCGTCACGCCGGCCTCCACTGGCTGTTGGGTCTTGGGCAGTACCGCGAATGCACCTTGGCGCTGGCCCTCGTGGCGATAGGTCCCTTCACTAATCCACCCCGGCCCCGGCTTCCATGCCGGGTCGTGAACCCCGTCAGCGAGCAGTGCTCGCTAAACGACTGTTATGACGCTAATCCACCTTAGCGCTGGCCCTCGTGGCGATAGGTCACTTCGCTAATCCACCCCGGCCCCGGCATCCATGCCGGGTCGTGAACCCCGTCAGCGAGCAGTGCTCGCTAAACGACTGTTGTGACGCTAATCCACCTTAGCGTTGGCCCTCGTGGCGATAGGTCACTTCGCTAATCCACCCCGGCCCCGGCATCCATGCCGGGTCGTGAACCCCGTCAGCGAGCAGTGCTCGCTGACGGGGTTCACCCGTTTCAGTGAGTTCCTGGTGGACCGTTCATGCATCCGGACGAAGCCGATGCCGGACCGTCAGTGCCACCTTGCGGCTCCCGGGCCGCTCGCGGCCCCTCCCCTCAGGAGTCCCGCATGTCCCGTCTTTCCGGCAAGGTCGCCATCATCACCGGAGGCGCACGCGGCATGGGCGCCGCCACCGCCGAACTGTTCGTCGCGGAGGGTGCCAGGGTGGTCATCGCCGACCTGCTGGAGGCCGAGGGCGAGGCATTGGCGGCACGGTTGGGCGATCACGCCCGGTTCCTCTGCCACGACGTGACCGACGAGGCCAGTTGGCAACGGGTGTTGGAAACAGCGCAGTCCGGCTTCGGTGGCATTGATGTGCTGGTCAACAATGCCGGCGTGCTGTTGTTCCAGACCCTGCAGACCACTGACATGGCCGCCTTTGAAAAGGTACTCAGCGTGAACGTGAGCGGTGCCTTTCTGGGCATGAAGGTGGTGGGTGCCGCCCTGTTGGCACAAGGGCGCGGATCCATCGTCAACATCTCGTCGGTGGACGGCATGAAGGCCGCCAACGGGCTCGGCGCCTACTGCGCCAGCAAATGGGCGCTGCGCGGCTTGACCAAGGTGGCAGCCATGGAATACGGCCACCGTGGCGTACGGGTGAATTCCGTGCATCCGGGCGGCGTCGACACCGCCATGGGCAACCCGTATGGCGAGACCCGCGATGACGTCAACAAGCGGTACCAGATGGTGCCGATGCAGCGGGTGGGCGATCCGATGGAAGTCGCCCGCACCTCGCTGTTTCTTGCCAGCGACGAATCCAGCTATCTCTGTGGCGCCGAAATCGCGGTCGATGGCGGCATGGTCTGCGGTCAGTACTACGTGGGCTTTCCCGGCGCGCCCGGCGTGACCTGAGGCGCGGTGGCGCCGCGGCCAAGGGCGCAGCCAACGGCAGCCGCTAGCCTGTCCCCATGTCGAAATCCGCACGTGTCAGCCCCACCGCCTATGCCACCGGCCATTTCTGGGTCCGCCACGGCCTGTCGGACGACCGCCTGTCGACGCCGCAGGGGCGCCTGCTGGATGGGGGGTTTCAGGCCTTTACACGCCTGACGCAGCGCCTGGGAGGCGGCTCGCTGGAGGCCTTGATGCTCGCCCGTCATGCCGGCATCGATGCCCGCGTCGATCATGCCATCGAGACCCTGGGGATCACGCAGGTGATCGAGCTGGCCGCCGGCCTGTCGGGACGCGGCCGCCGCTATCAGCAGCGGTACGGCAACGCACTCACCTATGTCGAAACCGACTTGCCCCACATGGCCACGCTCAAACAGGACCTGCTGGAGCGAGATGGCCCATTGCCACCACACCATCAGGTGCGGACGGTGAACGTGCTGACCGATCAGGGCCCCGGCTCACTGGCTGCCCTGGCCGACGAGCTCGACCCCACGCGGGGGTTGGTCATCATCACCGAAGGCTTGATGAACTACCTGCCACCGACCGCGGCAGACCGTGCATGGGCCCACATCGCGACCACCCTGGGCCGCTTCCGCTCCGGGGTCTATCTTGCCGATGTCTACCTGCTGGGTCACAACCGCAGTCTGGCCATGGCGACCTTCGGGCTGATGCTGAGCGCCTTCGTGCGCGGGCGGCTGCACCTGCATCTGCGGTCGGAACCGCATGCGCGCGCCCGCCTCGGCCGCCTGGGCTTCACCGAGGTCGAGGTCCTGTCGCCCGGCAACCTGCCAGGCGCCGAAGCTGCCGCCAGCACTCCCGGAGGCGATCGCGTGCGGATTCTGGAGGCCCGCAACGCGGCGGCGCCGCGTCGCAAGCGGCCGGCTGCTACTTCTCGACGAACGCGCGCTCGATAACGTAGTCACCCGGCTGTCCGATGTGCGGCGAGATCTCGAAACCGCGAGCGTCGAGCAGGGCGGCGGTGTCGTCCAGCATGCTCGGGCTGCCACAGATCATCGCGCGGTCGGTGGCGGGATCCAGTGGCGGAATATCGAGGTCGGCGAACAACTTGCCCTCGGTCACCAAATCGGTGAGGCGGCCGCGATTGCGGAACGGCTCGCGCGTCACTGTCGGGTAGTACAGCAACTTGCCACGCACCATGGGGCCGAACAGCTCGTCCTCCTGCAGCGTACGGCTGAGGTACTCCTCATACGCCAGCTCGCTGATGCGGCGCACACCATGCACAAGGATGATCTGCTCGAAGCGATCGTACATCTCGGGCTCTTTCACCAGGCTGAGAAAGGGTGCCAGCCCGGTTCCGGTGCTGAACAGGAACAGGCGCTTGCCGGGCTTGAGGTCATGCAGCAGAAGGGTGCCGGTCGGTTTACGGCTGACCAGAATCTCCTGCCCCGGACGCACGTTCTGCAACAGTGATGTCAGCGGGCCATCCGGAACCTTGATGCTGAAGAATTCCAGATGTTCCTCGTGGTTGGCGCTGGCGATGCTGTAGGCGCGCATGAGCTTCTTGCCGCCCACTTCCAATCCGATCATCACGAACTGGCCGTTCTCGAAGCGCAGCCCAGGGTCCCGCGTGGTGCGGAAGCTGAACAGGGAATCGTTCCAGTGATGCACGCTGAGCACGCGCTCAGTTCCGATAGCGGCCATGAATAATCCTCTCAACGTCGATCCGGACCCCCATGGCCCGGACCGACAGTGTAATCAGTTGAGAATGATTCTCAAAAGAAGTGTGGACACTATCTTTATGCAAATACGTGATTACTTAGCCCATTCATCATAGAACGGAGGCATATCGCTCGAGGCCTGTGCGGCGTACACCGGATCCCGCTTCTCAAGAAACGAACGCACCCCTTCCTTGCCGTCGCCAATACTGGTGTAGAACATCGCCAGCGAGTCCACACGATGGGCTTCCAGAGGATGAGGCTGTGCCGTATTGCGGTACATCATCTGCCGGGCCAGGGCGATCGCTACCGGCGAGCGGTTGTCGACAAAGCGGCGGGCCAGCCGGGTGGCCTCCGCCAACAGCTGATCCGGCGGCACCACCGCCTTGACCAGCCCTCCCGCCTTAGCATCTTCAGCACTGAGAATGTCAGCACTATAGACCCATTCCAGTGCTTGAGAGATGCCCACAATGCGGGGCAGGAACCAGCTGGAGCAGGCTTCCGGCACGATCCCGATCTTGCCGAACACGAAGCCGATCCGGGCCTTCTCGGACGCCAGCCGCACATCCATGGCCAGGGTCATGGTCGCGCCGATCCCCACCGCTGCCCCGTTGATGGCGCCAATGACCGGCTTCTTGCAGTTGTAGATGGCCAGTGTGACGCGCCCTCCGGTATCGCGGACGCCGCGGTGAATGGCGGGGTCCTCCAGGCGGTGGTGCATATCCTCCAGGGTCGGCTGCTGGGATTCGTCGAGCCCGAACACGTTGCCAGGGACGGACAGATCCATCCCGGCACAGAACGCCTTGCCGGCGCCGGTCACGATGATGGCCCGAACGGTGTCGTCGTCACTGGCCCGGTTGAACGCCGCCACCAGCTCGTCCGCCATGGTGACGGTGAAGGCGTTCATCTGCTCGGGGCGGTTCAGGGTCAGCGTGAGAATGCCGTCCTGCACGGTGTAATCAAGGGTTTCGTAGCGCATCGGGTCCTCCAGGTCGGATATACAGGATAGGGCCGAAGCGCCGCGCATGCCCCCGGCGCATCGGCGATGCTTGCCATCGTCCTCTCGGATGTTTACATTGAGTGCTGTCATTATTCATGAGGCCCTCCCCATGTCAGGGACCGCCCAGACCCGTGCAGCACCGCGCGTGCAGACCGTTTCCCGTGGCAATGTCACGCTGGCGCTCTACGCCTGGGGCCGGCCGCGCCGCGGCCAGGCGCCGATCCTGCTGATCCACGGCTACCCGGACAACGCCCATGTCTGGACCGCAACGGCGGAGGCGCTGGCCGCCAATCACGCGGTGTACGCCTACGATGTGCGCGGTGCCGGCCGCTCCACCCGGCCGACCGCCACGGCGGACTATCGCTTCAGCGAGCTGATGGCCGACCTCAACGCGGTCATCGACACCATCAGCCCCGATCAGCCCGTGCACCTGGTCGGGCACGACTGGGGGTCGATCCAGGGCTGGGAAGCCGTCTGCACCCCGGAGCTGGCCGTGCGCATCGCCAGCTACACCAGCATTTCCGGACCCTCGCTGGACCATGCCGGCGACTGGATGCGCCGACGCCTGGGGACACCGGCACGCTGGTCGCAGCTGGTACGGCAATTCGGACATTCCTGGTACGTCATGCTGTTCCAGTTGCCGGCCGTGGCGCCCGCAGTCTGGCGCCTGGCCCTGGGGCGCCGCTGGACCGGCATCCTCTCCAACCTGGAGGGCATCGAAGCCGAACCCAATCCGACCCAGACCGAGGACGGCCGTTATGGCGTGGCGCTGTACCGCGCCAACTTCCCGCCCAAGCTGGCGCGCCCTCAACCGCGCCCCACCGGCGTTCCCGTGCAGTTGATCGTGCCCACCCAGGACCCCTTCATGGTCAACGAGATCTGGGACGACCTGCCGATGTGGGTCCCCAACCTCACCCGCCGCGAGATCGATGCCGGTCACTGGCTACCGCTCAGCGACCCGGCCTATCTCGCCGACTGTATCGACACTTTTGTCCTCTGCCAGAGCGACACCGCCGCGCCCACCCCGGCCCGACGCCGTCGCCGCACCCGGGAGAAAACCGCATGAGCCGCGCCCGCAACCTGCCGCCGCTGGTCCCGCGCAAAGTCGCCTTCGACTGGTCCACGGCGCCGCTCGAATGGATTCCCGGACAACCCTTTGCCAGCCATTTCGTCAACGAGATCAACCTGTTGCTGCCAGCGGGCGAGTTCTGGTTCTGCCGCGTCTACAACCAGGCCCTGCCCCTGATCACCGACGACCGCCTGCGCGAGGACGTGCGCAACTTCATGCGGCAGGAGTCGATGCACGCGCGTGCCCACGCCAGCGCCATTCGTGACTATCTGAATGCGCAGGGGGTCGAGACCGACACCAACACCCGTCAGGAAGATCGCCTGTTCGAAACCCTGCTGGCGGACCACCCGTTCGGCAAGCCACTGCCCCAATGGGCGCAGCGTCGCTGGCTGGTGTTCCGCCTCGGCATCATCGCCGCGGTGGAGCACATGACCTGCGTGCTCGGCAACTACATCCTGCGCAACGAGCGCTGGGCCGAGGCCGGCGCCGACCCCACCGTGCTCGATCTGCTGAAGTGGCACGGTGCCGAGGAGATCGAACACCGCTGCGTCGCCTTCGATCTCTATCGTCATCTCGGCGGCGGCTATCCGTCCCGCTACTATCTGGCAGCCATCGCCATGCCGGCCATCTTCGGTTTGTGGGTGCACGGGGCCGCACATCTGATGAAGCAGGATGAGCGCTTTGCCCATCGCAAACCCAGCGTGTTCCGCCCGTGGATCTGGCGCGAATGGCTGCGCCAGAGCCGGGCCGGCTGGCTGCCGTCGCCGTTCTGGATCGCTCTCAAGGAGCTGCCGTTCTTCAGTCCGGCCTATGACCCGCAAACCGAAGGCTGCACCGAGGAGGCCCTGAACTACCTGCGGACCTCGCCGGCGGCCGCGTTTGCGGCCATGGCACCGAAAGCCGCCGCCTGACGGGTACCGGGTCGGTCGAGGCGCCACCCGGCACCCCGACCCCCTCCGCCCCCCGCCGGGGTGCGTCAGCCGTCGTGGTGTGCGTGTCCCGGTGCCGGCGTCACCACCGTACCGGCAGCCTCCGCCGGCTCGCCATGGGGCTGCCGTCGATGTGGCCGACCAAAAGCCGGATCATCACTGACCCGACGGGCAACCTGGCCCTGGGGGGCGCGGTACCAGCCCGGGTCGCGGTAGTCGCCGGGCGGCTGGTCGTCGCGCACCTTGAGGATGGTGAACATGCCGCCCATCTCGATCGGCCCGTAGGGGCCCTCGCCGGCCATCATCGGCAGCGTGTTCTCCGGACCGGGCAGCCCCATCGAAACGTGACCGCTGTGTTCGCTCATGCCATGGCGACCCATCGCGCCATAGCCCGGCAGCATGCGCCGGATCTCGTCCGCCACGCCTGACTGGTCCACGCCCACCGGGTTGGGGATGCCATGTCCCATCGGCCCCATCGTGTGATGCGCCATGTGGCAATGAAACGCCCAGTCGCCCGGCTCGGTGGCGACGAATTCGATGTCGCGCATCTGGCCGACACCGACGATCTCGGTGACTTCGCGCCGCCATTGCGCCTGCGGCCAGCGGCCGCCATCGCTGCCGGTCACCCAGTAGGGGTTGCTGTGCAGATGGATCGGGTGATTCCACATCGACAGGTTGCCGATGCGGACACGCAGGCGCTCGCCGGTGCGCATGACCAGCGGCTCGGTGGCCGGGAAAACCTTGCTGTTGAACGTCCACAGGTCGAAGTCGGTCATCACCGACGGGTCCGGGCGATAGGTGCCGGGGTGCAGCGCCCAGTTGTGCAGCAGAAAGGCGTAGTCGCGATCGACCGGCACCGCCTCCGGCGCGCGCGGGTGGATGATGAACAGCCCCATCATGCCAAAGGCCATCTGCGTCATCTCGTCGGCATGCGGGTGGTACATGTGCGTGCCGTGCTGCCTGAGCGTGAACTCGTAGACATAGGTTTCACCGGGGCCGATGGCCGGCTGATTGAGGCCGGCGACGCCGTCATAGCCGGCCGGCAGGTCGATGCCGTGCCAGTGGATGCTGGTGCCTTCACCCAGGCGGTTGGTGACGTAGATGCGCACGCGATCACCTTCGACCACCTCGATGGTCGGGCCGGGTGTGGTGCCGTTGTAGCCCCAGCACCTGGCCCGCGAGCCGGGCGCGAATTCGTGCTCGATCTCCTCGGCGACGAGGTGGAACTCCTTGACCCCGTTCCGGACCTCATAGGGCAGCGTCCAGCCGTTGAGTGTGCGCACCGGGAGGTAGCCCTGCGGCGACACCGGCGCGCCGGCAGCCTCTGGTGGATCATTGCGCGGCAGGCGCGCGTGTTCCGCCTGCTGGGGGAAAGCGCGGGTTGAGGTTCCGGCCACCAGGCCGGCACCCATCAGTTGCAGCAATTGGCGACGGCTGGTCATCAGTGCACTCCGGTGTGGGGGTTCGTGTTCGGACGGTCATGCCCGGCGTGCGCGTCGTGCCCGGTGGGCGCCGCGTCCGGCAGGGTGATGGCATCGGACAGGGGGGCCTGGCGTGGCGTCTCGCCGGGCAGGGCGGCGCCCAGCGCGCGCTGCAGCGCCACGCGGGCGAGCCAGTAATCCCGCAGGGTGTCGAGATAGCCGGCGTAGGCCTGGTAGGCTTCCTGCCGGGCCAGCAGCAGTTCGAACTGACCGACCAGCATGTAGTTCTGCAGCTCCTGCATGCGGGCAACCACGGCTTCGCTCTGCGGCACCAGGCCCTCGCGGAATTGCTGCACCCGCGCCTGCGCCGACTGCACCCGTACCACCGCCGTGGCCACGCCGTTGGCCACCGCGGCGCGAACCGCCTCGGCCTCCGCCACGGCCTGCTCCCGGCGCGCCTGCAGGCGCAGCACCGCGCTCTGACGCTTGCCGAACAGCGGAATCTCGAGGGCGACAGTGGGCCCCAGCAACCGGGCGCCGTCGCCCTCGCGTTCGCCTTCGATTCCCACCTCGACAAAGGGTACCCAGCGCAGGGTCCGCGCCAGCGCCAGCGCCCCGTCGATGGCCTCGATCTCGCGCTGCCTGGCGATCAGGTCGAGCCGCTGCTCCATTGCGGACGCGACCAGTGCATCGGCAGACAGCGTCTCCTCAATCGGCAGCGGCATACGCGTATCGAGCGTCCAGACCAGCGGTGGCGACAGGCCCATCGCTTCATTGAGCGCCAGGGCCGCGCTGCGGGCGTCGGCCACGGCCGATTCGTGCTCCAGTTGCGCGCGGTGTGCCGCCGCCTGCTCGCGGGCCAGGGCCAGCGCATTGATGTTGCCGGCGTCCTTGAAGCGTTGCGCCAACTCGGCCGACGCCGAGGCCGCATGGGCAATGACGCCACGCATCTGCGCCGTCTGTGCGGCACCGACCGCCTCGTAGTAGCGCGCCAGAACGTCGGCGGCCAAGTTCTGGATCGCCGCCGCGGCCGCGGCCTCGGCCTGATCGCGGCCATGGCCGGCCATCCGGCTGCGGCTACGCAGGAACAACAGGTCGGTGAAGTTCTGGACCAGGCCATAACCCAGGCTCGTGCGCTCGCCGGTCGCATTGGATTCGAGCGCCGAGAACGACAGGACCGGATTGGACAGGCGACTGGCATCCAGCCAGTCGGCCTGGGCCAGGCCGAGCTGCGCATAACTCACGCGCAGCCGCGGACTCTTGAGCAGGGCAATGCCCAGCGCACTATCTGCGCTCAGCGGGTCGGCAAGCAGCGCGGTGATCTGCTGCTCGATCGATTCAGGATCAGCCGAAAGGGCTGAAGGACGGGACGCAAGGGTGGGGTCGCGACTGGCCAGCAGGCTTTGCACATCGCGCAGGCCGCGATCGGCCGGTGCGGTGGCGCAGCCGCTCAGGACGGCGACGACGAGAATACTTGCGAGCCGCCCGTGAAAGACGGTGTGACGCACGGTGGGAATCTCCGTTGGACGCTGGAAAACAGACGGATGCGCATACAGCCGGCATCCGCCTGCGCGAGGCAGGCGTCAGACGAAGATGGGAG
>Ga0208330_1000481_pt1 | contig 17892 bp, 15 predicted proteins | sample DeeseametaMP1896_FD_184180 | JGI IMG/M metagenome (GOLD analysis project Ga0208330, IMG submission 184180) | Marine microbial communities from the Deep Pacific Ocean - MP1896 (SPAdes) | ecosystem: Environmental > Aquatic > Marine > Oceanic | place: East of Hawaii, North Pacific Ocean | collected...
TTCGCGCTTGAAATCTTCACTATGCTTGGGTGCCATATCCAGTCTCCTTCATGGCGAGCATTGCTCGCAGAAAACCGGAACCGGACCGGTGCAAGTCCATTGCGGCCTCCGAACGATCGAGTGAAGGTTGATGCTTCCGCTGCTAACCAAGCCCAAGCGCTGTTCAAAGATGGCACGGTACACCGCACGGAAACCTCGAGAGCCGGTACGGCTGAGAATTATCAGATCAGCTATGGTTAGCTCCCCGTCGAGCTTTGCCACGGTCTCTTCAAGGCGCACGTCAGCATCAGTATCCGGGCACAGCGCGAAGCGTAGATAGGTGGCGGCGTTCACCGCTGCAGTGCGGGAGAAACACTGCTCCGTTACCAAGCGCAGTTCATCCGCCACTTCGGGCACCGCTGCGCATCGGATTCGCGTCAAGTCGGTCAGGAAACGGCCAGATGCCAAGCGTGACGTGGGTTTCACCGCCACAGCGACTTTACGCCCGGTTCTGTGGGTGATCACCAGATCGAAATAGTGGATGCCTATGGACCCGTCTAAGCGACGGAACCTGACCGGACCCACTTGCTCCCGAACTTGAAGAACCGACGGGTTAGTGAGCGTTAGAGCAAGATGATGATACTCGGTTTGGCTGTCCAGGCCATAGATCCGCGGCAAGCGCGTCTCAAGGTCGGGAAACACCGCAAAAATACGGCAGGCATTTCTGGATCTCGGATTGATTGTACGCTGACCTCGGTAGCCGAGCACGGGGCTATCTTCACGGAAGATTTCCCCGAGATCATCCGGAAACGCTTCTGTCGGGCCGTAGGCCCTGCGAAAAGCTTCTGGCATCCCGGAGAGGTCGCGACCTACCGGCGTGACCGGGGCATTCAGACTGCGTTCGATTGGCATATTCATGGCAAAGCATCCCTGTTTCCGGGCCACTGGGCACCGGATTGCGAGGACACGCAGGAGCAAGCCGCTCACGCGTGCCTGTTGACTTTTCGCTGGTGTGGTGGGATGAAAGAGGTGATCAAACCTGCAAGGGCTCTGCACGCTACGCGCTGCGGGGCCTTTGTTCTTTCATCGGGGACGTTGGCTTAGGTCATTGAGACTTCTCCTTCGGGTTGGGCGAGCAGCGAAGCAAGCTCCTCGGGGTCCTCGCCAAGCAGGCGCGCGATTTCAGTTGTGACCGGAAGGCTCTTCCGGTGACCGCCAATGACCAGGCTGATCGTAGAAGGATTGCGCCCTAGATGGGCCGCAAGTTCTTTGATCGTAAAGCCTGCCTCTATCCGCAGACGACATTTGATGATCTCGGCTGTGCCGTGAATTTTCATGTGCGAACCTTGGGCAACTTATTTTGACGGATGCCCGAATCATGTGGGTTCGTGATTCGCAAGTCAACTAGTGGAACGAATCATTCTTGTTTGTTTTCAAAGGGATGTCTAATGTCAATTTGACACTTAACATGTCGACGAACACGAAGCCGAAATCGCGCGGTCGATTGGCGAAACTCGATGAAAAATCGAGCACTGCCTACGAGGCGCGACACCTGTAGCTCTATATCGACAACGTTACCGCGGACGATCCACGCTGTTACGCTCGGCCCGCCCGCAGGGTGTCTGCCATGATGCCTCCTAGCCGACCGGGAGACCTGGGCGTCCGGCTCCACAAGCGGGGCAACGGCGCTGGAAAATATCAGACCCGTTTGCCCCGTACCGATGGTCGCAGCTTTGGCACCTCAAAATATAGGTGACCTGATTGTGGTCGTTTCCCGGCAGGTCGGTGCGCGTCACGACCTCCTGCAGGTTGCGATTTATGAAGCCAGGCTCTGTCGTTTTGGGCCCGGAAGCGGTGCGCTTCTTGCGTGGTGCGCTCGTGGTCTTCTGTGGCGGCCAAGATGCTCCCAAGATCCATCCCTCCACCAACCCGGTGGCCGCAATCGGCTCAGGCTCGGGAGCCGTCAGCGCACCGATGATCTCACCGCGCTGATCAGCCTCCTGTAACCAGCGTGCAATAGCATAGGCATCATGCTGGTCCGGGGTTCGATCATCCTTGGGGTAAGTGGAGCTCCAAAGCCTCGGGTAGGTCTCGGCGATCACTGACGTGCCCGCAGCCAAGGTCCATCCATCGAAGGGCCAGAAGTGTAGCTCGGGGCGCTCTGCCCGGATGCGCTTCAACCAAGGTATGCCCGCATGGGTCGACTTGGCGACAGAGCCCTGCACATCGAAGTGGAATACCGATTTGGCCGAACCGGTCGCTTCTTCCGTCAGTCGGCGCCAGCGCCGTTCACCTGTCCTGGCGCCACCATTGCCGACATTCCCGTGCCACACGAAATCGACATAGGTGTGAGGTTGATCGGTGGGCCAATGCCGGCAGAAATCGTCGAGAAAGGTTGGCCAATCCGGCTCCAATCCATGGCGTTCGAAGTAGCGCATTGGGAAAGAGAAGGCGTGGTCAATGCCGACGATCGTCGGACGAGCACCATCAAGCTCTTGCTGTAGCCACTCCGCCAGCCCTCTTCGGGTCCAGTATTTCTTGGGTCCCGGCGGCGGCAAGACTTCGCACGCCTCGCTGTCGCCAAAGGTTTCATAGACCCTCAAGCCCTTCAGGCTGGCCTCCGCGGTCTCAGCCCCCGAATAATCAATACCGATCGTGCGGGCGAACATGCGTTGGCTTTGCGTCATTGAAAGATGGCCTGGAAGTTGGTGGCGGTAAGGATGACATGCGCGTCAAGCGGCGGCCTCAGTTCAAAGGTCTGAGGAGCGCGAGCGAAATCGTAGAGCCGGAATAGACACCAGTCGTCGCGGCGCTCGGCGGCGACCTCCAACTCGTTCCGCGAGATGTGGAATGGTGTGCGCTCCCATCCATTGGTCGTCTTTACCTCGATCAGACGTTCGCGCCCCTCCGGGCTGAAGCTCGCGATATCATAGCCCGCGCCGTCGCCATCCTCCTTTGAGACCCAGCGAACACGCCGGGCCAGGTCGTCCCGATCATGCTGTTTGAGCATCTGGCGCTCGTGGTGAAAAACACGCTCTTCGCCCGCATGCCCCAAGGCCCGATTGCGCTCGTCGCGTCCTGCAACATCAAAGTGCCGCGCGACCCGCTGCATCTGCTCCAGCTCTTCGGGTGGCGGTGCGTTTCGAAGCGTAGGTGCCGCCCCTACGAAGAGCGAGGGTGGCTCTGCCAGCACGGCTGTCGCCTTGCGATGGAGGGCAAGCTCCCACTCGGAGTGTAGCGCCAACCAACGCGAGGCAGCCTCTGCAAGCGACATCTGGAAATTGAACTGCGGCCGGTAGCCCTTGATGATCGGCAGGCCTAGCCCGACAAAAGCGGCCGAGACATTGCAGAGCTTGAACTCGATCGAGCCGCGGCTCCGCCCTGTCTGCTCTTGCATTGCACGGTTCTGCGCCGCCTTGTTGTAGCTTCGTCCCGAGAGCTCATCACTGAGCATCTCGAAATAAGATGCCACGATTGCATCGTTCTCTATGTCGGACCAATCAGAGGAATTCATGTGGCCAGGTTAGGCTGTGCCAAAGGGATTGTCATTGGTCATCCCCGCAGCCGTGAGTGTGACTGATCGAATGATGCCCAAAGCTTCACGTAACATTGGAGGATCTCGACCGATCTTCGCTTCGCCCTATCGGATTTCAAACAGGCGGCAAAATCGGAGTTCGGCACTATGGCTGATGCGACCGCTACGCGGGAGGAAGCAGACGCGGTAAGCGGGGGCTCCGCTCGCGTGGTGACCAGCGCGTCCGGCCCATTGCGAAAAATGGTCTTGATGAGCAATGCCGCATTGCATCTTTGCCAAGACTGACTTTCGTAGAATAAACAGCCCATGGCCGAAAAAACTTTCCGGGCATTTGCGACGCCCTGGTCGCCTATGATGTCGAATGAGGAGATCATTTCACCAGTGAAGGTAGTCATCTACCCTTTTTTGTGATTGCGTGATATCCAACTTCTATAGGTTGATGGACTGGCCGTCGCAATCTGTGCATGTATTTTGGAGAGGTGCCACCGTTTGCTTCTGACCGACAACGAAACGAAGGTGGATCTCCTCAATAATGAGGCCATCGCCAAGACGATTATCGATCTGCTCGCGAAGCGGCCCGAAGAGGCCGTCACGATCGGCGTGCATGGCGATTGGGGCGCGGGCAAATCGAGCATATTGGAGATGATCGACGACTCGCTTCGCGACGATGAAGACGTTCTTTGCATCAAATTCAACGGCTGGCGTTTCCAGGGGTTCGAAGACGCGAAGATCGCGCTCATAGAGGGCATCGTTACCGAACTGATCGAGCAGCGATCCCTCGGCACTGAGGCGGCCGAGGCAGTCACGAATATCTTCAAGCGGATCGACTGGCTCAAAGTCGCGCGGCATGGAGGCGGTCTGGCCTTCACGGCCCTGTCGGGGATCCCGACACCCGACCAGATACGCGCAGCTGTAGGCGGCGTGAAGAGCCTTCTCGCGGATCCGGGTGAGCTCGCGACGAGGGAGAATTACAATGCCGTGGTCAACGGCATAGACGGCTTGTTGAAGCCCGATGAATCGAAGCGACTGCCCGAAGAGATTGGGGCATTCCGGGATGCTTTCAACGAATTGCTGGATAAGGCCAACGTCAAGCAACTCGTCGTGCTGATCGACGATCTTGACCGGTGTCTGCCCGATATCGCAATCGAGACATTGGAGGCGGTCCGCTTGTTCGTGTTCACAGATCGGACGGCGTTCATCGTGGCGGCGGACGAGGCCATGATCGAGTATTCCGTCCGCAAGCATTTCCCCGAATTACCCGATACGACGGGTCCGCGCGACTATGCACGTAACTATCTCGAGAAGCTGATCCAGGTGCCGTTCAGGATACCGGCTTTAGGTGAGACCGAGACTCGCATCTATGTGACGCTCTTGCTGATCGGCGCGGAACTCGGCGAAGCTGATGAAGACTACGGGAAGCTGATCGCGGTTGCTCGAAAGCAGCTCGAGAGGCCATGGGAAGCTGGCGGTCTTGACGTGGCGACGGTGAAGAAGACGCTGGGAGACCTAGGCACAGGGGTGACCAACGCACTGACACTCAGCGATCAGATCGGTCCAATCCTCGCGAGCGGCACGCAGGGCAATCCGCGACAGATCAAGCGGTTCCTGAACACCCTGCTTCTGCGCAACCAGACTGCGCAGGCCCGAGGGTTTGGTCGTGATGTGCGACTGCCGGTGTTGGCAAAGCTCATGCTCGCGGAACGGTTCATGTCGCGCTTGTTCGACCAGATCGCGACGGCAGCGGCAAAGGATGAACATGGACGATGTGAGGATCTCGAACGCTTGGAGGCCGATGACCCACCTGCCGAGAAGCCGAAGAAGAAGGCCACTAAGGGTCCCAAAATCTCGTCCTTGGACGATCCTCGGAAGAAACCCGAACCAGATCCGGACAGCGTAATGCTCGCCGAGTGGAAAGGGTCGGATGTGATCCGGTCCTGGGCGAAGCTGTCTCCCAAGATCGGGGAGGAAGATCTAAGGCCCTATCTGTTTGTCGCGAAGGATCGGAAGGACTACTTCGGAGCCACATCGACACTCGGACGCTTGAGCGCGGTGGTCGAAAAGTTGATGGGCTCGAAGCTCGCGGTCCAGGCGCAAGAGGGCGAGTTGAGGCAGCTGGCACCAGCCGAAGCGGGACAAGTCTTCGAAGAACTGCGGGGCCGCATTATGGGCGGGGATTCGTTTGAGACGGAGCCGGCCGGTGTGGCGGGAATGACGGTGCTCGTTCGCACACACGATATCCTGCAGACGAATCTCCTCGACATGCTCGAGAGCTTACCTGCCGATCGTTGCGGCCCCTGGGTCGCTTCGGGTTGGACGGGGGTGATTAAAGGTAGCGAATTCGTCGCTCGTCTCGACGGCCTCCTCGCTAACTGGGCAGAGAACGGGTCCCCGACCCTCAAGGCGGCCGCGAGTGCAGCGACACGCACAAGCAAGAGGAGGCGCTGATGGGCACGTCGAATGCATTCGGAGGGGCGTCGGGCGGTACACCTCTGGTCCCGAGTTGGCTGGAAGACGGCGGCGATGGTGGGGCCGATGGCGATACGCCCGGTGGGGATGTCGCGCCCACCGACGAAAACAATGGCGACGCGCCTGTAGCCACTCCTGAAGTGCCGCCCGCTGCGCCCGCGGATCGTCAGCCAGTGGTTCCGGCCCTCACCGGCGATAGGTTTCGATCAGCGCGTAGCAATTTCACGCGGTTCGCTGGTTCGGGTGGAGGCGACAGACGCAGTCTTGGTCGGGCGGTGTCACAATACGTGTCGCGATCATCTGGCGGTGCCGGGTCCGCTGCACGGCGCATGGGATCGTCCCGCAGCACCGCATCAGGCATCGTCAGCTTCTTGGGAAATGCCCGTGCGAACGGTGCCCAAGAGGCTTTGCGATCGCTTAATCTCGAAAGCCTTGCTGGTCGTCCGGTCGAAGAGATATTCGCCGGATTGGCAGATTACATCTGTCCCGACGGGGGATCGATCGATGAAGGCATCGCCCGTGACGCGTTCATCGAGACCATCGCCGATCTTGCAGACGCAGGCATTACCGATATTGATGGTCTGACATCGGAACAGATCCAGACGGTCTTCGAGCTTTACGCGTCTCACACTATCGAGGCGCGCATTTGCAACGACATCGGCACGCGGGTCGTGACGATGCCATCCGATGTCCGGACGGTGGAGCGGATCGAGGCGCAATTGTCGGAGTTCATACAGCGGGGCGTGAGCGACGCGGTAAATGCGGCAGGGGTCGACATCGGCGCACTCTCGCAAGATCAGGTCTCAGAATTCGTGGACAGCGTGTATGAGGCGGCTTTCGAGATGCTCGAAGCACTTGGAGAAAGCGAGGCCGAGGCATGAGACGGCACCTATTGATCGGACACTTCGGGACGAAGGACGACGTCGGCATCCCTGCGGCCAGCGATGAGATCGTGTCGGAACTCGACCTCTTGGTCGGCGATCGTCTCGGACACGGGATCGGCTACGCCCTATCAGACATGGAGAAGTTGAACCTCGGACCGAGCGAGGTTGCGGTCGATCTAATGGTGCTGGCCGCTCACATTCACGCCGCCGACACGCGCCTCGCGCGGAGCACGGAATCGCAAGATGGCTGGTCGCGAGAGATCAGGTTGGTCGTGCCGGTCAGCGATCCGAAGCTCTGGACCCGGTCGGCGAGTATCGTAAAGCGCGCGCTCGACTTCCTAACGGGCGATCGATGGCAAATCGGTTTCAGGGCACGACCCGAGGCCCAGGCAACGCTTGCGATACCGCGACCGAAACCGTTGCTCCCTGTGCCGTTCGACGCGATCAATCTATTCTCCGGCGGCCTCGACAGTTTGATTGGCGCGATCGACACCCTCGAAGCGGGCGGCGCACCTTTGCTTGTGAGCCATGCCGGTGAAGGTGCGGTCAGCAAATCTCAGGAAGAGTGTTATGAGGTCTTGAAGACGGCCTATCCGGACGCCGCATTTGATCGACTGCGTATCTGGATGACGTTTGGAGACGGACTGATCGACGGCGTCGAGTCCGAAAGCACCACGCGCGGGCGATCTTTTTTGTTCTTCTCGCTGGGCGTGGCAGCAGGTGTCGGTCTGGGTAAGGAATTCGTCTTGCGCGTGCCCGAGAACGGCCTCATCGCTTTGAACGTTCCGCTTGATCGTTTGCGATTGGGCGCGTTGAGTACGCGCACGACGCATCCCTTCTACATGGCTCGATGGAACGAACTCTTGGACGCGCTCGGGATCGATGGCGAGCTGGTTAATCCTTATTGGAACAAAACCAAAGGCGAGATGGTGAAAGAATGCACCAATCGCGATGCACTAGACGCGGCTACTGGACACTCACTGTCCTGTTCATCCCCTGCAAAGGCGCGTTGGAAGGGAGAACCGCAAGGGCATTGCGGTTATTGCCTTCCCTGTCTGATCCGAAGAGCATCGCTCGCAGGGAACGACCCAACCGAATACGGCGTCCAGGATCTTACGGAAGGTACACTGGATACGCGCCAAGCCGAAGGACAGCAGGTCCGGTCATTCCAATTGGCGATAGGCCGATTGGCACGCCGACCCGACTTGGCACGAGTGCTGATCCACAAACCCGGCCCATTGTCCGACTACCCCGACAGAATTGATTCCTATGCGGACGTCTATCGCCGAGGATTGGAAGAGGTCGGCAAGATATTGAATGGCGTCAAGACGGCACCATCATGACCCATCGCCGAACCGCACGATTGGTTGATTTCCATTGCCACCTTGACCTCTACCCCGATCACGCCGCAGCGGTTGCGCAACGCGAACGGGAGCGCGTATTCACACTAGCTGTGACAACGACGCCGAAAGCATTCCCGCGCAACAAGGAATTGGCAGATCGCACGAAATATGTGAGGGCCGCACTCGGACTACATCCGCAGCTCGTCGCCGATCGCGCACAAGAACTCCTGATTTGGAAAGAGTATCTCCCGTCAACGCGATATGTGGGTGAAGTCGGTTTGGACGCGGGACGACGGTTTTATAGCTCGTTCGAACAGCAGAAGTCCGTCTTCGCAGAAGTCTTGAGTGCATGTGCTATTGCTGGCGAAAAGATAATCTCGGTCCATAGCGTCCGCTGCGCAAAAGTCGTCCTCGACATGATTGAGGCAAAACTACCCGTCGGGAGCAGCCGCATAGTGCTTCATTGGTTCACCGGATCAGCCGCAGAGGCACGCCGGGCCGCAGAGATGGGATGTTACTTCTCGATCAATGCCGAAATGCTACGCAACGATCGATCTGCAAAGCTTGTACATTCACTCCCCAAGGGGCGTATTCTGACGGAGACAGATGGTCCTTTCACTCGTGGAGAATCGAGTGAAGGAGCGCCAGCTGACGTGAAGCCTGCGCGGGATGGTCTAGCAAAGCTGTTCAGCTTGGAGCATGAAGAGGTGGACGTATGGCTTAACGAAAACTTACGGGCACTTCTCAGCTAAGGATCATCTATTCTGTGCAGTCCGCGCTCATGAGTAACTGCCCATCACACAGCAGCATTCCTCCTATAGCACGGGCCAAACTAGACTTGCATTGAACGTGAGGGGCTCTTGGTTGTTGGCAAGTAGATGATGACTTATTCGTTTGGGAACGTCCGCTTTCGGTAATCTTCGCGTCAGAGCTCGCTCTTGCCGCAAATATCCGCCTTCCGCCCGTTTCCGTTAGACGTCCCGCAGTCCCGGCATGGATCGTGCTGCCCTGGTAACCGGCTTACTCGCGTCCGTAAGGGGATCGTTCAACGGACGTTTTTGATTTCGCCTCATACTCCTTCTGCTGTTGAGAAAATTATGTCTCGATAGCGTGGCACGATTTGTTTATCACTGAAGGGGCCGCTTGCGTTACGCTTGACCCATGACAAACGCACGTATTGGCTATGCCCGCTGCTCTACCGACGCTCAGGATCTCGCCGCGCAGCGCGCGGCGCTGGAAACGCTTGGCGTCGCCTCCGAGCGAATCTACACAGACCATGGGCTGACCGGCCGCAAGCGCGATCGGCCCGGGCTTGCCCAGGCGCTGGCCGCCGTGCGCGCGGGCGACACACTTGTGGTCCCCAAGCTTGACCGGCTGGCCCGCTCGGTGCCGGACGCGCGCGACATCGCCGACGGGCTAGCTGAGCGCGGGGTACGGCTCGCGCTAGGAAGCACGGTCTACGACCCAGCCGATCCGATAGGGCGGATGTTCTTCAACGTGCTGGCGACCTTCGCCGAGTTCGAAGCCGACCTAATCCGGCTTCGCACCCGCGAGGGCATGGCGGTGGCCCGCGCCAAAGGGAAGTTGAGGGGCAAGAAGCCAAAGCTTTCCGACCGGCAGGCGGCGGAGTTGACACGGATGCACGCAACTGGGGAGTATTCGGTGTCGGACTTGGCCGAGCTCTTCTCTGTCTCTCGCCCGACCGTCTATCGCACGCTGACGCAGCTGGGGCCGAAACGTTGATGCCCGAAGACCCCATCCAGCCCATACGGGACCCTGCGCTGTGGCGCAGCATCATGCCCTAGGCCGACACGAAGGGCGAGAAACGGACCTTCGCTAGGGGGTAAAAGGATTTCTTAAAGGATCGAAAAGCTTTCGTAGGCGTCCCAAAAACTCTCCTGCACATATCGAGAAACTAACAACAGCAGTTACTATATCAAATGGAAAGCGACGCAGTGAAGGCAAGGTATAGACGATGAGTGATGAAAAATCCGACAAGGAAACGCCTAAGGGCGTCGACATTTCTAAGCTAAACGTGGAAATGAACGATGAAGAACGTAACGCCGCTGACAAGAGGCTTCGTCGTCAGCTCAAAGGACTTTCATCTGGCCTAGGCATTGGAGCGGCCCAGAAAGCGGCGCTCGGGTTAGGTACCTCAGGTGTCTTCGCAGAGATGTCGCGTCAGTCAGAGCAGTTAAGGCGCATCGTGGACCCCGTTGGGTTGCGCGGCATGGCCGCGGGTATAGATCGAGCGGCGTTTGGAGTTTCACAGTCCACTCTGGACAGTTTCAAGAAGGATAGCCCTTTCGCCCGTTTGGTATCGGATATGGAGCGGCAATCCAAAATTTTTGGCAGCTTGTCTCTGGGTACTGATCGGCAATTTCGCTTGATGCCCGGTATCTTGCGAGACTTCGAGTCCAGCTATTCTCTTGGTGTTACACAATCGCTGGATTTGCCCCGCATCGGGGGTGCCTTGGCTGCACTAGATATTGGCAAGTACGGGCGTATTTTTGACAATGCGAATGCATTGCGAGGCCTTGGTCTCGGTTCTGAGTTCGGGGACCGTTTCAGCATTCTTGCTACTGGCCTTACTGAGCAAATGCAGGCTCTAGGCCAAATCGGTAGCATCGCGGGAGCGGCGCAGATCGGACTGGGCCTGTCCGGTAGCATCGAAGAAATGCTTGCCCGGACCATCGCGGCGCAAGAGGCCCTGGCGGAACAGGAACGAGCACCGTATGACAGGACAACGCGTCAAAGACTTGCGCGTCAGTTGCAGTTGCTCTGCAACATCATCACCATCCTGTCCTTCTTCATGATGGTGGCGCTCGAAATAGAAGATCGTCTTTCAGACGATGAAGACGCCGCAATTCAAGCGAACACGGAGACGATGGAGCAAATACAGGTTTCAATAGATGCGCTCACATCTCAGCTACAAGAAGTGACCGCCGCACAAGAAGCTGCGACGGAACAAGACAGGACCGCTGACGCGGCCATAGCTGAGCTTCTCAAGGAAATCGCCGATAGCTTGGCAGCGAAAGCGGACACGGTAGGGTCAGACGCTGTAGCAGAGTCTCCCCCTGCGGGCTCGTGAGCCGAATTGGACTGAGAGCCGTGTCAGCGGGTTTTTTGTTAGTTCGGGTGCAAGTGTTCAAGGCCTACGAGCGGCACCGATTTTCTGCTTTGCTGAAGTTCGTGTCGTTAAGGATGCTGCGGAAAGTCTAACGGCCAGTCCGAAGACGCGGCACTGCGGTGATTAAACAATCGACGAGTGGCAGGTCAGAACGGGGGCGGACGGTCCGAGATCGCCGCCGAGGGCTTGCGCCGGATCGCTGAAATTTACGCTGTCGAAAAGGACATCCGCGGCTCCTCCCCCGACCAGCGCTTGTCCGCCCGTCAGGCTCGATCCGCACCTCTGGTCGCCTCATTCGGAGAGTGGCTGATGTCGCAAAACGATAGAACAATAAATCTCGATCTATCTGACTTAGCCGCCTTATTAGCCTCGCTGCTCTCATTGGCTTGCCCTATACTATCGTAAAAGGAGGAGAGGGGCGATGTACCTTCAGAATTTGAGGTTGGACAAATTCCGATCGTTCGACGAGGCGCGAATTGAGCTGCAGAGCGATCTGACGGTATTTGTAGGAGAGAACAACGGGGGTAAAAGCAACGCGATCGATGCGATCCGGCTGCTTACCGCACCGCTTAGTGGACGCCGCGAGATATACTGTGAGCCGACCGATGTGCGCTTCCAGGGCGGCACGGCCCGGTTTGAGCTGGAGGCGCACTTCGCAGAACTCTCTACCGGACAGCAAGGACGACTGATTTCGGCAGCCACTGACGCAAGCATGACTAAGGCTTGCTTCGGTCTGCGTTACGATGCGTCCATCGACGGAGCGAGACCGCATCTGTGGGCTGGCAAGGATGGCAATATTGCGGAGCCGAATTGCCGCGACATGGTTCGTCATGTTTATCTACCTACCCTGCGGGACGCAAAGCGGTCGCTCGCATCTGGAAATCCAACACGTATCATGGCGTTGCTAAACCACTTTCTGGAAGGAACGAGTGCAGCGGACCTAGCCAAGGAGCTTGGCCGTAAAAGCCAGCATGATGTACTGGCCAAGGTCGATGATGCTGTTGGGCAGGGGTTGACCGCTTTAACGGGCGGCGTGCGGATGCAGAATGCGACGCTTGGCTTTGCTACCGACGAAGCCCTGATCGACATTGCTCGAGATCTTCGGTTCAAGTTGGCGGACCACGGCATTGATCCAGAGGACCTTCGCTACTCCGGGCATGGCTACGCGAACCTGCTCTTTATGGCGATCATCGCGGTTGAGTTGGAAAAAGTTCGGAATACTGATTTGACGCTCTTTCTGGTCGAAGAGCCCGAGGCACACCTACATCCCCAGCTACAGGCGGCGGTGCTGTCTTTTCTGCGCGATCAGGCCGAACAGTCGCGGAAGGTTCCCCCCGTTGATCAAGGTCCAGCGGGCGAGCTGCAGGTGGTTGTAGCCACGCATTCGCCGAACCTTTCTGCATGGGTCAGTAGCGACCGGCTCGTAGTCTTCAAGTCGGTAACCAAATCGGTCGAAACGGGTGAGAAGCATGGGAAGCCGGATCTGACGACACTCGACACCAGCGTGATCGAAGGCGTGCTGTCCCCGGAAACAGGGGATGGGGATGAAAAGGCGGTGGAGGCAGTCGCTGGGGCGATTTCCACGCCTTCGCCGCGCCGATCGACGAGATGCTTGCCGCTAGCCCGAATGGACCTGAAGCCTTTGGACCGCAGGAAAGTCGATCGATACCTCGACGTGACGAAGGCGGCTCTGCTGTTCGGCGGAAGGGTGCTGTTGGTAGAAGGGATTGCAGAGGCGCTCCTACTCCCAGCAATTGCAAAGCACCACGTTCTTAATGGGCGGAAGGATAAGCTCCGGCTCTTCCAATCCGCCGTCTTCATCCCAATCGATGGCGTCGACTTCGCCCCCTACGTGTCTCTTCTGTTGACCGAGATCGATGAAGCGCGCATCGCCGACCGGGTCGTGGTCATCACCGACGGTGACAAGGTCACAAAATCCGAGGACGAAGAGGAGGAGGAACCAGAGAACGATAGTGAAGGGGGTAGTGGTAGCACATCGCCAGACGAAACCGAGCAAGGCAGCGACGGCACGTGTACGGCATCCGAAGAGGGGGTGGTGGATGACAGGCTTATTCCCGGAGAACGACGGAAGTTGGCGCTGGATCAGCTGGTCGATGAGCTATGCGCAACCGACTATTTCACTGCAATCAACAGCACCTATTCGCTTGAATCCGAGCTGATAGAGGCTGGAAACGCCGATCTGCTCGAGAAGGCTTATCGGGAACTTCATCCACGATCAAAGACCAAGTGGCGCAATGCTCTCATGAAGGAGGGAGACGAGCGTGCCAAAGCGATAAACAAAATATTCAAGAATGCGCGCAAAGGCGATTTCGCCCAGATTCTTGCACGCCGGATCGAGGATGGCGAGGAATTGAAGGTACCGGAGTACATCGCTCGCGCCATTGAGCAATTGGTCGCAACGTGATGGCGGCGTACGAGCCGACGCTCGAGCAGGAAGCGGTAGTCTTTCACGATGGCTGCGCGTTCGTCAGCGCCTGCCCTGGAGCCGGGAAAACACGGACGCTTGTCGAACGCGCACGACGTCTTCTGACTGATCGGAGTGATCGTCGGGGAGTCGCATTTCTTTCCTTCACCAATGCTGCTGTCGGTGAAATGGACGTGCGCTTGCGGAGCTTCGGTGTGCTTCCGACCCCACTTTTCCCCAGCTTCGTCGGTACCTTTGACCGCTTTCTCTGGCATTTCTTCGTCGCGCCGTTCGGGATCGAAGGTTGCGACGGCATTCCCCGGCTAATTCCGGACAAAGCGAAATGGCTAGTGCAGCCACATGAGACGATGCAGGCCATCCCGCTTCGGGGCTTCGATAGGCGAACGGGGGCAATGGACCCCGCCGTCGCAAATGAATTCGGGTTCAACCGAGATCCGGCTAGGCATCAGGCCCAAGCACTAGCCATGCTGGCCGCTGCCCGCACCAAGGGGCAAGTCGACTTTGAAGATGTGCGGGCTAGCGTGCGTGGTCGTCTCGCAGACAAGCCGTTTGCGCAGAGGCTCGGGAGGGCGCTGGCCGCGCGTTTTTGCGAGATTGTCGTTGACGAGGCGCAAGACTGCAATCCCTCTGATCTCGAAGTCGTCCAGTGGCTCCGCGATTCCGGGCTGAGCGTGAAAGTGATCTGCGACCCCAACCAGTCGATCTACAAGTTCAGGGGCGGTGTGACTGACGAACTCCAAAGGTTTGCCGAGCGGTTCAGCAAGATCGAGCGCCTTTCGATGAGCGGAAACTTCCGGTCGACCCCTGCGATCTGCTCCGCCATTGTCGCCTTGAGGTCGCCGGCTGCCCGGTCTGCAGTCGATCAGGCATTGGGGCCCCTTAAGGGCGACACGACGCCCGTTCACGTGATCGCATACGGTGGGACGTCGGTGCCTGCAGCTGTGGGTGCCAAGTTCGGGGAGTTGGCGGGCTCGTTGAATATCCCGCCTGCGGACGCGCCTGTTCTCGCGTCGCGGCTTTCCACCGCAGGCAAGGCAATCGGATTTCCGGCGCCGAATGAGTCGGCGCACATGACTCTGATGCTCGCCCGGGCAGTCACCGACTTCCACTTTTCCTTTAGCCTAGGTAACCGGCGGGAGGCACTCGTCTCCTTGCACCGCGCCATACTTCAGGTTCAAGGTCACATTCAGGCACCGGGCGAATACCATCGGCATGTTTCCGGCACGGATGCCGATGATGCAAAATGGCGGCCCGAGATCATTGAGATCGCGTCAAAGCTGAAAGTTGTCCCTGGCATGACGTCCGAAATGTGGCTCGAGAGGGCTCGCGCCGTTCTGGCCCCCAATCTCGTGTCTTCCGCAACCATCAAGCAGCGCCTGCGGTCGAATTCCGGCCTTGAGGCCGCGTTGGTTAGCCCGCCGCTGGATTCGCATCCCGTGCGCACGATCCACTCGGCGAAGGGGTTGGAGTTCGCGGCGGTGTGCGTGGTCATGACGAGCAACAAGACCAAAAAAATACTCGCACATCTCGAAACTGGAGAGGGCACGCAGGACTCTGCTGAGGATGCCCGGAAGATCTATGTGGCTGCGTCCAGGGCGAAACGGCTGCTGGTCATAGCAGTCCCGAAGAATTCGGCACGCAAACTGGAAGCGCTCCTCGCATCTCATGACTGCAAGACGCAGAGACATGACGTTGTTTGATCCTGGGAGGTGACATGGCGCTTATCGGAAGCATCGATCCGTCATGGAAGGACATGTCGAAATATGTGGTTCACTTCGCGAAGGCCGAACCGCCGAGTACGGCTTACGACAACGCGATTTCGATCCTTTTCGAACGGCGCATCGTCGCTGCGAAGACATTCGGCGCCGGTCGCAAGCTTGCTCCGGCGCGCAGGTCGGCATGCTTCAGCGAGGTGCCACTTCACCATCTAAAGCGGTTGGCGGACGTCCGTGGTCCGCACGGGATCGGTTTTCGAAAGGAGTTTCTCGTCGAGCGTGGTGGTGGACCGATCCTTTACGCCTACAAGGACACGCCCCAAGCACAGTCGATCAACGCGATGGTGAATGCGGCGGCCAACGCCCCGGATGCGCCCGTCTGGAATATTGCACCCTTCGTGGATCTGCCGGGCACTTATGGAAACTCAAAGTACCTCTATGAATGGGAGCGGGAATGGCGGCATGTTGGAGATCTCGACTTCTCCGAGGCGGATCCGGCGTTTTTGATAATTCCGGAAGACCTCCATGACGCAGCCCGGGACTTCTTTCACTCTGCGAAGGTAGACCATGTGGGGCCGAGCTACGAATGCCCCTTTATCGATCCATACTGGGGAGAGGACCAGATTTTTGCTGCACTGTATTCCTGACATTGCCCGATGACCGCCGACGTCGAAACTTGTCCTGCCATTTGGGGCATTTTGTATCGCCACGAGCCGAGCCGGGAAATTGGTCGGCGTAAGATCACGATCAAAAGGCCAAATTTAGTCGATCTAAAACTGGTCGAACAAGTGGTGCGTGAGCTGAACCTCCCCGAGGTAATGGCACAGTTGGACGCAGCAGAGGTCGCAACGTTGGCTGCGGTAGCGGCCACCGCTAAAAAACAACACGGTGATGATGCCGGGGCGTCGAACGCGCTTCGGGCGCTTTTGAAGTCGCGCCCAGGCGAACTCGATGCTGACATCGCGCTGGTGGCGATAGCCGACTACGGCGTTAATCGCGACATCCTCCGGGCCTTTCCTGAGATGACGCAATCCTCTGCCATGATTGAGGCAATCATTGAGGCAGCGTCGCAAGGGTTATTGGCCGGCTGGCATCGCTACGTCGAACTGAACGCCTTGGTCGTCCGGGATCTGAACCAGGCCAGACGTGCCTTCCCCGCTGTGGAGAGACTTACCCGCGACTTCGCACCGACCGTACTTATCGCCGCAACAGCTCGTGGGCTCGGCTGGACGCCATGGGTTAAGCTTTTCGCGATCCTGTACGATGAAGTCGAGCTTGCCGGAGAGACCAGGTGCACCGTCCCGGAGAGACGTGAATCGGACACCGTAGAGACTTTCGCGATGCGGCGCGCAGCGTGGGATGTGATACTGCCCGACGGCTCGGTCAGAGAGGTCGCACAATTGATCCTGGACCTCGACGGAGCGCTGTCTGCCTCCGGCCCTGACGTTCGCGCCGTCTATGTCCAGCGTTTGCGCAAGGCAATCGGTGGTGACGCCGATCTGCGCCGGGCGGCAGTAGAGGCTTTGCTCAGCCGCTGCCCGCCGCGGCAGCATGATCTTGCGTTATTCGCTGCCACGCGGCTAGTCGAACCAGATGATGAGGCCTTGGTCACGGCGCTCACCGAGCATCCAGATCGAGAAGTAGGTTACCGGGCCGACAGGTTACGCCACGCTGTATTTGGCAAATCGACCAGCGAAGAGGCTTGGCCAACTCCTAGTGTCAGCACTATCGCTCGGGGGCTTTTCAGCATCGGTCTGAATCCCATTCCGTCCAAATACCCAAAGACGTGGATTGGCGACCGGCTCGTCGAACTTCTCATTGAGCAGACAGTGGCGGGTGAGGAGAGGAGGTTCGCGGAGGAGTATTCAGATCACAGCGAGGAAGGAGAGGAAGGACTGCTTCGAAGCTTCTTCTCCCGCCTCGAATCTCGCCTTGGCGACTTAGGAGATGGTCTTCGAGCGACGGCAAGCGCCACCGGAGCAGCTCGCAATACGAGTATCGATCTGAAGTATCGGCCCGTCGATAAATCGGAGGAGGGTAAGCCGGGGGTGAACCCGAAGGGCGACGCCGAGCCCCCCGACTTTTCCGCTGATCTATGCCTGATCGTGGATCCGTATCTCGAAGACCGTTCTCTCGGCAAGCGCGCTACACTTATCCAGGCGAAGCGGCTGCGGCTCAAAGACCCCACCCAGTCAGACAAGGGCCTAGCCAGTTCCTTCAAGCTGGACCCTGTACAGATGACGGACCTGATCCGCCAAACAGGGTCATCTTTCTATCTGTTCCAATGCCCAGGACTTGAACCGCGCCGGGTTTGCCGGAGGCTCCAACTCCTGAGTAGGATGGAGCATCATGAGCAAGACCACGAACAAGTTTTCCCCTGAAGTGCGCGAGCGC
>Ga0208330_1000484_pt1 | contig 17837 bp, 15 predicted proteins | sample DeeseametaMP1896_FD_184180 | JGI IMG/M metagenome (GOLD analysis project Ga0208330, IMG submission 184180) | Marine microbial communities from the Deep Pacific Ocean - MP1896 (SPAdes) | ecosystem: Environmental > Aquatic > Marine > Oceanic | place: East of Hawaii, North Pacific Ocean | collected...
CGCCGCCGGTGGTCGGATCGAAAAGCGGCAGGTTGACCCAGACGTTGAACGCCCCGTTGCGCGACGGCCAGTCATAGACATGCACCAGAAGCGCGAACGTGCCAAGAGCGGTAAGCGACATGGCATAGACCATCGCCGCGCCGTCGCGGGCCCGCTCGATCAGCTCGAGGCTGGAATCCGTGGGCAGGCCGTAGATGAAGATGCGCACCGGCGAATACGGCAGATCGAGCAGTTCGCCCATTGCCGAAGCCCCGCGCGAGACGATGCCGGTCAGCACGCCGGGATGCCCGGCATGACGGGTCAGCCAGGTCAGGCAGATCACCATCAGCATCAGCATGACAAAGCGCATGCGGTTGAACGGCGGCGCGTGCCGGAACTCGACAAAGCTGGGGTAGGACGAGGAATATTCGGCAAAGACAAAGACCGCCGCGAGGAGCGCGACCAGCACCGATATCTGTGCGCCATCGGAACCGTTCGGGCCCAGCATCAAAGCTGGCAGAACCACCAGGCTTGACACCAGCAACGCCCGTACCGCCGCACCGAATATGCGTGAAATCACTGCCCCGTTCCCTTCAATCCGGTTGGACACGGTACGATGCCGTGCCCTTGTTCCAGTTTGATGCCGCTTGGGTTCTGCGGCCTGCCTCATTCTTGCCCAATTGTTGCCCCCTTTCGGCCGGTCTCTCAACCGTCTGTTCACAGTATTGAAACTATTCGGGCAATTTCGTGGGATAGGTGGTGCCCGATTGCATCAATAATAGGGCAGGAAAACGTCAATGAAAACAGCGCACACCAGATGTAGCGGCGCATAGGTATAGGGATACAAGCCCCACCATATTCCTTCGAATTGCCGCCCTATTCGAAAGTATCGCTGCAATCGTCTTTCGAGCGCGATTGCGGCGCCCCCTCACAATCGCATCCGCCTGTGACCCCGGTCACGGGGCACCACCTTTCCTGCTCTGAGAGAGCCTGATTCGCGCGATTCTACCTTTGGGTGATAGGTTGCCTCGGGTACGCTCCGCTCGGGTCGCGCCTGAAGCGGCCGGATAGATCAAGGGGAGACCTCCATGAGAACGCTTGTCGCAACCGCCCTGCTGAGCCTCGTTCCGGGTGCGGTTCTGGCCGCCGGCCATTCCGACGCCAGCACCTTTCCGAACACCTGCTCCAACACCTCGTTTCAATACGGCGCTGACGGCGGGGCCGAGATCCATGCCACCTGCCTGCGCGCCGACGGCTCGCCCAACCAGACCAGCATCGCCATGCCGGCGATCGCCAACAACAACGGCAGGCTCGAGATGTCGGGAGACGTCGCCAGCTTTCAGAAGAGCTGCGGCAACATCTTGCTCGAGACCAATATCGACGGCGTGACCCTGACCGCCAACTGCCGCACCGAGGCCGGCACATTCGAAGAGACCTCGATCAATGTGCCCGGCATCGGCAATTCCGACGGCACCCTGTCGAACTGAACGAGGCCGCAACAAAAAACGGCGCGGAGGACCGCGCCGTTTCCGTGACCGTCGTGCAGGCCGTGGGCCTCAGACCCAAGGACGCTCCTGCGCCGCCTTGGCCTCGAAACTGTCGATCGAGGCTTCCTTGGCCATGGTCAGCCCGATGTCGTCGAGGCCTTCCATCAGGCAATGTTTCTTGAAGGCATCGACCTCGAACGTGATGGTGCCGCCATCGGGGCCCTGGATGGTCTGGTTTTCCAGGTCGATGGTCAGCTTGGCATTGGCGCCGCGCTCGGCGTCATCCATCAGCTTGTCGACATCTTCCTGCGGCAGGACGATCGGCAGGATGCCGTTCTTGAAGCAGTTGTTGTAGAAGATGTCGGCGAAGGAGGTGGAGATCACGCATTTGATGCCGAAATCCTTCAGCGCCCAGGGCGCGTGTTCCCGCGACGAACCGCAGCCGAAGTTGTCGCCGGCGACGAGGATCTCGGCGTTGCGGTACTGCGGCTTGTTCAACACGAAATCCGGGATTTCCGAGCCGTCGCGGTTGTAGCGCATCTCGTCGAACAGGTTCTTGCCGAAGCCGGTGCGCTGGATCGATTTCAGGAACACCTTGGGGATGATCATGTCGGTGTCGATATTGACCAGCGGCATGGGCGCCGCGGTGCCGGTGAGTTTGGTGAATTTTTCCATCGGTTCTTCCTTGTCGGACGGTGCGCAGTACATGCGCACCCTACGGGTGGGGCGTAGGGTGTGCGGTTTCCGCGCACCTGTGCCGTTACATCATCTCGCGCACATCGGTCAGGTGGCCGGTCACTGCCGCCGCCGCCGCCATCGCGGGGGAAACGAGGTGGGTGCGGCCCTTGTAGCCCTGACGGCCCTCGAAGTTGCGGTTCGAGGTCGAGGCGCAGCGCTCGCCCTCGGACAGCTGGTCGGGGTTCATCGCCAGGCACATCGAACAGCCGGCCATGCGCCATTCGAACCCGGCTTCCTTGAAGATATCCGCCAGGCCCTCTTCCTCGGCCTGGGCCCGCACGAGGCCCGACCCGGGAACGACCATGGCCCGCATGCCGTCCTTGATCTTCTTGCCCTTGAGGATCTCGGCCGCGGCGCGCAGGTCCTCGATCCGGCCGTTGGTGCAGGAGCCGATGAAGACCGTGTCGATCTCGATCTCGGTCAGCGGCTGGCCCGGCTTGAGGCCCATGTAATCCAGCGAGCGTTTCGCCGCATCGACCTTGCCGCCCTTGAAATCCTCGGGCGCCGGCACCTTGGCGGTGATCGGCAGCACGTCCTCGGGCGAGGTGCCCCAGGTCACCACCGGGGCGATGTCTTCGCCCTTGATCGTGATCACCTTGTCCCAATGGGCGTCATCGTCGGAAAAGAGCGTCTTCCACCAGGTCAGCGCCGCTTCCCATTGCGCGCCTTTCGGGGCGTGCGGCCGGCCCTTGATATAGGTGAAGGTGGTCTCGTCCGGCGCGATCAGGCCGGCGCGGGCGCCGCCTTCGATCGCCATGTTGCAGACCGTCATCCGGCCTTCCATCGACAGGTCGCGGATCGCCTCGCCACAATATTCGATAACATAGCCGGTGCCGCCGGCGGTGCCGGTTTCGCCGATCACCGACAGGGTGATGTCCTTGGCGGTGACGCCCGGCGCGAGTTTGCCGGTGATCTCGACCTTCATGTTCTTGGATTTCTTCTGGATCAGCGTCTGGGTGGCGAGCACATGCTCGACCTCGGACGTGCCGATGCCGTGCGCCAGCGCACCGAAAGCGCCGTGGGTCGCCGTGTGGCTGTCGCCGCAGACCACGGTCATGCCGGGCAGGGTCCAGCCCTGTTCGGGCCCGACGATGTGCACGATGCCCTGGCGGACGTCGGATACGGGGTAATAGTGGATGCCGAAATCCTTGGCGTTCTTGTCGAGCGCCTCGACCTGGATCCGGCTTTCCTCGTTCTCGATGCCCTTTTCGCGGCCCTCGGTCGTAGGCACGTTGTGATCCGGCACGGCGATGGTCTTGTCCGGTGCGCGCACGGTGCGCCCCGCCATGCGCAGCCCTTCGAAGGCCTGCGGGCTGGTCACCTCGTGCACGAGATGGCGGTCGATATAAAGAAGCGTGGTGCCGTCGTCGGCTTCATGCGCGACATGTGCATCCCAGATCTTGTCATAGAGTGTCTTGGGGGACATCCGTCCTCTCCCTTGTTCAAGCTGTCTTGGTGAAATTCATCGAGTCCGAAGCCGCATTGGGCGGCGGGAAAGGCAGCCTTATAGGCGCGCCAGCACGGTGTGCGTGGCTCCGAAAAAGCGCTCGCTCAGGCGCGCGCGGTCGTCGATGTCGAAAACCGGTGTCATGCCGGTCGAGATACAGCTTTGGCCCGAGTCTATCAAGGCCCGCTGCGCGCCGGTGCGCCGCCAGCCGGTCGGCGGGGACCTGCGACATCTGGGCGCTCCGCTTTGAAATCGGGCGAGAGGCGGCCCAGTTACCAAGGGTTGTATCCAAACGCTTCACCGGGGATTGTCCATGCAAAGCCCACTCAACGTGCTCAACATCGTCCTGATCTCCGTCCTCGTGGCGGCGACCCTGTCGATCGTGACCGGTGACGCGGGCGCCGTCGGCGGGCTGGCCGAACCCGCGCCGGAGCGCATGGCGGCCCTGCCCTGATCCGGCCTTGGGGCTTGCGCAGCGCGGCGGCGGGTGCAACGCTTTGGCACAGCCCTGACGCGAGACCTGGATGAACCCCGAAGACGCCGACATTTCGCCGCTGGAACAGTTGCAGGAGATCGCATTCGGCCTGCTCGCGCGCGCCGAGGTCTTTGCCAGCGGATTGATGCGGCCCTGGAACGCCTACCAGATCGGAATCGCGCTTTGCGTATTCCTCTTGGCCTGGGGGCTGGCGGTGGTTCTGCGCCCGCGGCTGCACGACTGGATGCGCGCCCGCGAAGGCTGGCCCAAGTGGCGCCTGCGGGTTCTGCTGATCCTGCACCGGCGGCTGCGCATGATGCTTTTCGTGGTGCTGATCTGGATCGCCGTCTGGATCATGCGCGAAGTGACCTGGCCGTCGCGCTCCTATTTGCTCAGCGTCATCGCGAACCTCGCCACCGCCTGGCTCTTCATCGCCTTTTCGACCCGGCTGATCGGCAATCCGCTGCTGCGCTCGGTGGTGCGTTACGGCGCCTGGACCTGGGTCACGCTACACATCCTGAACCTCACCGGCGAGGCCCAGAACCTGCTCGAGAACATGGCCGTCAACATCGGCGACACGCGGCTGACAATGTGGCTGGCGGTGCAGGCGGTGATCACCGTGGCAGTGCTGATCATCGTCGCGCGGTTTCTGGCCGTGACCAGTTCCGCGCGGATCCGCAGCAACGAGGACATCAGCCCCTCGATGCAGGTGCTGGCGGTCAAGTTCCTGCAGGTGGCGCTATACGGTGCGGCGCTCTTCATCGGGCTCAAGCTGGTGGGCGTCGACCTGACCGGCCTCGCGGTGCTGTCCGGTGCCATCGGCGTGGGCCTCGGGTTCGGCTTGCAGAAGGTTGTGTCGAACCTCGTGTCGGGCATCATCATCCTGCTCGACAAGTCGATCAAGCCGGGCGACGTGATCTCGCTGGGCGAAACCTTCGGCTGGATCAACTCGCTTGGCGCGCGCTACGTGTCGATCACCACCCGCGACGGCAAGGAATACCTCATCCCCAACGAGGACCTGATCACCGGACAGGTGGTCAACTGGTCTCATTCCAACGATTTCGTCCGGCTCGACATCTATTTCGGCACCGCCTACGGCGACGATCCGCACAAGGTGCGCAAGATCGCCATCGCCGCCGCCGCCGACACGCCAAGGGTGCTGCGGGACAAACCCCCGGTCTGCCACATCGTCGGCTTCGGAGATTCTTCGGTCGACTACATCCTGCGCTTCTGGATCCGCGACCCGACCGGCGGGCTCACCAACATCCGCGGCAATGTCTATCTCGCGCTGTGGGATGCGTTCCAGGAAAACGGCATTTCGATCCCCTTCCCGCAGCGCGAGGTCAAGGTGCTCGAAGGCTCGCGGCTCGAGACCGCGAAGGCGCTCGATTGATCGGCGGCGTTCACGGTTTCTAAAGTTTCCCGGTCCAGTGTCGGGTCATGCGCCAGACACCGATCTACCAGCCCAAGGACTTCAGCCCGATCCCGGATTTCGTGGATTGCGGACCGCATGTGGCCTCGCGGCGCGACGCCACCCCACCGCCGGGCCCCCGACCCAGGCCCTGGCCGCGTTTGCGGCGGCTTGTTGCGATGATCACCCTGCGCCACCTTCCCGGCGGCGCCTTCAATGCCTCCGGCCGGTCGCAGCGTGGTTGAGGGCGGTCCCACCCTTCCTGCGCCCAACCTTGGCCGCGCGGCGTCTTTTGGGGCGACGGACCCCTTGGCGGCGATTACGCCCCCTCCGCGCCCCGGCTTTGGCCGCGCTCAAGCGCCGGGCGTGCTCGACCCTTGGCGGCGATCACGCAGCACCCGCGCTCAGGCCCCGGTCCAGTCCAGCACGACCTTTCCGGACTGTCCCGACCGCATCGCCGCGAACCCTTCGGCGAAGCGATCCACGGCGAACCGGTGGGTGATGACCCCGCGCACGTCCAGCCCGTTTTCCAGCATGGCGATCATCTTGTACCAGGTCTCGAAGATTTCGCGGCCATAGACGCCCTTGAGCGTGATCGCCTTGAAGACGATGCGGCTCCAGTCCACCGGCGACTTGCCCGGCGGGATTCCCAGAAGCGCGATCCGTCCGCCCATGACCAGCGCCTCGACCATCTGGTCGAGCGCGCGCTGGTTGCCGGACATCTCGAGGCCCACGTCGAAGCCCTGCTTCATCTTCAGCCGCGGAATGACCTCGGCCAGTTCCTCTTCGGCCACGTTCACCGGCACCACATCCGCCACCCGCGCCGCCAGCGCCAGCCTGTCGGGGTTCACATCGGTGATGACCACATGGCGCGCGCCCACGTGACGGGCCACGGCGGCGGCCATGATCCCGATGGGGCCGGCGCCGGTGATCAGCACGTCCTCTCCCACCAGATCAAAGCTCAGCGCCGTGTGCACGGCATTGCCCAGCGGGTCCAGAATCGCACCGATCTCGTCGTCGATGGCGTCGGGCAGCGGCACCACGTTGAAGGCGGGCAGCCGCAGGTACTGCGCAAAGGCCCCCTGTTCGTTCACCCCGATGCCGCGCGTCGCAGGATCGAGGTGGAACTTGCCCGCCCGGCTCTGCCGCGAGGTCTTGCCGATCAGGTGCCCCTCGCCGGAACAGCGTTGCCCCAGTTCCAGCCCCTCGACCGCGCGGCCCAGTTCGACGATCTCCCCGGCGAATTCGTGCCCCGTGATCAGCGGCACCGGCACGGTGCGCTGCGCCCAGTCGTCCCAGTTCCAGATATGCACGTCGGTGCCGCAGATCCCGGTCCTGTTGACCTTGATCAGCACGTCCTCGGGCCCGATCTCGGGCACCGGCGCGCGCTGCATCCAAAGCCCTTCGCGCGGCTCGGCCTTCACCAGGGCTTTCATGTCGTTGCGCATCAGATCACTCCGGTGTCTTTGCCGACCGCCTCGAAGGCGGCAAGGGCGGTGTCGAGGTCGTCGCGGCCCAGCGCCGCATTCATCTGCGTGCGGATGCGCGCGCGGCCCTTGGGCACGACCGGGTAGAAGAAACCCGAGACGTAGGTACCCTTGTCGAACAGACCGTTGGCCATCGCCTGCGCGCGCTGCGCGTCATGGGTCATGACCGGGATGATCGGGTGCTCCCCCGGCAGCAGCTCGAACCCAAGCGCCTCCAGGCCGGCACGCCAGTAAGCGGCATTCTCGAAGAGCCGCGCGCGCAGGGTGTCGCCTTCCGCGATCAGGTCCAGCACCTCGATCCCCGCCGCGACCACCGCGGGCGGCAGCGCATTCGAGAAAAGGTAGGGGCGCGCGCGTTGGCGCAGCAGGTCGATCACCGGCTGCGGCCCGGCGATATAGCCGCCGATGGCCCCGCCCAGCGCCTTGCCCAGCGTCCCGGTCAGGATATCCACGTCGACGCCAAAATGCTGCGGCATGCCTGCGCCGGTGTGGCCCATGAAGCCGGTGGCATGGCAGTCGTCCACCATGGTCAGCGCCTCGTATTTCTCTGCCAGCGCCACGATCTCCGGCAGCGGCGCCAGGTATCCATCCATCGAGAACACCCCGTCGGTGGCGATCATCACATGTCGCGCCCCGTCCGCGCGGGCCTGTTTCAGCTGCGTCTCGAGGTCGTCCATGTCGGCATTGGCATAGCGGTAGCGCTTGGCTTTGCAGAGCCGCACGCCGTCGATGATCGAGGCGTGGTTGAGGCTGTCGCTGACGATGGCATCCTCCTGCCCCAGCAGCGGCTCGAACACGGCGGCGTTGGCGTCGAAACAGGCGGCGAACAGGATGCCGTCATCCTTGCCCAGGAACGCCGCCAGCTTCCGCTCCAGGTCCCGGTGCAGCTCCTGCGTGCCGCAGATGAACCGGACGCTGGCCATGCCGTAGCCAAGGTTGTCCATCGCATCCTTGGCCGCCGCGATCAGCCGTGGATGATCGGCAAGACCAAGGTAATTGTTGGCGCAGAGGTTCAGCATCCCCTTGCCATCCACGGTGATCCGCGCGCCTTGCGGAGAGGTCAGCGGCCGTTCGGTCTTCCATAGCCCGTCGCCCTCGATCTCCCGTAGGATCTCGGTCACCTGGGTCAGGAATGCCTGTGTCATCTCATCCTCCGAGTCGGTCCTCAGTTGCAGAGTTTCTAGCATAGCAGATAGCACTCCGAAATGCCGGAAATTCACTAAAGCGGAAATTTTCCATTATTACGGAACGTATCATCTTCATCTTGCCAATAAATCTCCAGGGAGCGCGAGGGGCTGGCCCCTCGCTGCCAAACGCCAACACCCGCGAACCGTTCAGGCGTCCTGCACCACAAGGAATGCCCGCGCCGTGCCGTCCTCGGTGCGGATACCATGCGCCACGTCCGCCGCGTACCGCGCCGTGTCTCCTGCGGACAGCACAACGGTATTCTCGCCGGATTGCACCGAAAGATGCCCCTCGATCACCGTCAGATGCTCGCGCGCGCCGCGCCGGTGCGGGTCGCTGACCAGCGCGCCACCGGGGCCGAGAACAAGCTCGTAGACCTCGTGTCGCCCGGCCTCTTCTGGCGGCGACAGGATGCGCAGGCGGCAGGCGGTGCCGCGGTTGTCGATGGTTGGCACTTCGGCACCGCGCAGCACCTCGATCTGCGAGGCCCCCGCCGCACCGTCGAGCAACCCTGCAAAATCAACCTGCAGCGCGCGGGTGAGGTTCCAGAGCGTGGCGATGGTGGGCGAGGACGATCCGCGCTCGATCTGGCTCACCATCGACCGCGACACACCCGACAGCTTCGCCACCGCGTCCAGCGACAGCCCCTGCGCGCGCCGCGCTTCCTTGAGCCGCGCGGGCAAGCGTTGCAGGATATCGTCGGCATCGTCCGTCATATGGGATGTGATGCCCGCCCACCCGCATCCTGTCAATGCGCCGCGGGCGGGACGCGGCGAAGAAAGCCCGCCAGGGCTTGAAGAGCCGCACCCTGACGGCACGTCGCGGCTGACAACTCGCTTGCCCGCGCGCATAGTCCAGCCAGACCAGAGAGGAGACCCCCATGTCCGACGATATCGTCATCCTGAGCGCCGCGCGCACCGCCATCGGCACTTTCGGCGGCCGTCTCGCCGGCACCCCGCCCATCGCGCTGGGCGCCGTTGTCGCCAAAGCCGCGCTGGAGCGCGCGGGCGTCGAGGGAGACCAGATCGGCCACGTGGTCTTTGGCCACGTCATCAACACAGAACCGCGCGACATGTACCTGAGCCGGGTCGCCGCGATGGAGGCGGGCATTCCCGACACCACCCCCGCGATGAACGTCAACCGGCTCTGCGGGTCCGGCGCGCAGGCCATCGTCTCGGCGGTGCAATCCCTGATGCTGGGCGACGCCGATTTCGCGCTGGCGGGCGGCGCCGAGAACATGTCGCGCTCGCCCTTCATCATCCCGGACCAGCGCTGGGGCGCCAAGATGGGCGACATCCGCACGCTCGACATGATGCTGGGCGCGCTCAACTGCCCCTTCGGCACCGGCCACATGGGCGTCACGGCCGAGAATGTCTCGGGCGAGCATGACATCAGCCGCGAAGCGCAGGACGCCTTTGCCATGGAAAGCCAGGAGCGCGCGGCAAAAGCCATCGGCGATGGCCGGTTCGCACAGCAGATCGTGCCGGTCGAGGTGAAGGTCAAGCGCGACACCGTGGCCTTCGACACCGACGAACATCCCAAGCAGACCAGCCTCGAAAAACTCGCCGGGCTGAAACCGGTCTTCAAGAAAGACGGCACGGTCACGGCGGGCAATGCCAGCGGCATCAACGACGGCGCCGCGGCTTTGGTCTTTGCCCGGGCGTCGGCGGCTGACTCCGCCGGTCTGAAACCTCGCGCGCGCGTGCTGGGCTACGCCCATGCCGGCGTGCGGCCCGAGGTCATGGGCATCGGGCCGGTCCCGGCGGTGCGCAAACTGATGGAAAAGACCGGGCTGAGCGCCGGAGATTTCGACGTCATCGAAAGCAACGAGGCCTTCGCCGCGCAGGCGCTGGCGGTCAACAAGGAACTGGGGCTGGACGCGGCCAAGGTGAACCCCAATGGCGGCGCCATCGCCCTCGGCCACCCGGTCGGCGCCACAGGCGCGATCCTAACGGTCAAGGCGCTCTACGAACTGGAGCGCACGGGCGGCACCCGTGCGCTCATCACCATGTGCATCGGCGGCGGCCAGGGCATCGCGCTGGCCATCGAAAGGGTCTGATCCGGCACCGGCGAAGAGTGGGGGGCCAGCCCCCCACACCCCCCGAGGTATTTGAAAACCGAAGAAGACCACCAGCCTTTCTCCGGTTGAAAAAAATACCTCCGCCGGAGGCATCCAAGTTCTTTTGGCAATGCGCTGGGGTCTGGCCCTGCCGGCTGCGCTGGGGTATGGGGCGGCAACTGTACCCGAGAGGCCTGGCATGGATCATTTCCTCTACCGCGACGGCGCGCTTTACGCCGAGGACGTGGCGATCGCCGATATCGCCGCTGCGGTCGGCACGCCCTTCTACGTCTATTCCACCGCCACGCTTGAACGCCACTTCCGGCTCTTCGACGAAGCGCTGGCCGGGACCGAGCACCTGGTCTGCTATGCCATGAAGGCCGCCAGCAACCAGGCCATCCTGCGGACCCTCGCGGCACTCGGCGCCGGCATGGACGTGGTGTCGGGCGGCGAATATGCCCGTGCGCGCGCCGCTGGCGTGCCCGGCGACCGCATCGTGTTTTCCGGCGTCGGCAAGACGCGGGCCGAAATCGCGCAGGCGCTGACCGGAGGCATCCGCCAGTTCAACCTGGAAAGCGAGCCCGAGATGCGGTTGCTGAGCGAGATCGCCAGCGCCATGGGCCAGGTCGTGCCGGTGACGATCCGAGTCAACCCGGATGTCGACGCCAAGACCCACGCCAAGATTTCGACCGGGAAGTCGGAGAACAAGTTCGGTATCCCGATCAGCCGCGCCCGCGCCGTCTATGCCGAGGCCGCGGCGCTGCCGGGGATCGAGGTGATCGGCATCGATGTGCACATCGGCAGCCAGCTCACCGACCTCGCGCCGTTCGAGGCGGCCTTCCTGAAGGTTGCGGAGCTGACCGAGACGCTGCGCGCCGACGGCCACGACATCCGGCGGCTGGACCTGGGCGGAGGCCTTGGCATTCCCTACACCCGTTCGAACGAGGCCCCGCCGCTGCCCACCGATTTCGGCGCGCTTATCAAGCGCACGGTTGGGCATCTGGGCTGCGAGATCGAGATCGAGCCGGGACGGCTGATCGTCGGCAACGCAGGGCTTCTGGTGAGCGAGGCGATCTACGTCAAGGAAGGCGAGGACCGGCAGTTCCTGATCCTCGACGCGGCGATGAACGACCTGATCCGGCCCGCAATGTACGACGCCTGGCACGACATCGTGCCGGTCATCGAACCCGCGCCGGGCGCCGAACAGATGGCCTATGACGTGGTCGGGCCCGTCTGCGAATCCGGCGACACCTTTGCCAAGGGCCGCATGCTGCCGCAAATTCAGGCAGGCGATCTGGTCGCCTTCCGTTCGGCGGGCGCCTACGGTGCGGTGATGTCCTCGGAATACAACACCCGGCCGCTGATTCCGGAAGTTTTGGTGAAAGACGATCACTTTGCGGTCATCCGGGCGCGCCCGACCTTTGACGAAATCATATCCCGCGATACCATTCCTGCGTGGTTGTAGGGCATCCTTCCTGCGACCGAACCCGCAGGAGCGTCCATGGCATCGCAACCGCCGCTGCCCAAGCCCATCCTTTCCACCCTGCGCTGGCCGCTGCGTCTGACCCGGCTCGGCATGCTGGCCGAACGCGTCGTGCGCGCCTTCTGGCCGCTGTGGTCGGTGCTCATCGTGGTTCTGGCAGCGCTGATGCTGGGCCTGCAGGACATGGTCCGCACCGAGGTCGTCTGGGCCGCAGGTGCCGTGACGCTGATCGCTGCCCTTGTCGCTCTGGCTTGGGGCGTGCGGCGATTCCGCCTGCCCGCGCATCAGGAGGCGTTGGACCGGCTCGATGCGACCATGGCCGGGCGGCCGATCCAGACCGTGCGCGACACGCAGGCCATCGGCGGCAGCGATGCCGCATCGCTGGCAGTGTGGCAGGCGCACCAGGCGCGGATGCGCGCCCGGCTGGCCGAGGCGCGCGCGGTGGAACCGGACCTGCGCGTCGCCCGCAACGATCCCTTCGCCCTGCGCTACGTGGCGCTGACGGCGCTCTGCGCGGCGCTGCTGTTCGGGTCGGTGCTGCGGGTGCAATCGGTGACCGGCATGGGCCCCGGCAACAGCGGGCTCGCCTCCGGCCCGACCTGGGAAGGCTGGATGGAGCCGCCCGCCTACACCCGCCTGCCCTCGGTCTACCTCAACGACATTTCCGCCGCTGAACTGACCGCCCCCGAAGGCGCACGCATCACGCTGCGGCTGTATGGTGAGGCCGGGGCGCTGACGGTCGCCGAATCGGTGTCCGGCGTCCCCCTGCCGAACGAAGAGGCCGCGGCCGAGACCGCGCAGGATTTCACTGTCGTGCAATCCGGCCAGGTGGCGATCGAAGGCGACGGCGGCCGCGTCTGGGACGTGGTGATGGCGCCCGATGCCGCGCCCACCGTGGCCCGCGACGGCGATTTCGAAGTGACCTACGACGGAGAGGCCTCGCTGCCCTTCGTCGCCAGCGACGATTATGCCGTGACTGCCGGTGTCGCCCGGATCGAGCTGGCAGTGGAGGATGTCACCCGCCGCTACGGCCTGGCGCGCGACCCCGAGCCGCGCAGCACCATCGAGGTGCCGCTGCCGATGCCCATTGCCGGCGACCGGTCGGAGTTCACCGAGGCGATGATCGACAATTTCTCCGAACATCCCTGGGCCAACCTGCCGGTGACGATCTCGCTCGAGGTGACCGATGCGGCGGGCCAGACCGGCACCTCCGAGGACGAGGTTCTGACCCTGCCCGGCCGCCGGTTCTTCGATCCGATGGCGGCGGCGGTGATTGAACAGCGGCAGGCGCTGCTCTGGAACCGCGACAATGCCGGCGACATCAGCCAGATCCTGCGGGCCATTTCCAACCGCCCCGACGACGCGTTCCGGTCTGCGGTGCATTACCTGCGGCTCAAGACCATCCTGCGGCGGCTCGAAGCCTTCGACGACCACGGCATCACCGACGACCAGCAGGCCGAACTGGCCGAGGCGATGTGGGACTTCGCCCTGCTTCTCGAGGAAGGCAACCTCGAAGACGCGCTGCAACGCCTGCAACGGGCGCAGGACCGGCTGTCCGAGGCGATGAAGAACGGCGCCTCCGACCAGGAGATCGCCGAGCTCATGCAGGAGCTGCGCGAGGCCACGGACGACTACATGCGCCAGCTGGCTCAGCAGGCCCAGCGCGACGCCGAACAGAACGGCGAGCAGATGGGCGAGAACCAGCAGGGCATGGAGATGAGCCAGAACGACCTGCAGCGCATGATGGACCGCATCCAGGAACTGATGGAACAGGGCCGCATGGCCGAAGCGCAGCAGGCGCTGGAAGAGCTGCGCGAGATGATGGAGAACATGCAGGTCACTCAGGGCCAGGGCCAGGGGCAGCCCTCTCCGGGTCAGCAGGCGATGGACGATCTGGCCGAGACGCTGCGCGAACAGCAGGAGCTGTCCGATCAGGCCTTCCGCGACATGCAGGAGCAGTTCAACCCCGGCCAGCAGCGCCAGGGCGAACAGCCCGGGCAGCAGCAGGGGCAACAGCAGGGCCAACAGGGCCAGGGCCAGCAGGGTCAGCGCGGACAGGGCCAGCAAGGCCAGCAGCAGGGTCAGGGCCAAGGCCAGGGGCAAGGCCAGCAACAGGGCCAGGGCCAGCAGTCGCTGGAGGAAAGCCTCGCCGACCGGCAGCGCGCCCTGCGCGACGAGCTGAACCGCCAGCGCGGCAATCTGCCCGGCGCCGGCACCGAGGAAGGCGACGCGGCACGCGAATCGCTCGGCCGGGCCGAAGATGCCATGGAGGGTGCCGAAGAGGCGCTGCGCGGCAACGACCTTGCCGGTGCGATGGACCAGCAGTCCGAAGCGATGGAAGCCCTGCGCGAAGGCATGCGCAACCTGGGCGAGGCGATGGCCCAGCAGCAGGGCGAAAACCCCGGCCAGCAGGGCATGGCCGAAGGCACGGAGCCCGGCGCGCAACGCGATCCGCTGGGGCGCAACGCCGGATCGAACGGCCAGATCGGATCGGACGAAAACATGCTGGGCAGCGAAGACGTCTACCGCCGCGCGCGCGAGTTGCTCGACGAAATCCGCCGCCGCTCGGGCGATGGCGAACGGCCCGACGAAGAGCTGGAATACCTGGAGCGTCTGCTCGAACGGTTCTGATCTCGCGCGCGATGCAATCGCCGGAGCCTCCGGCGGGAGGTTTATGGGCAAGATGAAGCTCGGGCGCAGCGCTCCGACTTCATCTTGGACCGGAAGTTTTACGATGCAAAACTCGCGGGACACCTCCGGGGAGTCCACGCCTTCGCGCGGGCGGGGCGGGGTCCCGGCGACGGTTCAGTCCGGATCGACCTTGCCCCGCAGCGCCTTCACTTCACCGCGCACCTTCTTGGCCTTGAGCCGGCGTTTCTTGGAGCCCAGCGTGGGCCGCGTCGGCACCCGGCGCTTGGGTTTTTCGCAGGCCTTGGCGATCAGTTCCGCCAGCCTGTCCCTTGCGATGTCGCGGTTGCGCGCCTGGCTCCGGGTCTCGTCGACCTGCAGCACCAGGGCGCCGTCCTTGGTCCAGCGGCGCCCGGCCAGCTTGCGCAGCCGGGTCTTGACCGGCGGCGGCAGGTTCGGCGAGCGATCCGCCTCGAACCGCAGTTCCACCGCGCTCGACACCTTGTTGACGTTCTGACCGCCGGGACCCGAGGCGCGGATGAACTGTTCGGTCAGCTCCCAGTCCTCTATGGCGATCCGATCGTTGATCCGCAGCATGGATGATCATCCGTTCAAAAAGGGCCGCCCGATGTCGGACGGCCCTTCGAGAATTAAGGAGGTGGGGCCGGTTAGGCGCTCACCAATTCGGGGGTCGCTTGACCCGCGGGGCTGCCCTAGGGCGCGATCCTCCGAACTGTTCCGACACCTCTCTCCAATGTTTCTCTCGACACTGGATCACCTCCTTTCAGTTTTGTTGAACTCCCTGAAAGAGTCGCACGAGATGTTTGAATCGCAAAGCGTTTTTTGCTTCAGGCCAAAGATTTTTGCGACAGTGCCCAGGAAACGATCAGCCGGAAGGGGATGAGCGCAATGAGCGCCAGCGCCAGCTTCACGCTCCAGTCCGCCACCGCGAGCGACACCCAGAGCGGCGCCTCTGGGCCTGCGCCCAACAGCGGCACGATCTCTCCGGCCCAGGCGACGTCGTTGCCCGGTTCGAGGAACGTCAGCGCGCCGGAAAAGGCGATGGTGAAGAACAGCGCCGTGTCCACGCTGCTGCCCACCAGCGTCGAGGCCAGCGGCGCGCGCCACCAGGCGCCCTGCCGCAGCCGGTCGAAGATCGCCACGTCCAGCAACTGCGCGGTCAGGAAAGCGATCCCGGACCCCAGCGCGATGCGCAGGGTCACCGCCGGATAGGTATAGCCGTCGCCCTGCAGCATGATCTGGGTGCCGATCAGCGAACACAGGATGCCGGTGACGAAGCCCGCAAAGACGACGCGGCGGGCGGCCTGCGCGCCGTAGATGCGGTTCATCACGTCGGTGACGAGGAACGCCAGCGGATAGGTGAAGGCGCCCCAGGTCAGCCAATTGCCAAAGAGGAACTGCACGAGGATATTCGAGGCCAGCACGATGGCGGCCATGGCAAGAATGCCGGGAAGGTGGTGACGTGTCATGGTGTATGGACCCGTTTTTCCAAGGTTGCGGGGACTTGGCCCCCACGTCGTGGGGACGGGCGTGCGCATAAACCGTGCTAGGCGGCGGCGCAAGTCACTCCGTCACGCGATACTCGACCAGTTCGCGGCGTTGCAGCGCGTTGTCGTTGTCGTCGGCCACCATGGTCAGGCGCAGGACGCCGCTGCCGTCGCGCCAGACCGACAGGCCTTCGAGATTGCCGCGGGCAAAGAGTGGTGTCTCGAGCAGTGTCACTTCGCCCGACAGGTGCGTTTCGCCCAGGTCGAAACGTCGAACACGGGACCGGAAGGAAAACCCATTGAACGCGCGCTCCAGCAGGTAGAACCGCCCGTCCGGTCCGATGTCGGCACCGACCGGAAGGAACCCGCCGCGTCGGGGAACGCTGAAGGGTTGATCCCAGGTGCCGCCTGCCAGGCGGTAGACCGGAAAGGGCCGAGTCAGCGCACCCGACCGTTCAGGAAGCGTGTAAAGCCGCCCGCGCGCGTCCACCGCCAGAGCTTCGAGGCCGGAATTGGTCTGAAGGCGGTCGAAATCGGGATGCCTCGGCAGATAAGTGGCGGGCCCGCCCGGCTCGGCATAGCGCCAGACCCGGCCGCGTCCCTCGAACGAGACGAAGAGCGTTCCGTCCTCCGCCAGAGCCAGCCCTTCGGCATCGGCGCTGAGGCCATGCACCTCCTTGCCGTCGGGGTTGCGCAGAGGCCACACACGAAGGTCGGACAGACCGAGCATCCCTTCGGCATCGCGTTCCACCCGTGCAGTCACGATCTGGCCACGGTCCCCGATGGCAAAGAGCCGGTTTCCGGTTTCGGTAATCTCGAGCCCCGAAAGGCCGCCCGGCAAGGTAGCGGGCAATTCGATGCGGTCCAGATATCCGACCTGCTGCGCCATGGCAGGCTGCGCGCACTCGGCAACAAGCATCACGGCGGCGAAGCCGAGCAGGACAGAGCGGGCCATGCGCAGAGGTTATTGCGCAGCCAGCACGTCGGCGCATTGCCGCGGCAGATCGGCCAGGGTGATAGGCCGCTTCGGTGCCGGAGGCTTGGCGTTGGGATCGCGCGGTTTCGGCGGCGGCGGGTTCAGGATGTTGTTCACCCAGGCCTGCGCATCGGCGCAGCCGTCTCCCGCTGGCGGCGGTGTCTGGTCGACGCAGCCCGAGGCTCCCGCCGGACAGTTGAGCCGCACGTGGAAATGGTAGTGATGTCCATACCAGGGACGGATCTTGCGCAGGTAGGCCCGGTCGCCGGTCTCGTCGTTGCACATCCGCACCTTGGCGCCGGGAAAAACGAAGATCCGCGCCGTGCGCGGGTCGGATGCGGCGGCCTTGATGATCTCGTGATGCTGCCGCGTCCATTGATCGTTGGTATAGGCACCGTTGGCCCGGCGCAGCGACACCGACGAGATTTCCTCGCGCTGCTGGCGGCTGAGCGTCAGGTTCTGCGCCGGCAGCATCCAGATATCCGCATCCAGGCCGATCTGGTGGCTGGCGTGGCCCGACAGCATCGGCCCGCCGCGCGGCTGGCTGATGTCGCCGATGTAAAGCCCGTTCCAGCCCGGCTGCTGCGCCGCTTTGCGCGACAGGTCCTGGACGAAATCGACGACCTCCGGATGGCCCCAGTTGCGATTGCGCGACAGCCGCATCGCCTGCCAGGTCGGCCCGGTCTCGGGCAGCTCCACGCCGCCCGCGACGCAACCCTTGGCGTAACTGCCGAACGGCGCAGGCGCCTGCTGCGATCCGGAGCGCTTGTATCCGAAGAGCTGCTTGGCCTCCTTGCTCGACAGCACTCCGGCGCTGTCGCCGACGGTGGGCAGGGGGGCGGCGGGGCCGGTGCGCTCGGGCGCGTCGTTGCCGCCGCCGCAGGCGGTCAGGGCGACAAGCAGGCCGGCCAGGATCAGGGGGTATCTCATGCTGCTCGATCTCCGTCGGGTTTCACCCAGACTAGCAGAAAAAG
>Ga0208330_1000485_pt1 | contig 17807 bp, 13 predicted proteins | sample DeeseametaMP1896_FD_184180 | JGI IMG/M metagenome (GOLD analysis project Ga0208330, IMG submission 184180) | Marine microbial communities from the Deep Pacific Ocean - MP1896 (SPAdes) | ecosystem: Environmental > Aquatic > Marine > Oceanic | place: East of Hawaii, North Pacific Ocean | collected...
CGCCCAGCAGCAGGTCCTCGATCAGCGGCTGCGCGCGCCCCAGTTCGGGGTATGCCGCCCCCATCTGCCGCACCAGCGCGGGCACAAGGCGATACATGATCGGATCTTTCGCGCCCAGCATGTGCGCATGCCGCATGGCGCGGCGCATGATCCGGCGCAGCACGTAGCCGCGACCGTCGTTGGACGGCATCACCCCGTCGGCGATCAGGAACGAGGTCGAGCGCAGGTGATCCGCGATCACCCGGTGATGCGTCTTGCCGGGGCCGTCGGGATCCGACGACGACACCTCGGCGCTGGCCTCGATCAGGGCGCGCATGAGATCGGTGTCGTAGTTGTCGTGCTTGCCCTGCAACAGCGCCCCGATCCGCTCCAGCCCCATGCCGGTGTCGATCGACTGCATGTCGAGTTCGCGCATCGAGCCGTCCTCGAACTGCTCGTTCTGCATGAAGACGATGTTCCAGATCTCGATGAACCGGTCGCCGTCTTCCTCGGCGCTGCCCGGCGGGCCGCCCCAGATATGATCGCCGTGATCGTAGAAAATCTCGGTGCACGGCCCACAAGGCCCGGTCGGTCCCATCTGCCAGAAGTTGTCCGAGGTGGCGATGCGGATGATCCGGCTTTCCGGAATGCCGACCTTCTTCCAGATCTCGAAGGCCTCGTCGTCGGTGTGATAGACCGTGGCATAAAGCCGGTTCCTGTCGATGCCGAAGTCGCGGGTGATCAGCTCAAAGGCAAAGGGGATGGCTTCGGTCTTGAAATAATCGCCGAAGCTGAAATTCCCAAGCATTTCAAAGAAGGTATGGTGCCGTGCCGTGTAGCCCACGTTGTCCAGATCGTTGTGCTTGCCGCCGGCGCGCACGCATTTCTGGCTGGTTGTGGCGCGAGTGTAGTCGCGCCGTTCGACCCCGGTGAAGAGGTTCTTGAACTGCACCATGCCCGAGTTGGCAAAGAGCAGCGTCGGGTCGTTGCGCGGCACCAGCGGGCTCGACGGCACGACCTCGTGGCCCTGTTTTTCGAAGTAGCTCAGAAAGGTCGAGCGGATGTCGTTCAGCGTCTGCATGTCTTGGGGCCTTCGGGGCTTGGATCGGCGTTTGCGCAGGTGTAGCGCCGCACCCTGCCGCTGTCCATAAGCCCAAGGTCTTTCCGGTCTGCGCCATCCGCCGGCACGAAAAAGGGCGCTCCCCTAGGAGCGCCCTGATACTGGTCTTCCATGCCGATGGCCGGCCGAGATTCTCAGGCTTCCATCACATCGTCTTCGGAACTGTCCGTCTCGTCCATATGGAAGTCGAGCCCGTGCGCCGCCCGGATCTTGTCCTCGATTTCCAGCGCGACGCGGCTGTTCTCCTTGAGGAAGGTCTTGGCGTTCTCCCGGCCCTGGCCGATGCGCTCGTCGCCGTAGGAATACCAAGCGCCGGATTTCTCGACCACGCCGGCCTTGACGCCCAGATCCAGCAACTCGCCGGTCTTGGAAATCCCCTCGCCGTACATGATGTCGAATTCGACCTGCTTGAACGGCGGCGCCACCTTGTTCTTGACCACCTTGACCCGGGTGGCGTTGCCCACGACCTCGTCGCGGTCCTTGATCGCACCGATGCGGCGGATGTCGAGCCGCACGGAGCTGTAGAATTTCAGCGCGTTGCCGCCTGTCGTCGTCTCCGGCGAGCCGAACATGACGCCGATCTTCATCCGGATCTGGTTGATGAAGATCACCATGCAGTTGCTGCGCGCGATCGACCCGGTAAGTTTGCGCATCGCCTGGCTCATCAGGCGGGCGTGCACGCCGACGCTGCTGTCGCCCATGTCGCCCTCGAGCTCGGATTTCGGCGTGAGAGCCGCGACCGAATCGACCACCACGACGCTGACCGCGCCCGACCGCACCAGCGTGTCGGTGATTTCCAGCGCCTGTTCGCCGTTGTCGGGCTGCGAGATCAGAAGCTCATCCAGGTCGACGCCCAGCTTGCGCGCATATTGCGGGTCGAGCGCGTGTTCGGCATCGACGAAGGCGCAGACGCCCCCCTTCTTCTGCTCCTCGGCGACGCAATGCAGGGTCAGCGTCGTCTTGCCCGAGGATTCGGGGCCGTAGATCTCGATGATCCGGCCCTTGGGCAGTCCGCCGATCCCCAGTGCGATGTCGAGCCCCAGCGATCCCGTCGAAGTCGATTCGATATCCTTGAGCGGATTGTCTCCGCCCAGCTTCATGATCGAGCCCTTGCCGAACTGCCGTTCGATCTGCGCCAGGGCGCTGTCGAGCGCCTTCTGCTTGTCGCCGCTCTTCTTGCTGTCCATGGTCAAAAGATCCGCCGCTGCCATATTTTGCACTCCTTATTCCATACCCGCGGTCGGGTTTCCATCCCCGCCGCCTGGCTGCAATTGCTGCTTTCGTTCGCCTCTTGTTCTCACCTTCATGCGGACAAAAGAAGAACATTTCAAGTAAAATCGTCACTTCCTCACCTTTTACCTTTTCGGTTAAGGAGTGGTTTATGGCGGCGGGCAGCAAGGAGGGCGGCGGCATGTTGGTGTTCTGGAAACAGCGTCTGGTGATGCTCGCCGTGCCGAAGACCGGCACATCGGCCTACGAGGCGGCGCTCGGTCCGCATGCCTCGATGACGGTGCTCGATCCGCCCGAGCTGAAACACGCGCCGGTCTATCGCTACAATCGGTTCTTCCGCCCGATGTTCGAGAAAATGGGCGTCGAGCACATGGATGTACTGGCGGTGATCCGCGAACCGGTGTCCTGGCTTGGCAGCTGGTACCGGTACCGCCAACGCCCGTTTCTCGACGGCAAGCCGACCTCGACCGCGGGCATGGATTTTGACGCGTTCGTGCAGGCCTATTGCCAGGGTGATCGCCCGCCCTTCGCCAATGTCGGCAGCCAGTCCAAATTCGTGGAGCCGCGGCCCAACGGCACCGCCGTGAGCCACCTGTTCCAATACGAGGATCAGGCCCGGCTGATCGGGTTTCTCGAGCATCGGCTCGGGCTGACGCTGGACCTGCCACGCGAGAACATATCTCCGCGGGCCGCGCTCGACCTGGCGTCGGACACCGAGGCGAAGCTGCGGCGCAAGTGCGCCGAGGATTTCGCGCTCTGGGACCGGGCCGGACAGCACGGGTGAACGGGCGCGACCTTAGCGCAGGCGCGACGCGTTTTGAGGCCCCTGCCGGCGCGCCGTACAGCGCCGGTGACACGGGACGGGACCCTCCGGCGTTTCGCGTTGAACCTGCCTCATGTAACGCTGCTGGAAATCAAAGATTTCAAATCGTTAAGCGATAACTCTCGTGTCAAGGTAAACGCAAAATGCTCTGGCGGGACCTAATCGGTCAGGCGATCTGCTGGTGCACGGTTTCGGTGAGGTCGTTCAGCGAAAACGGCTTGGGCAGGAAGGTCGAATTGGGGATCTGTTCCTTGTCGCCGCCAAAGATATCCTCGGCATAGCCCGACACGAAGACCACCCGCGTGTCCGGCCGGTCCTGAAGCGCACGCCGGACCCAGGTCGGGCCATCCATGCCGGGCATGACCACATCGGTGACGAAAACATCCACCGTCAAGTCCCTGTCCGAAAGCACATCGAGCGCCGCCTCGGCGCAATCGGCCTCGATCACGGTAAAACCCCGCAGCTTGAGCGCGCGCGACGCAAAAGCGCGCACCGGCGCCTCGTCCTCGACCAGCAGCACGACGCCGCGGCCCTGGGCGGGCATCTTGCGCGGCAGGTTGGGTTCCTTTCCGGCGTGCGGCACGAGGCGGGCGTCATGGCTGGGCAGCAGCAAGGTGAAACAGCTGCCTTTGCCCGGCTCCGAATCGACGAAGATGAACCCGCCCGTCTGCTTGACGATGCCATAGACCGTCGAGAGGCCCAGCCCCGTGCCCTCGCCGGTGCGCTTGGTGGTGTAGAACGGCTCGAAGATCTTTTGCAACTTGTCGCTGGGGATGCCGATGCCCGCGTCGATCACCTTGACCGAGACGTAGGATCCCGGGGCCACCTTGGCGCGGTCGCGCAGCATCGGTTCCTTGAGGAGAAGCTGCCCGGTCTCGATCACGATGTCGCCGCCGTCCGGCATGGCATCGCGGGCATTCACCACCAGGTTTATCATCACCTGTTCCAGCTGCCGCTTGTCGCCACGGATCGCCGGCAGGACCGGATCGTGCCGCAGGGTCAGCGACACCTTCTCGCCCACCAGCCGGTTCAACAGGTGGGTGAGATCGGACAGCGTGTCGCGCAGATCCATCACCTCCGGGCGCAGCGTCTGCTTGCGCGAAAAGGCCAGAAGCTGGCCCACGAGCGCGGCGGCGCGGTTGGCGTTCTGGTGGATCTGCACAAGATCCCCATAATCCGGGTCACCCTGGTCATGGCGCAGCAACATCAGGTCGCAATGTCCTGAAATCGCAGTCAGAAGGTTGTTGAAGTCATGCGCCACGCCACCCGCGAGCTGGCCGATCGCCTGCATTTTCTGGCTTTGGACGAACTGCGCCTCCAGCGTCTTGAGTTCTGTCGCGTCGTTGAGCACCGCGACCAGCGCAGGCTGGCCGTTCTCGACGATGCGGTTCAGCGTGACCTGGACAAAGACCTCGCGGTCGCGGCGTGTCAGCCGCAGGAACTCCGACCGGCTGAGCCCTCGCCCCGCCGCCGCATCGGCAAGCCAGTCCCGGATCGAGCGGCCCAGCCCCTCCATATAGTCCGAAAGCTTTGCGCCCGCGGTCTCTTCGGCGTCAAGCATCGACCGCGCCTCGGCATTGGCCTGCAGGACCTCTCCGTCGGCGGCGACCTTGAGAAGCGGCACCGGCAGGTAATTGAAATCGGTGGTATCCGCGGCGGGCGTCTTTTCGGCGGGGACCGGCAGAAGCACCAGCTCTTCGCGTCCCGGCCCGGTGGGGATGACGCTGGCCAGGTAGGACACCGGCCCGTCGCCGGTCAGCACTGCGTTGATCTTGCCGGACCGCAGCGGCGGGTCGGCCAGCACGTCGTCGATGCGTTTGGCGCGTTTCCCGATCAGGTTGCGCGCCACCTCGTTCATCGACAGGACCGCCCCGTTCCGACCCAGCGTAAACACCGGCATCTGGCGCGCCGCGACAGCCGCATCCGAAATGTCCCCGCCTTCGAAGGATTCGATCCGCCACATCAGGCAGCCAGGCGCGATGGCGCGGGCGGTGATGCGCAGGTGACCGCCGCCGACGGGGATATCCTCGGTCGCGACGGCGCTGTCCTGCGCCCCCTGTTGCAGCCGGAATAGAATGGCCGCCGGGTTGGCAAAGAGCGGGCGCAGGAGGCCGGTGATGCTCTGCTCAGCGCCGGGGCCGGACGTGCGCCCGAAGCGGCTGCGCGCGGCCTCGTTGAGGCTGAGCACGGCGCCGTCGGAATCGGTGAGCACGCAGGCGGCGGCGTCCCGCTCCACAAAGGCCGAGATGACGCGGAAGTTGCGCCTTTGCGCGCGGCCGACCCGGACCTGGATCACCCAGACACCGGCCGCGATGATCAGGAAGGCCATCCCCCCCGCGATCAGACCGAGCTGGACCGCGCGCGACGGGGCAACCGCCGCCATCCCGATGCAGACCAGACCCAACAGCACCACGAGAGCCGTGCGGCGGGCCAGTCCGCGCGTGCTGCGCGCCATCGACCCGATGTTGAGAACTGCGTCCGACAAATTCTTCCCCCGACCAGAACCGTGATTCGCGTCGTGTCTTTTTAAGCGGGCAAGGTTTAAGCGCGACTTAACTCTCGCGTGTCTACCTTTGGTGGAATTGGGAGATTAGCGCAGGCGCGTCATGCAAGCGACAAAAAATCCGTCACCGCCGTCGGCGGGCAGGAATTGCCGATCGGAGGCGCACCGCCATTCGGGTAAATCGGCACAGAAGATCCTGATCTGGCTCATATTTTCCGGCTCCAGCACGGAACAGGTCGCATAGGCCAAAACGCCGCCCGGAGCCACGTACCCTTGGGCCCGGCGCAGGATGGCGGCCTGCACGTCGCGCAGGGCGTCGAGCCGGTCGGGCGTCAGGGTCCACTTGCCCTCGGGTGCGCGCCGCCAGGCGCCGCTGCCGGAACAGGGCACGTCGCAGAGCACCACGTCGAACTGGCCCGTCGGGTTGGGCAGCGGAACGATCTCGGCTCCGGCCCGTGCCGCGCGGGCGGGCAGATCGCGCATGCGCCCGGGATCGCTGTCATGGGCCATCACCTGCCCGCGGGTGCGTGCCGCCATGGCCAGCGCCTTGCCGCCGCCGCCGGCACAGTAATCGAGCACGCGCTGCCCGGGACGCAGGGGCAATGCATCGACAACCGCCTGGCTTGCCGCATCCTGCAACTCGACCAGCCCGTCGCGGAAAGCCCTCGATCCGTTGATCCGGCGCGGGTTCTCCAGCACCTCGAGCGCCTGCGCGGATAGCGGGTGCGGACGCGTGGCGATCCCGTCCTCGTTCAGCGCCGCCTGGGCCGTCGCGATATCGGCCCGCAGGGTGTTGACGCGCAGGAACACCGGCGCGCGGTGGCGCAGGGCCTCGGCCACGTCGGCTGCGGCGTCACCCAGCGACTCGCGGAAGAGCGCACACAGCCAGTCCGGCAGGTCCATGAGGTCTTCCGCGCCGGGATCGGACCCTGCGGCGCGTTCCCGCTCGTCAAGCGGCGCGGGTGCGTGACGCTCGCCGGTGAAGAGCCTGTCCGGATCCTCGCCGGACAGCAGCAAAGACCCGCGCAACAGCGCCCGGCCGCCCTCGCCCCCGCCGCGCACGGCGGCGGACCGGCGGCGGCGCAGCACTTCGAACACGAGGTCGCGCACCGCGGCGCGGTCGCCGGAGCCGGCATAGCGCGCGCCCCGCGCCCAGTTGGTCAGCGCCTGTTCGGCTGCGATCTCCGGTCCGATCCGGTCCAACACCTCGATCGCCGCCTGCGCGCGGGCTGCGGGGGTCATATCAAAACCCCGGCGATGGGATCAGCCCATGCGATAGTTGGGGCTTTCGCGGGTGATCTGAACGTCATGCACATGGCTTTCCTTGAGGCCCGCACCGGTGATCTTCACGAAGGTGCAGTTGCGGCGCATCTCTTCGACCGTGGCGTTGCCGGTGTAACCCATCGCGGCACGCAGGCCGCCCACCAGCTGGTGCAGCACGGCGGTGGCGGTGCCCTTGTAGGCCACCTGCCCCTCGATGCCCTCGGGCACCAGCTTGTCGCTGGCGGCATCCTTCTGGAAATAGCGGTCGGCCGAGCCCTGGGCCATCGCCGCAAGGCTGCCCATGCCGCGGTAGGCCTTGAAGGTGCGGCCCTGGTAAAGGATGACCTCGCCCGGGCTTTCGTCGGTGCCGGCGATCATGCTGCCCACCATGGCGCAGGACGCACCCGCCGCGATGGCCTTGGCGAAATCGCCCGAGAACTTGATGCCGCCGTCGGCGATCACGGGCGTGTCGCCCGCGGCCTCGGCACAGTCCATGATGGCGGTCATCTGCGGCACGCCGACGCCCGCAACGACGCGCGTGGTGCAGATCGACCCCGGGCCGATGCCGACCTTGACCGCATCCGCCCCGGCTCCGATCAGGGCGCGCGTCGCCTCGGCGGTGGCGACGTTGCCCGCGACCACCTGCACCTCGTTCGACAGTTTCTTGACGCGTTCCACGGCGAGGCCGACGCCTTCTGAATGGCCATGCGCGGTGTCGATCACGATCATGTCGACGCCCGCGTCGATCAGCGCCTGGCTGCGTTCGAACCCGGCATCGCCCACGGTTGAAGCCGCCGCCACGCGCAGCCGGCCCAGCCGGTCCTTGCAGGCGGTGGGGTTGAGCACGGCCTGTTCCGTGTCCTTGAGCGTCAGCAGACCGGTGAGCTTGCCGTCCTTGTCGGTCACCAGCAGCTTCTCGATCCGTCGCGCCTTCATCAGGTCGATGGCCTCCTGCCGGTCGGCGGGTTCGCGCAGGATGGCGAGGTTGTCCGAGGTCATCATCACCCGCACAGGCGTGTCGTCGCGGCTGGCAAAGCGCATGTCGCGGTTGGTGACGATGCCGACCACTCGGCCCTTGTCGTCGACCACCGGGAAGCCGGTGAAGTTGTAGCGCTCGATCAGCGCCTTGGCATCGGCCAGCGTCTGGTCGGGGCGCAGGGTGACCGGAGAATAGACGATGCCGCTTTCGAAGCGCTTGACCCGGCGCACCTCGCGCGCCTGCTGCTCGACCGTCAGGTTGCGATGAACGACCCCCATGCCCCCCGCCTGCGCCATGGTGATCGCCATGCGGCTTTCGGTGACCGTGTCCATAGCCGAGCTGAGCAGCGGAATGTTCAGCGCGATGGACTTGGTGACCTGGGTACGGGTGTCCGCCGTGCTTGGCAGCACATTGGAGGCGGCGGGAACCAGCAGGACGTCATCGAAGGTGAGAGCCTCGCGAATCTCCATGAGAATACCTTTCCACGGGGAGCATCGTTTGGCGCGTCCCTATCGCACGGTTGGCGGGTCAGGGAAACCCCATTCGCGCTGTCCCGCGCGAGATGCCGCAGGTCCCCTCAGGTCGCCGGGGCGGCCCGGACCGCGCAGCGGCCCGCAGGGACCGTCAACCGCGCCTGGCCGCCTCGATCGCCGCGACGTCGATCTTCGTCATCTCCAACATCGCCTCGAAGGCCCGGCGCGCCTCTTCGCCGCCCGCCGCCAGCGCCTCGGACAGGGTGCGCGGGGTGATCTGCCAGGACAGGCCCCACCGGTCCTTGCACCAGCCGCAGGCGCTTTCGCGTCCGCCGTTGCCGACGATGGCGTCCCAGTACCGATCGGTCTCGGCCTGATCCTCGGTCGCGACCTGGAAGGAAAACGCCTCGGTCTGTTGGAACGCCGGCCCGCCGTTCAACCCGAGGCAGGGAATGCCCAGCACGGTGAAGGTCACGGTCAGCACATCGCCCGCGCGGCCCGAGGGAAAGTCCGACGGCGCGTGAAAGACATCCTGCACGGCGCTGTCCGGGAAGGTCTCCGCATAGAACCGCGCCGCCGCTTCGGCGTCGCGGTCGTACCAAAGACAGATCGTGTTCTTCGCTATGGCCATCGCCGCACCTTTCCTGTTCGGGTTGCCTGGACAAGGATAGCACCGATGTCGTGGGCGCCCCATAGCTTCCGCGTCGGGTGAAGATCGCGCGACGCCCCTTTCCCCGCGCGCCGTTCGGGGCCATCCTCGCACCGACCGCAAGGAGCCCCCCATGTCGCACAGCTATGCCAACGGCCGCCTGAACCTGCCCTTCACCGGCATCTGCACCTTTGCCAAGAAGCCCTACATGGCGGACTGGAGCGCCATCGACGCCGATGCCTGCATCCTCGGCGCGCCCTTCGACGCGGGCACGCAGTACCGTGCCGGGGCGCGGTTTGGCCCGCGCGGGCTGCGCGAGGCCTCGACTCTCTTCAGCTTCGGACATGCCGGGGCCTATGATCACGAGGATGACGCCACATACCTCGGGCCGGAGGTGCGGGTCGTGGACCTGGGCGACGCGGACATCGTGCACACGGACACGACGCAGAGCCATGCCAATATCGAGGCGGGCGTCCGCGCCATCCTCGCGGCCAAGGCATTGCCGGTGGTGATCGGCGGCGACCATTCGGTCAACATCCCCGCCCTGCGCGCTTTCGACGGCCAGGGCAACATCCACGTGCTGCAGATCGACGCGCATCTCGATTTCGTCGACGAACGCCACGGGGTGCGCAACGGCCACGGCAACCCGATGCGCCGGGCGGCCGAATTGCCCTTTGTCACGGGGCTGACGCAGGTGGGGATTCGCAACGTCAGCTCCACCGCGCGCGAAGGCTACGAGGATGCCCGCGCCATGGGGTCTGACATCCTGTCCGTGCGGCAGGCGCGCGCGCTGGGAACGGAGGCGGTGGCGGCGCGGCTGCCCGCGGGCGCGCAGGTTTACATCACGCTCGACATCGACGCCTTCTGCCCCTCCATCGCGCCGGGCACCGGCACGCCGAGCCACGGCGGGTTTCTCTATTACGAGGTGCTGGAACTCTTGCAGGCGGTCGCGCGCAGGCACCGGGTGGTGGGTATCGATCTGGTCGAGGTGGCGCCGGATTACGATCCCACCGGATCAACGTCGATCCTGGCGGCGCAGGTGCTGATGAACCTGCTCGGCTTCGTCTTCCACGCGCGGGCGATGCACGCCTGACGCGAGGACGCCCCAACAACCGGCGGCAATGCGCCCATCGCGCCCGGCAGGCGGTAAAATCGCGATGCCCCCCTTGCAGACCCCTGCCGTTCCCTCGCAAGGAGGGCATGCTGCAGTTGCAAAGAACGCAGAGGAATCGCCATGTCCCTTCCGCTTTCCGGTCTCACCGTTCTGGACCTCACCCATGTGCTCGCGGGCCCGTTCTGCGCGCTGACCCTGGCCGATCTCGGCGCCAGGGTCATCAAGGTCGAACGCCCCGGCAGCGGCGACGACACCCGCGCCTTCCCGCCCTTCAAGGACGGCAAGAGCGGCTATTTCGCCGCCATCAACCATTCCAAAAAATCCATCGCGCTCGACCTCAAGAAGGAGGCCGACCGCGAGATCTTCGACCGGCTTCTGGCCCGCGCCGACGTGCTGCTGGAAAACTTCCGTCCCGGCGTTTTGGACCGGCTGGGCTACGGCTGGACGGATGTGCATGCCGCCAACCCGGCGCTGGTCTACGGATCGGTCTCGGGCTATGGCCAGACCGGGCCGGACGCGCGCCGCCCCGCCTACGACATGATCGCCCAGGCCCGCGGCGGCGTCATGTCGGTGACCGGAGAGCCGGGCCGCGGCCCCGTGCGCGCCGGCGCCTCCGTGGGCGACATTGCCGCGGGCATGTACCTGACACAGGGCGTGCTGGCGGCGCTTTACGACCGGCAGCGCACCGGGCTGGGCCGGCGCGTCGACGTGTCGATGCTCGACAGCCAGCTCGCGATCCTCGAACACGCGCTGGCGATCACCACCGTGACCGGCAAGGCCCCCGGCCCCACCGGGTCGCGCCATCCCTCCATCGCCCCGTTCGAATCGTTCCAGGCCTCCGACGGCTTCTTCGTCATCGCCGCCGGAAACGACGTGCTCTTCGAAAAGCTCTGCCTCGTGCTCGACCTGCCCGTCGCCGACGATCCGCGCTTCGCCACCAACGCGGCGCGCGTCACCAACGTGCGGCTGCTGAAGCGGCTGATCGAGGCGGTGACCCTGGATCAGACCCGCGCGCACTGGGTGGCGAAACTCACCGCGGCGGGTGTCCCCGCGAGCCAGATACAGAGCCTCGACCAGGTCCTGAAGGATCCCCAGATCGCGGCGCGCAACATGGTCGTCGACGTGCTCGACCGCAACGGGCGGGCGGCGTTCAAGGCCGCAGGGAATCCGATCAAGCTGTCGGATGCCGAGGACCGCACCACCCGCGCCCCGGCGCCCGAGCTTGACGGCAACCGCGGCGAGATCCTGCGTTGGCTCGACGAAGGCTGAGCCGCGCCCGCGACGGTTTTGCCCGCGCGCATGACGCAACACGGGCTTTCCCTCGCCCGCGTTCCGACTATGGTGCCCGAAAGCCGGCCCCCGGCAACCGAACCAGCAGGATGCTTCGATGACCACCGATCCCCTTGTCGTCTTCACCCCCTCGGGCAAGCGCGGGCGCTTTGCCCGCGGCACGCCGGTGCTGACCGCCGCGCGACAGCTGGGCGTCGATCTCGATTCGGTCTGCGGCGGGCGCGGCATCTGTTCGAAATGCCAGATCACCCCGTCCTACGGCGAATTCTCCAAGCATGGCGTCACCGTCCGCGACGGTGCGCTCAGCGACTGGAACAAGGTCGAGGCGCGCTACGACGAAAAGCGCGGGCTCAAACCGGGCCGCCGTCTGGGCTGCCAGGCGCAGATTCTGAACGACGTGGTGATCGACGTGCCGCCCGAAAGCCAGGTTCACCGGCAGGTGGTGCGCAAGGCGGCTTCGGCCCGGACCATCCTGATGGATCCGGCCACCCGGCTTTACTACATCGAGGTGGCCGAGCCCGACATGCACGAACCCACCGGCGACCTGGAGCGTGTCGGCCGCGCACTGGCCGAGCAGTGGCAGATCCCCCGCATCACCACCGACCTGCCGACTCTCTCGAAATTGCAACCGATCCTGCGCAAGGGCGGCTGGACCATCACCGTCGCCCTGCACAAGACCCATGCCACCGACACGCCGCGGCTCGTCGCCGCCTGGCCCGGGCTGCACGAGGGCGGGATTTACGGGCTGGCCATCGACCTCGGCTCGACCACCGTCGCCGCACACCTGACCGATCTCGACACCGGTGCGGTCGTCGCCTCCTCGGGCATCATGAACCCGCAGATCCGCTTTGGCGAAGACCTGATGAGCCGTGTATCTTACGTGATGATGAACCCCGGCGGCGATGCCGAGATGACCCGCGCCGTGCGCGAGGCCATCGACGCGCTGGCGGTCGAGATCGCGAAAGAGGCCGGGATCGACCCGTCGCTGATCCTCGAGACGGTCTTCGTCTGCAACCCGGTGATGCACCACCTGCTGCTGGGCATCGACCCCGTAGAGCTGGGCCAGGCGCCCTTTGCGTTGGCGACGTCGGACGCGATGAACCTCACCGCGAAGGAACTCGACCTGACCAGCCTGCCGCCTTCGGGCGGGGTCTACGTCCTGCCCTGCATCGCCGGGCACGTGGGCGCGGATGCCGCCGCCGTAGCGCTGTCAGAGCAGCCGCACACCTCCGAAGACCTCGTGCTGATCGTCGACGTGGGCACCAATGCCGAGATCCTGCTGGGCAACACCTCCCGCGTGCTGGCCTGCTCCTCACCCACCGGACCGGCGTTCGAGGGCGCGCAGATCTCCAGCGGCCAGCGCGCCGCCCCCGGCGCCATCGAGGCGATCCGCATCGACCCCGAGACCAAGGAGCCGCGGTTCCGCATCATCGGCTCGGACCTCTGGTCCGACGAAGAAGGCTTCGACCTTGCCGCCGCCGACAGCGGCATCACCGGCATCTGCGGCTCGGGCATCATCGAGGCGGTGGCGGAACTGCGCCTTGCCGGTCTCATGGACCCTTCGGGTCTGCTGGGGTCGGCCGCACAGACCGGCACCGCCCGGATGATCCCCGAAGGCCGCACCCATTCCTACGTGATCCACGACGGCACCGCCGACGGCGGCCCGCTGATCACCGTGACCCAGGGCGACATCCGCGCCATCCAGCTGGCCAAGTCGGCACTTTACGCCGGTGCGCGGCTGCTGATGGACGAGATGGGGGTCGAAAAGGTCGACCGCGTGGTGCTGGCTGGCGCGTTCGGCGCGCACATCTCGCCCAAGCACGCCATGGTGCTGGGCATGATCCCGGACGTGCCGCTCGACAAGGTCACCAGCGCCGGCAACGCCGCAGGCACGGGCGCGCGCATCGCCCTCTGCAACCTGGGTGCGCGGGCGGATATCGAGGGCCGCGTGCGGCGCATCACCAAGGTCGAAACCGCCATCGAGCCGCGTTTCCAGGAGCATTTCGTCGCCGCCAACGCGATCCCGCACAAGACCGCGCCTTTTCCGGAGCTGATGCAGATCGTGACCCTGCCCGAGGTGAGCTTCAACACCGGCGGAGACGACGGCGGCGGGCGTCGTCGGCGCAGACGCGCCTGACGACAGCCCTTGACGCACACGCGGCCCGGGCGTAATCCGAAAGCCGTGATGCGGGTATGGTGAAAAGGTATCACACGAGCTTCCCAAGCTCTTGTTACGGGTTCGATTCCCGTTACCCGCTCCACGATCACGCCATGGCTTCCCGGGCATCGACGGCCAAACCCGCTGTGCCGGCGGTCGTGCGGCACGCGAATGAGGGGAAATGTGCAACGCCAGGCGGGCGCACGGGCCTCGAACCATCACGCCAAAAGGGGCAACAGGCTCTCGCAATCAGGACCACGCCGCCTCAGTCGAGGGTCGCGTCGAACTCGATGATGCGTCTCCCGTCTTCGGATGCGGGTGCCGCGATGATCTTTGCATTGACGATGCCGGGACCGGAAAATTCGATCGCCCGATCCAGCACCTGCTCGGTGTCCTCGGTGACGGGATAGCCGTTGTTTCCCAGGCTTTCTTCCCATTCGGAAAACAGCACGTCGATGTCCGCGCCGGTCATGATGGAATACATCCGCACCGTGGAGCCGATGGCCCGATCGACGACCACCTCTGCATCCTCGGGCATGGCGAGCACTTCGGGAATCCAGCCCTGAACGCCTTCGTCCGCGGACACCATCGCCGCAGCGCAGAGCGACAGGCCAAGACCGAAGGCCGCGTTTCTGACCTGCGCCGGTGCGATCTGCCAGACGTGCGCCGCAAAAGCGCGGATGGGCGGGGCCGTGACGCCAGCAGCGTCCATAGGGCAAAATGAAGCGTTCATACGCGGACAGTACGCCGGGGCCGGGAATGGTCAATACACCGGCCGACCGAAACTGCAGCCCATGCGGCGATCGGCGTGTTTCGGCGATCCGAATGCGCTTGATCGGCAGGAACACGCCCGTCCATTTGCGTCATGGCGACAGATGGTTAGGTGCTGGTCCACCTGTCAGGAAAAAAGGAAGGACAGCACGATATGACCTTGAAGAACACAGTCGCCGTGACCTTTGCGACCCTCGCTCTTTCCGTCACTCCGGCGCTGGTCGCGCCTGCAATGGCACAAGAGTCGCAGCCCGCGACCGAAGTTCCCGACACCGAGCTTGATGCCTTCGTCGTGGCCTACAAGGACGTCGTGGCCATCGAGCAATCGTACAGCGATGAATTCGAAGCCGCCGCGAGCGAGGAGGAACAACAGTCCATCGTCAACCAGGCTCAGATCGAAATGACGCAGGCCATCGAGGACGCACCGAATATCGGCGTTGATCGCTACGTCGAGATCCTCCAGATGGCTCAGACGGATCCGGAACTGCAGCAGGAACTGGGGTCCCGTCTCGAAAACTGACCTCGATGGTCGTGCCCGTTGCGCATCCGCTGCAGGTTCCCTACTGGGCGGATGCGCCTTCCAGCCAAATGTGACGCGCCATGCACGGACGCTGTGCCGATGGCGCGACAACCGGCATCCGGGCTGTCTTACCGCTCCAGATGCCCCGACCCCTCGAAAAAGCCTGTATCTGGCAGTCCGATGCTCCGGCGCACCCGTGAAAGAGGCGGGCGACGGGGCCCGCTCCGGGCGCGCGCGAGGATCACAACCGCGCCCTTAACTGCGCGACGCCGCGGCGCAACTCGTCGCGCACCGGCCCGTCGCGCGGGGCGTCGCGCAGCGTCGTCAGCAGCGCCTCCGACGGCTGTACCTTGCGGACCCAGCCGAGCCCTCGCAGCACGGCGCTTGCAATGTCCGGCAAGCGATCCGGAATCTCCTGCCCCGAGAGCGTCGCCCAGACCCCGGACCAGAGCCGCGCCACGGTCCAGGGGTTGTAGCCGCCGCCGCCCGCCACGATCAGCCGCGGCGCCAGCGCGCTCAGGTCCCGGACCGCGCGCCAGTGGCTGCGGTTGGACAGCGCCAGCCGCGACAGCGGATCCTCGGTCACGGCATCGGCACCGCATTGCAGGTAGATCGCATCGGGGGCGAACGCCGCCACGGCGGGCAGGATCATTTCGTCAAGCGCCAGCGCGAATTCGCTGTCGTTGAAGCCGCGCGGCACCGGCAGGTTGAACGCCGCGCCGCCGCCGGTGTCCTCCAGCGCGCCGGTGAAGGGCCAGCGCCGGTCCTCGTGCACCGAGATCATCCGCACCGCGTCGGACCCGTCGAAGGCCACTGCCACCCCGTCGCAATGATGCGCGTCGATGTCGACATAGGCGACGCGGCGCAGGCCCATGGCCAGCAGCCGCTGGATCGTCAGCACCGGTTCGTTGAGATAGCAGAACCCCGAAGCACGGTCGGGCAGACCGTGATGCGTGCCGCCGCCGGGGTTGTAGACGACGCCGCCCTGCGCGACGAGTTCCGCCGCCAGCAGCCCGCCGCCCACGGCCGTCGCCGGACGGCGGTACATCTCGGGAAAGACCGGGTTCGACATGTCGCCCAGCCCGTGGCGCAGACGCACCGCGTCCGACACCTCCTGCGCCGCCTCAGCGGCCACCAGCGCCTGCACATAGTCCGGTGTGTGAAAGCCCAGAAGCGCGGCCGGCTTGGCGCGCGGGCTGGTGCGGTAACGCGCTTCGTCCAGCCATCCCATGGCGCGGCAGAGGTCGATGACCGTCGGCACGCGCGGGATCGACAGCGGGTGCAGCCGTCCGTAGGACGACCCGCGGTAGATCTGCGATCCGATAAAGAACGGCTCCATCCCGGGCAGGTAACACGGCACCGCCATGGGCCAAGCGGAAAACCGAATTGTCCAACCGGGCGGGACGGTCTAAGTCATGGGCGACCATGTCCTTTTCGCTCCCCTCTCCGCAGACGATCCTGCTCTCGCTCGCGCTGTGCCTCGCGGGCGGCGCCGGCGGTGCGCTCGCCGCAAGGCTGTCAGTGCCGATGCCCTGGATGCTGGGCAGCCTGCTGGTCACCGCGCTGGTGGTGGCCTTCGCCGGAGAGACGGGGCTGCGCGGCTACACCTTTCCGCAAGGCCTGCGCAACGGTTTCATCGCGATGATCGGGGTGATGATCGGCACGCAGGTCACGCCGGAACTCGCGCGCGCCCTGGTGACGCTGCCGCTGACCGTGGCGGCGCTCTTGGTCTTCGTGCTGATCGCCCATGCCGGCAACTACCTGATCTTTCACCGCCTTGGCGGTCTCGACCGCGCCACGGCCTTCTACAGCGCCACGCCAGGCGGGCTGATGGAAAGCATCCTGATGGGCGAAACCGTGGGCGCCGACGTGCGGGTGCTGACCATGCAGCAGTTCCTGCGCATCATCCTCGTGATCACGCTGGTGCCCACGGCCCTGTCGATCTGGTCCGGCGCGCCTGTGGGCACGGCGGCGGGCGTGGTGCCGGGCGGCGATGCGCCCGTGCCTCCGCTTTCGCTGGCGGTCATCGCCCTTGCCGCCGCCGCGGGGCTGGCCCTCGCGCGGCTGGTACACCTGCCCGCCTCGCAGCTGATCGGCCCGATGCTGCTCTCGGCGGCGCTGACTCTTTCGGGCCTCGTCGACCTGCACCTGCCGTTCTGGCTCATCGCCGTGGCGCAGGTGGTGGTGGGCGTGAGCCTCGGGATGCGCTTTCGCGGCGTCACAGGGCGGCTCCTGCGTCGGTCGCTGGGGCTGAGCCTCGCGTCGGTGACCTTCATGCTGGCCCTGGGCGCGGCGCTGTCCTGGGGGCTGCTGATGGTGACCGACCTGGGGTTTCTCACCCTGCTGCTGAGCTTCGCGCCGGGCGGCGTCACCGAGATGTCGCTGGTGGCGCTGAGCCTCGCTGTCAGCCCGGCGCTGGTGACGCTGCACCATGTGCTGCGCATCCTGATGACCGTGTTCGAGCTGATGCTGTCGGCGCGGCTTTTCGGCTTCGTGAAGCCGGTCGAAGCGGACCCGCAGTAGCGCCGTCGGCCCGCGCGGAGCCTGCGGAAGGAAACCGACCCCGTCGGTGTGGCCGAAACCGCTCTAGCCTTCCGACTTTTCGGCGAGATGCAGCCACTCCTCCTCGGCTTTCCCAAGCGCCTCCTGCCGCGTCACCAGCGCCTCGGTCGCCTTTTTGAACTTCACCGGTTCGCGGGTGAAAAGCTCCGGGTCCGCCAGCAACTGCTCGAGCTTGGCGATCTCCGCCTCCAGCTTCTCGATCTCGGCGGGCAGCGCGTCGAGCCGGTGCTTTTCGGTAAAGCTCATGGCTTTCCGCGGCGCCGGTTTGGGCGCCTGTTTTTCCGGTTTCGCAGGACCCGCGGACTTCGCCGCGTCGCGCGCCGGTCCCGGCTCCTGCGCCCGTTTCTGCGCCTGGTAATCACTCCACCCGCCG
>Ga0208330_1000488_pt1 | contig 17750 bp, 17 predicted proteins | sample DeeseametaMP1896_FD_184180 | JGI IMG/M metagenome (GOLD analysis project Ga0208330, IMG submission 184180) | Marine microbial communities from the Deep Pacific Ocean - MP1896 (SPAdes) | ecosystem: Environmental > Aquatic > Marine > Oceanic | place: East of Hawaii, North Pacific Ocean | collected...
GCCACCATCATCGCGGTGGGGGTGGCCAGACCCAGCGCGCACGGGCAGGCGATGACGAGCACCGCCAGCGCCGCGGACACGGCCTGGTTGGCGCCGCCGCCGGCAAGCAGCCAGCCGACGGCGGTCAGCGCCGCGATCACGAAGACGCACGGCACGAACACCGCGGACACCCGGTCGGCGAGCCGCTGAGCGTCGGCCTTCTGCGCCTGCGCCTCTTCGACGAGGCGCACCATCCCCGCGAATCGGGTGTCGGCGCCGACGGCCGCGGCCTCGACGACGAGCCGGCCGTCCAGCACGATCGTGCCGCCGATCACCTGGTCGCCCGGACGCACCCGCTGCGGCTTGGCCTCACCGGTCATCGCGCTCATGTCGACCGCCGCCGACCCGTCGACGACCAGGCCGTCGGCGGCAATCGTCTGGCCGGGGCGGACCACGAACCGGTGCTGTTCGGCGAGTTCGTCGGTCGGGATCACCAGCTCGGAACCGTCGGCCAGCAGCAGCGTGACGTCTTTGGCGCTCAGCTCGGCCAGCGCGCGCAGCGCACTGCCGGCCTTCGATTTGGCGCGGGCCTCGAAGTACCGCCCGGCCAGCACGAACACCGTCACGCCGGCGGCGACCTCGAAGTAGATGGCGTCGCTGCCGACCAGGGCCTGCCAGATGCCGGTCGCGGTAACGGTGTGGTCACTGCTGAACACCGTGTACAGCGACCACACCGAGGCCGACAGGATGCCGACCGAGATCAGCGTCTCCATCGACGCGCCGCCGTGGCGGGCCATTCGCAGGGCCTTGCGGTGGAACGGCCACGCCGCCCACAACACGACCGGCGCGGCCAACGCGGTCAACACCCACTGCCAGCCGGTGAACCGGGTGCTGGGGACCACGGCGAACATCACCGACAGGTCGGCCAGCGGCACGAACAGCACCGCGGCCACCGCCAACCGCAGCATGAGGCTACGGGCGTGGTCGGCGTCGGGGTCATCGATCCGGGCCGTACCGGCCTCGCGAGGAGACGCGTCGCAGCCGGCTTTGCGCACGACATCACACAAAACCGTGTCGTCGATGCCGGCCGGCGCCTCGATGGTCGCCACCCGGGTGCCGAAGTTCACCGAGGCGCGCACCTCGGGCAGCTTGTTCAACGCTGTCTGGACCCGGGCCGCGCAGGACGCGCACGACATGCCCGACACGTCGAGCTGGACCCGCGCGCGGTCCAACGTGGCAACCGGCACATCGGTGCCGGCCGGGGTCTGTGTCGACGTCGTGGTGCCCACCTCCTGCGGTTACCTGGCCTGTCCAAGTAGTCGTGCCAATGCGGCGAAGAGTTCCGCCCGACCATCGCTTACTCTTTCCTGGTGGCGACCGCCGGCGACGAAGACCAAGTTACTCAGCTCGCCAAATCGGCCGGTCGGGGCGACCGGGTGGCGCTCACCCAGTTCATCGAGGCCACCCGCCGCGACGTGTGGCGCACGGTCGCCTATCTGGCCGATCCGGCCAGCGCAGACGACCTCACCCAGGAGACGTACCTGCGCGCGATCAAGTCGCTGCCGCGGTTCAGCGGCCGCTCGACCGCCAAGACCTGGCTGTTGTCCATCGCCCGACGCGTCGTCGTCGACCAGATCCGCTACAACACGTCACGCCCGCGCCCGGCCTACGTCGTCGACCTCGACGACGTCACCGGTGGTGGCGGACGCATCGAGAACATGGTCGAGATCCGAATCCTGCTCGACGGGCTGGACCCCGAGCGGCGGGAGGCGCTGGTGCTGACCCAGGTGCTGGGGATGACCTATGCCGAGGCCGCCGAGGTCTGCGGCTGCCCGGTCGGCACCATCCGGTCCCGGGTCGCCCGGGCCCGCGACGACCTGCTGCGTGCGGCCGCCGAGGACGACCGCGCCGGGTAGCCGATTCGCGGACCGATGCGCATCGCCCTGTTCGTCACCTGTCTGGCCGACGCGCTGTTCCCGCGGGCCGCCATCGCCACGGTCGAACTGCTCGAACGCCTCGGCCACGACGTGGTGTTCCCGCCCGGCCAGACGTGCTGCGGGCAGATGCACGTCAACACCGGCTACCTCGCCGAGGCCACCGCACTGGTGCGCCGCCATGTCGAGGAGTTCGAGAACGCCGGGTGTGACGCCGTGGTCGCCCCGTCGGGGTCCTGCGTCGGCTCGGTGCGCCACCAGCACGCGATGGTCGCCCGCCGCGCGGGTCACAACGAGCTGGCCGGGCGCGCCGCCGCCCTGGCGGCACGGACGTGGGAACTCTCGGAGTTCCTCGTCGACGTCCTCGGTGTCGACGACGTCGGCGCCTACTATCCCCACCGGGTGACCTACCACCCGACCTGCCATTCGCTGCGGCTGCTGAGGGTCGGCGACAAACCGCTGCGCCTGCTGCGCAACGTCCGCGGCCTCACCCTGGTCGAGCTGCCCGACGCCGAGTCGTGCTGTGGATTCGGCGGCACGTTCGCGCTCAAGAACGCCGACACGTCCACCGCGATGCTGGCGGACAAGATGGCGCACGTCATGGCGACCGGCGCCGAAGTGTGCAGCGCCGGTGACTCGTCGTGCCTGATGCACATCGGGGGCGGCCTCTCGCGGATCCGGTCGGGGGTGCGGACCGTGCATCTGGCCGAGATCCTGGCCGCGACCGAGACCGCGCAGGTGGGTCCGCGATGACGTTCCTGGGCATGCCCGGCAGCGGGAATCTCCGCGGTGACGAGCCGTTCCCCACGGCCGCGCGCCGGGCACTGCGGGACACCCAGATGCGGCGCAATGTCGGCCATGCGACCCACACGATCCGTACCAAAAGGCTTGGCGCAGTAAGCGAGTGTGTCGACTGGGAAGAACTCCGCGAGGCCGGCAGCGAGATCAAGGACGATGTGCTGGCCCGGTTGCCCGAACTGCTCGAAGAACTCGAGGCCAACGTGACCGCGCGCGGGGGAGTGGTGCACTGGGCGCGAGACGCCCACGAGGCGAACGCGATCGTCACCTCCCTGGTCCGTGCCACCGGCGCCGACGAGGTGGTCAAGGTCAAATCCATGGCCACCCAGGAGATCGGCCTCAACGAACACCTCGAAGCGCACGGCATCACCGCCGTGGAAACCGATCTGGCCGAGCTGATCGTGCAGCTCGGCCGCGACAAGCCCAGCCACATCCTGGTTCCGGCCATCCACCGCAACCGCGCCGAGATCCGCGAGATCTTCACCCGGGAGATGCCCGATGCCGGTGAGCTGACCGACGACCCCCGAGTGCTGGCGATGGCCGCCCGGCGTCACCTGCGCCGAAAATTCCTCTCGGCCAAGGTTGCGGTCAGCGGCGCCAACTTCGGGGTCGCCGAGACCGGCACGCTGGCCGTGGTCGAGTCCGAGGGCAACGGCCGGATGTGCCTGACGCTGCCGCGCACGCTGATCACCGTGATGGGGATCGAGAAGGTGGTGCCCACCTTCGCCGACCTCGAGGTGTTCATGCAGCTGCTACCCCGGTCGTCGACCGCCGAGCGGATGAACCCGTACACCTCGATGTGGACCGGCGTGCACCCCGGCGACGGCCCGGCCGAGTTCCACCTGGTCCTGCTCGACAACGGCCGCACCAGGGTGCTCGCCGACCGGGTGGGTCGCGACGCGCTCAAATGCATCCGCTGCAGCGCGTGCCTGAACGTGTGTCCGGTGTACGAGCGCACCGGCGGGCACGCCTACGGGTCGATCTATCCCGGCCCGATCGGCGCCATCCTGAGTCCGCAGCTGACCGGCACCACCGGTCACCACGACCCGAACGCGTCGCTGCCGTACGCGTCATCGCTGTGCGGGGCGTGTTTCGACGCCTGCCCGGTGCGCATCGACATCCCGTCGATCCTGGTACATCTGCGGGCCGCTCAGGTCGACAGCGAACGCGGCGGCATGCCGGGCGGCGAGCAGGCCGCGATGACGGCGGCGGCGTGGGCGATGTCGTCGCCGCGACGGTTCGCCCTCGCCGAGAAGGCGCTGTCGGCCGGCCGGATCGTGGCCGATGGCGATCACCGGATCACCGCCCTGCCCTGGCCGGCCTCACGCTGGACCGCCAGCCGCGATCTGCCCGAACCCCCACCCGAGACGTTCCGGCGGTGGTGGGCCCGCACCCGGGGACGGCATTCGCGATGAGCAACGGTGACGCGAAAACGGCGATCCTGCAGCGTATTCGTGCTGCGCTGGCCGAATCCGGCGCGGCACCGCTCGCCCTAGATCGCCGCTACGACCGTCGACCCCTGCGCGGGCCCGGCGACGTCGACCGGTTCACGGAGACCGTCGACGAGTACCGCGCCCGGGTGCACCGGATCGACGAACCCGACATCGCTGCCACCATCGCCGGCCTGCTCGCGCCCGGCGGACACGTCGTGGCGCCGGCCGACCTGCCCCGGTGGTGGGTCGACGGACTCGAGGTGGCGTTCGACGACCCCGCCGACCCGCTACCAATCGAACGTCTCGACGAAGTGGACGCCGTCGTGACCGGCTGCGCGCTCGGCATCGCCGCCACCGGCACCATCGTCCTCGACGGTGGAACCGCCCAGGGGAGACGGGCGCTGACGCTGGTTCCCGATCACCACATCTGCGTCGTCCGTGCCGATCAGGTGGTCGACACCGTGCCGCAGGGCTTCGCCGCGCTCGATCCGCGCCGTCCGCTGACGTTCATCTCCGGCCCCAGCGCCACCAGCGACATCGAGCTGAACCGCGTCGAGGGCGTGCACGGGCCGCGCACCCTCGACGTCCTCGTCATCGGGTGAGACCGCCCGGCGGGTTCTCGTCTGCGAGCGGAACGCCTGACGCCTGTGGTAATTTCGCGAGCACGCCACAGGTTGCTCTCGGGTGATCGGGAAGCCCCGGATTGCGCGCGCCGCCGAGGTCGCGCAGTTCGCCCGTCGTCCCGCGGCGACCGCATCGAACCGCACGGGTGGGTGGTACTGCCACGATGACGACCGACATCGCAGCCATGCTCGACGCCCACGGCCGCGACCGCACCGGCCTGCTGGACATGCTGTGGGAGGTGCAGCGGCGCATCGGATACATCTCCGCCGAAGCCGCCGCGGCGATCGCCGACCGGCTCGCCCTGTCTGTCGAGGACGTGCTCGAGACCGCGACGTTCTACCACTTCTTCCACACCGCCCCGGCCGGCCGCCACCGAATCTATTTGAGCAACACGGTCATTGCCAAAATGCACCGTTATGACGAGGTGTATGCGGCGCTGGAACGCGAGACCGGGGTCCGGTTCGGCGAGCCCGCCTCCCCGGAGTTCGGGTTGTTCGAGACGGCGTGCATCGGGCTCAGCGACCAGGAACCGGCGATGCTCGTCGACGGTGTCGTGTTCACCGACCTGACCCCGGAGTCCGTCGGAGAGATCGTCGCCGGCCTCAAGGGCGGCAGCACCGCCGAGCAGCTGGCCAACCCGCGTCAGCTGCCCCGGGATGACCGCGGCTACGTCGAGGCGCTGTCGGGCAGCACCGTGCACACCACCGGCCCGGTGTTCTTCCGCGGCGAGACCGATCACGAAAGCTTGCTGGCACGATGCCGGGCACAGTCCTCCGACGCGGTGATCGCCACGCTCACCGCGTCCGGGTTGCGGGGCAGGGGAGGTGCAGGATTTCCCACCGGCACCAAATGGCAGACCTGCCGGGCGGCGCCGGGGGCGACCAAATACATCATCTGCAACGCCGACGAAGGTGAACCGGGAACCTTCAAGGACCGGGCGCTGCTGACGCACGAACCTGACACGGTGTTCGCCGGGATGGCCATCGCCGCGCACGCCGTCGGCGCCGCCGGCGCCAACAGCGCCGCCGTCCCCGTCCATGGGATCGTCTACCTGCGAGCCGAATACGCCTACCTCACCGACTACCTCGAGGGCCGGCTCGCCGCGCTCCGGGAACGCGGCGTGCTGGGTCACAGTGTCGATGGCTCCGGCGGCTTCGACATCCGGATCCAACTGGGAGCCGGCGCCTACATCTGCGGAGACGAGTCCGCACTCATCGAGTCGTGCGAAGGCAAGCGGGGCACCCCCCGGCTCAAACCGCCGTTCCCCGTCCAGCGCGGGTACCTGGGAATGCCGACGGTGGTGAACAACGTCGAGACGTTCGCCGCGGCGGCCCACATCGTGGACCACGGTGCGGACTGGTTCGCCGCGATGGGTGTCCCGGGCTCGACCGGCACCCGGCTGCTCAGCGTGTCCGGCGACTGCGCCGCACCCGGCATCTACGAAGTCGAGTGGGGAACCACGCTGCGCTCGGTGCTCGACATGATCGGCGCTCACGATGCGCGCGCGGTGCAGATCAGCGGTCCGTCGGGGGAGATGCTGTCCGTCGCCGCGGACGCCGACCGCGTACTCGGTTACGACGACCTGTCCTGCAACGGCTCGTTCATGGTGTTCGACGGTGGCCGCGATCTGCTTGACGTGGTGGGCGACTTCATGCAGTTCTTCGTCGACGAGTCGTGCGGCATCTGTGTCCCGTGCCGGGCCGGCAATGTGCTGCTGCGACAGAAGGTCGCGTTGGTCGCAGACGGGCAGGCGACGTCGTCGGACCTCGACGAGATGGTGGCCTGGGGCGGGGTGGTGGCGCACACCAGCCGCTGCGGACTGGGCGCGACGTCGCCCAATCCGATCCTGACGACGTTGACCAAGTTCCCCGAGATCTATCCGGTGCGGCCCCGCGCGACGGTCGCGGACCTGTTGCCCTCCTTCGACCCGGGGGGCGAACTGACCGATCACGCTGCCGCCGTCGCGCAACTCGCCCCCCAGGAGTCCCTGTGAGCATTCAGATCGAGATCGACGGCGTCACGGTGACGGCCGACGAGGGCGCGACGCTCGTCGACGCCGCGGCCGCTGCCGGGGTGTACATCCCCACCCTGTGCTACCTACCCGAGCACCCCGCCCTGGGGACGTGTCGGGTGTGTTCGGTCAAGGTCGACGGACGGGTGATGGCGGCCTGCACGGTGATCGTCAGCGACGGGATGCGAATCGAGGTCGCCGAACTCGAGACCACCGCCGCCCGCAAGGCGCTGGTGGAGATGTTGTTCTCCGAAGGTACGCACAACTGCCCCAGCTGCGAGAAGTCCGGCCGGTGCACGCTGCAGGCCGTCGGCTACGAAGTGGACATGGTGGTCTCCCCGTTCCCCTACCAGTTCCCCCATAGGGTCAATGACCATGCCGCGCAGTCGATCTGGCTGGAGCGGGACCGGTGTATCTTCTGCCAACGCTGCGTGGAGTTCATCCGCGACCGCGACACCGGCAAGAAGATCTTCTCCGTCAGCGGCCGCGGCACCCACGCCCGCATCGAGATCGACGCCGAGCTGGCCGACAAGATGCCGCCCGAGCAGATCCAGCAGGCCGTCGACATCTGCCCGGTGGGCACGATCCTGCACAAGGGCGTGGGCTACGACCAGCCGATCGGTCGGCGGCGTTACGACGTCGAATCGGTCAAAGACCGGGCCCTCGACGCCGCGCGAGGGGGCGACCGGTGACCGCGTCCGGACCGAACGAGGTGGCGTCCCATGAACTTCCGGCGACGGCACTGGATCCCGAGATCGCCGCCGCCAGGGCCGGAAAGATCAAGGTGTCGATGATCAGCCTCTGCGGCTGTTGGGGATGCAGCCTGTCGCTGCTCGACATCGACGAGCGGATGATCGATCTGCTGGACAAGATCACCATTCTGCGTTCGTCGTTCACCGACATCAAGCGCATCCCGCAGCGGTGCGCCATCGGCTTCATCGAGGGTGGGGTCGCCAACGACGAGAACATCGAGACGCTGCGGCACTTCCGGGAGAACTGCGATGTGCTGATCTCGGTGGGCGCCTGCGCCATCTGGGGCGGTGTGCCCTCGCTGCGCAACCCGGTCGGCCTCACAGACTGTCTCGCCGAGGCGTACCCGCGGTCGCCCACCGCACCCCTCGACGCGACGCCGGTGGTGCCCTACCACCGCCGGATACCCGTGCTGACGAACAACGTCCATCCCTGTCACGAGGTCGTGCACATGGACTACTTCATCCCGGGCTGCCCGCCGAGCGCCGACGCCATCCTCACCGTGCTCGAGGACCTGGTGCACGGCCGCCCCGTCGACCTGCCCACCTCGCTCAACCACTTCGAGTGAACGGGGACCTGTGACCATGTCCACCAGCAAGACCATCGTGATCGATCCGGTCACCCGAATCGAGGGGCACGGCAAGGTCGTGGTCGAACTCGACGACAACCACAACGTCGTCGACGCCAAGCTGCACGTGGTGGAGTTCCGCGGCTATGAGCGCTTCATCCAGGGGCACCCGTACTGGGAGGCGCCGGTGTTGATGCAACGCATCTGCGGGATCTGCTTCGTCAGCCACCATCTCGCCGGCGCCAAGGCACTCGACGACATGATCGGTGTCGGGCCGGCGTCGGGAACCGCGCTGACCCCAACCGCGGTCAAGATGCGCCGGCTCGGCCACTACGCCCAGATGCTGCAGTCGCACGTCACGGCCTACTTCTACCTGGTGGTGCCCGAAATGCTGTTCGGTATCGATGCCGCACCCGAACAGCGCAACTTCATCGGACTGATCGAAGCCAACCCCGAACTGGTCAAACGTGTTGTCCGGCTGCGCAAATGGGGTCAGGAGGTCATCGAGGCGGTCTTCGGCAAACGGATGCACGGCATCTCGTCCGTTCCCGGCGGAGTCAACAAGAGTCTGACGGCGGCCGACGTCGAGCGATTCCTGCACGGCGACGACGGACTGCCGTCGATTGACCAGGTCATCGACGACGCCCAGCTGGGCCTGCAGATGTTCCACGACTTCCACAACGTGCACCGCGCGCAGGTCGACCGGTTCGCCACCGTGCCCGCGCTGAACATGTGCCTGGTCGACGACGCCGGCAACGTCGACTACTACGACGGGCATCTGCGCGTCGTCGACGCGAACAGGGACGTCATCCGCGAATTCGACTACCGCGACTACCTGGCGCACTTCTCCGAGCGGGTGGAGCAGTGGAGCTACATGAAGTTCCCGTATCTGACCGACCTCGGGCCTGACGCCGGTTCGGTGCGGGTCGGTCCGCTGGCGCGGATGAACGTCACCGACACGCTACCGACGCCGCTGGCCGCCGAAGCGCTGGAGCGGTTCCATGCCTATACCGACGGGTCGGCCAACTCCATGACCCTGCACACCAACTGGGCCCGCACCATCGAGATCATCCACGCCGCCGAGGTCGTCAGAGACCTGCTCAACGACCCCGACATCGTCGCCGGCGACCTGGTCGTGTCGCCGGGCGAACACGCCTGGGCGGGCGAGGGGGTCGGCGTCGTCGAAGCCCCGCGCGGCACCCTGGTGCACCATTATCGCGCCGACCGCGGTGGCAATGTGACCTTCGCCAACCTGATCGTGGCCACCACCCAGAACAACCATGTGCTCAACGAGACGGTGCGCAGCGTGGCCGAGGACTATCTGGGCGGGCAGGCCGAGATCACCGAGGGCATGATGAACGCGATCGAGGTGGGTATCCGGGCCTATGATCCGTGCCTGAGCTGCGCCACACACGCGCTGGGGCAGATGCCGCTGTCGGTGTCGCTGGTCGACTCACGGGGCCACGTCATCGGTCACCGTGTCCGCTGAAGACTCCGGGTCCGCTGAACACTCCGGGTCCGCTGAAACTCTCTGCCTGCCCGCCGGTCTGCTGTCCTGTGAGTCGTCGCTCGTGCTCGGGATCGGCGACGCAGGGCGCCAGGATGACGGGCTCGGCTGGGCCTACGTCGACGGCCTGGACGCGCGCCTGTCCGCGCGCAGCGGCCCGAAGCCGCAGCTGCGGCACACCTATCAGCTCAACCTCGAAGACGCCGATCTGATCCACCGCTACCGGCGCGTCCTGTTCGTCGACGCCACCAAGGACAGCGCCGTCGGCACGTTCACCGTGACCAGGCCGCAGGCGAAGATGGATCTCACGTTCACCTCGCACGCCATCTCGGTGCCGGCCATCCTGGCCACCGCGCGGCAGTGTTTCGACTCCGTGCCCGAGGCGTACCTGCTGGCGATACGCGGCTATCAGTGGGAGCTCGCGCAGGGATTGAGTGACGCCGCCCTGCACAACCTGGGGGCGGCGCTGCACGCCACGGTGGACACAGTCGACACGGCTGCCGTCGACAGGTGACCTTAGCCCCTCCCGCGCAGTTGCTACCCGCCGTAGTACTAGAGGTATGAGCAACACAACGGATGCGCAGCCTGTCTTCGACGTCGACGTCACCTCGCACGGGGAATTCCCCGGCGCGGCCGACTACGCGCGGACCAAGATCGGCGAGCTGGGGCGGCTGGCCCACCGACCGGTGCTGTATGCGCGGGTGAAGTTGGCCCGCCACCACGACCCGGCGGTGCTGAACCCCGTGGTCGCGCAGGGAAACCTGGACGTCAGCGGACGGGTCGTGCGGGCACAGGTCCACGGGGCGAGCGCCCGAGAGGCCATCGACCGGCTCGAAGCTGCCCTGCAGCGCCAACTGGAACACCTTGCCGAGCACTGGGAGCTACCCAAGAAGGGTGCGCGGGCACCGCGGCGCCCCTGGGCGGAAGAGCATCGGCCCGGGCATCCGATCCGATCGGCGGACGAGGCGGAAGTCATCCGGCGCAAGACGTTCGCGATGGCGCCCTGCACCGCGGACGAAGCGGCCGACGAGATGGATCTGCTCGACTACGACTTCCATCTGTTCACCGAGAAGGCCACCGGCGCCGTCGGAGTCATGTACCGCGCAGGCTCCACCGGTTACCGGTTGGCGATGGTGGCGCCGGATCTCGCCGAGGGGTTGGGCGAGTTCCACCGGCCGGTCACCGTCAGTGATGCGGCGCCGCCCTGTCTGCGCGAGCAGGACGCCGTGGAACGGCTCGCCCTTCTCGCTCTGCCGTTCCTGTTCTACATCGATGCCGCCCAGGGCCGTGCCAGCGTGCTCTACCGTCGCATCGACGGCAACTACGGCGTGATCACCCCTGCCGTCGACTCGGCGTGAACGTCCCGGGTGCGCGCTCGATCCGGGACTTTGTGCCCGAGCGCGAAGGACCCGGCGCGGCGTGTGGTTGAGCAAGATCCTGCCGTCCGAGCGAGGTGAACATGAGTGTCGCGCATGAAGTCGACGAACCGACTCGTCGGTTCGCCCGTGTTCTCGGTCCCTATTTCCTGGTGCTCTCGGTGGTGGTGGCGGTCCGGGCGCCGGACATGTCCGCGCTGCTGGAGGAGTTCGCCGCCTCGACGCTGTGGCCTTTCGTGATGGGTGCTTTCGCGCTGCTGGGGGGCATCGCGATCGTGGCGTTCCATCAGCGCTGGCACGGCGCCCCGGCGATCATCGTGTCGCTGGTCGGTTGGCTGCTGGTGGCGCGCGGGCTGTTCCTGTTGGCCTTCCCGGACACCGCGGCCGCGCTCGCGCAGCGCCTCGTCGACATGCCCCCGATCTGGCTGCCGGCCTATGCCGTGATGGCGGTACTGGGCCTGTATCTGACGTTCGCGGGGTATCGTCGCGTGCCAAAAATTCTGCAGCACCACCCGTCCGGGGCCGCCGCAGCACCTTCGCGCGCGACATGACCGACGGTCACGGCATCGTCGTCGCGGTCGACGGCTCGACGTCTTCAGACGCAGCCGTCGACTGGGCGGCACGTGACGCCGCACTGCGGCACGTACCGCTGACCATCGTGCACGTGCAGCCCGCCGACGAGGTCGGGCCCTGGCTGGATTTCCCGGTCGCGTTACCGCAGGAGTACCTGGCCGAGCGCGACCGCCGGTCCCAGGAGATCGTCGACGACGCGTTGCGGGTGGTCGTCGACGCCGTCTCGGAATCCCGCGAATTCCCGGTGCACACCACGGTTCTCACGGGTGCCAGGATGCCCGCACTGATCGAGGTGTCCACTGGAGCCGACATGATCGTGCTCGGGCGCCGGGGCATGGGCGGATTACGGGGACTGCTGCTGGGCTCGACCAGTTCGACGTTGGTGCAGCACGCGCATTGCCCGGTCGCGGTCATCCACGCCGACCGGCCCGACGGGGGTTTTCTGCGACCGCGCCTGTCATCGTCGGTGTCGACGGTTCACCGGCCTCGGAATCCGCCACGGCGATCGCCTTCGACGAGGCCTCGCGCCGCGGCGTCGACCTCACGGCGGTGCACACGTGGATGAACAGCGCAGACTTCCCGTTCGACGTGCCGACCGACGAACTGGCGACCCAGGCCGACGAGGAGCTGGCGCAGCGTCTCGCCGGGTGGTGCGAGCGCTACCCGGACGTGACCGTGCACAGGGTCGTGGGTCAGGACAATCCGGCGCACCGGTTGATCGAGGAGTCGCAGACCGCCCAGCTGTTGGTGGTGGGAAGCCATGGCCGCGGCGGCTTCGCCGGGCTGCTTCTGGGGTCGGTCGGCTCGGCGGTCGTGCACGCGGCGCGAATACCGGTCATCGTCGCACGTCGGCCCTGAGCAGGTCGGCCGCACCGCGGCCCTGAGTCGGCCGGCCACGCCGCCGGCGCGACGCCGGAGGGCCTTCCGGCCCTTTCGCCCGAACGCGTTTCGCGGCAGGGTGGCGCACATGACCGGCACGCCACCCTGGACCACGCCTGGAAACCTCAGCGCCGAGGTGCACGAGACGCACACCGGTCTGGTGGCGCTGATCGGTGACCGGGCCTACAAGACCAAGAAGGCTGTCGTCACCGACTTCCTCGATTTCAGCAGTGTGGCACGCCGCGAACAATCCTGCGCTCGTGAGGTCGAGCTCAACCGCAGACTGGCTCCGGACAGCTATCTGGGCATCGGCCGTTTCGACAGCCCGGAGGGGCCGTCCGAACCGGTCATCGTGCTGCGGCGCTATCCCGAGGCCGCCCGCCTGGCCGCCCTCGTCCGCTCGGGCGTACCGGTGCACGCCGAACTCCGCGCCATCGCCGCCCTGCTCGCGCGATTTCACGCCACCGCCGAGCGTGGCGGGGCGGTCGACGCCGAGGCCACCGTGGCTGCGCTGACCGAGCGGTGGCAGGAGAATCTGACCGAACTACGGCGCCACGCCGGTGCCGTACTGGCCGAGGCGACACTGGCCGACGTCACCCGGCTGGCCACCCGCTTCCTGGCCGGCCGCGGCGGGCTCTACGCCTCGCGCATCGCCGGGCGCCGGGTCGTCGACGGCCACGGTGACCTGCTGGCCCAGGACATCTTCTGTATGCCCGAGGGGCCGGTCCTGCTCGACTGCCTCGAATTCGACGACCGCCTCCGGTATGTCGACGGGGTGGACGACGCCGCATTCCTGGCCATGGATCTCGAATACCTGGGCCGGGCGGATCTCGGCGAGTTCTTTCTCGACGAATACCTGCGCAGCGCCGACGATCCGGCTCCGCGATCGCTGCGCGACTTCTGCGTCGCCTACCGCGCGGTGGTGCGGGCCAAGGTCGACTGCGTGCGGGTCACCCAGGGTCACCACGACGCCGCGGCCGACGCCCGCGCCCATCTGGACATCGCGCTGGCGCATCTGCAGCGGGCGACGGTACCGCTGGTGATCATCGGCGGCGGACCCGGAACCGGCAAGACCACACTGGCTCATGCGCTGGCCCCGCGCCTCGACGCCGTGGTGATCTCCACCGACGACGTGCGGCGTGAGCTGCGCGAAGCGGGCACCATCGCAGGTGCGGTCGGTGACCTGCACAGCGGGCTCTACGCACCACAGAACGTCACCGCGGTGTACGACGCAGTGCTGCGACGTGCGCACGCAGCACTCGGAACCGGACGGGCGGTCATCGTCGACGGTACGTGGCGCGACCGGCGGCACCGCGACCAGGCGCGGTCTGTCGGCGCCGAATGTCATTCGCCGGTAGTCGAATTAGCCTGCACAGTACCGATTTCTGAGGCTGTGCAGCGAATCTCGACGCGTACTGCGACCACCTCCGACGCCACCCCGGAAATCGCCACCGCGCTCAGCGAGGGTGATCAGCGGTGGCCGGAAGCCCTGCCGGTCGACACGTCGGTGCCGGTGTCCGACACGGCGGCCGAGCTGGAGCGGGTGTGTCGGCTCGCCGGGTGAGGGGTACGTCCGATCGCCGAATGAGCCTTGGTCATCGTGCCTGCAGCTGCTCACACACCGAAGCCACCCACGATGCGACGTGCTCCGGGTCACGCCAGTCGCCGGCTCGGGTCTTGGCCATGGCGTGTGCCAGCAGCCCCCGAGCTCCCGGCTGCAACCGCCCGCCGAACGTCACCTGACCGCGGGCATCGACCAGCGCCGACAACCTGGCGATCTGCTTGGTGGGCGGAATCTTCTCGCGCGCAGCGGAATCGTCCAACGGTCCGCTGCACACCAGCCAGACCGGCAGCGTCCGCAGCACGGCTGCGTTGCGGCGCACGAAGCGACTCGCGTGGCGATGCCACCGGCTGTTGTACAGCGATCCCGCGACGATCACCGCGTCGATCTCGTAGAAGTCGGCCACCCCATCCGCCGGAGAGATGATCACACCGCACCCCTCGGCCTCCAAGGCATCGCCGATCATGTCCACCAAACCCGCCGTGCCGCCACGACGGGACGCGAACACGATCAGCACCCGCGGGCGCAACCCGGTCACGATTGCCGTTGGGGTGCCGTCATGACCGGACCACCAGGGCCGACGAGTGCGCGTGCCGAAACACCGGATGACCGTGCGGACCGACGATCTCGGCCAGTTCGTCGGTCCCGTCACTGCCGATCACCGCCAGCTGCACCCGCTCGTCGTGCTTTTTCAGGAAGTGCGCGATGTCGCCCTCGTCGGCGATCGGGTAGACGTGTACACCGGGGTAACGCTGCTGCCAGGTGGTCACCTGATCGTCACCCAATGCCAGCACCGGCGCATGACGCAATTCAGCTTCCTGCATGGCCCGCTCCACGACGACGGTGTGTTCGGGACGTCCGTCCAGCGTGACGACGATCCAGTCGATGTCGTGGTCTGCTTCGTCGTCCTGCGGCCGGATCACGGCGACCGGACACTGCGCATTCTCCGCGATCTCGGTCGCGGTGGAACCGAGGATCGAGCGCGCATAGCGGTCGATCCCGACGGTGCCGACACAGATCAACTCGGCCTGCGCAGACCGCTCCACCAGCGCGACCGCGGCTGGGCCGTCGACGAGATCAGTCCGGACGTTCACCGCCTTGCGGGTCGCTTCGACGGCGGCACAGGCGGATTGCAGTGCTTCGCGTCCGCGATGGACGTCGGCGTTGTAGTCGTCGGTGCCCAGGTGCTTCGGCTTCGTCGCGTACAGCAGCTGCAGAGGCACTCCGCGAGCGAGCGCTTCGTCCACCGCCCACAACGCGGCGTTCACTGCTGCGTCGGACCCGTCGATCCCCACGATCACCGGTGATGTCGTCGTCGTCATCATCCGCTCCCTGTCAGCTGCGTATTTCCGTTCACGCTATGACGATGGCGGGCAACGCCGTAGGGCCCTTCGTCACCTGTGGCACGTGGCGGCAGGGTTAACGCCGCTGCGGGGTTGGTGTTCACCGGCAGGTAACCGGCGGGCGTTAGGGTGCTGCGACGATGGAGGAGATCAGCGCTGGGGCAAGCCCGTGACCGCATACCGCCACACGCCTGCGCTCATGGCCGACGACACCCGCGCGGAACTGTTCGGGTTGCTCGACGGTATCGACGGCCTGCTGCGGCGGCTGGAGCAGGCGGGTGAGACCTGGTCGCACTGGATCGACGCCGTCGACGGAGATTACCGGGCGAGCGCGCGCAACCTCGCCCATTACTGGGCCATGCGCGGCGTGGATCTGCGGGACCTGCAGCAGCGGCTGGCCGCATTCGGGCTGTCGTCGCTGGGCCGCAGCGAGCCCCACGTGGAGGCGACTCTGCGGCTGGTGCGCTCGGCGGTGGCGGCCATGATCGAGGACAGCTGGTGTCCACCGCCGCCCTGTGCGGTCGGCGCCGAGGAGAGCCGGGCGGTGCTGGACCGTCGAACGGTCGAACTGCTCGGCGCGGCGCCGCCCGGTCGCTCGACACGCATCATGGTGACGTTGCCGTCGGAAGCCGCCACGGATTCACAGCTGGTTCACCGCCTCGTGGAACGGGGGATGAACGTCGCCCGGATCAACTGTGCGCACGACGACCCCGAAGCCTGGCGGGCGATGGCGCGGCATGTGCGCGCGGCCGCCGAGCAGACGTCACGCAGCTGCCTGATCGCCATGGACCTCGCGGGTCCGAAGCTGCGCACCGGCCCGATTGCGCCCGGGCCGCGCGTGGTCAAACTGCGGCCCCATCGCGACGACCTCGGCCACGTCATGGCGCCCGCCCGCGCCTGGCTGACCTCCCAGTCGTCCCCGGCTCCACCCCCGGAGCCCGGAATGGTGACGCTGCCGGTCCCCACAGAGTGGCTCGCGCGCCGGACGGACACGGATGTCCTCGCGCTCTACGACACCCGCGGGGCGAAGCGCACCCTGCTGACGTCGCAGCGCGGTGTCGGCGGCATCGTCGTCAGCACCGACAAGACCTCCTATGTGGCCAGCGGGACGGTGTTGCGCGTCTACGGCGCCGACGATGCCGCCGAAGTCGGTCCGCTGCCGCAACACGAGCAGAGCCTGGTGCTGCGTCCGGGCGACACCCTGCGGCTCACCCGGGACTGCTCGCCGGTCTCGCCCGAGCCTGCGGGCACCGCGAGCATCGGGTGCACGCTGGCTGAGGTGTTCGGTCACGCTCGGGTGGGCGAGAAGGTGTTCTTCGACGACGGCCGGATCGGCGGTGACGTGGTCGCTGTCGATCCCGACGTGGTGGAGGTGAGGATCGGGCGGGCGGCGCCGGAGGGCACGAAACTGCGTGCCGCCAAGGGCATCAACCTCCCCGATACCGCGCTGCCGGTGCCGGCGCTGACCGACAAGGACATCGACGATCTGCGTACTGTCGCCGAGATCGCCGACGTCGTCCAGATGTCGTTCGTCCAACACCCGTCCGACGTGGTGCGGCTGCACGACGAGCTGGGACGGCTCGGGGGCGACGGGGTCGGTGTCGTCCTGAAGATCGAGACGCGCCGCGCCTTCGAGCGACTTCCGCACCTGCTCCTGACCGCGATGCGCCGTCCCCGGGTCGGGGTGATGATCGCGCGCGGTGACCTGGCCGTCGAGGTCGGCTACCAGCGGCTGGCCGAGGTGCAGGAGGAGACGCTGTGGTTGTGTGAGGCCGCCCATCTGCCGGTGATCTGGGCGACCCAGGTCCTCGATCAGATGTCCAAGAGCGGTCTGCCGTCGCGGGCCGAGATCAGCGACGCCGCGATGGGGGAGCGCGCCGAGTGCGTCATGCTGAACAAGGGGCCCCACATCGACGACGCCGTGGAGGTGCTCGACGACATCCTCACGCGGATGGCCGACCACCACTACAAGAAGACCGCCCTGCTGTCTCAGCTGCACTCGTGGTACCGCGATCCGGCGTCCGCCGACGTGCCGTGACCTCGCTTCAGGGCTCCAGGCGGATCTTGAGGTGGTCGTCGGCGCGAGCCAGGGCGGCGGCGTAGGCCTGCGGGGCTGATGCCAGCGGCATGGCGGCAGTGAAGATCCCGTCGACGGAGAGCCGGCCCGACTGCAGCAGCGGGATCAGTTCGGGCCAGGTCTGCTGGACCGGTGCGGTGGTCATCCGCAAGGTCAGACTGCGCAACAGGCACATCAGTGCGGGCAACGGGTAGGGCGTCAGGTCGTGGACGCCGATGACCGAGACGGTGCCTCCGGTGCGGACACAGGCCAGGGCGTCGTCGAGGGAGGCATCGGTGCCCACGGCGTCGATCACGCTGTGAGCGCCGAGTCCGTCGGTGGCCTCGAGTACGGCTTT
>Ga0208330_1000490_pt1 | contig 17702 bp, 15 predicted proteins | sample DeeseametaMP1896_FD_184180 | JGI IMG/M metagenome (GOLD analysis project Ga0208330, IMG submission 184180) | Marine microbial communities from the Deep Pacific Ocean - MP1896 (SPAdes) | ecosystem: Environmental > Aquatic > Marine > Oceanic | place: East of Hawaii, North Pacific Ocean | collected...
CCGTTCAATATTTAAGCCTGAGTGAACAAGGCGTTCTGCGTCCTGCGATATCTATATTGCAGGGCTCGTGCCATAAAGCGCCCATTCCTTGACTCTCTAGAAATAATAGCAAAAACAATGGCTTATAGATGTTTCGCGAAAGTAGCGCCCATCTCGTACGGCCGGCTGGCACGCGACATTCCCAATTTGAAAACCGCCTTGCGAATACTATTGAGATAATCAATATCTGCAGGGATTCGACCGGCGACGATAATCCGCCAAAACCAAAAAAAACGGCCCATATAGGGCCGTTTGTCGCTGTTCCTGAGCAAGTTCAGGACATGGGTCTGTCAGATTGTCGAACTGCACGTAGCGCGCGCGCGCAATCCGGCTGGTGACTGAGGCCAACCAGCCTCGCCATGGGTTGGCGGTAACCCGGATTCTGGTTCAGGCTCCTGCGATACACGTCGCAGGCCTGGACCGTCTCTTTCTGGCCCTCCAGCAGCAGCCCCCGGTGATAATTCGTTCGCCACTGCGGCGCACCCAGCAGATCTGCGCGGCGCAAGGCCTGGTCTGCCTTGGTGTAATCCCCGGTCAGGTAATGCACGCTGGCCACGGCTTCGTGGAGCAGGGGTTGGCCCGGGGCCAGCACGATCTGCTCCTCCAATACCCGGCGAGCGAGACTCAGGTTCCCTTCCCGTAACGCGAGCTGGGATCGCAGGATGCCGGCCTGTGGAAAGCTGCCAGGCCGGGCCAGGAGTTCATCCAGCAACCACTGGGCCGCTTCGGGACGCCCATGCTCGAAGTGCATGACGGCATTGGCGAGTAACACGCGCTCGGCCTGGGGGTATTCGACGTAAAGACGGTCGATTTCACGCTGGATGGCTTCGCAATCCATAACCCGATTGTTGTCGTACCAAATCTCGCGACACATGCGGCCATGTGCATAGGCGTTCTGATCCAGTTCCAGCATGGCGGCGAGCCGATCCTGCGGATCAGGCTGGTGTTTCCGGGCGTGGTCCATGGACGTGCAGGCACTGCTCAGCGCCATTGCGATCAACAGCAGGCCTTGTATGCATTTTTGAGCATTCATCAGGATATCTCCGGTGCGCTTGCAGTACTGCGCAGGTGACGGTGTTGAGGCGATAGTCCTTCGCGGAGTAACAGCCGCGGATTCGGAAAATGCCAGAGATTCAGATCGTGCTTGGGTTCGCGCACGATGGTCGGGGTCACGACGATGATCAGTTCGCGCTCGTTGTCGCTCTGGCTGGTCGATTCCGCCAGACGGCCCACCAGCGGAACATCGCTAATACCCGGCGTGTGCGCGCTTCTGTCCGAGATGTCGCGGCTGACCAGACCACCCAGCACCAGCGGCTGGCCGTCGCGGACACGTGTCGAGGTGCTGATGCTGCGTACATCGAATGCCGCAGCATTGAGGCTGGCACCGGTGCTGTCGGCGATCTGACGGGTTAGCGCGGTATCCGGCAACGACACCGTGGGATTGATATCCAGGGTGATCTGGTCGTTCTCGTCCACCATGGCGCGAACCTTCAGCTCGACGCCAAATGCCTTGAACTCGGTGCCGCTGAACACGCCGCTGGTGTTCTGCCCGACGCTGTCGTCCGCAGAGAGGCCGGACGGCGCAAACGCGCTGGGAATCGGCACTTCACCACCGGCGCGAAACACCGCCGATTCACCGGCCAGCACGGTCAAGGTGGGCCGCGACAGCGTTCTTGAGATCCCTTCCTCCTCCAGCAGCGAGAAGAGCATGTCGAACGCAAATCGTCCGTTCGCGATCTGCAGATTGTTGGACAGCGCGCCGCCGACCATGCGCAACGCATTTTCCACGGTAGAAGCACCTTCCACAGGCTGTAGGCCCGACTGCGTGAACCCGCCATCGCGCCGGTAACCGCTGCTCATCGCAGAGATATCCGGGCGCCACGACTTCAGGCGCAGTCGATCCACTTCATGCATCTGCACGGACACACGCACCTGGGGCAGGTCGCGGACCTCGATCATGGACAGAATGCGTCCGCCGGCGGCGGAAATCAGCTTGGAGCGGCCGATATTGGCGCGGATGTCATTGTCCAGATCGTCTGCCGATACGCCGAAACCGGTAGCCGCATTTGCCGCGGACTGACGTCCGTTGAGCATGGCGCCTGACTCATCCGTCAACGGTGTGATCTGGACACCACCCGGCTGATCGGCGGCCACTCCGAGGAACAGGCGCGACGCGATATTGAGCACCCGCGTGAGAACGACCTGGTTGGCGACCTCACCGGCCAGCACTAGCGTGTCGACGCCGTTGTCCACCAAATCGCCCGTCTGGATTCTGCGCACCTTCACGTCGTGGCCACCCACATCGCGGATAGCGGCAAGAATCTTGTCCTCGTGGCTTTGCGGCAGCTCATCGACCTGAATCAGGTTGATGATGGATGCACCAAAGCCACTGGCGCGCGGCCCACGGTCCACGCGAACACCACCAGGGGCCTGCAACACGCTGTCGGCCGGACCGGCGTCACGATTCCGCTGGCCCGCAAACAGGTAGTTTTCTGCCACGCCCTGCGCGCCGAGACGATACTTGACCGTGGGCACGCGACCGCGCAGCACCAGTGCGGCGCGGTCGGGAGCGAGTTCAATGCGAATCCGCGGGTGAACGTCAGACAGGGCTCGCCGCAGTACGCTCAGATCCTGAACCACGCTGAACAAAAAGGTTTCCGTGGTCTGGTCGGCGTACCAGACCATGATGCTGGTCCGGCCTACGTTCTTGGCCAGGGCCAGAATCTCGTACTCACCCAGCACTTCGAGTTTCAGGGTGCTTTCCTGCCCCACCGCCACCCGCTCGAGCGGCTTGTCGAAAACCAGACGGGTGTGGGTCCATTGCACGAGATGCCGCGTAGAAGAACGCTTGGCACCATCAGCCGTTTCAACATATTTCAGGCCGTCTGCATGAACAAGCCCTGCCATGCACAACAACAGGCCGCTCACGAGGGCGCGATACCGAGTCGCGATCATGGATGCTCCTTGCCCGCCAGGCGCGGGTCAGTTTTCAGGTTCGCATCCTGGTTTGCAGCATCCAAGCCATGTTCTCAGGCATCGAGAGTGGCTATTTTTTCTGTTTTATATCAATGATTTGCATTGATTATGGTTTTTGATAAAGTTAAGAACTACCGCGCAGTATCAGCCGAATTTTCAGAATGCCTCGCAATTTGCAAACTGGTTTTCCAGTCTGAGTGCCGGCCGCCCGTCTCCGACAAAATAATGACGGCCGTTCAGCGACACCGTCACCGCGGTGACGATCAGACATGAAAAAGGCCGCTGAACAGCGGCCTTGTTGGGCAATGCGCCAAAGCGCCGGAGACCAGAACGCTATCCGGCCGACAGCTCGCTCGACGCCATCACGGTGGCGTAGAGTGGGAACACGTTCTCACAGTAGTACTCCTGCTCGAAAACCGTCCGCCCCGTCGTGCAATCGGACAGGACCGTCACGGCGAAGCCGAGATCGGCGGCATGACGACCGGTGGAGTCGATGCAAATCGAGGTGACCGCCCCGGCTAACACCACATGGTCGATCCCGCCACGGCGCAGGGTTTTTTCCAGATTTGTGTTGGAGAAGGCGTTCAGGCCACGTTTTCCCGGAATTTCGGTAATGATGGCCTCGTAGGGCTTCAGCTGGTCAATGGTGCGGCTACCAGGCCGGCCGGCCTGAAACGCCCCGACCTCTTCGATCGTCTTGAGAATGCCCACCGGTTTTTCCAGCTCACGGTAATCGGGAGAAAAATTGATCGGCGTTGACACCACCTGGGCAAACCGGTCACCAAGCCGCTCCAGCAAGCCGAGGGTGTTGCCCAGAACGCCGCCCACACGGGCCGCTTCCTCGATGACAGGGTGCAGAATGCCATCGGGTGCAAAGTAGTCATTTTGGTAGCCGATCAGAATGAGAGCGGTTCGATTCAACGTCATGGGTCGAGGTCTCGTGGGACTTTGTCCATAACGAATGGCAAATGGCGTTCCAACAAAGGAAGCAAAATAAGCGACTGATTAAGTTAAAGAATTTGATCGAACCGCCCTGGGCCGATGCGAGACGTCGAGTCGCATGGCGGATCGCTTTGCATTTTGCATCGCAAATCGAACATCGGCGCCCCCGCGACGGTGAGCCGACGCCGCGGCGTCAATCGGCAAGCAGAGCCACCGGTAATGCAAAGCTGACGGTCACTCCTACTAGGGCGTTGGGCTCGATCCAGATGCGGCCACCGGCTCGTTCCACCACCTTCTGGCAGATGGCCAGTCCGATACCGGTGCCCTCGACCTCACTGCCATGCAAGCGCTCGAAGGGGCGGAACACACGTCCAGCGAACCGAGGATCAATGCCCCGGCCGTTGTCAGTCACCGAGAACACCACCTCGTTGAGTTGACGCTCGCAATGCACGGTCACCCGCAACCGCCGCGTTTCATCGCGAAACTTGATCGCGTTGACGAGCAGGTTCTGCGCCAGCTGACGAATGCCGACCTCGGTGCTCCAGACAGGCAACAACTGGCCGGTAACGACCTCGGCATTGACGGCATCGAGTTCAGGACCAAGGTCGAACAGGACGTCACCAATCACTGTCTGGGTGTCCACGGGCTGCGATCGCGGTGCCTGGCTCACACGCGCCAGAGCCAGCAAATCGTCCACCAGGGCATCCGCGCGGTCGATGCTCGCATCGATCATCTCCAGATACTCCTCCGATTCGCCGGGAAGGCCGCCTGCCGTTTGCTCGCGTAACAGCTTGGCGAAGCCCCGCACCCCGCGTAGCGGCGCCTTGAGATCATGCGAGACAAAGGCGGCAAACTGCTCCAGATCGCGGTTGGACTGCTCCAGTGCGGCCAGCGCGGACTTTGCCTGCGTGACATCCTCGATCTGGGACACGAAATGCACCGGGCCGCCCGCGGCATCACGTACCAGTGACACGCTGAGCACGATCCAGACAATGCGACCGGTCTTATGGAAATACCGTTTCTCCATCCGGTAGGACGGAATCTCCCCCGCCACGAGCTGGCCGAGCAGGTGTAGATCCGTGTCCAGATCATCTGGGTGGGTGATGGTCTGGAAATCCTTCACCAGCAGCTCGTCGCGCGAATAGCCGACGATCTCGCAAAGCGATGGATTGACATCCAGCCAGCGGCCTTCCATCGAGACCAGCGCCATCCCAATCGCCGCCGTCTCGAACGCACCACGAAACCGCTGCTCGCTTTCGCGCAGCTGGGCGATCAGGTCGCCGGAGCTTCCGCCGGGTTGGTTAGACACTGGGCATGGTGGGTTGGGGTTAAGGTCTTTGTAGGGTCGACCACAGCTGAAAAAACTTGAGCCACGATAACAGGCCGGTCCGACCTGCCCAGCGGTACGCCTCGTGATTCCTTAGAGCCCGCCCAGGCGGAGAAACGCGACCAGCACTCCGACCAGGCTTTCGCCTGCGACCAAGCCAGCTGCCAGTGCGATCACGAAGCGCGCGGACCAGCGGGGCGCGACGACCGCGGCAATGGCGGCCGCGACCGCGCCCAGAAACAGGCTGATCGAATTGGAGGCGGGAATCACGAAGGCCAACCCTGCAGCCGGTGCGCTGGGCGCCAGGCGTCCGATCAGCCCCGGCCCGAGAGCACGCGCGCAGGCGATCACCACACCGAGCACAGCGGCCAGCCCCATGGCCGGAATGGCGCCGGCGGGCACGGCCGACAAACCGCCCGACAAGACCTCGGCGACGGCTTTCCAGGTCACTACAGCCGGGGCTGGCCACTCGGCCGTAATCAGCATGGTCTGCGGGTCCGGAATCAGCGCCAGATAGGCCAGCGAGCCGACCACGCTGCCGGTGAGAATGCCAAACAGCTGCGCCGTGATCTGCAAACGCGGCGTGGCGCCAACCAGGTGCCCCGTCTTCAGATCGTTGAGCAAATCGGCACACTGACCGGCCGCCCCGCCAGCAACGTTGGCTGTCATCAGGTTGGCAGTGAGATTCGCCGGTGCCAATACACCAAACGTGAGCTGCGACACCTTGCCCAGCGCACCGATCGGCGGAATGCCGGTTTCGCCCACGACGCGGGCGGCCACCACCGCCAGACCGTAGGCCAGCAACACCGCGAGCACGGCGGTGATCCAGTCGATCCCGAACAAGCTGGTCTGGGCGACAACCGCCAGCAGCAAGGTCGCGCCAAAGCCGATCCAGAACGCACGCCGGGAGATCGGCTCGTCGGTTGCCGCGGCCGCTGTCTCGACAGCCACAGGCCGACGCCGGGCGATCGCCAGCGCAAAGGCGGTGAGTGATGCGGACACCATTAGCGCGACACCGGGCCACAGCAGCCACTCCACCAGCGCCGGGTACCAGAAATCACCGGCGTCGGCGCCGAGCTCCACCGCACCGCTGGCCAGCAGCATCGGCGCCAGTACGCCCCAGGCGAGGATGGCACCGACCAGCAACGACAACCCGGCGCGCAGGCCGATGATCGCGCCGAAACCGACCAGGAGCAGCGACGGGTCCAGCGCGAAGCCCAATTGACCGCCGCTGATCGAACGCCCGGCCATCATGCCGCCACCGGACAGGCGCAGCGGCAGCGCCCAGGACGATAACCAAGCCGTGAAGGATTCCAGTGCCTTGACCAGACCCGAGACCAGCAGGGCGGCCAGCAGCACGCGGACTCGCGCTGCGGCTTCCGCACCACGGCCGTAAATCTCCTTGACCGTTTCTGCCGTCGCCACGCCGGCAGGAAACGTCAGCTGCTCGACCACCAGCAGTTGGCGACGCATGGACACGGCCACGCTGACACCCAGCAAACTGACCACGCCCACCCAGGCGACCAGCCAGTGCAACGGCAGTGTCTGGCCGGTGAGCAGCGCCAGCGCCGGAATCGGTGCCACCAGGCCGCCGGAGATGATCGACGCCGCGGACGAGGCCGTGGTCTGGTTGATGTTGTTTTCCAGCAAGCCCCAATGACGTGCGCCCAGCGGCGCGGCTGCCAGATTCCAGAATCCATACGACAGCAGCGCGGCGACGATGGACATGTTGAACGACCAGCCAATCTTGAGGCCGGAATACACATTGCAGGGCGTCAGGATCGCGCCCAGGACCATGCCGGTGAGAATACTGCGGCGCGTTAGCTCGCGGGCTGCGCCGGCATCGGCTGGCGCCCGTTCAGGAATGAGCCATCATCCAGTTAACCGGCAGGTTCGTGCGCAGTCGGTCGAGATGGTCGGTCAGGGATTGGCGACCGTAACGCTGCGCCTGGCCGTGGCCCCAGACGGGCCCGGGCCAGGCGGGATCGCCCGCGACGCGGGCGATGACATGCACGTGCAGCTGCGGGACCACGTTGCCGAGGGCCGCAACATTGAGCTTGTCGGCGTGGTAGATCCCCGTCAGCACGCGGCCCGTGTCGGTGACCTCACGCCATAGCTGGGCCTGTGCACCGTCACCGAGCTCGTGAATCTCGACAATGTCAGCCACGCGGGGGACCAGGATCAGCCAGGGATACCGCGCGTCGTCCATGAGCCTGACGGTGCAGAGATCCAGGTTGCCGACTTCGACCGAGTCTTCCTGCAAGCGGGTGTCGAGGACAAACGAGGCCATCCCGCTAGCCCGACTTGAGCAGGGGCGGCATCAGCTTCGCCAGCTCGCCACGGCGCCGGGTGGCTGCGCCGGTGAGGGCAAAGCCGCAGGCTTGTCCGGCATCGTCGGTGAAGATTGCGCTCAGATCACGGCCTTCACCCTCGATCTGGCCCCAGCTGCCCGTCGCACTCGATGGCGGGCAGACCACGGTGGGGCACATGGGTGTCTTGACCACGACCGGCATGGCCGGCCAGCTCAGCGGCGTGGCCTCCCCGGCCAACGTGGCGGCTAGCGCCCGTGCTGCATGAGTCGCCGGCATGATGTACGGCAATACGTGGCCGCCGATCTCTGCACAGTCACCCAGCGAATAGACGTCCGCAGCATTGGTGGCGAGATGATCGTCGACCACAACGCCCCGGTTGCAATGGATGCCGGCAGCACTGGCCAGCGTCGTGCGCGGCGCCAGCCCCACGGCCGACAGGACGATATCGGCCTGAATGGCGTCGCCCCCCGATGTCTCGATGCTCAGCGTCTCGCCGTTGCGTTCGATGCGCTTCACCGACTGGCCTAGATGCAAATGCACGCCGCCTTCGGCCAGCGCCTCACCCAACGCCTGACCCAATGGCTGCGGGAGCAATCGCGATAGCGGCCAGTCCGCGAGGTCGATCAGGTGAACCACGTGATCGGTCGCGGCCAGATCGTTGGCAAACTCACTGCCGATCAGCCCCGCACCAATGATGGCGACGCGGCCGCCTGCGGGCAGATTGTCGCGAAAACTCCGGTAGTCCAGCAGGTCGTTCACCGAGCGGACTTCGCCGGCACCACTGCCTTCAAACGGCAGCCGAACCGGGTCGGCGCCCAGTGCCAGCACGAGTTTGCTGTACGCGATCCGTTCGCCACCGGTCAGCTCGACATGCTGCGCCGCCGGGTCGATCTTGCTGACCTGGCAGTTTGCGCGCACCGAGGCGTTCAGCACCTCGCCGAGCTTGTCGGGGCTTTGCATCACCAGGGCGTCCGGCTGCTTGCCATCGGCCAGGGCCTTGGACAGGTTCGGCTTGTAATACGCAGCGCCGTCGTCGGCAGTCAGGTAAAGCAGTGGGGTTTCGGCGTCACGCTTGCGGAATTCGCGGCCGAGCATCACCCCGGCATGACCCGTTCCGATGATGACGATGGGAGCCATCAGTCGATCGGGATCATTTCAAAATCGGCCTTGCCGGCACCGCAGTCGGGGCAGGTCCAGTCGTCCGGCACGTCTTCCCAGCGTGTGCCGGGTTCAATGCCGTCATCCGGCCAGCCTTCTGCTTCGTCGTATACGTAGTCGCACACCTGACACTGCCAACGTCTCAAACTCATTCGTCTTCCACTCGTTCGAAATCAATCTTTTCGCGGACCGCACAGTCAGGGCAGGCCCAATCGTCGGGCACCCTAGACCAAGCCGTGCCGGGCGGGAAACCTTCCTTTGCGAACCCTTCGGCCTCGTCGTAGACGAACCCGCAATTATCACATTGATATTTCGCCACTTTTTTCCTCCTGGCGCAGGGTGAGTACCGCTATTTCAACGGTGGCGTCCGGGGACCACTCACAAAAAAGCGGGCGCTCATGGCGCCCGCGAATCTTAACGCAGCGGCGTGTCAGGCCGTCTGCGAATAACGCGCCAGCAGAGCAGCACGCTTGGGGGGATGCAGGTTCGCGCGGGTCAGATCGCCGTTGTAGTGCTCGACCACACGACGATCCATCACGCGCCGCCAGATCGGCGGCAGGTAGGCCAGCAGGATCATCCCGGCGTAGCCGGATGGCAGCTGCGGGGCTTCCTCGAAATCCCGCAGCGCCTGATAGCGGCGGGTGGGATTCGCATGGTGGTCGGAATGACGTTGCAGGTGGTACAGAAACACGTTGGTGACGACGTGATTGCTGTTCCAGGAATGCTCGGGCCCACAGCGCTCGTAGCGGCCGGACTCGGTTTTCTGGCGGACCAGTCCGTAATGCTCCAGATAGTTCACGACCTCCAGCAGCGAAAAGCCGTACACCGACTGGATCAACAGAAACGGCAGCGCCAGCCAACCCAGCCAGACCAGCATCGCACCCCACAGCACAACCGACATCAGCCAGGCCTGGATGTTCTCGTTCTGCAGTGTCCACGGCCCCTTGCCCAGCCTTGCCAGGCGGGTCTTTTCCAACTGCCAGGCCGAGCGCAGGCTGCCGAAGACCGTGCGCGGCAGAAACGCGTAAAAACTCTCGCCCATCCGCGAGCTGGCCGGATCGTCCGGCGTCGCGACGTTCTTGTGGTGACCCCGGTTGTGCTCGACAAAAAAGTGACCGTAGAACACCGGTGCCAGCGCGAGTTTGGCCAGCCAGCGTTCGCCATCACCCTTTTTGTGACCCAATTCGTGTGCCGTATTAATCGACAAACCCGACACGGCACCCAGGCTTAACGCCACACCCAGGGCTTCCCACCAGACCAGACCACCCTGCACGAAGACCCAGCCGGACAAGACGAACGCGGCGAAATGCAGCGGGATGAACAGGTAGACAATCCAGCGGTAGTAGCGGTCGTTTTCCAGATCGGGCACCGCGACTTCCGGCGGGTTGTCCTGGTCGGTGGCGATGTACCAGTCCAGTGCCGGCAACAGGCCGTACACGAACACAATCGGCCAGAACCAAAGCACGCCCCAGCCGGTGGCTTCGACCAGCAGATAGCTGCCAAATGGCAGCGTCGGAACGACCAGCCCGAGCAGCCACCAGTAGCGCTTGCTGTCAGAGTAACTGTGGCTTGAGGCCATTGTCGTCGAGTGCATGGGAGGTCTCCTCTCTTATTAACCGATCGTTTAATTGAACGATAGTTTAATCGGCACCGATGATCAATATCCGATCAGCCCATGCCGACGAACGGCGAGCTCGACCTAGCCGGAACAACCCCGGCTGTCGCAGAAATACGCGTCGGCGAGCAAACCGGTGAGCCGCTCGTAAAGCGCGTTCAGTTCCTCTTCGGTCGCCAGCAGCCAGTCCCTGAGCGCCGGTTCCGGCTCATCACTGCGCATCACGCTCAATAGATGGCGCTGCTGATTGAGCACGGCCGTCAGCGACAGCAGCAGCGTGCGTTCAAACTCGATGCCGGTCTGCCCGAGTACCGGGGTGCCGGTCACCAGGCCACGCTCACGCACGACCGCCCATCGTTTCTTCTGTTCATAGATGGGCAGGCCATCCTCGCTCAAATCCACGGCAGCGAGATCCTGTTCCATCTGCTCAAGCGTGTTCGCGTGCCGCGTCATCGTCTGGGCCACGGCTTCGACGGCAGATTCCACGGCCTCGGACTCGCGCTTGATCAGCAGGAGCTTGTCGATGTGCTGCAGCTTGTTGGCGACCCAGTGGAGCTGCGCGTAGCCGTGGTTCAGCGCCTCGCGCGGTTGGGTGGCCGGCTGGGCGATCGGCTGGATCACGCAGCCGCCGGTGAGCAAGGCCATGAGTAGCCCCACGAAGACCCATGGACGGGCACATCGGGGCATGGTCAGAATCTCCATTCCAGGCGCGAGCCGCCCCAGACCAGGGTGAGCGGTTCAAACCGGCCATCCAGCGTATGACCGGTTCCGGTGGCCTCGGTGCGATCCTCGACCACGACCGTCTTGCCGCGAACCACGCCCACGCTGAGCACGACCCCCAGCGTGGGCAATGCCTGCCAGCGCAGACCACCCGACCAATAACTGCGATCGGCATCCGGTGCACGGGCTCTGCGGCTACGGTCGTCGACGGTCGAGGTCTCCTGCGCGTAACCCGCCGATACGGTCCAGCGCTCGAACAGGCGATAACGCGCGCCAAACGCAATCAGGGTGCTGTCGTTGAAGTGCAGCGGTTCGGTCACTGTGGGCGTTGCGTTATCAAAGGCCACCGTGGCGGCCTGAAGACGCGACCAACGCGTCCAGCGCCAGGTGGTTGCGAGCGACCACCGATTCCGCTGCCAGATCAGCGCGGTGGAGACCGTTTCCGGCAGCGTGATGTCGGTCGAAAACCGGGTTTCGCTGGTCGCCGCCTCGACCAGCTCGGCGACTTCCTCCTCGTAGGACCGCCCCATCGCTGCCAGGCCAACCCGCACGGCACTCAGGCAGGGATCGTTGTTGAACTCATCCAGCGTCCAGCCGTCACGCGCCCTAGCGGCCTGTCCGCTTAGCCGATGTTCCACCGGCGAGCGGTAGCTGAAACCCCAGGCCAGCTCCGGCGTGATCTGCGCCCGCCAGCCAGCCTGCCAGCCCAACGCGAACTCGCGGGAATCCAGCCGATTGAAGAAGTCGTACTTGCCCGGCAGTGTCTGCTCGCCCGCGAGCAGACAGGCCGGTGTGGTTGCGTCGAAGCCGACCTCGTCGACGACGGCCTGCTGGACATAGCTGCCGAGATCGACAGCATTGGAAAACTCGGAATCGAAGAGCTGCGCCCGCAGCCCGGCGCCCAGCCGCAACCAGGACCGCGCCTGCCAGGCCACCGCCGGGACCAGCTCGACGCCGCGGATCACCGTGTCCACCGCGTGGTAGCGCCCGACCCAATCCGGATCAAAGCGCAGCGTGATGCCAAAGGGCGCGTTGAGGCTGACCCCAACCGCCCAGCGCTCATTGAGCCGATGCGAGAGGACGATGTCTGGCAGCGGCAAATCCAGCCGTCCCGGATCGCCGCCCTGTCCGCCGTCGATCATCGAACCATCGGTTTCGCTGCGCTCGGCTGCACCGGAGAACTCGGTGGAGTAGTGCGCCAGATGGCCGCCGAAGGTCAGGGTTGTGGCGCTCGTGGCACCGTAAAGCGCCGGGTTACGGGCCGGGGCGCCCGGATCGGCACGGTCGGCGTCCACGCCAGCGAACGCCATTCCGCTACCGGCCACGCTGTCAAAGGGCAGGGAGAAGCTCCCGTTGGCCATCGCGGACCCTGCCACCATGATCAGACCCGCCGCCAACGCCCACCGCGATTTAACGATGCTTGCCATCCGTGGATTGTGAACGCCCTTCCTGGCCGATGGCAGACATCAGGGGCTTCCACGGGGACAGCTCGGCAACGCGGTCATGCGTCTCGGCGATGCGGTGCATGTCATCGGCAATCTGGATAATCGCCCGGATCGTTTCCAGCACCACGCGTGTGAGCACCGTGCCGACCAGAAAGTACGCCGGACCGACGACCAGCAAAAAGAACAGGCCCAATGGCAGCGATTTGGTGAAGGCATCGGACACCGTGGCGATGCAGAAGATCGCCAGTCCGCCGAGAAAGACCACATAGACCGGCGTGAGCATCCGCGCGGCCAGACCCTGCCGGAAGCGGATGTCGTGAATGGCCGCCCATAACGGGCCGAGGTGGGTGCGGGCTTCGTCGTTCCAATCAGTCCGGGACATAGAGCCTCCTGACATTCGGGGCCGCAGCGCGTATCATCTGCCTATCCGGATAGGCAGATATGCTGACTGCGCGCGGCGAAGTGTTGCAGTGCACAACAAACCGTAGAGGAAACCATGGCAGACCTCAAACAAGCCCTTGCAGACCGCATTCTCGTGCTGGACGGCGCGATGGGCACGATGATTCAGCGCTACCAGCTCGACGAGGCCGCCTACCGTGGCGAGCGATTCGCCGACTTCGATCGCGAGGTCAAGGGCAACAACGACCTGCTGACACTGAGCCAGCCCGACATCATTCGCGAGATCCACGGCGAGTACCTGGATGCCGGCTCTGACATCGTCGAAACCAACACCTTTTCGGCCACCACCATCGCCCAGGCGGACTACGCCATGGAATCGCTGGCCTACGAGCTGAACAAGGTGTCGGCGGTGCTGGCGCGCGAAGCGGCCGATGCGCGGTCCACCGCCGACAAACCCCGCTTCGTACTCGGTGCCATCGGCCCGACCAACCGCACGGCGTCAATCTCGCCGGACGTCAACGACCCCGGCAAGCGCAATGTGACGTTCGACGAACTGGTCACGGCCTATAGCGAGGCGGCCGGCGGCCTGATCGACGGCGGGGTGCACGGCCTGCTAATCGAAACCATCTTCGACACGCTCAACGCCAAGGCCGCGATCTTCGCCTGCAAGCGCGTGGTCCGGGAGCGCGGCCTCGACCTGCCGCTGCTGATCTCGGGCACGATTACCGACGCCTCTGGCCGCACGCTGTCCGGCCAGACCACCGAGGCCTTCTACAACTCGGTACGCCATGCCCGCCCGCTGGCCATTGGCCTGAACTGCGCCCTGGGCCCCGACGCCCTGCGCCAGTACGTGGCCGAAATGTCGCGCATTGCCGAGGGCTACACACTGGCCTATCCCAATGCCGGCCTGCCGAACGAGTTCGGCGAATACGACCTCGACCCCGAAGACATGGCCGAATACGTCGGCGAATGGGCCGATTCCGGTCTGGTGAATCTGGTTGGCGGCTGCTGCGGCTCCACCCCGGACCACATCGGCGCCATCGCCGGTGCCGTGGCGGGCAAGGCCCCGCGCAAACCTGCAGAACACGCCCCGGCCATGCGCCTGTCGGGCCTTGAACCGTTTACTGTCGCCGCCTGAACGGCCGCGAAACGCTATGAAATCTACCGCAACTTTCGTCAACGTCGGCGAACGCACCAATGTCACCGGCTCCGCGCGCTTCAAGCGCCTGATCAAGGAATCGGACTACGCCACCGCATTGGAGGTGGCGCGCGATCAGGTCGAGAACGGCGCCCAGATCATCGATGTGAACATGGATGAGGGCATGCTGGACTCGAAGGAGGCCATGCGCACCTTTTTGAACCTGATCGCCGGTGAGCCGGACATCGCCCGCGTGCCGATCATGATCGACAGCTCCAAGTGGGAGGTGATCGAGGCCGGGCTGCAATGCGCCCAGGGCAAGTGCATCGTGAACTCGATCTCGATGAAGGAAGGCGAGGACAAGTTCATCGAACAGGCCCAGCTGTGCATGGACTACGGCGCGGCCGTGGTCGTCATGGCCTTCGACGAAGTCGGCCAGGCCGACACCGAGGACCGCAAGGTCGAGATCTGCACCCGTGCGTACAAGCTGCTGACCGAAACCGTCGGCTTCCCCGCCGAGGACATCATCTTCGACCCGAACATCTTCGCGGTGGCGACCGGAATCGAGGAACACAACAACTACGCCGTGGACTTCATCAACGCCACGCGCCGCATTCGCGACACCCTGCCGGGCGTGCATGTCTCCGGCGGGCTGTCGAACGTGTCGTTCAGCTTCCGGGGCAACGAGCCCGTGCGCCGCGCCATGCACTCGGTGTTTCTGTACCACGCCATCGCCGCCGGCATGGACATGGGCATCGTTAACGCCGGCCAGCTCGATATCTACGACGACCTGCCCCCCGAGCTACGCGAGCTCTGCGAAGACGTGATTCTCAACCGCCACGACGACGCGACCGAACGCCTGCTGGATGCCGCCGAGCGCTTCCGCGGCGACGGCAAGGCCAGGGAGAAGAAGGAAGACCTCTCCTGGCGTGAACTGCCGGTGGAAAAGCGCCTCGAACATGCGCTGGTTCGCGGTATCGACGCCTACGCCGTCGAGGATGCCGAAGAGTGCCGGCAAAAGGCCGAACGGCCACTGCATGTGATCGAAGGCCCGCTGATGGACGGCATGAATGTCGTCGGTGACCTGTTCGGCGCGGGCAAGATGTTCCTGCCGCAGGTGGTCAAGTCTGCCCGCGTGATGAAAAAGGCCGTGGCCCACCTGATTCCGTACATCGAAGCCGAGAAACAGGCCGGCGACCGCGACTCAGCCGGCAAGATCGTGCTGGCCACCGTCAAGGGCGACGTGCATGACATCGGCAAGAACATTGTCGGTGTGGTCCTCGGCTGCAACAACTTCGATGTGATCGACCTGGGCGTCATGGCGTCCGCCGACAAGATCCTCGACGCCGCCCAGAAAGAGAATGCCGACATCGTCGGGTTGTCAGGATTGATTACGCCTTCACTGGACGAGATGGTCTACGTCGCCAGCGAAATGCAGCGCCGCGGCATGAAACAGCCGCTGCTCATCGGTGGCGCCACGACCTCCCGCGCGCACACCTCCGTCAAAATCGACAAGGCCTACGACGAGCCGGTGGTCTGGGTGAAAGACGCCTCGCGCGCCGTCGGCGTCGCGAGCAAGCTGCTGTCGGAACACAAAGCCGCATTTGCCGCAGACATCACCGCCGAGTACGACAAGATCCGTGCACGGCACACCGGCAAAAAACGGCAAAAGCTGCAGAAACTGGCCGCCGCCCGCAACAACCGCTTCGAGTTCGACTGGTCGAGCTACACGCCACCGGCACCCGCCAAGCCCGGCGTGACCGTGCTGCGCGACTACCCGATCGGCCAACTCATCGAGACCATCGACTGGACCCCGTTTTTCATCTCCTGGGAGATGAAGGGCGTGTACCCGGCGATTCTGAATGACCCGAACAAGGGCCCCGAGGCGCGCAAGCTGTTCGACGACGCCCAGGCCATGCTGCAAAAAATCGTCGACGAAGGCTGGATCAAAGCCCATGGAATCTGTGGCTTCTTCCCCGCCAATGCCGACGGCGACGACGTGATCGTCTACGACGACCAGCGCAAGACCGAACGCGCCCGCCTGCTGAACCTGCGACAGCAATCCGAACATCGCCCCGGCGTACCCAACCATTGCCTGGGTGATTTCGTCGCCCCGGTCGACAGCGGGCTACCCGACTGGGTGGGCGGCTTCGCCGTGACCACCGGCGACGGTATCGAGGCACATGTCCAGCGCTTCAAGGACGCCCACGACGACTACTCCGCGATCATGCTCGAAGCCCTCGCCGACCGTCTGGCCGAGGCCTTTGCCGAACACCTGCATAAACGCGTTCGCACCGAGTACTGGGGCTACCAGCCCGAAGAAGGCCTCAGCAACGAAGACCTGATCGCCGAGAAATACCAGGGCATACGCCCGGCGCCCGGCTACCCCGCCTGCCCGGAACACACCGAGAAAGACACCCTCTGGGACCTGCTCGACGTGGAAGCGGCCATCGGCATCCAACTCACCGAATCCCGCGCCATGTGGCCCGGAGCCTCGGTGTCGGGCTGGTACTACGCCCATCCGGACTCGCGCTACTTCGTCGTGGGCCGCATCGGCAAAGACCAGGTCGAGGACTACGCAAAGCGCAAAGGCTGGGATCTGGCCACCGCCGAGAAATGGCTGAGCCCAAATCTTGGTTACGAACCCGAGGACTGAGCCGAGGGCGCAGGCAGTCGGTCCATCGGGCTCACAACACCGACACCTCGCCGGTCAAGCACGTGCGTGTAAATCTGAGTGGTGCGAACGTCCTTGTGGCCCAGCAATTCCTGCACCGTTCGAATATCCGCGCCAGCTTCGAGCAGATGAGTGGCGAAGGAATGACGAAATGTATGGCACGTCACACGTTTCGTGAGACCCGCTAACCGCGACGCCCGCTTCACTGCACGCTGCACCGACTGCTCGTTCAGATGATGGCGACGAATCACGCCGCCGCGCGGGTCGGCTGACAGCCGGTCCGCGAAAAAAACGTACTGCCAACCGGTTTCGCGATCCGCTGCCGGGTACTTCACGGCCAGGGCATTCGGCAACCACACTGAACCCGCACCTTGGTTCAGATCCGCATGATGCTGCTTCGTCGCAGCATCAATCTGCTCCGTCAGCGCGATTCTGGAACGCGCCGGCAACGGAACACGACGGTCTTTACGCCCCTTACCGTTTCGCACAACGATGTAACCGTTACCGAAGTCCACATCCTGGATGCGCAATCGCAAGGACTCGAGAATGCGCAGACCCGCGCCATACAACAACGAAACTACAAGGTAATGGGCGCCGCTTAACTCGTTGAGTACCGCCGAAACCTCATCCCGTGTCATCACCACAGGCACATTACGGCTAGGCCGAGCCCTCACCACATCTTCCAGCCACGGCAAATCCTGCTCCAGCACGACCGAATACAGAAACAACACGGCTGCCAACGCCTGATTCTGCGTGCTTGCGGAAACACCCCGCTCTACCGCCAGATAAGTGAGAAACGCCTCGACCTCCGGGCGGCCCATCTCCCTTGGATGCCGCCGCCCATGAAATCGAATGAAGCGCCGTATCCAGCTCAGATACGACTGCTCCGTACGGATACTGTAATGTTTGACACGTAGCTGATGCTGAACTTCCGTCAGCAACATCTTTGGTCGAGTC
>Ga0208330_1000493_pt1 | contig 17620 bp, 14 predicted proteins | sample DeeseametaMP1896_FD_184180 | JGI IMG/M metagenome (GOLD analysis project Ga0208330, IMG submission 184180) | Marine microbial communities from the Deep Pacific Ocean - MP1896 (SPAdes) | ecosystem: Environmental > Aquatic > Marine > Oceanic | place: East of Hawaii, North Pacific Ocean | collected...
TAGACCTGCTGGAGGCCCGGATTCAGACCTGGGTTGACGAGCAACGCGCCGAGGACTGAGGGCGCGGCCTGCAAGGCCGGTTTAAGGAAACGCAGGCTTGCGGGAAAACCGGCCCGTTCCATTCGGATTGCGCCCGAAAACAGGCTATGCGGCGTTAGTCGGCGCGTCCATGCGCCTCCCCCTGCGGGCCCGCCTTCGGCGGTTTCTATTCGCTCCCGGCGAATGGGTGCTCGTCGCTTATTTGGAATGACAAAATTTCACTTCTCGCGCCTTGCCTGGCCTGTTTTCAAGCGGCAACTTGGCGGCGGGAATAGATCAGAGTTGCCTTAATGCGAATGGCGTCGGTCATGTCGCTGCGGCAGCCAGGCGGACGTCCGCGCCCATTGACGCCTGGCCCGTAGTCGGGCTCGCCGGATACTCAGACGATTTCGCAGATGAGCCAACGAGAACAAGGCGTGATGACGACTTAGGTACCTCACGCCCGTTGGCGTGGGCGCGATCAGCCAATCTCCCCGCTCCTGCTCGAACGACACCCGAAGCAATCCAGCCGCGCTGAGTTCCTCGATGCACAGTTGCAGATCCATCATCCGCAAGCCGACGCCACTCCATAGTTCGGTGAGACTGGCGTAGCTCAACGCCGTCGACTCCGACAACGGACGCTTTGCCAACACTTCAAATAGCGCGCGACGGCGCACCCGGTGGTCGACGTTCATGCGCGTATTCCCCATTAACGCGATGCGGTAGCAACACCGTATTCGCAAAGCGGTCAACGAACCGTAAATGAATTGGATACACGCGGAACCAGCTCGACAGGCGCTCAACACCGGCCGATTCAAACCAATGGCTGGCGCGATCAACGGGGTGTACCCGCGGTGGAAACCACGCTCTGCGACTCGCTAGCGCGCGACGATCACCGGGAACGTTAACTCCAAGGTTTCGCTGATCATGTCCTGCGCCATCTGCGGCATGGGTGAGGCCCGCCAGATGACGTCCTTGGCCGCCTGATCCAGGGCTGCATTACCGGAGCTGCTGACCAGGTCCACACGCATGACCCGGCCCGCCCGGTCGATGGTGAATCGAACATCCAGCACCAGCCGGCGCGCGCCCTCGGGCAGGCGGCCGACAAAGCGGTCATTGCTCTCGAAAATGTGTTCGGCGATCCGCGAAAAGAAATCATTGGCGTTCACCGAATACGCGCCGGGTCGGCCGTTCGGGTCATAACGTGTATCGGCGCGACGCCCACCGACCGTCCGCGGGGCCTGCTGCGGTGTCTGGGCCACCGGCTCGGCGGGCGCCGGGCTGCGCCCACGCGCCTGTAAGTCCTCCGGCGGGCGTTGTGCCACCGGTGGCGGCGGAGGCGGCAGCGCCACCCCACCTTCACGTTGGCCAAAGTGGGACTCCACGCCGGACAAGGCGCGCGAGATCTCTGCATTCCGGTTCGGCGCCTGGCGTCGCGGGGCGCGGTCTGCAGGGTCCGGGCGGAACTCCGGCGTCGGCAGGCGATACTCCACGGGAGGCGAGGTTCGCGGTGCCGGCGCACGCGCCAACTGGTCCAGCGTGTCAGAAAGCGCTCGATCGATGTCCGCACCGGCATCCCGCCGTGGTGGCGGCGGCAGGCGCTGCGGCACCGGTTCCGGCGTCAGGTTCGGCGGCGGAAATTCGTCGCTGGGTCGCGCACGCGCCGTCTCGGATAGCGCCTGCTCAATGGCCAAATCGATATCCGGCGGCTCGGGCCGCGCCTGCTCACGCTCCGCTGGGGGAGGCGGCTCAGCCGGCTTCGCCGCCGGTGTATCCGCCGGCGTGGCTTCGCGGACAGGCGTTTCAGCGCGGGATTGCGGCTCGGCATCGGGTGCGGCGGCCTGCTCGCCCAGTGTCAGTAATGGCTCCAGGGTCAGAGCCGGCTCCGACACCGGCACGACAGCCGGAACCGGTTCCGGTTCCGGCAGATCCTCGTCCTCTGGTTCCTCGTCCTCCGGCTCCCGCTGTACCAGGCGCACCTGATCCGGCGGGGCCGGACCCGGTTCAGCCGGTTGCGTCCGCGTCGGTTCGGACCGCGCAACACCGGCCGAGACACCGCCGGACTCAGCCGGCTGCGACCGCTGGGGGGCTGGCGGGCGTGGCGGTGCCGGGTCGGCAAGCTGCGGCGGTGCAGCGTCCGCTGTGCGTGCCGGCTGGCCGGCGGCCGCGCTCACCGCCGGCTGGGTGAGCGCCTCCAGCCCCAACGACTGCCCGCCAAGCGTGGCAGAGAAATTCGACCGCTTCGCGGGCTTTGGCTGGGGGATGTTGTCGGGCAGCGGCTGATCCGCATCGGGTTCGGCGCCGAGCTGCCAGGCAAAGGCCAGTGAACTGGGCAAGCTGACCGGGACCGGCTTCGGCAGATTGTCGGGGCTTTGCAGATCAAGCGTCACGACGGCACGTTCCCGCCCTTCGTCGCCGCGCGACCATTGCACGGCAATCAGGATCACGTGCAGCAGCAAGGCCACCGCAAATGCTGCGCTCCAATGTCGCCAACCGAGTGTCATGAACTGAGGCTACCGAATTTTCTTTCGGACGAACGACAAACCCCGGCCCGGCATTGCCGGCCCGGGGTGCTCGCACCCTGGTGGGGCAGGCCCTACCAGTAGGTGCCCCGGAATAGATTGGCAAAGATCACGCCTTTCGGGGTGAGCCGGTCGTCATCCTCTTCATCCTTGTCGCCCTTGGCGGCCGACGAAGATGGGAACAAGGCGTAGCCCTGGGACAGGACGAAATCGTTGACCTTGGGCCACAACGCATAAGACAGCTCACCGGCCTGACCCAACGCCGTCTTGATCCGCTTGGGTCGCTCAACAATCGCCTTGACCAGCAGATTGGCTGCCTGATCCGGCGTGTAGGTCGGCACGTAATCGTAGAGCTTGGTCGGCGCGATCATCGGCGTGCGCACCAATGGCATGTAGATGGTCGTCACCTCGATACCGGTGTGCTTGATCTCGGCCGACAGACAGCGGCCGAAGGCATCCAGCGCCGCTTTGGAGGCCACATAGGCCGAAAACCGCGGAACGTTGGTCAGCACGCCGATGGACGACACGTTGATGATCTGACCTTTCTTGCGCCGGGTCATCGACGGCAGCAGCGCGAGGATCAGACGCACGGTGCCGAAATAGTTCAGCTGCATGGTGCGCTGGAAATCATGAAAGCGATCCAGCGACTCGGCCACGCTGCGCCGGATCGAGCGACCGGCGTTGTTGACCAGAATGTCGACATGGTCATGGTCAGCGATGACCTGAGCGGCCATCGCGTCAATGGCGTCGAGATCGTTCAGATCGCAGGGGTACACCCATGCCTGACCACCCAGCCGTTCGATGACCCGCTGCGTCTCTTCCAGTTTCTCCCGCGTGCGGGCCACCAGCAGCACGCGGGCACCCGCCTTGCCGAGCTTGCGCGCCGTGGTGAAGCCGATACCGGACGACGCACCGGTGATCAGCACCGTCTTGCCGCGCACCCGCTTGAGCAGTGATTTGCTCACGCTGATGTCGGTGTCCAGGTGGGTTTCCCAGAACTGCCACAAGGTCTCGGCGTAGGTCGGCAGTGATGGGCACTCGATACCCGAGTCGGCCAGCGCGTGCCGCGTTTGCGCATCATCAAACACCGCGCGGCTGCGAACATAGCCGAACACCGAAATCGGAATACCCAGAGAGCTGGACAGGCCACGTTTGGCCAAATCCAGCCCCGGCAACTTGCCAATCCGATCGGCAATCGCACCCGGCATGGCCGGCAGGCCCTTCGCGTCGACGGTGAAGGCCATCTCCGGCCCATGTGCGGCACTGAAGAAGGCGGACATGACATCGGCCACGCCGGGCGATGGCGTCTCGACCAGATGGAACACCTGCCCGTCCAGGCCGTCCTTGTGTGCCAGGTAGACCATGGCGTTCACGACATAGTCCACCGGCGCCAGCGGCATCTTGCCGCCGTCCAGGCCCAGCAACGGGATCCACTTGGGAATGTGATCGCGGATCTGCTGAATGGCCTTGAAGAAGTAGTACGGGCCATCGATCTTGTCGATCTCGCCGGTCTGCGAGTGGCCCAGCACCATGCCGGGGCGGTAGATGCGAATCGGCACCTGCGCCTCGTCCCGCACGATGCCTTCGGACTGGAACTTGGTGCGGAAATACGGGTGATTCAGCGATTGCCCTTCATCGAACATCGACTCGGTGAATGTGCCGCTGAAATCACCGCCGGCCACCGCTACCGAACTGACGTGATGCAGCGTGGGCGTGCGCTCCTTGCTGACGAGATCGTTGACCAGCTGAACAACGTTGCGCGTCCCGGCATTGTTGATGCGGTCGGCGACCTCGTCGTCCATGTTCATGTCGTAAATGGCAGCAAGGTGAAACACATGGTCGATCTTGCCGACCAGCGCCGCTCGGGCCTTGGCGTTGCCAATCACGGCCGGCTCGGCGATGTCACCCCAGACCGGCTTGAGCTGCTTGCCCAGATCGCCCAGGCGCTCCTTGAGGCCCTCGAACTTGTCGGCCGACTGCTCACGCACCAGCACGTGAACGGTGCCGCGCTCGGCCAGCGACTCGACGAGGAATCGTCCGATGAACCCCGTTGCCCCAGTGACCAGATAATTCATGCGCATTGTCTCCTTGCCGGCAGTTCTGATGCTGTCTTGACCCGAGGCAAACGCTGCGCCGCCCAGCCCGACAACAATGTGATGGCCCGGTGATTATCAACGTCCGCGCCGGGCAATTCCATCGCCCGAGGTCGGATCGGTCAAATGCCGATCCCGTGCTAGCCTCGCGTGACACGCGCAAGCGAGCGCGCGCCGCGGACCGTTAGGAGCAGGTCAATGCCCGAAGTCGAATCAGGATCAGTGGCGGTACTGGGTGCCACCGGCGCCGTCGGCCGGGCCGTCTGTCGTCAACTGGCAACGCTGGGCAGTCCTGGTCACGCAATCGTGCGGCGCCCAACCGAAGCGGTGGAAGGCTTTCCGGCGCGTGTCGTCGACTTCGCCCGCGCCGTCGATCTCACCGACGCGCTGCGCGTGACCCGCGTGATCTGCTGCCTGGGCACAACCCAGGCCAAGGCCGGGCGCGATGGTCTGCGCGCGGTGGATCGCGATCTGGTCCTGCACTGCGCTGAACGGGCTTCTCGCGCCGGCGCCGAGGTGTTCACCGTGGTCTCGGCGGTGGGTGCCAGCCGGCGATCGCTCAGCTTCTACAGTCGGGTGAAGGGCGAGATGGAAAACGGGCTGAGCCGCATCCGCCTGGATACGGTGCACATCGTCCGGCCATCGCTGCTACTCGGCGACCGCGACGAAACCCGCCCCGCCGAGGCCGTCAGCCAGCTTATCGCGCCGCTGATCAACCCTGTACTGCCGCTGCGGTATCGCGCGATTTCCGTCGATGCGGTCGCCCGTGCGCTCATCCAGCTCTCGGGACCATCCACGCCCGGCGTCTGGTTGCACGAACTGCCTCTGGGCGGGCGTCGCTCTCGGCGGCTGGACGCCTGACCAACGCCGCTTGGCGTTCAGGCGGCGGCCGGCTGCTCGGCCAGCGCACGAATGCGCTCGACCATGGCGTAAAACCCGTTGCGCCGGTTCATCGACAAGTGACTCTCCAGCCCGAGCCGGCCGAACAAGGCTTTGATGTCGGTTTGGCGGATCTGCTCGGCGGTCTTGTCGGAATAGGCCATGAACAGCAGCGCGATCAATCCCTTGACAATGTGCGCGTCGGAATCGCCGCGAAAGTGCAGCTTTGGCGGCGACTCGGCGCTAATCTCGTGTGTGAGCCACACCTGGCTCATGCAGCCACGCACGCGAGTCTGTTCGGTTTTTTCGGCCTCGGGCATCGGTTCGAGCTGCCGCCCGAGATCGATGAGATAGCGGTAGCGCTCTTCCCAGGGGCCAAGCAATTCGAAGTTGTCTGCGAGGGTTTCGATATCCATGCCGCAAGTTTATGGAAGCTCCGGGCGAATCGCACGGCCGGGCGGACGTCTGCCGGCGCTGAAGAACACCGTTGAGGAACCCTGATCGATTCTGACGGTCGGCCATGAGGGCGGTTGTTCACCACCCAAGTGAAGTGATCGGGCCGTGCTAGGTTTTTTTTCAAGATCAACAGGAGCGACATCTATGCGCCGACAGGCAGCAAGGAAGCAATGGGCAACGAGGCTGGTGGTAGCGTTCGGCGTCGCGGTCAGCCCGGCCATCGCGCAGGAAACAGCGCCGCTGCAGACCACGCCGCTGGACAATGCAGAGCTGCGGGTTGGCGTGAAACAAGCCCCGCCCTTCGTCGTCAAGCAGGGCGACGGCCAGTGGTCCGGGCTCGCGGTCGACCTGTGGCGGCGCATGGCTTCGCTGACACAGCTGGACTACGTGCTGGTCGAGCAGCCTTCGGCCGGCGCGCTGGTCGAGGCGGCGGAATCCGGCCGCATTGATGTCGGCATCGGTGCGATCACCGTCACGGCAGATCGCGAGCGCCGCATCGACTTCACCCTGCCCTACTTCAACGCCGGTCTCGGCATCGCCACGCAACGCGCGGAAGGCGGCCTGCTGACCACCTTGAAGCGACTGGTGTCGTGGCAGTTCCTGTCCGCGGTCGCGGTGCTGGGCCTGGTGCTGCTGCTGGTGGGGCTGCTGATCTGGGTGCTGGAGCGACGGCGCAACGCCGAGCAATTCGGCGGGCCGGCCAGCCAGGGCATCGGCAACGGCTTCTGGTGGTCGGCCGTCACGATGACCACGGTGGGCTACGGCGACAAGGCGCCGATCACCCCGGCCGGGCGCTTTGTCGCACTGATCTGGATGTTTGTCAGCGTGATTACGGTATCCGGCTTCACCGCCGCCATTGCCTCGGCGTTCACGGTCGATCAGCTGGCGAGCCGCGTGCAGGGACCGTCCGATCTGCCCAAGGTCCAGGTGGGTGCGCTGGCAGACTCGGCCTCCATCGACTATCTCGCCGAGCTGGGCGTGCGGCCTGCCACCTTCTCCAGCATCGACGCAGCCGTCTCCGCGTTGAACGATGGCGACATCGACGCGGTGGTTCACGACTCGCCGATCCTGCGCGCCACGCTCAACGCTGGTGGCTATTCGGATCTGCTCGTGCTGGGCCGGTTGTTACGTCCCGAGGACTACGCCTTTGTCGTGGCCCAGGGCTCACCCCTGCGCGAGCAACTCAACCCGGCATTGCTGGAAGTGCTGCAAAGCGATGACTGGCCCGGGCTGCAAGCGCGTCATATCGGCCCCTGAGGCCTGACCCGAGCCTACATGCCGAGCATGTCCAGTACGCCGACGGCGATCAGATAAATCGCGACGATGTAGTTGAGCAGGCGCGGTACCAGCAGTATCGCCACGCCGGCGGCAATGGAGATCAGCGGAATCAGTTCGATGTGAATGGTCATGTCTCGTCCTTGTAAGCAATCCGGTGCCGGACGGTTAGCGCTTCTTGCCGAATACGGCGAGCAGCAAGCCCAGCGTGGCGCTGGCGACACCGCCGATGAAGTACCAGGTCGTCGCGTCCGAGTAGCGACCGGTTAGCGATTCCGACAATTCCTCGGTCAAGGATTGTGACGCGTTGTAGCCCAGCGCGATGAGACTGATGCCGACGACCAGCGCGACGATGCCAACGATGCGAACGGGGTGCATCCTGCTCTCCCTTCAGGAAATACTGTGATCGCCAAGCCTAACCGAGTCGGTGGAACGGCTGCGAGCAGGGCATCACAGCTTGAGCGACCCCGCCAGCCGTTGCAGGCGCTGCGCGCGCTCGGCCGACACCTCCGGGTAGTCCGGGTCCATGGCCTCCAGCGTCTGGCGAATGGTTCTGGCGACGATCAGCCGCGCCGTCGGCTTGTGGTCAGCCGGAATCACATACCACGGCGCCCAGTCGGCATGCGTGGCTCGGATCGCGGCCTGGTAGGCCACCATGTAATCGTCCCAGTGCTCGCGCTCGCGCACGTCCGCCTCATCGAACTTCCAGTGCTTGTCCGGGCGTTGCAGCCGGCGCAGAAACCGCCGCTTCTGCTCGTCCTGTGACAGGTTGAGCCAGAACTTCAGCACCACGGTGCGATTGAAGGCCAGATGCCGTTCATGCGCCGCAATGGAGCGCAGCCGTTCGTCCCAGAAGGCGGTGTCCTGCGGCAGGCCCGTGCGCTCCGGGTGCACGCGGGCAATCAGCACATCCTCGTAGTGGCTGCGGTTGAACACGCCGATGTGTCCGACCGCCGGCAGGGCGCGCACCGCACGCCACAGAAAATCATGGTCGCGCTCGCGATGGGTCGGCGCCTTGAACGAGGTCACCTGCACGCCGGAGGGATTCACCCCGGAGAACACCGCGCGAATCGTGCTGTCCTTGCCGCCGGCGTCCATGGCCTGAAACACCACGAGCAAGGCCTGCCCCGCCTCGGCATACAGGCGGCGCTGCAGGTCGTGGATGGCGTCGACCTGGTCGGCCAGCCGGTCCTTCAATTCAGACTTGTCCGGCCCATCATCAGCCGGGGCCGTGGCCCAGTCGCAAACGTCGAAGCCCGGCGCGTCGTCGACACGAAACGGGCTGGCCGGAAAGTCGGTGAACGGCCGGGACGGCGTGTCGCTGCTGCTGGCGTCGCCCGGCATCGGCTCAGGCGCGGTTGTAGTCGTCCTGGAAGCGGACGATGTCGTCCTCGCCCAGGTAGCTGCCCGACTGCACCTCAATCAGTTCCAGCGGAATCACGCCGGGATTCTCGAGCCGGTGCGTGGTGCCCAGCGGAATATAGGTGGACTGATCTTCGGTCAGAGTCAGGGTCTCGTCGCCCTTGGTCACGATCGCCGTGCCCTGCACCACAATCCAGTGCTCCGCGCGGTGGTGATGCATCTGCAGCGACAGCTTGCACTTGGGCTTGACCACAATCCGCTTGACCTGAAAACGCGCACCCAGGGCAATGGTCTCGTAGCTGCCCCAGGGCCGATAGACGATGGCGTGGTGCAACGCCTCGCTGCGCTTGGCCGCCTTGAGCTGCCCGACGATGGCCTTGACGTCCTGCACCCGGTCCCGGCTGGCGACCAGCACGGCATCGGTGGTGTCGACGATCACCGTGTTGTCCAGGCCCACCGTGGCGACCAGGCGCCCGTCGTTGGAGCGCACGAAGGTGTTGGTCGTGTCATGGGTGAGCACATCGCCCTGCAGCACGTTGCCCTCGCCGTCTGGCGTGTTCACCGTGCCCATGTAGGTCCAGGAGCCCACGTCGTCCCAGCCCACGCTCAGCGGCACGACAGCGGCGCGCGCGGTCTTTTCCATCACCGCGTAATCGATGGAGTCCTCCGGCGACTTGGCGAATGCCGTCTTGTCCAGCCGCAGAAAGTCCAGATCCTCCTGGCCCTGGCTCACGGCGGCCATGGCCGCGTCGAGAATGTCCGGCGCCTGTTCGCGCATCTCGTCGAGCAGCGTACCGGCCTGGAAGACGAACATGCCGCTGTTCCACAGGAAGTCACCGCTGGCGATGTACTGCTCGGCGGTCTCGGTGTCGGGCTTCTCGCGGAAGGTCTTGACGGTGAAGCCGTCGCCCACGGGATCACCGGTCTGGATATAGCCATAGCCGGTTTCCGGCCGGGTCGGGGTCACCCCGAAGGTCACCAGATGGCCTTCGGCGGCCAGCGCCGCAGCGGTCTCTGCCGTCCTGGCAAAACCCGCGGTGTCGGTGATCACATGATCTGCCGCCATCAGGATCAGCACGGCATCACGGCCGTAGCGTTCGGCCACCAGCGTCGCCGCCACGGCGGCGGCCGGCGCGGTATTGCGCCCGATCGGTTCCAGCACGATGGTGGCTTCGGTTTCGCCCGTCTGCTGCAACTGCTCGGCAACGATGAAGCGATGATCTTCGCCGCAGATCACCATCGGCGGCTGCACGTCCGGCAGCGCCGCGCCACGCTCCACGGTGGCCTGCAACATGGTCTGGTCACCGGCCAGCTTCAGAAACTGCTTGGGAAACAGCCCGCGGGACATGGGCCAGAGTCGGGTGCCGGAACCGCCGGCCAGCAGGACGGGAACGATCATGTCTTTCCTTGAAGGTGGTTTTGTTGTGTGAGCGATATGAGCTCGCGTCAGCATAGTACCGCGACCCGCCGCCCGTTTTGCAGCCCGTCAAAGACGCCCAGCAAGCCGCTTGCTCAAACCGCAGAACCTGGAGCGGGCGCACGGTGAAGCGCGGGTGAAATCAAGCTGCGCATGTTGCACTGCGACGGGGGTGTCATGAGCAGTTTGCGAATGCGCAATTCGGGGGGTAGCCGACGACCGGTCAATGCAGTTATGCACCGATTCTTCAATCCGCAGTAAACGCTTGCACGTCAACGAATTGAAGGGGTTCACCCACGGTTTATCCACAGGCTTGTTCGCGCACGAACACTACATCTAGTGGTCCAAGCTGCTGTCAACCACAATATTTGGGGTTGACGCGTCTTGTAGATGAATTAAGTTCCAACGCGTCGGGACCTTCGGACGGGTCCCTAGCCGCAGCCCCAGGGGGACACCCAATGCAAACCGAGGCATCCAACCTCTCCAAAGACACAACGCCGCGCGCGCCAGCCGCTGCGCGCGAAACCCAGACCAGCCAGCCGGAACTGAGCGCCACCGCGCCGGGCAGCTATAAGGTCATCCGCCGCAACGGCAAGGTCACGCCGTTTGACGCCAGCAAGGTCGAAGTGGCGCTGACCAAGGCGTTCCTGGCCGTGGAAGGTGGTGGCGCTGCCGCCAGCGCCCGCGTGCACGAAAAGGTGCGCAGCCTGGCCCAGCAGGTCGCCCAGGCCGTGACCCGCAATCTCAGCGGCGGCGGCACGGTGCATATCGAAGACATCCAGGACCAGGTCGAGCTGGCGCTAATGCGCTCCGGCGAGCACAAGGTCGCCCGCGCCTACGTCATCTATCGCGCCGAGCGCGCGCGCGAGCGCGATGTCGCCAAGTCGGCCGAGCTGCCGCTGGGTCAGTCGGCGCTGCGCGTGACCAACGCCCTCGGCCAGATGGTGCCGCTGGACGAGATGCGCCTGCGCCGCGTCGTCACCGAGGCCTGCGAGGGCATCGATGACGTCAATGGCGAAAAGGTCATCGAGGACACCCTCAAGAACGCCTACGACGGCATCAAGGAAAACGAGCTGGCCACCGCGCTGACGCTTTGCGCCCGCACGCTGATCGAGAACGAGCCGAACTATTCCCAGGTCGCCGCCCGGCTGCTGCTGGACAACCTGCGTCATGAGGCCATGGCCTTTCTGGATCTGGCCAACGCCTACCCCACGCATGGCGAAATGCGCGGCCTGTACGGCGAATACTTCAAGGCCTACCTGCACCGTGCGGCCGAACTGGAACTGGTCGACCCGATGCTGTGCCAGTACGACCTGGACAAGATCGGCGACGCGCTGCTGCCCGACCGTGACAACCAGTTCACCTTCCTGGGCCTGCAGACGCTTTACGACCGCTACTTCATCCACAGCGACAACACGCGCTTCGAACTGCCGCAGGCGTTCTACATGCGTGTGGCGATGGGCCTGGCGATCAACGAGATCGACCGCGAAGACCGCGCCATCGAGTTCTACCAGCTGCTGTCGTCCTTCGACTTCATGTCGTCGACGCCGACGCTGTTCAACTCCGGCACGCTGCGCCCGCAGCTGTCGTCCTGCTACCTGACCACGGTGCCAGACGATCTGGGCGGCATTTACGGCGCCATCCACGACAACGCCATGCTGTCCAAGTTTGCCGGTGGTCTGGGCAACGACTGGACCCCGGTGCGCGCGCTGGGTGCCCATATCAAGGGCACCAACGGCAAGTCGCAGGGCGTCGTGCCCTTCCTCAAGGTCGTCAATGACACCGCCGTGGCCGTGAACCAGGGCGGCAAGCGCAAGGGCGCGGTCTGCGCCTACCTCGAAACCTGGCACAAGGACATCGAAGAGTTCATCGAGCTGCGCAAGAACACCGGTGACGAGCGTCGCCGCTGCCACGACATGAACTCCGCCAACTGGATTCCCGACCTGTTCATGAAGCGGGTGATGGAAGAAGGCCAGTGGACGCTGTTCTCGCCCAACGACGTGCCGGACCTGCACGACCTGACCGGCAAGGACTTCGAAGCCGCCTACACCGCCTACGAAGCCAAGGCCGACAGCGGCGAGATCGTGGTATTCAAGCGCATGCCCGCCCTGCAGCTATGGCGCAAGATGCTCGGCCTGCTGTTCGAAACCGGGCATCCGTGGATCACGTTCAAGGACCCCTGCAACCTGCGCTCGCCGCAGCAGCACGTAGGCGTCGTGCACAGCTCCAACCTGTGCACCGAGATCACGCTGAACACCTCGCCGGGCAAGGAAATCGCCGTCTGCAACCTGGGCAGCATCAACCTGCCGCAGCACGTCGAGGAACTGCCGGACGGCACCGTCGGCATTAACCGCGACAAGCTGGCCAAGACCGTCAAGACGGCCATGCGCATGCTGGATAACGTCATCGAGTACAACTACTACTCGGTGCCGACCGCGCGGGCCTCCAACCTGCGCCACCGTCCCGTGGGCATGGGCCTGATGGGCTTCCAGGATGCGCTGTACAAGCTCAAGCTGCCCTACGAATCCGACCAGGCCGTCGAGTTCGCCGACACCTCTATGGAGCTGATCAGCTACCACGCCATCCAGGCCTCCAGCGATCTGGCCGAAGAGCGTGGCACCTACCCGAGCTTCGAGGGCAGCCTCTGGAGCCAGGGCATTCTGCCGATCGATTCCATCGAGAAGCTGGCCGACGCCCGTGGGCAGTACCTGCAGCAGGACCGCAGCCAGCGTCTGGACTGGGACAGCCTGCGCGAGCGGGTCAAGACCGTGGGCATGCGCAACTCCAACTGCATGGCCATCGCGCCGACCGCCACCATCGCCAACATCACCGGGGTGAGCCAGTCCATCGAGCCGACGTATCAGAACCTGTACGTCAAATCGAACCTGTCCGGCGAGTTCACGGTGGCCAACCCCTACCTGGTTGACGACCTCAAGGCCCGCGGCCTTTGGGATCAGGTGATGGTCCACGATCTCAAGTACTTCGATGGTTCCGTGCAGCCGATCGACCGCGTGCCGGACGACATCAAGGCGATCTACAAGAACGCCTTCGAGGTCGATCCCCACTGGCTGGTCAAGGCCGGCAGCCGCCGTCAGAAGTGGCTGGATCAGGCCCAGAGCCTGAACCTGTACATGTCCGAGCCCAGTGGCAAGAAGCTGGACGCCCTGTACAAGGACGCCTGGCTCTCCGGCCTGAAGACGACCTACTACCTGCGCACCATGGGCGCGACCCATGCCGAGAAATCGACCATTACCGACCATCGCCTGAACCAGGTCGGCAAGGGTGCCAGCGCCCCGGCGGCCTCACCGCAGGCGGCTTCACCCAGCCCGTCGCCCAGCGTCTCGCCGTCACCGAGTCCGAGCGCGGAGGCCCCGCAGGCCTGCTCGATTCTCGACCCGGATTGCGAGGCCTGCCAGTAGGCAAGCCGGCGACCACTCACGAACGGCGGCCGGCCCACTGGCCGGTCGCCGCATCGACCGAATACGCAAGGAGATCGACATGCTCGATTGGGAAGACAACAAGCAACCGCAGCTCAACACCGCCACCCGTGCCGGTGACGCCGCGGCCGTGCACCACCCCGACCCGTTTGCCGTGGACGCCGTCGAAGGCGCGGGCGCAACGGGCGCCGAGTCCATCGCCATGGGTGCCGGCCGCATCCAGGTCGATGACAAGAAAATCATCAACTGCAAGGCCGATCTCAACCAGCTCGTGCCGTTCAAGTACGGCTGGGCCTGGGAAAAGTACATCGCCGGCTGTGCCAACCACTGGATGCCGAACGAGATCAACATGTCGGCCGACATCGGCCAGTGGAAGAACCCCACCGCGTTCTCCGACGACGAACGCCTGATCGTCAAGCGTGCCCTGGGCTTCTTCGCCAGCGCCGACTCGCTGGTCGCCAATAACCTGGTGCTGGCCGTCTACCGCCATATCACCAACCCCGAATGCCGCCAGTACCTGCTGCGCCAGGCCTTCGAAGAGGCGCTGCACACCCACGCCTACCAGTACATCGTCGAATCCCTTGGCATGGACGAGGCCGAAGTGTTCAACATGTACCGCGAGGTCCCCTCGGTGCACGACAAGGCTGCCTGGGCCCTGCCCTACACCCAGTCACTGGCCGACCCGATGTTCCACACCGGCACCCCGGAAGACGACCAGCGCCTGCTGCGTGACCTGATCGCGTTCTACGTGGTCTTCGAAGGCATTTTCTTCTACGTCGGCTTTGTGCAGCTGCTGAGCTTCGGCCGTCAGAACCGCCTGACCGGTGCCTCCGAGCAGATCCAGTACATCATGCGCGATGAGTCCATGCACATGAACTTCGGCATCGACGTGATCAACCAGATCAAGATCGAAAACCCGCACCTGTGGACCGCCGAGTTCCAGGAAGAGATCAAGGACATGATCCGCGAGGCGACCGACCTGGAAATCAAATACGCCCACGACACCATGCCGCGCGGCGTGCTGGGCCTTAACGCCAGCATGTTCCACGACTACCTGCACTTCATCGCCAACCGTCGTTGCAACCAGATCGGCATCCCCGACATCTTCCCCGGCGCCACCAACCCGTTCCCGTGGATGAGCGAGATGATGGACCTGAAGAAGGAGAAGAACTTCTTCGAAACGCGGGTGATTGAGTATCAGGCGGGCGGGACGTTGAGCTGGGATTGACGCTATACGCAACTTGCGTATAAATTTGCTCTCCATTGAAAGCCGTCTTTGTTGAACTACCGGCGTTTGAACGTCACCGCACAAGCTATCTAAGCGACAAAGCGTTCACGGCCCTGCAAGGCGAACTGATGAAGTCCCCGGAAGCCGGGGACGAGATCCAGGGCACCGGCGGACTGCGCAAGCTTCGGTTTGCCGATCCTCGGCGCGGCAAGGGGAAACGTGGCGGCCTGCGGATCATCTACTACTGGTGGTCCGGCGGTGCGCAGTTCTGGCTGTTCACCGTCTACGACAAGGATGAGATGGCCGATCTCACCCCGGAACAACGCCGCAGCTTGAAAGCGCTGATCAAGCGTGAACTTGCGGCTCGGAGCAGGACATGAGCGAGCACCAAGCCCGGAAACGAAACCTTTTCGGCGAACTCCAAGAAGGCTTCGACGCGCTTGCCGATGAACGCAAGGGCAAGCGGACACTGCGTACGCACGCAGTAACGAGCGAACCACTGGAAGCACCCTCCGCACCCGAGCTGATCGCTCTGCGCGAAAAGCTCAACATCTCCCGCGCTGTCTTCGCGGACTATCTACGAACCAATATCCGCACACTGGAAAACTGGGAACAGGGACGCGCCAAACCGAATGCGCAAGCCACCGTATTGATCCGGATGGTCGAGCGCTATCCGGATACGATTGAACGGCTGGCGGCAATCTGAACTCACTGTAGCCCCTTTACCTACCGGCCCAGCGTCGGGCCACAAAGCGCGCTGCGTTGCGCGCCGTAGCCTAGGCTGACTTTCTTCCCGATAATCTTGAATTACTGGTTGATCAGATTCAGCACCGATCTAAGCGGGTGGTTGGCTCAACAACCTATGCAGGTGCTGATCGTTCGCAATTCACAACTTGACCTCATTTTTCAGAGCCGTCACATCCGTGTAGGGCGCTCAGCGCGGTAAACGCGAAATCCATCGATCCATGAAACTGCTAGATTGATCCAACACGCCGTCCATCATTCGCGATGAAATTTTTCATTCCATGCCTGCTACTTGCCGGCCTCACAGCGGGATGCACCTCCATACCTACAGTTGGGTTGGACGACCCCGAAGCCCAACTACCGGATAACGCCGGAATCGTGGCAATCCAAGTCGTCTCGAACATAAAGAAACTGAGCAAACAAATTCCGCATTGGAAGAAAGTTATCGTCCTCCAGGCGTCCCAGACGGAGGCGGAGAAACAACAGGTATTCAGCATTCCGGCGATGGACACCGGCTACACCGAAACCAGGGCATTTGTTGGCGGTCTGGCACCGGGGACATACCGAATCGCCGGTCTTTTGGGGCAACTTCACACCGACAACGGGACGTACACACTCTCTGCTTCAGTTCCACGTGAGATGGGCCGGTTTCAGGTAGAAACAGGGCGGCTGAGCACGCTGGGAACACTGGTTTTCCAGCCATTTGACGAGCTGTCAAGATCGTTGACAGAGTCAACATTTCTGATCTCAAGGCTGCCAGACGTCGAGAATCTCGAGGCACTCGTCAAGGGACGTTTCCCGGATAAATACTCGGAGCTGGTGCAAGTCGACCCTCTCGATTGGGAGCCGGATTCCAATTCAGAGTATCGCAACGCCGTTAGTCAACTCGTTCGATCACATGCGTACACCGCAAACGTACAACCTCCCCGGCCAGACGGCACGCGACTCATTGGCGGTCTGCTGGGCTCAATTTTCGCCTTGAAGCACGGCGCGACCTGGGAACGACACCTGGTACCGACATCGCACGCCATCACCGCAGTCTCGACATTCCCCAACGGACGAATCCTAGCTGGAGCGGAACGCGGACAAGTCTTCGTGTCCGGTCCTGAACTCGACAAATGGGTGGCATTCCCATTACCCAGTCGCGATGGGTTTGTATCGCATATTGGCGCACTCACTGAGGACAGCTGGTACGCGATATCCGATTTGCACGATTCCGCTGAGCTGTGGCGGCGCTCTTTCGACCAAGACTGGGAGCGAGTCGCGGTGATCGAACGAGACAGTCGCCCGAGCGATCTGTTCGATACAAACGAATTGTTCGTGATCGAATCCATTCCAGACAACGAGCGGATCGCGGACGTTGTGACGATTTGGTCTGGTGAGAGCAAATACACTTTCTATCCACGTCGCTCCGGCATACAGAAAATCGAAGTTTCCGAATGGGACAATCTGGAGCAGCAACCCAACGGAATTTGGTCAGGTCGCCCCGCGGGATTTTGGGGCTCGATCAAAAAGCCCAGTTACAGCATAGATCAAGGTGACCATTGGATCGAAGTCGAATCCGATGCCTACAAACACAAGAGCCCACCGTTTGTTCTTCAAAGGGACCACATCGTCTCGTCGGGTCACCCCTCTCGCCTGGATGAGTCATTACAAGGTGGCCGCGCCTTGAGCCGATCTACGATCTATGGCTGGGAGTCCACCAGCAACGGACGGCGATGGAAACTACTCCCTCCTCTACCCGAAGGATGTACAGAGATAGAACGTCAAATCTCGACGCGTACTCAGATGTTTTGCATCACCGAAGATGGGCGCATTATGCAGAGTTCCGACATCGCGAACAGCTGGCAACACGCTACGGGTGGCCGCCCACCCATGAACGCGCTTCCGGTCGAAAATACACCCCAGCGCTGACCTAACCTGGGTATTTGGGGACAGACTGAACCGTACTGACTTTCCCGGATACGAAAACCAACCGACTCTGACTGCTGCGGCTTGGTCGACTTGGAGCGGTGTCCGGTAGCCGAGAGTTTCGTGCAGCCGTTGGCGATTGTAAAAGACCTCGATGAATTCGAATATGGCTGATCTTGCCTGCTGCCGATCAGCGTAGTGGTTGCCCCACACTAGCTCGTTTTTCACGGTGCTGAAGAAGCTCTCAGCGACCGCGTTATCCCAGCAATCCTTCTTGC
>Ga0208330_1000495_pt1 | contig 17613 bp, 16 predicted proteins | sample DeeseametaMP1896_FD_184180 | JGI IMG/M metagenome (GOLD analysis project Ga0208330, IMG submission 184180) | Marine microbial communities from the Deep Pacific Ocean - MP1896 (SPAdes) | ecosystem: Environmental > Aquatic > Marine > Oceanic | place: East of Hawaii, North Pacific Ocean | collected...
CGACCCGACCCAGCGTGAGCGCGTGGCTGGACACCTCCATCACCACGGTGTCCACCCCGCGCTCCACCATCACCGCCAGCAGCGCCTGCAGATCGGGGGCCTCGGGGGTGGTCAACGTGGCGGGCTCGTCGCGTCCGTCGATGCGGATGCCGACGGTCCCGATGAGTCCGGCCACCCGGTCGGCCGCCCGCAACCCGGCTTCGACGAGGTAACTGGTGGTGGTCTTGCCCGATGTGCCGGTGACGCCGATGACGCGCAGCTTCGTCGACGGCTCGCCGTACACCGCGGCGGCGACGCCGCCGAGCACCGAGCGCGGCGACGGGTGCACCAGCACCGGGGTGCCCAGATCGCCGAGTTCGGCGGCGCCGGCCTCGTCGGTCAGCACGGCTACGGCCCCGGCGGCCACCGCCTCGGCGGCGAACACCGCGCCGTGGGACCGGGCCCCGGGCAGCGCCGCGAAGAGGTCACCCGGGCGGGCGTCCTGACCGCGCAACGTCACCCCGGTGACGGTGACGTCCCGGCGAGCTGCAGCGGCCGCGCCCGGGGACACCAACTCGGCGACCGCGTCGAGGGGCAGACCGACGGGGTGAGCGGGGCGCAGATTCATGGCGTTGACACAGTACCGGGCGGTGTTGCGGGACCCCGTTATTCCGGGCGCGAATTCAGGGCCATCGCACCCGCACTCAGTCGGCCTGCAGAATCAACGGGGCGCCCGGATCGGCCGACAGCGGCACGTTCTCGCGCTGCAGTAACCAGGAAGCGATGCTGTGGAACAGCGGTGCCGCCGATGTGCCCGGGCTGCCGTCGGCGGCCCGATGCGGCGCGTCGAGCATCACGCCGATGACGTAGCGGGGTTCGTCGGCCGGGGCCATGCCCGCGAACGTGATCCAGTAGACGTCGTCGTAGTAGCACCCACAGCCCGGGTTGATCTGCTGCGCAGTGCCGGTCTTGCCCGCGATCTGGTAGCCCTCGACAGCCGCCTGGGGGCCGGTGCCCTGCTGAACGCCGCGCGGGTCGCGTTGCACCACCGACCGGAACATGTCGCGCACCGTCCGCGCCGTCTGGGCCGACACCACCTGGACGCCTTCCGGGCGCGGCTCCTCGCTGCGGGTGCCGTCCGGCTCGATGGTCGCCTTGACGATGCGCGGCGGGATGCGCACCCCGTCGTTGGCGATGGCCTGGTACATGCCGGTCATCTGCAGCAGCGTCATCGACAGGCCCTGACCGATGGGCAGGTTGGAGAACGTGCTGCCCGACCACTGATCGATCGGCGGGACCAGGCCGGCGCTCTCACCGGGTAACCCGACATCGGTGCGCTGCCCGAGCCCGAACTTGCGCAGCATCTCGGCGTAGCGTTCCGGCCCGATCCGCTGAGCCAGCATCAGCGTGCCGACGTTGGAGGACTTCCCGAACACCCCCGTGGTGGTGTAGGGCATCACCCCGTGACTCCAGGCGTCCTTGACGTTGACGCCGCCCATGTTGATCGAGCCCGGCACCTGCAGCACCTCGTCGGGTGTGGTCAGCCCCATGTCGATGGCCGTCGCGGCGGTGACGATCTTGTTCACCGAACCCGGTTCGAACGGCGAGGTCACCGGGAGGTTGCCGAGCTGACGATTCTCCTGGCGGCTGATGTCCTGGGCGGGGTTGAAGGTGTTGTCGTTGCTCATCGCCAGCACTTCGCCGGTCTTGGCGTCGAGGACCACCGCCGAGGCGTTCTTCGCGCCGGACGCGTCCTTGGCGAGCTGGACCTGCTGCTGGACGTAGAACTGGATGTCGTCGTCGAGGGTGAGCTGCAGCGTCGAACCGTTCACGGCGTCGTGGCGGTTGCGGTAGCTGCCCGGGATCACCACTCCGTCTGATCCGCGGTCGTAGGTGACCGAACCGTCGGTCCCGGCCAGCACCGCGTCCATCGAGTCCTCGAGGCCGAGCAGACCGTGACCGTCCCAGTCGATGCCGCCGACGACGTTGGCCGCCAGCACGCCACCGGGGTACTGCCGCAGATCCTGGCGTTCGGCGCCGACCTCCGGGTAGTCGGAGGTGATCGCGTCGGCGATCGCCGGGTCCACCGCACGGGCCAGGTACACGAAGGTCTCGTCACTGCGCAGCTTCTTGAGCACGGTGGCGCTGTCGGGTTTGTTGTTCAGCTTCGATGCCACCTCGGCGGCGATGTCGCGCAGACGCTGTTGCGGGTCCACCGCATCGGCACCGTCGGCCTGAGCCTCGTCGAAGGCCTCCTGCAACTGTTTGCGCACCCGGACGGGCTGGAATGTCAGGGCCCGGGCCTCGATGGTGAAGGCCAGTTTGTCGTTGTCGCGGTCGACGATGGATCCGCGCAGCGCGGGATCGATGTCGGTGACCTTCAGCTGCCCGGCGGCTTCGGCACGCAGTCCGTCGGCACGCGGAACCTGCAGGGTGAAGAGTTGGGCGGCCGCGATCACCAGAAGCAGGAAGATGACGGCGTTGCCCGCCCGGTGCCGGAACACGAACGACGCGCTGCGCAGGCCGTTCTGCGGCGGTGTGGCCTGCCGGGTGCGTCGCGACCGCGCCGACCGCTCCTGGCTGGGCGACGAGTTGGGCTTCCTGGCGGACTTGGCGCGGGGTGCGCTGCGCTCGCCGCGACCGGAAGCGCGGCTCATGCGGGCGCGTCCGGCACAGCCGGAGCGGGGGCCGGGGGAACCGGCTCGAGTACAGGAGGTGCTGCCGGCGGGGCGGGCAGCACCGCAGGCGGCACCGCCGGAGGCGCAGGGGGCACCGCCGCAGACGCTGGGGGCACCGCCGCCGGCGCCGGGGCGGCAGCGGCGGACGCCGGGGCTGCAGCGGCGGGCGCAGCGGGCAGATGCGGCGTGCCGGCGCCGGGCGCCGGGAGTGCGGCAGGCGGAGCACCGACCGCCGGCGCCTGGGGAGGCGAGCTCAGATTCGGGCCTGGGGTCGGCAGCTGTCCGGTCACCGCGTGCGGCACCTCGCTTCCCGGCACTCCGGCCGGCGGCAACGTGGCCGGCGACCCCGGCACCGGCAGGTTCAGCGCGCCGGTCGGCGCCGGAATCCGGACGGGTACCTCGAGCGGTTGTACCACGCTGGGCGAGGCCGGCGCGGGAGGTGCAGGCTCAGGCAACGGCGTGTTCAGCGGGGGCGGAGGCACGCCTTCGGCCGGCTTGGGGGTGCCGACGACGATCCAGTTGCCGGCCGGATCCTGAACCAGGCGCGCGGTGTCACGGGACGGGATCATGCCGAGGTTGCGCGCAGCCTCAGCCAGCGCCGGAGCGGCCTGGGCTTCCAGGACGTCGCGTTCCAACGCTTCCTTCTGCTGTTGCAGAGCCTGATTCAGCTCGCGGGCGTTGCCCAGGCGGTAGGACCGTTCCGCGGCATCGGTGGACAGCCACAGGGTGACCCCGAGCCCGAGTCCCAACGCACCGATCACCAGCACCACGAAGGGCACCCGGGCGACGAGCCGACGGGGATCGAGTTCGACGGACGAGAGTCGGACGAGTACCCGCTGCCGCAACGGAGGGCGAACGACCTTGGGCGCTTTGGCTTTGCGGGCCTTGGCACGCGCCTTGGCCTGACTGGCGCTCTTGGGCCGCGCCGGATGGTCAGCCGGACGCTGGATCGGCGTGGTGCGCGGAGCCGACCGGTTGGGGCGAGTCTCGCGGGTCTGCTTCCGTCCCCGCGGCTGGGGGTCAGCCCCCGACCGCGACTTCTCGCGGACCGGTTTGGCCCTCCGCGGAGTCTGTTTCTTCCTGGCCTCGACCCGCGATCGGGCGACATCCTCGCGGCTGCGCGCCGATCGTGCTGTCGTGGCGCGGGCCGGCTTCTTCGCCTTCATCGCTTCTGTCCCCCAACCTTTTCCAGTGCACGCAGCCGAACCGGAGCGCTTCTCGGATTACGTTCGATCTCATCGGCCGAGGCCCGTTCCGCACCCCGGGTGAGGGTGACGAATTCCGGCCCGTGGCCGGGCAATTCGACCGGCAGCCCCGGCGGTGTGCGGGACGCAGTGGCGGTGGCGAACTCCGCCTTGACGATCCGGTCCTCCAGCGACTGGTACGCCATCACCGCAATGCGACCGCCGGGACGCAGGGCCGTCAGCGCGGCCGGTATCGCGAGCCGCAGCGACTCCAGCTCAGCGTTGACGGCGATGCGCAACGCCTGGAACGTGCGCTTGGCAGGGTGGCCCCCGGTGCGCCGGGCGGGCGCGGGGATCGCCTGGTAGAGCAGTTCGACGAGTTCGGCGGTACGGGTGAACGGGGCGTCGGCACGGCGTCGGACGACATGGGCGGCGATGCGACCGGCGAAGCGCTCCTCTCCGTACTCGCGAAGCAGCCGCGTCAACTCTTTCTCTCCGTAGGTGTTGAGGATGACCGCAGCGGTCAGTTCCGAATCAGGGTCCATCCGCATGTCCAGTGGAGCGTCGGCCGAGTAGGAGAAGCCCCGCTCGCGCCGGTCCAGTTGCATGGAGGAGACGCCGAGATCGAACAGGATCGCGTCGACGTCGCGGCCGAGATGGGTGAGGCGGGTGGCCAGGTCGTCGTAGCGGGTGCGCACCAATGTGACCCGATCACCGAACGGGGTCAGCCGATTTCCGGCGATGCGTAACGCATCGGGATCTCGGTCGAGTCCGACCAGGTGCAGCCCGGGAAACAGGGTCAGGAATCGTTCGGCGTGCCCGCCGGCACCGAGGGTCGCGTCGACGAGGGTGGCATCGTCGCCGGCGCGGGTCAGGGCCGGGCCGAGGAGCTCGACGCACCGGTCGAGCAGCACCGGGATATGGGGCTCGTCATCCAGCATGGCAGCAGCCTGAGGGGTTGGGGCGGCCCCTGCAGAGTGGTCCCTGTCCGAGTTCGCGGACCTGACGTCGGGGAAGTACGTCAGGGCCGGTTCGGGCAGAGGCCACCCTGCACGGGCCTGTGGGCCTGTGGCCGGATCACAGAATGTCGCCGAGTGCTTCATCGCTGGCCGCGGAGAAGTTCTCTTCGTGAAGCTCCTGGTACTCGTGCCAGGCCTGGGCGTCCCAGATCTCGAGGAACTCGATCGAACCCGTCACCACGCACTCCTTGGTGAGGTTCGCGTAGCGCCGATGCTCGCCCGACAGGGTGATCCGGCCCTGGCTGTCGGGGTACTGCTCGTCGGTGCTGGCGGCCAGGTTGCGCAGATAGGCGCGAGCCTGGGGATTACCGCGCTTCGCCTTGCCGGAGATGTCGGCGATCATCGCCTCGAACTCGGCGCGGGGATAGACAGCCAGGCTGTGATCTTGACTCTTGGTGACCATCAACCCTCCTGCCAGCGCGTCGCGGAACTTGGCGGGCAACGTCAGTCGCCCCTTGTCGTCGAGCTTTGGCGTGTAGGTGCCGAAGAACATCTCGCCACCTCGCAGACCTGCTGAAGCCTCGCTCTGAACGGAACCCCGGTTGCTCCGTTGTCCGCCACTTTACCCCACAATCCCCCACTCTGCGCCAAATACTTCTGCGAGTTTCGCAGATCCCCCCACTGAGCGGCAATGACCAGCGGGATCGCCGCGTCGTGGAACCGCAATGCGCGAACACCACGACCCCGGAATTCACCGTGCCCGCAGCTCAGCAGGCTGTTGCAGCGCTGGTGGGGCGCTAGTGGGGGGATGTGGGGGTGAAAACACGAAAAAGGGGCAGTCCTGGTGGACTGCCCCTGTCGAGGTGAACGGCTATTCGTCGAAGCGCTTGCGGAAGCGGTCTTCCATCCGGCTGGTGAAGGAGCCACCACCCTTGGCGCGCTTCTGCCGTGGCGCACCGGGTGCGCTGGCCGACCGGTCGCCCTTGCCACCTGTCCGCGGACCGGTGATGGCGAACACGACACCGCCGAACATCACGATGAAGCCCAGCACCGACAGAATCGGGAAGCTTCCGATCATGGTGGCCTTCACCGCGACACCGCAGACCAGCATGGCAAGACCGACGACGAACAGGGCGCCGCCCTGCAGGCGACGCTTGGTCGACGGAGCACGGAACGCACCACCCCGGACGCTGGACGCGAACTTCGGGTCCTCGGCATAGAGCGCGCTCTCGATCTGATCGAGCATGCGCTGCTCATGATCGGAGAGTGGCATTCGTCCCTCCCTTTGCCGTGGGGGCGTCGCAGTCGTGTCCAAAAAGTTCGGAGGTGCCCGCAAGTACGGACACTTAACAATAATCATACGAGGTCGATCTGACCCGTACCACCTACTTCGTACCCCAGATTCTATGACGTACACCGCCGCTGAGAGCCAGCGCCTTGTCTCGGGATAATGGTGTCGTCATACATTTCACCGCCGGGAAGGGCTACCACGTTGGCGACGCATCTGATCGATCTGTCGCCCGGCGATATGCAGCGCCGCCTCGGTGACGCGCTGGGTGTCTACGTCGACGCCATGCGCTACCCCCGCGGCACCGAAGACCAGCGAGCCTCGATGTGGCTCGAGCACACCCGCAGGCCGGGCTGGAAGGCCGTCGCTTGTGTCGAAGGCCCAGCTTGTGTGGAAGGCCCAGCCTGTTTGGAAAGCCCAGCTCGGGAGGAAAGCCCCGCGTGGGCGGAGAACCCAGCGGGGGTGGAAGCCCCGGCTCGCGGACAAACCTCAGCTCCCCCGCCGGCCTCAGCTCGCGCAGAAGCCGGGTCCCGTCCCGAGGACACCGCCGCGGGCGCACCGGCGCTGAGCAGCGCGCCGATGCTCGGTGTCGCCTACGGCTACTGCGGCGCCCCCGACCAGTGGTGGCAGCAGCAGGTCGTCGCGGGTCTGCGCCGCATGGGGACCGACAACGACGGCATTTCCGAACTCCTGACCAGCTATTTCGAACTGACCGAACTGCACATCCACCCCCGCGCCCAAGGCCGCGGCCTCGGCGAAGCCCTCATCCGCCGACTCCTCGAAGACCGCACTGAGCAGCACGTGCTGTTGTCCACCCCCGAGATCAACGGTGAGGCCAACCGGGCCTGGCGGCTCTACCGCCGTCTCGGGTTCACCGACGTCATCCGCGGCTACCACTTCGCCGGTGACCCGCGCGCATTCGCCATCCTCGGTCGCGCGCTCCCGCTCTAGATCGAGGCGCGATCTGGCACGATGACCGGGTGTTCACCGGTCGCCGCGCCCGCAAGCGGCTGCTCGCCCTGGTTCTGCTGTTCGTGGTGCTCGCCCCGTCGCTGATCGGTTGCGTGCGCATCCGCACCTCGATCACCGTCTCGCCCGACGACCGGGTCTCGGGCCAGATCATCGCCGCCGCCAAGGCCCAGGACGACGACGACCAAGGTCCGCAGCTGCTCAACAACCTTCCGTTCGCCCAGAAGGTCGCAGTCTCGGAATACAGCCGCGACGACTACGTCGGTTCTCAGGCGGTCTTCTCCGATCTGACCTTCGCCGAGCTGCCTCAGCTCGCCGGGATGAACCAGGACGCGTCCGGCGTCGACATCTCGCTGCGTCGCGCCGGGGATCAGGTCATCCTGGAAGGCCGGGCGGACCTGACCTCACTCAGCGACCCCGAGGCCGACGTGTCGCTGAGTGTGTCGTTTCCCGGCGAGGTGACGTCGACCAACGGCGATCAGATCTCCCCCGAGGTGGTGGAGTGGAAGTTGCGCCCGGGCGTGGTCAGCACGATGAATGCCCAGGCCCGCTACACCGACCCCAGCGCCCGGTCGTTCACCGGCGCCGCCATCTGGCTCGGCGTGGCCTCGTTCGTGGTGGCCGGCATCATCGGCGCCCTGGCCTATGCCAACCGGGACCGCTCCCCCCGCCCCGGCGACCTCGAGGAGCAGACGCAGTAATGCGCGCCACGACACACCCATCGGCACGCGCCCTGACTTGCCCGATCTCGCATCGCAGGTTCTACTCTGAAAGCACTCGGGGGCCATTCGACAGAGAAAGGGGCGCCGGCTGAGCGTGGATGCATCGGCACCGTCAGCCGTCGAGCTGGCCGCAGCCGTCAACGAACAGCTGCGGGACTACCTGAGTGAGCGCCGCCGCGACGCGGCGTACATCGGCGCGGACTACGCGGTCCTCACCGAAGCGGTCGAAGAGTTCGTGCTGCGCGGCGGCAAACGGCTGCGGCCCGCGTTCGCCTACTGGGGTTGGCGCGCGGTCGCCGGCTCGGAGCCCGGCCCCGACGTGCTCCGGCTCTTCTCGGCCCTCGAGTTGCTGCACGCGTGCGCGCTGGTGCACGACGACGTGATCGATGCCTCGGCCACCCGGCGTGGACTGCCCACGGTGCACCGGATCTTCGCCGAGCGGCACCGCGGCAACGCCTGGCACGGATCGCCCGAGCAGTTCGGGCTCTCCGCCGCGATCCTGCTCGGCGACCTCGCGTTGGTGTGGGCCGACGACATCATCACCACCGCCGACATCGGCACGGAGGCGCGCTCACGCGTCCAGCGGGTGTGGAGCGCAATCCGCACCGAGGTGCTCGGCGGTCAGTACCTCGACATCGTCGCCGAAGCCAGTGGCGCGGAATCGGTGCAGTCGGCGTTGACGGTCAACATCTACAAGACCGCCTCCTACACCATTTCGCGCCCACTCCAGCTGGGCGCGGCGGCCGCCGCCGACTGCCCGGACCTGCTCGCCGCGTTCCACGAAGTCGGTACCAGTCTGGGCGTGGCGTTCCAGCTGCGCGACGACGTGCTCGGTGTGTTCGGCGACCCCGCCGTCACCGGCAAACCCTCCGGTGACGATCTGCGGTCGGGCAAACGCACCGTGCTGCTGGCCGAAGCCGTCGAACTCGCCGAACAGCACGACCCCGTCGCGGCCAAGACGCTGCGCACGTCCATCGGCACCGACCTCACCGACGCCCAGGTCAAGGAGATCTGCCAGCTGATCGAATCGGTCGGTGCGCTGTCGGCCGTCGAGACCCGCATCGACAACCTGATGCGCCGCGCACTCGACATCCTCGACACCGCCACCATCGACGCCCAGGCCAAGGCGGGCCTCACTGAACTCGCCAGATTGGCCGCGAACCGGTCCGCCTAGGCGCATGACCACATCCGTCACACCCGCCCGCCTGAGGCCTCGGCTGCGCGAGCTGAAACTGTTCGCGCTGTCCCCTGAGGGTCGCCCCGCCCTGCTCGGGGCGCTGGGCGCCGCCCTGATCGCCGCCGGCGGGCTCGGCGCCGGCAGCACCCGGGTCAACGACCCGGTCCTGGAGTCGATGCACCTGTCGTGGTTGCGGTTCGGGCACGGGCTGGTGCTGTCCTCGATCCTGCTGTGGGCCGGGGTGGCGCTGATGCTGCTGGCGTGGCTGTGGTTGGGCCGCCGCGTTGTCGACCGCTCGGCGACCGAGTACACGATGGTCGTCACCACCGGATTCTGGCTGGTCCCCCTACTACTCAGCGCGCCGGTGTTCAGCCGCGACACCTATTCGTACCTGGCGCAGGGCGCCCTGTTGCGGGACGGCTTCGACCCGTACGCCGTCGGGCCGATCGCGAACGTGAACTCGCTGCTGGACAACGTCAGCCCGATCTGGACGACCACCACGGCCCCGTACGGCCCGGCCTTCATCCTGGTCGCGAAATTCGTCACGATGCTCGTCGGAAACGACGTCGTGGCGGGCACCATGCTGTTGCGGCTGTGCATGCTGCCGGGGCTGGTTCTGTTGATCTGGGCGGCTCCCCGGGTGGCCCGCCATGTCGGCGCCAACGGCGCGGCGGCGCTGTGGATCTGCGCGCTGAATCCCCTGGTGATCATCCATCTGATGGGCGGCGTGCACAACGAGATGCTCATGGTCGGCCTGATGATGGCCGGCATCGCCCTCTCGTTCCGCGGTCGGCACGCCTGGGGCGTCACCCTGATCGCGGTGGCGGTGGCTGTCAAAGCCACCGCGGGGCTGGCTCTTCCGTTCATGGTGTGGGTGTGGATGCGCGGCCTCCGACAACGGCGGGGCTTCGCGCCGGTCAAGGCTTTCGCTGCGGCCACGGCGGCTTCACTGGTGATCTTCGGCGCCGTGTTCGCCGTCATGTCACTGCTGGCCGGCGTCGGGCTGGGCTGGCTGACAGCGCTGGCGGGATCGGTGAAGATCATCAACTGGCTGACCGTCCCGACCGCCACCGCGAACGTGATCAACGCGGTGGGCGGGTTGTTCGTCCCGGTCAACTTCTACGCCGTGCTGGAAACCACCCGCATCATCGGGATCCTCGTCATCGCGGTGTCGGCGCCGCTGTTGTGGTGGCGGTTCCGCCATACCGACCGGGATGCGCTGATGGGCATCGCGCTGCTGATGGGGGTGGTGGTGCTGTTCGTGCCCGCCGCCCTGCCGTGGTACTACACCTGGCCCCTGGCCGTGGTCGCCGCGCTGGCACAGTCGCGCCGGGCGGTCGCGTTGATCGCCGGGCTGTCGACATGGATCACCGTGATCTGGAAACCCGACGGGGCGCACGGCATGTACTCACTGCCCCACGTCCTGCTGGCCACCGCCTGTGCGCTCGGAGCGTGGTACTGGTTGCGCCGCGCGCCCGAGTTCGCCGCGGGAAGCGGAACGTCAGACGTCAGTACGCCATCGCCTGGGCGCGACGAACCACCTCACGGGCCTGATGCGAGTGCAGCGCATCGACCGGGCGGGCATTAGCCTGGCGTTCGGTCGAGCCGTCCCGGCTGATGGTCAGCGACGGGTCCGGGGTGAACAGCCACCGCACGATCTCGGTCTCCTCGTAGCCGCCGTCGTGCAACACCATCAGCAGCCCGGGCAGACTCTTGACGACGTGTCCGTCGTCGTCGAAGAACACCTTGGGCACGACGATCGCCCCGTCGCGGCGCACCGCGACCAGGTGACCGTCGCGAAGTTGCTGGGCGACCTTGCTGGCCGGGATTCCCAACAGCCGCGCCACCGCGGGGAGCTCGTAGACATCCTCGTCGGGCCCCAGCACGTCTTGGGCGGTCGGAATGCTGCTCACCACACCGAGTCTAAGGGCATCGACCCAGCGCGGGCGGCTGCTTGGACCGGCGCGGTGAGCTCGGCTCGTAACATGTGTGCGGTGACGACCGACCAGCAGGCGGGCCCGCTGACGCGGACCGTTCTCGACCACCGCTACCGGGTGGACGCGTTGATCGCCACCGGCGGCATGTCCGGGGTGTACCGCGGACTGGACCTGCGCCTGGATCGTCCAGTGGCGCTGAAGATCATGGACTCGCGGTATTCCGGCGACGAGCATTTTCTGACCCGCTTCCAGCGTGAGGCGCGAGCGGTCGCGCGCCTCAAGCATCCCGGTCTGGTGGCCGTCCACGACCAGGGCCTCGACGGCCAACACCCGTTTCTGGTGATGGAACTCGTCGAAGGCGGCACGCTGCGGGAGCTGCTCAGGGAGCGCGGGCCGATGCCACCGCACGCCGTGGTGGCCGTGTTGAGGCCGGTACTCGGCGGGCTGGCGGTCGCCCATCGGGCGGGGCTGGTGCACCGCGACATCAAGCCGGAGAACGTGTTGATCAGCGACGACGGCGAGGTCAAGCTCGCCGATTTCGGGTTGGTGCGCGCGATGGCCGAAGCCAAGATCACCTCGACCAGTGTGATTCTGGGGACCGCGGCATATCTGGCTCCGGAGCAGGTGGCCACCGGCGAGACCGACTCCCGCGGTGACGTCTACGCCGTCGGCGTGTTGGTCTACGAACTGCTGACGGGGGTGACGCCGTTCACCGGGGACACCCCGTTGGCGGTGGCGTATCAGCGGATGGACCGGGACGTGCCCGCCCCGAGTTCCGTCATCACCGGTGTACCAACCCAATTCGACGACTTCGTGGCATGCGCCACCGCGCGCGACCCTGCGTACCGGTTCGCCGACGCCGCCGAGATGGGCGAGGAACTCGACGCCATCGCGACCGAACTGTTCCTCCCCCCGTTTCGGGTGCCGGCCCCGCGCCACTCTGCGGCACACCAGTCAGCGCTGCAGCAGTCGGCGCCGACCCATCACCTCGGCGCGGGCACCGCGACTCCCGGGGGCCACACCAAGGCTTACGAGCGTGACGAACTACCCCCTCAGGAACCGGCCTCCGATGCGGACGCCCCTGAGCCGACGGGCCGATTCGCCGGCATCGAGCTGTCCGAATTCCAGTGGGAACGGCAGCGGGCCCGGCGCGCAGTGTTGTTCTGGGTCGTCGCGGTGCTGACACTGGCCGGCCTCTGCGCAGCCGGGGCCTGGACGTTGGGCAGCAACCTGCAGAACCTGCTGTAGCCCAAGAAGCGGGTTTCCGTCAGTCGCGCAACATCTCGGCGACCAGGAACGCCAGCTCCAGCGACTGCTGGGTGTTCAGCCGAGGATCGCAGGCCGTCTCGTAGCGCCCAGCCAGGTCGGTGTCCGAGATGTCCTGCGCGCCGCCCAGGCATTCGGTGACGTTCTCGCCGGTGATCTCGACGTGGATGCCCCCCGGGTGGGTGCCCAGCGAATGGTGCACCTCGAAGAAGCCCTGCACCTCGTCGACGATGCGGTCGAAGTGGCGGGTCTTGTACCCCGTCGATGACTCGTGGGTGTTGCCGTGCATCGGGTCGCACTGCCAGATCACCTGGTGCCCGGACGCCTGCACCTTCTCGATGATCGGCGGCAGCACATCGCGCACCTTCTGGTTACCCATACGGCTGACCAGTGTGAGGCGGCCCGGCTCGTTGTTCGGATCCAGCCGCTCGACATACTCGACCGCCAACTCCGGCGACGTCGACGGGCCGATCTTGATTCCGATCGGATTGGCGATGACCTCGGCGAACGCGACGTGCGCGCCGTCGAGTTGACGGGTCCGCTCGCCGATCCACACGTAATGCGCCGACAGGTCGTACAGCTTGGGGCTGTGGTCCTCGGCTTCCGGATCGCCGGTGTCCAGGCGCAGCATCGCGCGCTCGTAGTCCAGGACCAGCGCTTCGTGGCTGGCGTAGATCTCGGCGGTCTGCAGGTTGCGGTCATCGACCCCGCACGCGGTCATGAACGTCAGCGCGCGGTCGATCTCCCCCGCCAGTGCCTCGTAGCGGGCCCCGGCGGGCGAAGTCCGGACGAATTCGCGGTTCCAGTCGTGCACGGCGTGCAGCGACGCCAGCCCCGACGACGTGAGCGCGCGGACCAGGTTCATCGCCGCGCTGGCGTTGGCGTAGGCGCGCACCAACCGCGACGGATCGTGCTGGCGCACCGCGGCGTCGGGGGCAAAGCCGTTGATCATGTCGCCGCGGTAGGACTTGAGCCCGAGGGCATCGATGTCGGCCGAGCGCGGCTTGGCGTACTGGCCCGCGATCCGCGCCACCTTGACCACCGGCATGCTCGCGCCGTAGGTCAGCACCACCGCCATCTGCAGCAACGTCCGAATATTGGCCCGGATGTGCGGTTCGGTGTTGTCGACGAACGTCTCCGCGCAGTCGCCGCCCTGCAGCAGGAAGGCCTTACCGCGCGCGACATCGGCCAGGTGCGCCTTGAGCCGCTCGATCTCCGCCGGAACGGTGACCGGAGGCACGCTCTCGAGCACGGTGCGCATCGCCGAGGCCTGGTCGAGGTCCCAGGACGGCTGCTGCAGCGCCGGCTTGGCCAGCGCGGCGTCGAGGCGGTGCCGCAGCTCTTCGGGCAGCGGCGGAAGCGCAGGCAGCTGATCGATGGGTACGTCGACGGTCCAGTTCACCCGTCAATGGTAACCGCGGGTCAAAACCGCATTTCCCGCCCGGTGATGAGCTGGTAGCGCACCAGGTTGTGCTTGGCGTCGACGAGTGCGTCGTGGGCATCGCGGGGCCGGGGCGGCATCCGCGGGCAGCCGTGGTCCTCCCAGAACTGCCGCAGTTCGCGGGTGAAGCGGGGAATCGCCGGCGGCAGATCTGTCATCGGTCCCCACAGTTGGCACAGCACCACGTGGTCGTAGGCCCCGACCCACGCCCACAGCTCGATCGGATCGTCACCGTCGATGCCGAAGAAGTCCTCCAGCTCGGAGCGGATCTGGCGCCGGGACCGCCACAGCGGCGAAGCCGGCGACGGCAGCTTGGGCAGCACGTGCTTGCGCACCCATCTTCCTGCCCGTTCGGGGTCGAATTCGGTGGAGATCGCGTAGTACTCGCGGCCGTCCTCGGCGGCGACACCGATCGAGATGAGTTCGATCGTGCGGCCGTTGTCGATGAACTCGGTGTCATAGAAGTACCGCACGCTCAGGCGACCTTCCGGTTGTCGGGCTCGCGGTCCGGCGGCGCGGGGGCCGCGTGGATCTCCCGGTCGAGCTGCTCGTTGACCTTGGCGTCATCGGGGAACTTCGGCATCCCCGAGATGGCGTCCTGCAGCCACAGCTTGGCCTGCACCACGGGGCGACGCAACCAGCGCTCCCGCTCGAGGGCGCGGTGCATCTTGCGCGGCCGTGTCGTGTAGCGCCAGCGCGCCCACGGGGCGTGGGGGCGTGACAGCCGGATCGCCCCGACGAACAGCAGCGGGGTGATGAACATGCCCACCAGCCCGGTCCACACCTTTCCCTTGAGCAGTACGACCACCGCAAGCAGCAGCGTGAGCACCGCCGAGACGACCACCGCGACGCGCGCGCCGACGGAATGGTCGTTCTGCCAGATGCCGATGTCGAAGAAGGACAGCGGGTTGAAACCCATGATCAACAGCCCCGCCACCGCGACCGCGACGAACACCGCGTCGACCGAGGCTCGGCCGTCCTCGGACCAGTACACGTCGGACAGGTGCAGGATCAGCGCGAACTCATCCAGGACCAGCGCCGCGCCGATTCCGAAAAGAACTGATGCCGCGGTGAACTCGGGCACTCCCCCGTCGACCGCCAACGTGACCATCGCCACGCCGGAAACCATGACCAGGATCACCCCGATGACGACGTGGTGGATGTGCAGGCCGCCGCCGGCAGAGATGTTTCGCGGCTGCCACCATTTGCGGGGCTTGTCGCTGCCGGCATGACGCCGGATGTATCGCACGATGGTGCGGGTGACGAAGAACGTCAGGATGAACGCCACCAGGCAACACACCAGCGGCAACCGCGAGTACGGGATCCCCGTGGGCAGGCCGAAGTCGAGGTCCAGGGTGGGGCGCACGCAGAAAACTTACGCCGACCTGCGCGTGACATGCCCGGGATACCCGCCGACTCGCCGAACGTCCCCGATAGGCTGGTGGGCGAGATGAGTACTCTGCGGTCGCCCGGCGGGGCTGGTTGGGCACCCGTGCTGGCGTGGCGGCTCTTCCAGGTGCTGACTCTGGCGGCGCTGGCCTGGGCGGGGTGGCGGCTGTTGGGCCGTATCCCGTACCGCATCGACGTCGACGTCTACCGGATGGGCGGACAAGCCTGGCTCGACGGCCGCCCGCTGTACGGCGACGGGGTGTTCTTCGCGACGCAGGGCGGAATCGACCTGCCCTTCACGTATCCGCCTCTGGCCGCGGTGATGTTCGCTCCGTTCGCGATGCTGCCGCTGGAAGGCGCCAGCGTGGCCATCACGGTGACGACCCTGGTCCTGCTGTTGGTGTCGCTGGTGATCGTCCTGACCAGGCTGAACGTGTGGCCGACCACGCGGGTGACCGGTGAGCCGGCCTGGATCAGACGGTGGTGGCTGGCCGCGGCGATCGTCGCGCCCGCGGTGATCTACCTCGAGCCGATCGACTCGAACTTCGACTTCGGCCAGATCAACGTGGTGTTGATGACGCTGGTCATCGCCGACTGCGTGCCGCGCCGGACACCGTGGCCACGGGGCATGCTGCTCGGCCTGGCGATCGCGTTGAAGCTCACCCCGGCCGTGTTCCTGCTCTACTTCCTGCTGCGCCGTGATCTTCGGGCGCTCGCTGTCAGCGCGGTGACGGTCATCGGGGCGACCATGGTGGGTTTCGCTCTGGCGTGGCGGGATTCCTGGGACTACTGGACGCACACCGTCACCAACACCGACCGCATCGGTGCCGCGACGCTGAACACCAACCAGAACATCGCCGGGGCGCTGGCCCGGCTGGGTCTGGACTCGGGCCTGCGCTTCGCGCTCTGGGTCGCGCTCAGCTTCGTGGTGCTGGGTGTGACGGTGTGGGCGGCGCGCCGCGCGCTCAGGGCGGGTCAGCCGGTGTTGGCGCTGATCTGCGTGGCGATGTTCGGCCTGGCGGTCTCGCCGGTCTCGTGGTCACACCACTGGGTGTGGGCCCTGCCCGCGGTCCTGGTGGCCGCGGTGCTGGCTGTGCGCCTGCGGAATCCCGCGCTGGCGGCAGTGTCGGCGGCGGGGCTGGCGCTGATGATCTGGTCGCCGATCTCGCTGCTGCCCGAGCATCAGGAGACCGCCGCGTCGTTGTGGCGACAACTGGGCGGCAGCTCGTACCTGTGGTGGGCATTGGCCGTGATCGTCGTGGCCGGAACGGTCCGCGGACGTTCCGCCGGCGAGACCGGGCCGGGCGCCCACGTCACCGACGCCCAGCCCGCATCCGCCGTGCAGGCCTGAGCACGAACTACTTCTGGACTTGCCGGATCAGCCGCCGGCCTGGATTCGGATCAGCCGGCCGGCCTGGATTCGCCGGATCAGCCGGCCGACCGGTTCTTGCCGGGTCGCCCGACGGCCCGGTTCTTGCCGCCTGAGCCGAGGCTCGCCGACTCAGCCTGCGGCTGCCTCAGGGAGCCGTGTCGGCGGGGTCACCGCTCCCGGTTCTTTTCCCTCTTTGACGTCAGCGGCGTAGAGATCGACGTACTCCTGACCGGACAGGCGCATCAACTCGTACATCACCTCGTCGATGACCGCGCGCTCGATGAACCGGTTTCCGGCCAGTCCGTCGAAGCGGGTGAAGTCCATCGGCTTGCCGAACTTGACCTGGACCCGGCCGAACCGCCACATCTTGCTTCCCGGCGGGTTGACGACGTCGGTGCCGATCATGGCCACGGGGATGACCGGCACGCCGCTGGTCAGCGCCACCCGGGCCAGCCCTGTCTTGCCCTTGAAGAGGCGGCCGTCGGGCGAACGGGTGCCTTCGGGATACATGCCGAGCAGCTTGCCTTCACCGAGAATGCGCTCGGCGGTGGTCAGCGCGCTCTGCGCGCTGTCCGCGTCGGTCCGGTCGATCGGGACCTGACCGGCCACGGTGTAGAACCACCGGGTGAACCAGCCCTTGAGCCCGGTGCCGGTGAAGTACTCGGCTTTGGCCAGGAAGGTGATGCGCCGGCTGACCACCAGCGGCAGATAGAAGCTGTCGGCGACGGCCAGGTGGTTACTGGCCAGGATCACCGGCCCGGACTGCGGGACGTGTTCGAGGCCCTCCACTTTGGGGCGGCCGAGCAGGCTCAACAACGGCCCCATGAAGATGTACTTGAACAGCCAATACCACATGGACCCTCCGCGTCAGCCGTGCTCTGCGACAACTGTACCCACGCCGTGTGCGTGCGACCACACGGTGCAGCTCACTCCTCCACGGTCACCGGGATGTGCTGATAGCGCCCGGGGCCCGGGGTGTGCGAAGACGGGCCGGCGGGCCCGGGCGGACCGCCGGGATCGGGCGGCGTCGGCCCCTCGGGGGGACCGTCGGGCTCCGGCGGCGGCGTCGGCCCGGTGTCACCGGTGTCGATGCCGTCGACCAATGCTCTGACGACGCTCAACAACGCCACCGAGTGCTCGGAGACAACGTCGAGCAGCGGGTGTTGTTCGCCCGAGATCAGCGCGGCGAGCGCACAGACCGGACACCACACCTGCTGGCACGGGCCGGCGACCCCGGCGCTCTGCGCACGGG
>Ga0208330_1000499_pt1 | contig 17573 bp, 21 predicted proteins | sample DeeseametaMP1896_FD_184180 | JGI IMG/M metagenome (GOLD analysis project Ga0208330, IMG submission 184180) | Marine microbial communities from the Deep Pacific Ocean - MP1896 (SPAdes) | ecosystem: Environmental > Aquatic > Marine > Oceanic | place: East of Hawaii, North Pacific Ocean | collected...
GTCTGAGAATTTCGGACACGGTGTTCTCATCCTCCGCGCCCAAATCTTCAAAAGCCTCTTGCTTTCGCCGACTCATCAGTACCCCGCCACCAACGAAAACCCCGATGAGGACGAAAGCGATCGGCGCAAACCAAAGCGCGTAGGTCGCAGGCTCCAGAGGCGGTTTGAGCAGCACGTAATCCCCGTACCGCGCCCGTATGTATTCGATCACCTCGGTGTCAGTGTCTCCCGTGACCAGTCGCTCGCGTACGAGCAGACGCAGGTCTCGGGCCACACCCGCGTTCGAGCTGTCGATGTCCTGGTTTTGACAGACGACGCATCGCAGATCCTTGGAAATCTCCCGCGCACGCTGTTCCAATACCGGGTCGGTCAGCATTTCGTCCGGTTCGACCGCATTGGCGGCAAAGGGGAGCAACCCGACGCAACACGCGAAAATCAACTGTCTCATGATGCTGCTCCACTCGGAAGTGCGCCTGCCTGCTTCAGGGCTTCGGTGAAACGTTCGACGGCCTCGGGACCTACGACCGGCCCGACATAGCGAAACAGAACGGTGCCATCGCCATCGACGATGAAGGTCTCCGGGACGCCTGAGAGGCCCCACTCAATCCCTGTCCGGCCTGACAGGTCGGACCCGATCCGCTCGTAGGGATTGCCGAGGTCATTGAGCCACTTCACGGCATCCGCAGGTTTGTCTTTGTAGTTTATTCCGAACAAACGAATGCCTTCTCGTTCGACAAATCGTGTCAACACGGCATGTTCCGCGCGGCAGGGCACGCACCAGGACGCAAAGACATTGACCACCACAGGTCGTTCGTTTCCAACAAGATCGCTTCGCGACAGGCCAGGCGTCTCCAACCCGGGTATGGCTTCGAGGTCGAACTTCGGGGCCGGTTGCGAGATGAAGACTGAGGGGATTTCGTTGGGGTCCCGGTCTGGATTGAGTCCCCAAAGAAAGAACCCCCCGAATATGACCGCCGCAATAAACGGCAGCCCGGCAATGAGACGTTTCATCTTCTCTCCTACTCGGCAGGAACAGCATCGCTGGCTGACTTTTTGGCGCGGCGCGGCGCCCCAACCCTCAATCGGCGATCCGACAAAGACAAACAGCCACCGATCACCAGCAGGATCGAGCCGATCCAGATCAGGTTGACGAGCGGTTCATAGAGGATCCGAAGGGTCCATGCCCCGGCGTTGTTCATTTGATCGGAGGCTGGCGTTGCAATCGACGTATAGAGATCGCCCGCCAATGTGGAGCGGATGGCCGACTCCGTCGTCTGGCTTTCCGCGACCGGATAATACCGGCGTTCTGGGAAAAGTGTCCTGACCAATTCGCCATCCCGGCGGACCACCAGGGTGCCGCGATCCGCGATGTAGTTCGGCCCCTGAACCTTTTCCGCGCCTTCGAAGGTGATGTCAAACCCGGCGATCGCGACCTCTGTCCCCGGAGCGGCAAAGACGATCTCCTCGCTCTTCCATCCGGTCGAGCCGATCATCCCCATCATCAAAACGGCGACGCCGGCATGGGCAAGCGTCATGCCGTGAGAGGCGCGTGGCAGGTTGCGCGCGCGTCTCGCGCTCTCCGCAAAGGAAACCTCGAACAGACGGATGCGTACCGCCCATTCCCGTAGGGTCGCAAAGAGCAGCCACGCCGCGCCGAGGATGGCAAGATAGGCCATGATCGGCCCACCGTTCAGAAGATACCATGCGGCCAAGGCTGGGATGACCGCCAGCACGGCCACGAACCGAATGCGATCGAGCAACCCGGCGATATCGGCCCGCTTCCACGACAGGAATGGGCCCAGACCCATGAACACCACCAGCGCCAGCATCATCGGAATGAAGGCCGCATTGAAAAAAGGTGGACCCACCGAGATCTTGTCCCCGGTGACAGCCTCGAGGATCAGCGGATAAAGTGTTCCGAACAGGACGGTTCCCGTAGCGGCGACGAGAATGAGGTTGTTTACGAGCAGCCCGGCTTCGCGGCTGATCGGGCGAAACAGACCGCCCGGCTCCATTTCGGGCGCCCGCCAGGCGTAGAGCGCCAGCGACCCGCCGATGGACACGGCCAACAGACCCAGAATGTAAAGCCCACGCTCTGGATCGACGGCGAACGCATGCACGGATGTAAGCAGCCCGGACCGGACGATGAACGTCCCAAGCAGCGAAAGCGAAAAGGTCAGGATGGCAAGCAGGATGGTCCAGGTTTTGAATGCATCGCGCTTTTCCGTGACGATGGCCGAATGCAGCAACGCGGTGCCCAGAAGCCAGGGCATAAAGCTTACATTCTCGACCGGGTCCCAGAACCACCAGCCGCCCCAGCCTAGTTCATAATAGGCCCACCACGATCCAAGAGCGATACCGGCCGTCAGGCTGACCCACGCGGCCAATGTCCACGGGCGGACCCATCTGGCCCAGGCTGGATCGACGCGACCCTCCAAAAGAGCCGCAACGGCAAAGGAAAACACGATGGAGAAGCCGACATACCCGAAATACAAGAGCGGCGGGTGCATGGCGAGGCCCATGTCCTGAAGCAACGGGTTCAGGTCATTGCCGTCGAGCGGCGGCGGGAACACCCGCTCGAACGGGTTCGACGTCAGCAGCAGAAACGTCAGGAAGCCGACACTGATCCACGCCTGAACCGACAGGGTGCGCGCCTTGGTTTCGCCCGGGATATTCGATCCGAACCAGGCAACCCCCGCACCAAATACCGCAAGGATCAAAATCCAGAGCAGAAGCGATCCCTCATGGCTGCCCCAAGTTCCCGCAACCTTGTAAAGCATCGGCTTAAGCGAATGGGAATTCTCGACGACGTTCCTGACGGTGAAATCGCTGACGATGAAGGCCTGCATCAGCGCCACGAAGGCAATGCTCACAAACAGTACCTGACCAAGGGCCGTCGCCTGGGCGGATTTCATCCAGACGGCGTTTCCGCGAGACGCGCCCGCAATCGGCAGAACACTCTGAACAAGCGCAAGCGCCAGCGCGAGGGCCAATGCGAAGTGACCGATTTCCGGGAACATGGCGTTCTTTCCTATCTAAGGTTGGTGGCGTCGCGTGGGACGGTGTTCAAATCCGCAATGTGGACTATTCGTCGAGCGTTGCTTTCAGTCGGCGAAACTCTTCTTCGTCAATTTCACCATTCGCAAAGCGACGCCTCAGCGTTTCCCGCGCGTCCGATTCCGGCGGAGGAGTGCCATTGTTTCGCAGCCTGAGCACCAGAAACACGATCAATGCGATCACGGCGCCCCAGAAGGCGAGCATCATGAAGCCGCCCATAAAGCCGTAGCCACTGCCCCACATGTGCCCCGTCCAGGAGCCTGGACCATCAGCCTGCGCCACGCTGGCTGGCAAGCTGGCCAGCAGCGGTAGGATCAATTTTTTCAGTTTCATCTGTTTCTCCTTCGATCAGTTCGCTTCCATCCAACGGGATGGTGACAATAGCCCGCAAACCCGCGCCGTTCCGGTTGACCAACTGGATATCGCCGCCATGGGATTGGATGATTGTCCTCGCGATTGAGAGCCCAAGCCCATAACCGCCCGTTACCAGAGACCTCGATTGCTCGAGGCGATAGAAGGGATCGAAGACCTTTTCCAACTGATCGGCCGGAATGCCGGGTCCATTGTCATCGATGTTGAGCACGAGGTTCGACTCGTGGGTCGCCCAACTGACTTGTGCGGCACCACCGTAGCGAACGGCATTCTCAAGCAAGTTCCGGAGCGCTCTGCGGAACGCGTTGGGTCGAAGCCGCACCGAAATATCATCACTCGGTGCAAACGTGCAGTGTGCCGCCATATCGCTGCACAAACTGTCCAGAAAGTTGCGCAGATCGACCACTTCGGACACTTCGGATCCGGTAAGACCCCGCGCGAAGGTGAGTGTCGCCTCGACCATGCTCTGCATCTCTTCAACCGATGCGATGAGGCTTTCACGCGTTTCTTCTTCATCGACCAGTTCTGCACGGACACGTATGGCGGTCAGCGGCGAGCGCAAATCATGGCCAAGGGCTGCGAGCATCCGTGTCCGATCACTGACGAACCGGGTCAGCCTTCGTTGCATGCGATTGAAGGCGACGGTCAGATCCCTGACCTCGGTTGGCCCTGTGACCGTCAATTCGCCCACATCTTCGCCCCGGCCAAGATGGTCCGCCGCCTTGGACAGGTTCCGAAGAGGACGCGTCAGGCGCGTCAGGACAAACCAGAAGATCGCCACCAGAAGTAGTCCAGCGGAAATCCCAAAGGTCAGCATCGAGTAAAATGGCCATTGGATTGGCGGTCGCTCGAACCGCGTTCCGACATTCAGCCACCGCGCTCCCTTGATGGCGATCGACAGGTTCATTTCAACCGCTGTCAACTCTCCGCGCATCATTGCGAGATGCATTTCCGTCATCTCGTCCGAGAGATTGGGAAGGGGCCGCAACTCGCCCTCGACCTCGTGCAATTCAACGCGAATATCCCGGCTATAGCTGTCGTCCATCAGGGCGCGTATTCGCGCTTCCACGATGCCGCCATCCGAGTGCCCGGTGTGATCCACGATCGGAGCGTCCGACAGATCGAACCGGATCAGAGGCGAATTTGCCGCGCGAAGGATCGAGTCCTGCAGATCCAACGGAGCCTCCTCGATCAACCGCGCGACATTCGCTGCGCGACCCGCGGCCTCGAACCCTAATGCAGCACGGATCGCAAGGCTGCGCTCGTCAGCAAACAGGAACAGGCTGATCGCCTGGGCCACGACAAGTGCCGCGACCACAAGCAGGATCAACTGGCCGCTCAGAGACCTCATCGCACGGCGCATCACCGCGCATCCTCGACATCGGCAGCCAGACAGTATCCGCCGTTCCGCACCGTTTTGATGACACTGGGCCTAAGTACATCCGGCTCGATTTTGCGGCGGAGGCGGCTGATCTGATTGTCGATGGTGCGATCCATCGGGCCTGCCGTACGACCAGCGGTCAGGTCAAGCAATTGGTCACGGCTGAGCACCATCCTCGCGCGTTCCAGCAGGACCGCCAGCAATTTGAACTCAGAGGTCGTCAATGGCGTCTCGGCGGCGGTCTCATCGATCAGCACCTGCCGGTCGGTATCCAGTACCCAATGGGCAAAACTAACTTTCCTCCCGGCGAGGCTTCCGGCCGCAGGTTCGTCGCGGTTGCTTCTCCGAAGAACCGACTTGATGCGGGCGAGCAGTTCTCGTGGATTGAACGGCTTGGCAAGATAATCGTCCGCGCCGATTTCCAGCCCCACGATCCGATCGGTTTCCTCACCAAGCGCCGTTAGCATGATGATCGGAAGATCACCCTCTGGCGCAAGTCTGCGGCAAACTGACAAACCGTCCTCCCCCGGCATCATGACATCGAGCACGAGGAGGTCGAAGTGACCAGTGGCCAGCTTGGCATCCATCTCCACGGCATCCCTGGCGACGGTCGTGCGCATTCCGTTCTTCTCCAGAAAGCGCGCGACGCTTTCGCGTATCTGAGCGTGGTCATCCACGACAAGGATATGAGGTGGCGGTCCCATGGCGTCCTTCCTAGATCATCGTTGCATCGTGTTTCATGGGCAGAATTGTAGCCGTTTGTATCAGGTCAGTCCCTTGCTACAGATGGATACAAATCTGTACCTGCACCGTGTCGTGCTCCCGGGTAGCGTCGCGGGCGTGTTATGCGACCTTTGGGATCGCAACCGATCAAACGATGAGGTATTCGAATATGGCTCTTGATTTGAACCGGCGCCGTTTCGTTCTGGGTGCTCATATGACGGTGCTGACCGTCACGGCGTCACCGCTGCTGGCGCAGAGCCGATCTGTTTGGTCGGCAGGGAATGCCTTTGACGCGCTGCTATCGGATACTGCGCGGATCATCGATGTCAGAACGCGCGAAGAGTGGCAAGAAACCGGCGTAGGTGCTGGGGTATGGCCGATAAGCATGCACGCGTCCGGTTTTCCAGACCGCTTGTTCAGGGCGAAGGCACTGAGCGGTGATCGCACTGTTGGACTGATCTGCGCCACTGGCGGACGCTCCGCATCGCTGCTTCGAGCGTTAAGACAAGCTGGTTATTCGGGCTACGCCGATATCTCGGAAGGGATGTTGGGATCAGGCGAAGGGCCGGGATGGGTCGCATCGAACTTGCCGACCGTTCCGTTGGATGTCGCCCTGAACGGGTTGCCCCCCGCGTTGGCCTGACCTGTGAAGAAGCAATCGTTCAGCAATAGCCCGCCGATGTTTCAGGATGTTCTCTATGTTACGGGCATCTCGTTCTCGACCCTTGGCCATTCGTCCATAGAGGTGATCGGGCCCTTTCGCCTGTTGCTGATGCTGCAATCGCTTTTGGGCTTCATGTTGCTGACCTGGTCAGCGACTTTTCTTTACTCAGCCTGCCAGGAAGTCTGGCAGAAGGCGAAAGATGACTGAAAATCGCCACGTGCGGCGGAGATGAGCCGGGCGTCAGCGTCAAATACGTCCCGATATCGGTCCTTTGACTTCCGCGTGGAACGGTTGAGTGAGCGCCGCGTTGCCCGTGTGCATGAAAAGCCCTTGACCTTCCAGTTGCTGGAATGTCTAGGTACCAAGCCATGGCACAGATTTTCGAAAAGACAGGCGATCACGCATTGCACTATCGACACGGGGATATCGTGAAATCTCCCGTATGGGTTGGCGTGTTGCTTGTCTTGCTCACAATGCCGGCTCACCTGTTTTTGGATGAGAAGAGCTCGATAGCTCTTGCTTCGATAACGCTTGCTTTGATTGGCGGTGCCTATATCGGCTTTGGCGCCGCGGACGGCAGAGCGCACGTGGACTGGGCAGAGCTCGCCGTCGCCCTTCTGTTCGGCTCAGCAGCGTTCTTGGGGCTGATATGGCATTGGGCCTTCCTCCCCTTGGGCCTTGTCCTGCACGCCCTTTGGGACATTTCACACCTCAATTCTTATTGTCTCGCCCGCATTCCGAACTGGTATATTCCGTTCTGCGTGACCTTTGACCTCTTTGCAGCCGCGTTCTTCGTTCTGCTCTACGCCGTGTTTTGAACCATGATGATGCGCGTTCTTCTTATTGCGGTGTTCCTGATGGGAGTCGTCGCATTGGCCTTCCCGGACGTCCTTGGCGTTGACATGCGCCTGCCGGATCGCGCGGAAATAGACCGCTGGATCGAGGCGGCAGGTCTTGCCGGACCAATTGTCATCGTGGCGCTTATGACAATCGCTATCGTGGCAAGCCCCTTACCCTCCGCGCCGATCGCACTCGCCGCCGGAGCGGCTTATGGACACACGTTCGGGACATTCTTTGTCGTTCTGGGCGCGGAACTCGGTGCGCTTGCCGCCTTTGGTCTGGCCCGCAGCCTGGGTCATCCCTTCGTTGAGCGTCATCTCGGTCAGAAGATAAACGCGGGCCTGTTTGGGTCCCAGAACACTCTGACCTTCCTGGTCTTCGGCAGTCGCCTGCTGCCGTTTCTGTCCTTCGATATGATCAGCTACGCCGCAGGTCTGAGCAAGCTGCATCTTTGGAGGTTCGCGCTGGCCACGATGGCCGGGATTATTCCAGCGAGTTTTTTGCTCGCTCACATGGGCAGCCAGGCGATGAACGGAGATGCCCGCACCGCCACATGGACCGCGCTTGCGCTCGGTGGCTTTACCGGCCTGTCGGTTCTCTTTGCCGCGACGCGAAAGACCGGTACGCAACGGGAGGATAGCTGATATGGCCAATCATTCTCACGCCGGGCACATGCCGACCTCCGGCAAGGCCCTTGTGATTTCTGCCTGGCTCACCGGCGTCTATTTCATGATTGAACTCGCCGTCGGGCTCTGGACCGGCTCGATCGCCGTGCTGTCGGATGCGTTTCACACCCTGTCGGCGGTTGGCGGTGTTCTCGTGGCCATCATCGCCCAGCGGATTGCGCGCCGCCCAGCGGATTCGGCGCGCAGTTTTGGCTGGTACCGCGCCGAGATCATCGGGGCACTGGTGAATGGTGGCTTTCTTCTCGGCATGGCGCTTCTGGTGATCTGGATGGGCGCGATGCGGCTCGGAAATCCGATCCACCTGGCCACAGGCCCCATGCTTTGGGTCGCCTTCGGTGGCCTGGTCACAGAAGTGATCTCGCTGGGGCTGATGTGGCAATCGAGCAAAGACGATCTGAATGCCCGTGGCGCGCTCTGGCACATCATCCAGACCTTTGTCGGCAGCCTCCTGATCATCGTCACCGCTCTCGTGATCGAGTTCACCGGCTTTCTGGCGATTGACCCGATCCTCGGCATGGCGTTCGGGGTGGTTCTCCTCTGGGCCTCTGTGGGCGTGATCAAAGAAGCGGTCCACATTCTCATGGAAGGCACGCCCGAGGGAACGGATCTCGACGCTGTGACGGCGGACCTGAACGGCCAGGACGGGGTTCTGGATGTTCACCATGTGCATGCCTGGACGCTGACCAGCGGCAAACATGCCTTTTCCGCCCATATCCGCCATCGGGAACCGGCCGAGGCCGCGGACTTGCTGAACAGGGCCTATCTTCGACTGACGGAGCAGCATGGGTTTCACATGGTCACGCTGCAGCTCGAAACAGAGTGTCTCGACGAGCGCCACGCGCGGGATATTGATATAGTCCAGATAGCGGCTGCCACGACCGCGCAAGATAAGACTGATGTGCGAGATGCGCATCCGCCCCCAAGCCCTAACACAGAAGGGCCGTAGACTGTGATGGACACGATACTTGCCGCAGAGCCGGAAGTTCGTCTGACGGCGTTTTTGAGTGTGCTGGCTGCCATGGCGCTTTGGGAACTCGCCGCCCCGCGTCGGCGGCGTGACATTCCGCGTGTCATCCGTTGGTCGAACAACCTGGCTCTTGTCGTGATCGACACGGCGATCCTCCGATTGTCTTTTCCAATCCTGGCCGTTGGTCTGGCGGTCATCGCCGAGGAGCGGGGCTGGGGCCTGTTCAACAATATCGAGGTTCCTTTTTGGCTGGTTGTGATCCTCTCCATGCTGCTTCTCGACTTCGCCATTTACCTGCAGCATGTCATGTTCCATGCCGTTCCAGCTTTATGGCGGCTGCACCGTATGCATCATGCGGACCTCGAATTCGACGCAACGACTGGATTACGCTTTCATCCGATTGAGATCCTCATCTCGATGGCGATCAAGCTAGTCTTGGTCGCAGCGCTTGGTCCGCCCGCCGTCGCGGTTCTGTTGTTCGAGATCATCCTTAACGCCACGGCACTCTTCAATCATGCCAACATCAACCTGCCGCGACTGGTCGACCGATGGCTCAGATGGATCGTCGTCACGCCCGACATGCACCGCGTGCATCATTCGGTCGATCCGCGCGAAACTAACTCAAACTACGGCTTCAATCTGCCGTGGTGGGACCGCCTCATGGGTACTTACGTTGCCCAGCCTGCGAAGGGCCACGAGGGAATGACGATCGGCATTGAGCAGTTTCGCACGACCCGCGATCTCTGGGTCGACAGGATGTTGATCCAGCCCGTTCGCGGGCCTGCAAGCGGACACGCACTGGATACATCGGCCCTCACGTCGACAGAGCAGGAACAGCCTCTGGACTCTCGAACACACAATTCTAGGATCTCGGATAACCCGAAAAGGAACACATGATGAAAAGACGTACATTCTTGCTGGCCGGAGCGGCTGCCACACTCCCCCTGCGAGCACTGGCCAACACGGAACCAGTCATTAAAGTCCTGAAAACCCCCACCTGCGGGTGCTGTACCGCCTGGGTCGATCATGTCCGGCAAGCGGGCTTCACGGTCGAGGCGCAGGATGTCGATCAGGATGCGCTTTATGCGTTCAAAGACCGGCTGCAAATCGCACCAGAGCTTGCTGGATGCCATACGGCGATCATAGGCGACTATTTCATCGAGGGCCACGTGCCTGCCGCTGACATCACGCGGCTGCTGGCAGAGCAACCGGTGGCGCGCGGGTTGACGGTCCCCGGCATGCCGATGAGTTCGCCCGGCATGGGCGGTCCCGGAGCCGGTGACACTTTCGACTCCTTGCTTGTTGGCTCCGACGGGATGACCTCGGTCTTCGCCAGCCACAGCTGATCGGCTTATGGGCACAGGTGATAGATCCCGCGGGACGGGTTCATGACCCGCCCGTCCTGCACAAGCTTTCGCAGCGTCCTGTAGGCCGCCTCATGGCTAAGCTGTAACCGGGCGGCGAACTCGACCACGGAGCCATCGAGCAGGCCCGCGACCAACCCCGCCATCACCGGGTCTTCTGCGCGCCGAATACCGACGATCTCCAGCATCTGTCGCTGCGCTTGTATCTGTTGAGCCGCCTGACGGCCATAGGCGCGGGCGAATGCCGGGTCGGCAAAAGCGGCCAAGACGGCAGCCTTTTCGATCCGGATCAGCGCCCCGGCTGCAACACAGACCGCATCGCAATGATAGACCTCTGAAAACACGGAAGCTTCGGCAAAGCTTGTTCCGGCTTGGGCATGATGGATGATGAACCGCTCGCCATCTGGGCCGACCCGCTCGAGATGCACGCGCCCGGTTTGCACGACATAGAGACCGTGGGTGGGTCCACCTTGATGAAACACCACATCGCCAACCGCGCCGGAAAAAGGGCGAAGGGCTGAGCTCGGGATATGATCATAGGGGGTCGGCAACATATGATTGAAATCCTATTGCGATGCGCCCGCCCCTGCTAGCCGAAATATGACGGCACCCCACTGAAGGATCCGTCCATGCGTCTCATTCCCCTCCTCCTCGCCATCGTGATGGCCACACCCGTTGCGGCTCAGCACGCCCATTCCTCGGTCGGCCATGCAATGGGCGGACCGCAGGAAACCGGGCAATCGGCCTTTGCCTGTCAATCCCGGAGCAAAATGGGTCAGTGAACCGGTGGAATAATCCCCAACGGCTGGGGTCTGGCGGGCGCCTTGGCGCGTGCGCTCCCAGATAGCTGGCGCGCGTCAAGGCGCACTGGCCGAAGGCCAGTTCGTTGGGATCTGGTTGTGGTTTGGATCAGGCTTTTGTCTTGCGGCTCTGTCGGAGACGGAAGCTCTCGCCGTTCATTTCGAGGATGTGGACGTGGTGGGTCAGACGGTCGAGGATGGCGCCGGTGAGACGCTCGGAGCCGAAGACCTCGGTCCATTCGTCGAAGGGGAGGTTCGAGGTAATGATGATCGTGCCACGCTCGTAGCGCTGCGAGATGATCTCGAAGAGCAGCTCGGCACCCGTCTTTGACAGCGGCACGAAGCCCAGTTCGTCGATGATCAGGAGATCCTGGCTGGCGAGGGTCTTCTGGAGGCGCTGGAGCCGGCGATCGTCGACCGCTTCGACGAGTTCGTGGACGAGAGCGGCAGCAGTAGTGAAGCGCACCTTCAGGCCTTTCTGGCAGGCCGCCAGTCCGAGGCCGAGGGCAATATGGGTCTTGCCGGTGCCGGACGGGCCCAGGGCGATGACGTTCTCACGGCGAAGGGCGAACTCGCAGCGGGCCAGCTCCATGGTCAGCGCCTTGTTGAGCGAGGGGATCGCCTTGAAGTCGAAGCTGTCCAGGCTTTTGGTCGCCGGGAACTTCGCGGCCTTGATGCGGCGTTCGATCATCCGGCGTTCGCGCTCGATCAGTTCCAGTTCGCAGAGCCGCAGCAGGTATTGCGCGTGATCCTTGCCCTCGGCCGCACATTGCCGGGCCAGCTTGGCGTATTCGCTGTTGAAGGTCGGCAGGCGGAGCTTCTTGAGATGATGCTGCAGCAGGACCTGCGGGGTCTCACTCATGCCCCCGCTCCGCGCATCAGGCTCATATAGCTGGCGGGCTTCGTGGTCTCGACCCGGGCCCGAGGCAGGTAGGGATAGATGTCGAGATCGAGCCGCGGCGGGCGCCGTTCGACCCGGCACAGGACCAGGTGCTTGACCGCGTCGTAGCCGATCGCCCCGAGATCCAGCGCCTGACGCACCGCGCCGTGGACATGGGTCATCTCGAAGGTCTCCAGCAGGCGCAGGACCTGCACGTATTCCCGCTTGCCCTTCTTGCCCATTCGCGCTTCCAGAAGTCGGTGCAGGGTGGCGAACTCGCCCGGCAGGTCCCAGCCCTTGAGCGGCGCCGCCTGGTCGAGCGCACCGACCTTCTGCTCCAGGAGCGGCAGGAAGTGCATCGGATCGAAGATCATATCGGCCTTCTCGTAGGATCGGCGGTGCCGCGCGATTACCTCGGCACCGCAGCCGATCACGACTTCGCCGACATAACCACGGATCTGCACCTCGTGATGGGCATAGGCCACCGGCACCGAGTAGTCGTTGTTGCGGTATCGCACCATGGAGATCGACGTTGCCCGCGTGCTGACCTTCTCGCAGGCATCATAGGGCACGGCCGGCAGCACCATCAGCGCGTCCAGGTCCCGCATCAGGCGCTCACCGATGGCCTCGCTGTGGCCGCGCACGATGTCGTCGTGACGCTTCAGGCACTGGTCTTCCAGCCAGTCGTTCAGATCATCGAAGCTGCCGAACCGGGGAGCGGGCACGAGGAAATTACGGCGCCCATAGCCGATCACTCCCTCCACGTTGCCCTTGTCATTCCCCTTGCCCGGCCGACCGAACTTGTCATCGAACAGGTAATGCGACTGCAACTCGGCAAAGGTCTTGGTGCGGTCCCGTTTGCCGTCGCCGCAGATCTTCGCCACCGCGATTGTGGTGTTGTCATACAGGATCGACAGGGGCACGCCGCCGAAGAAGGCGAAGGCGGCATTGTGCCCGTCGCAGAAGGCCTCGGTCGTCTCGGCCGGATAGGCCTTGATGAAGAACGCGTCCGAGTGCGGAAGCGCCATCGCGAAATAGTGCAGTTTGCATTCAACGTCGCCGATCACGCCGAGCGCCTCGCCGAAATCCACCTGGGCATGACCTGGTGCATGCGACAGTGGCACGAACACCTCGCGGCTCCGCCGCTTCTTCTCACGGACATAGTCAGTCACGATGGTGATGCCGCCGGTGAACCCGTGCTCGTCCCGGAGCCGCTGATGGATCCGCTTGGCCGTGTGGCGCTGCTTCTTCAGCCGGCCTTTGTCGTCTTCCAGGATCTGGTCGATGATCGGAATGAACGGATCAAGCTTGGGCCGCACCGGCGGCTTCGTGCGTCGATAGCCCGGGGGCACCGAGTGCTTCAGAATCTTCGCGACCGTCTTGCGATCGACCCCGAACACCCGCGCCGCCTCACTCTTGCTCATCCCTTCGACGTGGCACGCACGCCGGACCCGATTGTACAGTTCCACAGAATACATCTCCCGCCCTCAGCTCGTTCGCCTCGGGCCCAAGATGCGGACTTTTACTCCGCGACGGTCAGATCACCCGACCGTTTCCGATGTCCATTTTGTCTCCGGGATTCACACACACTATTTTGGGTGCCTATCATTGCAACGACTATCGCAATGATTGAATGCGAATTTAAAGCGCCAACGTTCTTCGGTCTGATTTTCTGCGATCCGCGCATCGCTGACGCTGGGGTTCAATCGGCAATCAATAGCATTGCGACGACTTCGAGGTGACACAATTTCAGGCGGCAGTTTGGATGCCCAAGTCTTGCAGCCAAGAGCACAGTATTCGAACGAGCCGTAATGGAAGGCAGAATTTCGCGATCGACGAGCGACGGCTATGTGAGCAAAGGCCTTCTTCAAACGATGTATGGTGGCCACTTATTCCTCCCTAAAATCAAAGCAGATCGGCGAACTGCTCAAGGTCCGCTACAGTGGCTACCAAACCCTGTTGGGTCAGGATTGACAGATACTCGTCAACGCTCTTGGGCGGGTTCTTGAGGCGCGCGCGAACTTTGCGCAGCGCTGAGCAGACCAAACCTGGCGCGAGAGAAAGCTGGTTCCGGAAAAAGTCATCGGGGTGCTGGGTCTCGATGCCAAAGGGCGCAAGTGCCTCCGGCGGGAAGTCTTTCAAATTCTGGGTTACGATGGCGTCGCACCGTCCAACGATTGCGGCCGCCAGAACGTGCCGATCATCTGCGTCCGGCAACGTAATGGCCGGCACCAATGCTTCATATCCGGTGACCAGACAGTCGCGTGTCGCCCTGTCCATCAAGTCGCGGGTTCGCTCCAGCGTCGCCCGCTCCCGATGAGGTTCATTGCGCAGAAGCGCGTCGATCCATTCCCGATGGATGTCAGCCGTCCACTTCGCCTTGAAAAGATCCGTGACCGCCAATTGCATCAGCGCGTCCCGCATGGGCGCAGGGTAGAGGACATTCGCGTCGAAAAGGACCGTGTACTGGCTCATTTCGAGCCATAGCCCATGTCCTGGTCCTGTGCGTCGGCGGCCAGTTGATCAAGGACGGCTTCGCGCTCGTTGTCGATGGCTGCCTTGTACGACATGACGTCTTCCATTCGGACACGGCGATGCTTGCCGACCTTCCGATGCGGGATACTGCCATCCTCGAGCAGTTTGATCAGGAACGGCCGCGAGACATTCAATACCTCTGCCGCCTGGACAGTCGAGAGTTCGGCGTTCTCAGGAATGATGGTGACGCCGCGACCGGCTGCCATCGCCTCGAGGACCTCCATGAGTAGCGCAACAGCGCCCGCAGGAAGTTCGATCGGTTCCATCTGCTCCGCGTCTGTAACGCGAAGCTTCAAGGGTCCTCGGGTTGCCGCAAAGCGCGACAGGGCCTGTCCGGAGACGCGCGCGATTGCCGCGTCCTGCGGAGTCGGTGGAAGATGCCGGTGTGCCAACATGTTCATGGTGGTCTCCTCTCCGTTTTGTACAGTCTACCACCATATATGAAATAAGTGCAACAAATGCATTAAGTGCACAGGACTTCTCAGGATGCTCTGCTGCGTGAGGGCTTTGGCGCCTTTGCCACCAACGTGATCAGCGAAGTCTGGAGCAGTCTTCAGTTCGTAGTCCGCCACATCCGATAGCGTCCTTGCCCGGTCACCTCACGGATCAGACCACGCGCTTCCATCCAGGCGAGGTTGCGCTGGACGGCGGCGCGGCTGGCACCGGTCAGAGCTTCGGCCATCGGGGCGGATACAAGGGGCCATTCGGTCAACACGGCGCGCAAGGCGCGAGGAGTCTTTCCCGAAAGTGAGGTCATCTCGGCTTCCGCCCGCACCGACCACGCTTCAATATCGTCGAGGTGCCGCATCGCGGTCAGACACGCCGTCTCCATTCCGTCAAGCCAGCGGGCTAGACGTTCAGCGGGTGGACCACCGGCGCGCAGCCCCCCTGCCCCGCCCATGGCTAGAGGTGTAAAGGCTGCTCCCTTACCCTCACTGGCCGCGATCCGCGCAGCTGTGACGGCCGCCTCCATTCGATCGCCTTGCTGCCCGAGTCCCGCGAGGCTCCAGAGGTGAAAGCCCAAGCAAGCACGGGTGATCGGGTGCAACTCGGAGGCTTGCGCCGTCAGGTCCAGCCAACCGCCTGCGCGATCCGCAAACGGTTCGGCCGCCTCGGCGAGGTTCTCGGGGTCGCGGCGGTCAAGGAAGGCGGAAAGGTCTACCTCCGGTCCCGGCCCACCGGATAGCCGCCGCACCGCCCAACCGACACGCGCGAGCACGGCAGTGTCGTCCTGTACCCCTGACAGGCGCATGGAGATCCAGAGCGCCAGCCTATCCGGTCCAATGCGGTCGCCCGCGAACCAACTCAGATCGGCAGCCTCGATCAGGGCCAGCCTGTGGCGCCAACCCTCCGGCCCGCGCCGCAGCCTATCATCAAGCGCGCCGAGCCGACCGGCCACACGGGCAAGACGCGCGGCATGGCCCGCCTCTGCCTTCCGCCAATCGTCGAGGACCTCGGTTTCACACGGTTCGACCCGTGGTCCGGGCGGCAAATAGTCTGGCTCCTCTTCCATTGGACCGGGCAGGAACCAAAGATCGTTCTCGGACGCCTGTTCCACCTCCTCACCGTCGAGGATGAGAGCATCATATTCATCATGTAACACGGGCGCTTGAGGCTTCATATGTGCAAAATATCTAAGTTATGCACTTTACCCAAGGGTTTTGTCGGGGTGCCTTCACTCACCTTATATAGCACGCACAGGCGATGGTCAGCGAGGGCTCTCTGATCGCGCTGACCGTACAGAAACCAAGGGCTTTCTGTTGAGCAGGGCCACAGAGTGCGCCCTTGCATCCGTTTACAAACGGTCGTTTATTGGCAATATATTAAATTGCAAACGGCCCGTTTCATGCCCCTGATTGGCTATGCGCGCGTCTCCACCGAGGATCAGACCCCCCTGCCCCAGTCTGAGGCACTGCAGTCTGCGGGATGCGCCGAGATCTTTGAAGAGCACGCCTCGGGCGGCAATCGCGCGCGGCCCGTGCTTGCACGTGTGCTGGAGCGGATTGGCAAGGGCGACACGCTGGTCGTCGTGCGGATCGACCGGCTTGCGCGGTCTTTGTCGCACCTACTTGAGGTGATCGAAAGACTGGAGGGCAAGGGGGCGTTCTTCCGCTCGCTCCAGGACCCGATCGACACCGCCTCCCCTCAAGGAAAATTCACATTGCAGGTTCTGGGCGCCGCGGCCGAGTTCGAGCGCGCGCTGATACGTGAGCGCACAAAGGCTGGGCTTGCCTCGGCACGCTCAAAGGGCCGCGTCGGCGGCAACCCGGGTCTTCGCGTCAAGGACCCTGAAGCGCTGCGCAAGGTGCGGCTGGCGCGACAGGACGGCTACATGGAGCGCTTGAACGAAACTGCACAGGATTGGGTGCCCCATGTGCGCCGTTTGCGCCCCGATATGGCTTGGGAAGATGTCCTGCGGATCATCAATGGCCCCCTGCCCCATGATCGGCGCTGGACGCAAAGCCGCCTGCTCCGCGCCGTGAAGGCATACGTGGCGGACGGATTCCTGCCCGCTGAAGTGCTTGGACGCGCTGGACGTCGCGAAACCGACGATCGCCTGCCTGCGATTGTCGCCGCAATCAAAGGTGCTGACCCCGAGATCACCTTGCAGGCAATCTGCGACCGACTGGAATCCATGCGTGAGCGCACCCCTCGCGGTCGCACCAGCTGGCAGCCTTCCTCAGTCAGAATGCTGCTGGAGCGTGCTGAAAAGCTGGGGCTCCTCTGAGGATCACACTTGTGTTGGCCTAACCGATTGCCACTAAATCTAGAAAGTGCTTGCACGAATCTGGTTGGTCGGGCAATAGTCTCGAAAAATAACGCGCGGTCACATAAAAAACGCGCCCACGGATCGGGGCAGACATGAGCGAAGTAGAGCAGGATCTAGACATCGCCATCGGGCACTACGCGGAACTTCTCGCGTCGAACCTGCATGCTCAGCGCGCCGCACACTTCCCTCCGGATGCAAAGAAGGTGATGCGCACTTTGACTAGCGGCGAAGCTGCTGAGCTCCTTGGCGTCGACCATACCTATCTTCGGAAGCTTCATCGAGAAGGAAAGATCGTTGACGTTGAGACGACGGCTGGAAGTCATCGTCGCTATACGCTCGACGATATCTGGGAAATCCGGCAGACGCTTGAAGGAAACGCAAAAAAGTCTGGAACTTACGTGCCTGGGCGTCGCGACGGTGACGAGCTTCAAGTTGTTTCAGTGGTGAACTTCAAGGGCGGGTCCGGCAAAACGACGACGTCTGCTCACCTCGCTCAGCGCTTGGCGCTCAAGGGGTACAGGGTTCTTGCGATCG